>Ga0068851_10000103_pt1 | contig 45687 bp, 41 predicted proteins | sample KBSCornC12_FD_66588 | JGI IMG/M metagenome (GOLD analysis project Ga0068851, IMG submission 66588) | Corn rhizosphere microbial communities from Kellogg Biological Station, Michigan, USA - KBS Corn C1-2 | ecosystem: Host-associated > Plants > Roots > Rhizosphere > Soil ...
GCGGAAAGCTATCCGATCGGCGAGCTGGACCATCAGGTCGAACAGTGGATCGCCAACCTGCTGCACAACAGCCCGGCTGCCATGCGCGCCAGCAAAGACCTGTTGCGCGAAGTGGGCAACGGTGCCCTCACCCCAGCGCTGCGCCGCTATTGCGAAAACGCCATTGCGCGCATCCGGGTCAGCGCCGAGGGCCAGGAAGGCTTGCGCGCGTTCCTGCAAAAACGTCCACCGAGCTGGCAGCCCCAGGAGCCGCGTTCATGAGTACATTGACAACCCTGCTGGTGGCCAACCGTGGCGAGATTGCCTGCCGCGTGATGCGCACCGCCAAGGCCATGGGCCTGACCACCGTGGCGGTGCACAGCGCCATCGACCGCGATGCACGGCACAGCCGTGAGGCGGATATCCGCGTCGACCTGGGCGGCAGCAAGGCTACCGACAGCTACCTGCAAATCGACAAGCTGATCGCCGCCGCCCAGTCCAGCGGCGCCCAGGCGATCCATCCGGGGTATGGTTTTCTGTCGGAGAACGCCGGGTTTGCCCGTGCAATTGAAGCCGCCGGGTTGATCTTCCTCGGGCCGCCCGCCTCCGCCATCGATGCCATGGGCAGCAAGTCGGCCGCCAAGGCGCTGATGGAAACCGCAGGCGTGCCCCTGGTGCCGGGCTATCACGGCGACGCCCAGGACCTGGACACCTTCCGCGCCGCCTGCGAGCGCATTGGCTACCCGGTACTGCTCAAGGCCACGGCCGGTGGCGGCGGCAAGGGCATGAAGGTGGTCGAGCACGTCAGCCAGTTGGCCGAGGCGCTCGCTTCGGCCCAGCGAGAAGCCCTGTCGTCTTTCGGCAATGGGCAAATGCTGGTGGAGAAATACCTGCTCAAGCCACGTCATGTGGAGATCCAGGTGTTCGCCGATCAACACGGGCATTGCCTGTACCTCAATGAGCGGGACTGCTCGATTCAGCGTCGCCATCAAAAAGTCGTCGAGGAAGCGCCGGCACCGGGGTTGAGTGTTGAACAACGCAAGGCCATGGGCGAGGCGGCTGTGCGTGCGGCTCAGGCCATCGGTTATGTCGGTGCCGGCACTGTGGAGTTTTTGCTCGACGCGCGTGGCGATTTCTTCTTCATGGAGATGAACACGCGACTGCAGGTGGAGCACCCCGTCACCGAAGCGATTACCGGCCTGGATCTGGTGGCCTGGCAGATTCGTGTCGCCCAGGGCGAGGCGCTGCCGATCACCCAGGAACAGGTGCCGCTGGTCGGCCATGCGATCGAAGTGCGGCTGTATGCCGAGGACCCGACCAATGACTTCCTGCCTGCCACCGGGCACCTGGCGCTGTATCGCGAATCCGCACCCGGACCAGGGCGCCGTGTGGACAGCGGTGTCGAGCAAGGCGACAACATCTCGCCGTTCTATGACCCCATGCTCGGCAAGCTGATTGCCTGGGGCGAGGACCGTGAACAGGCGCGGTTGCGGTTGTTGGGCATGCTGGATGAGTTTGCCATCGGCGGGCTCAAGACCAACCTGGGTTTTCTGCGGCGCATTATCGGGCATCCGGCGTTTGCGGATGCGGAACTGGATACCGGATTCATTCCGCGCTATCAGGATGAGTTGTTGCCCGAGGCCGGTGAACTGGGTGATGAATTCTGGCAGGCGGCCGCCGCGGCATTCATGCAGAGCCTGCCACCATCGGATGGACCCTGGGCAGATAAACGCGGCTTTCGCGCTGGGCTGCCTGCCGAGGTGTCACTGCATTTGAGTTGCAATGGCCAGGACCGACTGGTGACGCAGGCCGCCCAGGCGCCACAGTTGCGTGGCGAACAGTTGCTGATCGAACAACAGGGCGTGCGTCGCAGCCATCTGGCGGTACGCCATGGACACACGGTGTATCTGCGTTGGGACGGCGAGGTGCGCGGCGTATCGCTGTTCGATCCGATTGCTGCAGTCGAGGCCAACCAATCCCATCAGGGTGGGCTGACAGCCCCGATGAATGGGAGCATCGTACGGGTGCTGGTAGAGGTGGGCCAACCGGTGGAAGCCGGCACGCAACTGGTGGTGCTGGAAGCCATGAAAATGGAACACAGCATCCGCGCGCCCCAGGCCGGGGTGGTCAAGGCACTGTTCTGCCAGGAAGGCGAAATGGTTGCCGAAGGTTGCACTTTGGTGGAGCTTGAAACGGCTGGTTAAAATTTTGCCGTGGCCTGTACGACGACGCCCAGGAGGCGGCAATCGTCGGTCAGCAACTGCTTCGGGTAGGTGGGATTGAGCGGCACCAGGTAACGCTGGCCGCTCTCCTCCAGCAACTGGCGAAAGGTCGCCCGGGGGCTCCCGACCCACTGGGCCACCACTAATTTACCGGGCTCGGCGGCAATGGCCGGGTCCACCAGGATCATCATGCCCGCACTGATGCTCAGGCCACTGGGTGCGGTCATGGCGTCGCCGGTGACCGGCAGCCAGAAGGCTTCGCCCCGGGCATGGTAATCCGTCAGCTCGAAGCGGGCAGCGCCGTAAGGTGTACGCGGCTCACGCACTTCGCACAACCCATTCCAATCGCTGACCGGATAACGGAAATACGGGTTGTAGTTTTTCTCCGCAGGCGGCTCATCGACCCGCTCGCGAATATCCAGCGCGACTTCCAGATAGCCCAGCCCCAGCGCCGCCAGCACCCGATTCATGTCCACCAGGCTCGGCGCACGGCGCTTGTTGAGCCAATGGCCGACGCCGCCCTGGGACATGCCCAGGCGCTCAGCCAGTTCACCTTGCGTGACCTTGCGGTCTTCCATGTTGGCCTTGACCAACGCGATCCAGTTATCCATGGGCGCTGACAATACGTCACGCAGTTTCCAGGGCAATAAACAGTTTGTAGTAATCCATAAAACGACATAAATACGATACGTACTATCATCGGGCATAAGGTTTTCGACACCCACCCCAGAGTACCGCCCCCTATGACGACAAGCCCGTATCTGCTGCCTGAAATCCCCGAAGACACCGAGCTGCACGACCTGCGCAGCAGCGGCGCCGCCAAGCGCGCATTGGACTTTTACTTGAAAGAAGATATGTCGGCACAAGGCCCTGACGATGCCCTGTTTGCCATCAAGCCAGGCATCAGCCCGGAGGAAGCCCTGGTGCACGCCTCGGACCTGTTGCGCAGCGCAGCGGCCACGGCCTATGAGTCCGCGAGCAGCCATCGCGGCACTCATCGTGACCTGGCGTTTTCGGTGGTGTATTTGATCGATATGGCGAAGGCGATGGTGGAGCGGTCGTTGCAGGCGCCGGAGGCTCAAGCGAACGGATGACAGGCGCAAAGAAAAAATATTTCTATCTCACGGATAAAAACATTTGACTTGCAAATGATAATGATTATTATTGGACCCAGCTGATCGCGAGATCAGTCGATAGACCAAGGGACCTTAGGTCGGACTCTTGGAATATCTCCTCATCAGGCTAATCACGGTTTTTGACCCGGCTCTTTGGCCGGGTCTTTTTTTTGCCAGTTTCCCTGGCATGGCTTCAGGCTAATGAAGACTGTGTGTTGCTTGATGGCGCGCATGGTAGCAAAAGACTATCGCCAAAAGAAAGCCAGTCTACCGCTCTAGCCCCCATCTTTTCGAAATAGCGCTTGAGAATCAATCTCATAGATCCTAAGCTGCTGCGGCGTCAAGGAAGACGCCCCCTCCCCCTTCGCAACAATTTTGCGTCCAGTCTTTACCAGACTCCTGTGTAAGATAGCCGCCACAACACTCATATTCAGGCAACCAGACTATGACCGTGGCCTTGACCTCCATCAGGATCAGCACCGACTTCGACAGTGGCAATATCCAGGTACTGGATGCCCACGACGCCTATCAGTTACTGCTGGCAATCAAACCCGACACGCGCAGCCAACATTACCAATGGTTCCATTTCAAGGCCGAAGGCATGCACGTGGGCCATACCCACACCTTTCGCCTGAGCAACGCGGGTAAATCGTCCTACCCACACGCATGGAGTGGCTACAACGCCGTGGCCTCCTATGACCACGTCAATTGGTTCCGGGTGCCTTCGCGCTTCGACGGGGAAATCCTGCATATCAGTTTGGAAACCCGCGAGAAGCACGCCTGGTTCGCCTATTTCGAACCCTATAGCCGCGAACGCCACGACTGGCTGATCGAGCAGGCCCTGAGTCGCGCCAATACCTGCTTGCTGGCCACCGGCAAAAGTGCCGAAGGCCGTGACATCCAGCTACTGCGTCGCGGCAAGGGCGGCGAAGGTCGGCGCAAGATCTGGATCATCGCCCAACAGCATCCCGGTGAGCACATGGCCGAATGGTTCATGGAGGGCATCATCGAACGCCTGCAACAGGACGGTGACGCCGAGCTGAAAAAACTGCTGAAGGTCGCCGACCTGTACCTGGTGCCAAACATGAACCCGGACGGAGCCTTCCACGGTCACCTGCGCACCAACGCCATGGGCCAGGACCTCAATCGTGCCTGGCAGAGCGCCAGCCAGGAGAGCAGCCCGGAAGTGTTGTTCGTCCAGCAACAAATGGAAAAGTACGGCGTCGACCTGTTTCTCGATATCCATGGCGACGAGGAAATCCCCTACGTCTTCACCGCTGGCTGCGAAGGCAACCCCGGCTACACCCCACGCATCGAGGCATTGGAAAAACACTTTCGCAGCCACTTGAGCGCCCTGACCCGCGACTTCCAGACCACCCACGGCTACACCCGCGACCTGCCGGGCGAAGCCAACATGACCCTGGCGTGCAACGCGGTCGGCCAGAAATACGACTGCCTGTCGCTGACCCTGGAAATGCCCTTCAAGGACAACGACAACGCGCCCAACCCGAGGACCGGCTGGTCAGGCGAGCGCTCCAGGCAATTGGGCAAGGACGTGCTGAGCACGGTGGCCGATATCGTCACCGCGCTGCGCTGACGCCCTCTCCCGCCGGCATCACTCCTTGGTGCCGGTCATGCTCTGCAACACGCCATCGCGGCGGATCAGCCCATGGAACAACGCCGCCGCCAGGTGCAACAGCACCGTCAGGAACAGCAGGTAGGCCAGATAACCATGGGCCTTGCGCAGCACCGCGAACAATGGCGCGTTCGCGCCCACCAGCGCCGGCAGCTGCACCGAACTGCTGAGCATCACCGGATCGCCTGCCGCCGAAATCATCGCCCAGCCCAGCAGCGGCAATACCAGCATCAAGGCATACAGCACCACATGGGACACCTTGGCCGCCAACACTTGCCACAACGGCAGGTCGACGGGCAGCGGCGGTTGGCGCGTGGAGAACCGTACCGCCAGGCGCACGATCACCAGCGCCAGAATGGCGATCCCCAGCGGCTTGTGCAGGTGGATCAACCACTCATGCCGTTCCGACACTGAAGCCGCCAGGCCCGCGCCGATAAACAGCATGGCGATGATCATCAGCGCCATCAGCCAGTGCAGCAGGCGCGCCAGCGGGGCAAAAAACCGTGGTTGGGCATTCATGGCTTCGACTCCTGAGGGGCGCTGTGCAACGGGCCGACTTCACCGGCGCGGCGCAGGTAGGAACTGGCATACGCCGCCGAGCGTGCCGCCAGCAACGGGTCATTGGACGCTTCGATGCCACTGGGCAGAATCAGCGGGTCGAAATTGATGTCGCGGCAATCACCGTCCGCTTGCGGCTGGCTGCTTTGCAACACCAGCGTGCCGGCATTGATGACTTTATGCTCGCCAGTCCAGGCCTTGCTCGCATCGTCCACTGGGTCACCCGGGTTGGCCAGGGTCATGTTCAACTGCCAGCGCAGCGGCCCGGCGGCCAAGCGTTGCACCAGGTCTTGTTCCAGGTAATCACTTCCGGCTGGCGCGGTATCGCCCGGCGCATCCTGACTCTGCGGCACCACGCCCCAACGCACGGCCTGGCGCTTGCCATCGGCGCCCACCAGGTAAAACGCGTTGATACCGTTATAGGTTTCGGTCGCATAGCTGGCCGAAGGCTTGGCAGTCTTGACCCACGCCAGGAACGGCGCGGTCTCGGGGTGAGCGGCGAAAAACGCCGGCATGCTCGCCGGGTTCGGCTTGCCAGTGGCGGGCTCCGGTGCGCTGGCCTGGAGCAACTGATAGAACGCCTCGGGCGTGCCCACCGGGAACACTGGCATGCTGTTCATACCGGTGCGCCATTGCTGGCCGTTGGCCTGGGAGAACTGCACCGCAAAACTGCGGATCGGCACACTGCTGTCGGGCGCGTAAGGGTTGCCGCTGGGCAAGGCAAAGCGGCCGATCACGGGGGTCTTGGCCTCGCTGAACACTTGGGCACTGGAATAGGTGCGAGCTTCCGGCGTGCTCTCGAAATACCCGGCGACGCAGATGCCTTTGGCATGGTTACGCCGAAAGCCCGGGTGCACGCCATTGTTGGTTTCCAGCGCGTTGACCAGGGTTTTAGGACGCAGGCGCTGTGGGTCGAGGGTGCCGTTGACGTAGGCAAAGGCCCCCGCCACAACCGCAACCACGGCACCGATACCCGCCAGGCGCGCGATCAGGCTCGCGGTGCTCAACGGGGGACGAGGCGGTGATGAGTGATCTACCATGAAGGAACTCCGGGGCCAAAGGCCTTAGGGGTGAACATAAGGTCGGAGCATTAAGACGAACGCCGATCGGCTCTATTCCCTGGCCCTGGATTTATTTTCAAGCACGGGGAATAACCCTCAACGGCGCACGTCTCTCTAATCCCAGCGTAGTGACCAGCCAGATTCCCATGCATGAACTCGACGAACAGTTACGTGAACTCATCCCCAGGCTGCGGCGCTTTGCCGTGTCCCTGACCCGTAACCCCAGCAGCGCCGACGACCTGGTGCAGTCGACCCTGGAGCGGGCGATCATCCGTTGGGCCGATAAACGTGTCGAAAGCGACTTGCGTGCCTGGTTGTTCTCGATCCTCTACCGCCAGTTCCTCGATGCCCACCGTCGCACCCGGCGCTATGCGCGCATGCTGGAATTCTTTACCGGGCGTGACGATGCGCAGCCGTCGGTCGAACGCACGGTGATCGCCCAGTCGACCCTGCAAGCCTTCGATCAGCTCAACACCGAGCAGCGCGCCCTGCTGCTGTGGGTGTCGGTCGAAGGCTTGAGCTACAAGGAAGTCGCCGAGATCCTCGATGTGCCCCTCGGCACGGTGATGTCACGCTTGTCCCGTGCGCGCCAGGCCCTGCGTCAACTCAGTGATGGCGAAATTGCCAGCCCTTCCCTGCGGATACTCAAATGATCAGCCTGCCCCCCAGCGAACGCGATTTGCATGCCTACGTCGATCACCAACTGCTGGAGAGTGATCGCCGTGTACTTGAAACCTATCTGGCAGCCCACCCGGATGTCGCAGCCCAGGTCCATGCCTGGCAGCACGACGCGCAGTTGCTGCGTGCCGCGTTGGGCGGTGCCCTGCAGCAGCCGGCCAACCCGGACCTGGACCCGGCGTTGATCCGCCAGCGCATCAAGCGTCAATCACGCCGCCACTTGGCTAAGGCAGCCGTGCTGCTGATCGCTGTCAGCCTCGGCGGTATCGGTGGCTGGCACGCCCGTGAAGTCAGCCAGCCGGCCCAACTGCCCATGGCCGACGCGATGCAGGCGTTCCGCTTGTTTGCCCAGGACGGCATCATGCCGGCGGACTACAAGGGCCAGGGCGGCGGCACGATGCAGGCCTGGCTCGACCGCTACTTCAACCAGGCCCACCGCCTGCCTGACCTGAGCGCGTCGGGCTTCACGCCGGTCAGCGGGCGCCTGCTCACCACCGAGCAAGGCGCCGCCGCCATGGTGTTGTACGAAGACCCGCAAGGGCGGCGCATCAGCTTCTACATCCGCCCGCCAGGCCCGGAAAACGGCTTTCTGCCCCGTGGCAGCCGCAGCGCCGATGGTTTGCAGGCCCAGTACTGGTCCGGTGCCGGCTACAACTATGCGGTGGTCAGCCCGGCGGATCAGCCCACCCCGGCGATGCTGAAGTTCTAGAAGCCCACGTCGAGTACCACGTTGTCGAGGTAGGTGCCGGCGGGCGGTGTGGTTTGATCGGTGTAGATCCTGGCGTTGTAGTTGAACACCTGGCTGCCGATACCCAGGCCGTTGCCGGGGTTGACCTCGGCGGTAGAACTGTCGCGCCGCGCCGCGCCCACGCTGCCCCAGCGCGTGGTGCCGGCGCTTTTGAAGATGTCGTAGGCCAGGTAGTGGGTGCCGGAGATCATGCGCCGCCGCCCGCCCACACTGACGGCGTTCTGGCCGTCGCTCAGGCCCACGCTGTAGGCGCTGCCCTTGGTGCAGGAAATACTGATGGTCTGGCCGGTCACGGCAGTGAACCCGCTGATGACGGGCGCACTGCCAAAACTGATATTGGGCGCGGTGATCTGGCAGTCATTGGTGACGGTCATGCTCACGGTCAGGAGCTTGACTTGGGGAGTCAGGTTTTTGTCCCGCAATACGCATAAGTTGCCCACCCCCAGGCCAATGCAATAATCCCAGGTCCATGCAACGCTGAGGACTTCGGTATACACCCCGGCCGCCACATTGGTCCCGGTAATACTGCCCACGTAAAGCGGCAGGTTCTTGCTGCCCGGCCCCGTCAAAAGACCCGCGCTTGTCGCAATGCCATTGGGACCGAAATCGAACTGGAGCCCTCGTGTAATAGGGAACGTGGTGGTGTTGTTGCCATAAATCGTATAACCGATCACATCCCCCGTGGGGCCGACCATGCCGCTGGTGGTTGAGGTGATCGTGGCATAGAAGTGGTCACTGGTGCCGAGTGCGATCAGTGAAGCGGTGCAGCTCAAACCGCCATTGAGGGTCGAGCTGTTTTGCGTCGCGGTGCGTACGTTGATCGAACTCACCGAGCCAAAACTCACCGGAGCCGTCGCCACTGTCGAACACAGCGCCATTGCCTGCCCCGAGCACACCATCCCGAGGAGCCACAGCCAGCCCACGCGTCTCATTGGCACACCAACGGCCCGATCAGCGGCACGCCTTGTTCCTGCTCGTTGACCTCGAATCGCGCCTGGCACGTACGCCCTTCACCCAGCGTGACCTGCAAGGTGTTATGCGCCGAGAGGTTTTCCAGGTACACCAGGCCGTCCCAGCCGACCACTGCCTGCTGGTTGCTTTGCTCGTGCACCACCAGGCTGCCCAAGGGCAATTCCTGATGCCGGGTGTCCACCAGGGTAACGCTCGCCGCGAGCACTCGGCGCAATGGAAACTCCAGCAGGTAGCCGCTGCCACGGCGCACCGATACACGCTGCTCCACATTCGGGCTTTGCACATTGAGCGGCAGGTTCAGCGGATCGATTTCGTATTTGGCGCGGTAGTACGCGCTGCTCCATGGCACCAGGAGATGCCCATTACGGTCGGTTTCGCCCACCAGCTGGTTCTCGTAGCGCACCGGGATACCGGCGAAGCCCTGGGTACTCACCACCACAAAGGCATCATTGATACGGTTGGCAGCGAAGGTATCGCCACCCATCCACACCAGCGAGCCACTGGCATCCGCCCAGCGCGTCTGGGCATCGCTGCTGCCGTACACGCCGGCCTGCAATTGCACCGACTGCAAGCGCCAGGTCAGGTCGGCCTGCCGGTACGCCGCACCATCGCCCTGAGCATAACCGAGGTTGTAGCCCACCCCACCCTCGCTGGGCACTGCGCTGCTGTAATTGAGGCGCTGGCGACTGGCGCCGTCCTTGCTGCGCTCGGTGCTCAAGGCCAGGCTGCCGTTGAGGTCGAACGGAATCACCCACTGCGCCTGCATCGCCCAATTGCTGTCGCCGATCTCGCGGTTGGCCGACAGGTAGAAACTGGTATTGCGCCACAGCGGCTTGCTCCAGCTCAGGTTGAGCAGCCGCGTGCGCGAATCGTCCGCCGCCTGCACGTCGAAATACCCCATGCCCAGGCTGCCAAAACGTTCAAGGTTGAGGCTCAGCGTCACCTGCTCGCTGCGCTTGCTGAGGCTGGCGTAAGCGGTGTCGACCAGGGTCAGGTCGGCGTACTCGTCGTGTCGTTCCACCCGCTGATAGGACAGGCTATAGCGCGTGCTGTTGTACTGATACCCCAGGCTCAGTTGCTGGCCGCTACGCCCTTCGAATCGACTTTGGCTGACGGCGGCATTGAGTACGCCGAGATTGCCCAGCCGCAGGTTACCGCCCAGGCCGCCGAGGGTCAGGTCAGTGGAGGCTTCGGCATGGCTCTCCAGGGTCAAATTGTCGGAATAACCATAACGAAAGGTACCGCTCGCCACGCCAGGGCCGTAGGCGAAGTCCTTGAGGGTGTACTCCCGGCGCAAGGTGCCGGCAGCCACTGAAAAATCCGTCAGGCCTTTTTGCAACAGCGTGCTGGTCACATAGAACGGCACGGTGGTCGACACCTGGCGACCCAGGGCGTCAGTCGTCACCACCACCGCTTCGCCCGCTCCGTTGATAAACGGCACGTTGGTCAGGGTGTACGGCCCCGGTTGCAACTGCGCGCTATCGGATTTGTAGCCATTGATAAACAGGTCCACCGACGACGGCACCGCGGCCTCACCGGCAAATTGCGGCAGGGGGTAAGTCACCAGGTCCGGACGCACCGCGAAGTCCCGCGAGAACTGCACACCGCCGAGGCGCACCGAACTGCTCCAGGGCAAGGCGCCGCTGATCACGTCACCGGCTTCGTAGGTCAGCAGCCGCTCATCATCGGAGAAGCGCCAGGTAGTGTCATAGCGCCGGTAGCCGTTGTTGAACGTACTGCTGCTGACACCATCAGCCAAGGTCTGGCGGTACTGGCCGGTATTGGACAAGGTGCCCCAGTTGTCGAACAGCCGCACTTCGTTCCAGGCGGCGAGGTAGCTGCCGCCTTCGTCAGTGTCGTTGAAATACAGGTCATAGTTGAGCAAGGCGCCAAAGCTGCTCATTGCCTGGGTGCGCGGGTAAGTGTCGCGGTTGCCGATAAATTGTTCCTTCAGCCACGACGGCGGCACATCCAGCAGCAGGCGCTGGCCGTTGCTGTCGTAATCGCTGTGCAGGCCGGGGATCTTGTCCAGCGCCACGCTGCCGCTCAATTCGCCGGGCAGCTTCATGCCCACGTCCTGCAGCGCGCTGACCGGCACATAGAGTTGCCCGGCCCGTTGATCGACCGCGATAACGCGGCCGGTGTCCATCTGATTGACCACCAGCTCCAGAAACAACTGTGCATCGGCGACAGCCTCCATACTGCTCGGGGGCGGTGGCAGGTCGCCAGCCACGCCCGGAAGCGCCACCACTGCGCCGCCCAGTCCGCCCACCACCGACAGCCATAGACTGCGAGCCAGACCACGACTCACCATGGCGTTGTGTCCTTCAATGGACATCTCCATCTGTTTAAATCCCGGGGCGTTCCTGCCCCGTTACAGGCTTGTTACCGCTGCGGCGCGAGGCTTTCCAACTGGGATGCGCCGTTGACCCTGACCTGCAGCGGCTGGTCGGCCGACAGCGCTGGCGGCACCGGCCAACGCATGCTGGCGCCCGGCAACACGTAGCCCAACAGGCCATCCACCAAGGGCCTTGTCTGCCCACCCTGCTTGAATGCGGCATCGGTAAGGCGCGCATGCACGGCGCCCTGGTTGCGCACTTCGATGTAGTCGCGCCCTGCTACCGTGACCTTGTGCCAGCTCAGATCCGGCTTGCCGGCGCCCTTGGGGTCACGCGGGCGCGTGCTGTCCTCCTTGTTCCACAGGCCCGCGCCGTAGGCGAACAGCGGCACCGAATAACGCATCTGAAAGCGGATCGCCGCTGCGGTGTTCTTGCCTTCCGGCGGCGTGGGCACCTGCAGGGGTGAAGGGATTTCATCGATGATGATGCGGTAGGCCAACTCTTGCCCCGGTGGTACTTCACGGGTGCGGGTCAGGCGTACCAATTGTTTCTGCCCCGGCTCGATCCGCGCTACGGGCGGGCTGCCGATCACATCACGCTGGTTCTGGTATTGCTCTTCGAAACCACTCTGGCTCCAGGCAAACACACGAATCTGCAGGCTCGCGGTTTCGGTCCCACGGTTTTCCAGCCACAGCGCGCTAGCCTGTTGATCGGCCTCCAGCACCGGGTCGATGGGCCAGATCAGCACCGAGCTGGCCGCCTGCACAAGCCCCGCCGTGCACACCGCACTCAAGGCAATACCCGCGGCCCACAACCGCCGGGATGGTGAACGCATAACCCCACTCCTTATACCGATAGCCTTACCACGTCAGCTGCACCTGCAGCGTGTCGCTGTATGTCCCCCCAGGCTGATTGCCCGGCAATTGCACCCGCCCGTAGATCGGCAGGCTGATATTGTTCGCATCGCTGTAGGCCACGTTGACGCTCTGGTCGATCCCCAGGCCCTGACTGAACGCCGCATCCCGAAACAACTGGTAAGCCGCCCGTGCGCTACCGCTATTGAGCTGCAGATTGCGCCCGGTGCTGCTGTGCTGCCCGCCGTCGACGCTCATGCTCAGCGTCACGCCCGGTGTGCATTGCAACGTCACGCCCCCCGTCAGCGCCGCCGTGACCGTGCTGGTGGCCAGGGCCGAATGACTGCCATAGGTCAGCGCACCATAATTGGAGCTGCCGCCCACGATCAGGCAGCCCGGGATGATGGTCGCGCTCACCTGGAAACTCTGGCTCGTCACCGCCGACAACGGCAGCGGTACCGCCAGCCCGCAGGCCAGCAAGGCTCTGAGCCACATTGCTAGAACGTCAGTTCCACGGCCACGGTGTCGGTATAGGTGCCCGCCGGCAGCCCCGCCTTGCCCACCGCCCTGCCGTAGAGGTTGACGGTTTGCGCCACGCCGGTACTGGTGGCGAGGGTGATCACACCGTCAATCGCCAGCAGCGCGGAGTGCCCACTGTCGGTGTAGAAATCGTAGGGCACGAAGTTGCCCGCACCGTCGGCCAATGCACGGCTGCCCCCGGGGGACGCGCCGTCATGTGCACCGGCGCGTACCTTGACCGCTGGCGTAGTGCCGCTGGAACACAGGATCGACAACGCGCCACCGGTGCCAGTACCGCCCAGCAACTGGGCATCGGCGTTGGTGAACAGGCTATTGGTGGTGCCGAAATTCAAGCTACCGAAGTTCAATCCGGTAGCCGCGCCCGAACCGTTGACCTGGCAACTGGCGATCAATATCAGGCTGGAGGTGATCTGCCCGGTCACCGTGGTCGCCGCGTTGAGGCTGGAGGCCATCGCCAGGCCCAGTGCGCAAACACCTAATCGCGAAACAAGTACATGCATGGTTTTCATCCTCTTGAATTACCAGTCCAGTGTCACCGTCAACGTGTCGGTGTAGATCCCTGCCGGTAAGGCACTGGTATTTGCCACCACGGAGCCAAACACCGGGATCGGTATCTGGGTGCCCTTGGCCACGACAAAATTGCGTTGTTGCCCGATGCTATAGGTGCTGTGCCCCTGCGGGTCGGCGGACAGTCGATAAGGAATCATCTGGCGCCCATTGCTCAGGCGCCGGGTGGTGCCATCACCGTTGGTGCCGCCGTCGATGGTCACGGTGAAGCTCGAGACCGAGGGGTTGCACGACACCGCCAGGGGCGCCTTGTCGCCAGCGGTGACGCCGGCACCCAACGGGTTGTTCCAGGTCGGGCCCTGACTGCCGAAGTCGAGCATCGCCGTGCCGCCCGTGGGGTTGACCGGCGCGCTCTCCACGCTTTTGCTCACTTCGCAACTGGCGGTGATCACCAGCCGCGCCTGGATAAACCCGCTGGCGACAGCCGCCTGCACGTCCTCTGCCAGCACCAGCAGGCCGCCCATGGCCACCAGGGCCAGGCAACGGCTTACCATGTCACCGTGACCTTGAGCAGGTCGGTGTAGCGGCCGACGGCGGGGATGTCCTTGAGCGGCTCGATGCGACCATAGAGCGGCAGGTCGACGAAGCCTGTGTCCGGCACCCGGCCGCTGAGCGGCACATCTACCAGCAACGGCACGCGACGCGCCGCGTCGGCATAGATGCGATAGGGAATGGGTTTGGTCGATGGGGTGGCGCTGAGGTAGCGCACTTCGCCGGTGCCACCATGCAGGCCGCCATCGACGCGGACCTGGTACGGTGTGTCGGGGTTGCACTCCAGGCGCGGCTGGCGCTGGCTGATCAGCGCCGCACTCAGGGGCCCGGCCGGGTCATCCAGACGCGAGCCGCTGCCGAAATCCAGTATGCCCAGTTGCTCGATGCCAGCGCTGCGGGTGGTGCCCACCAAATGGCAGCCCCGCTGCACGTCGATACGCACCTCCACCTGGAGCTGCGCACCGTAAGCCGTGTTGCAGAGCATTGTGCCCATGACTGCCAATACTGCTCGTCCCTTCACTGCCCCAGATCCTTGTACAGGGGTGACTGCTGTGTAGGAGGTTAGTCACTCAGCGAGAAACTGCCAGTCTGGACAGGATTACCGGCGTGAGATGCTTTTTCGAGATAGCTGGCAGCGCCCTTCTCTATTGGTCAAAACGCAGCGAGCGCCCTAAAGTGAGCGACCATCGAAATACAGAGTGACTTGCATTGGCCGCGCTTTCCCTGATCCGTCGCCTGCTCGGCCAAAAGCCCGGGCCCCTTGACGCTTCGCCCATTCCCGCGTTTTTTCAGCAAAAGGCCGAGCAACAGGGTTACACCCTGAGCACCGGTCAAACCCGCGCAATTGCCGCCCTGGCCCGGGAAACCCAACAACTGCTCGCCGGCCAGCCCGCCCGCAGCCTGTACCTCCACGGCCCCGTGGGTCGCGGCAAAAGCTGGCTGCTGGACGGGTTCTTCCAGGCGTTGCCGATCGCCGAGAAGCAGCGCGTGCACTTCCATGATTTTTTCGCCCAACTGCATCTCGGCATGTTCACGCACCGTGCGCAGGACGATGCCCTGGCCGTGACGCTCGATGAACAGTTGGCAGGCTGCCGGGTGCTGTGTTTCGACGAATTCCACGTCCATGATATCGGCGATGCCATGCTGATCACGCGGCTGTTCAAGGCCCTCTTCGAGCGCGGTGTACTGGTGCTGGTGACGTCCAACTATGCACCGCAAGGGTTGCTGCCCAACCCCCTGTACCATGAGCGCTTCAAGCCGGTGATCGACCTGATCGCCGCGCGCATGGAGGTGCTGGAAGTCAGCTCACCCGAGGATTTTCGCAGCCTGCCCCAGGCCCAGAGTGCGCAACGATTTACCTGCGGTCAATACATGTGGCCGGGCACCCCGGATCAGCGCGCGGCGCTCGACCTGCCCGCTGCAGACAGCCCGCCGCGCCCCCTGGGCGTGGGCCATCGGACCTTGATGTGCCGCCGCCATGAAGGGCGCAGCATTGCCTTCACCTTCAACGACCTGTGCGAACAACTGACGGCGGTGATGGACTACCTGCTGCTGTGCCAGGACTACGACCACTGGATCATCGACGGCCTGCCTCAACTGGCGAACTGCCCGATTGCCGTGCAACAGCGCTTTATCAACCTGGTGGATGTGCTCTACGACCGCGACAAGCATCTCGTATTGATCGGCGAATTGCCGCTCGAGATTGCCCTGAGCGGCCAGGCCATCGACCTGGCCCGCACCGCCAGCCGTCTCGGACAATTGCAGCAGGCCGCCCCGCAACCCGCGTCCGACCCGCTATCATGAGCGCCTTCCACGCCTTTTTGCCGAGTGACCGCGCCGTTCATGAATACCCTCGCCCAACTCAAGGCCGGCCAATTGGCCGGCATCACGCGCCTTGACCTGTCCTGCGGGCTGACCGAATTCCCCCGGGAAATCTTCGAGCTGGCCGACTCCCTGGAAATCCTCAACCTCAGCGGCAATGCCCTGAGCAGCCTGCCCGACGACCTGCACCGCCTGCCGCACCTGCGCGTGCTGTTCTGCTCGGACAACCGGTTCACCGAGCTGCCGGCTTGCCTCGGTCAATGCGCCAACCTGAGCATGATCAGCTTCAAGGCCAACCAGATCAGCCTCGTGCCCGCCGTAGCGTTGCCGCCGCTGCTGCGCTGGCTGATCCTGACCGATAACCGCATCAGCGCGCTGCCCGAGGCATTGGGCGAACGGCCATTGCTGCAAAAACTGATGCTGGCCGGCAACCAGCTGGCGCACCTGCCGCAAAGCCTGGCCAACTGCCACAACCTCGAACTGCTGCGCATCGCCGCCAACCGGTTAACGCACCTGCCAGAGTGGCTGTTGACGCTGCCGAGCCTGACCTGGCTGGCCTACGCCGGTAACCCGGTGGAAATGGCGGTGACGCTGGCGGATGAAGACACCACACCGGAGATTCCCTGGTCCGAACTGGAACTGGCCGAAGTGCTGGGCGAAGGCGCTTCCGGGGTGATCCGCAAGGCGCTCTGGGCACCATCAGGAAAGCCCGTCGCCGTTAAGCTTTACAAGGGCAGCATCACCAGCGACGGTTCGCCGCTGCACGAAATGCAGGCCTGTATCGCCGCCGGGCTGCACCCCAACCTGATCAAGGTCGAAGGCCGCGTGGTCGGCCACCCCGATGACCAGGCCGCCCTGGTGATGGACCTGATCGACCCGAGCTACCGCAACCTCGCGGCCCTGCCGAGCCTGGCGTCGTGCACCCGGGATATCTACGCAGCGGACACCCGTTTCAGCCTTGAGGTGGCGTTGCGTATGGCCCGTGGTATCGCCTCGGTAGCGGCGCATCTGCACCGGCACGGCATCACCCATGGCGACCTGTATGGCCACAATATTCTGTGGAATGAAGCAGGTGACTGCCTGCTCGGGGACTTTGGCGCGGCGTCGTTCCATGCCACGGCGAATACCTTGGAAACCAGGGCGTTGCAGCGTATTGAAGTGCGGGCGTTCGGGATTTTGCTGGGGGAATTGTTGGAGCGGGTTGAGGAGCAGGTGAGCAGCGACTTAGTCGAGCTGCAGAAAAACTGCTGTCAGCACGAGGTACTGGCACGGCCTGGATTCGAAGAGATCGAAGCGCTCCTGGAATCAGTCCAACTCCGCTGATCCGATGTGGGAGGTGGCAAGTCCCCTCCCGCATTGTGAGGGATCAGCCGGCCAGGCCGACGAACATATCCTGCACGTCATCGTGGTTGTCCAGGCCTTCGAGGAAGGCTTCGACTTCCGCCATCTGCTCATCGCTCAAACCGCTCACCGGGTTCTTCGAGAGGTAGCCGAGCTTGGCCGACAACACGGTAAAACCCTGCTCCGGCAAGGCTTTCTGCACGGCGTCGAGGTCGGTGGTCTCGGTGATGAACAGGGTGGTGCCCTCTTCTTCACCTGCTTCGAAATCCTGGGCGCCGGCTTCGATGGCGGCCATTTCCGGATCGGCGTCCGGGCTGTCCGGCGAGGCTTCGATCAGGCCGACGTGGTTGAAGTCCCAAGCCACGGAACCGGAAGCGCCGAGCTGGCCCTTGCGGAAGGCCACGCGGATTTCCGCCACGGTGCGGTTGATGTTATCGGTTACGCATTCGACGATCAGCGGCACCTGGTGCGGGGCGAACCCTTCGTAGGTCACGCGATGGTATTGCACGGTTTCGCCGAGCAGACCGGCGCCTTTCTTGATGGCGCGGTCCAGGGTTTCCTTGGGCATCGAGGCTTTTTTCGCCTGTTCCACCACCAGACGCAGGTGCGCGTTGGTTGCGGTGTCGGCGCCATTGCGGGCGGCAATGGTGATTTCTTTCACCAGCTTGCCGAAGATCTTGCCCTTGGCATTGGCTGCCGCTTCTTTATGTTTGACTTTCCACTGTGCGCCCATGACTCACTCTCTTTATGTCCATCGCGCCCAAACGTCTACTGGCCGGCGCTTTGGGGGCAGAGTTTATAGCGCAAAAACACATCGTTCCACCAAAAAACCGTCAGGGCGCCAACTCGAAAAACGCCTGGATCAGGCGCAATGCGCTGCGCCGTTCCATGCAACCGAGCAGGTGCCGGTTCACCAGGCCGTCGCCCTGGATCGGCACGGCGCGCACGCGCGGGTCGGGGCTGACTTCCATCGACGACACCACCCCAACCCCCAATTCGGCAGCCACGGCTTCGGTCACCGCCTCGCGACTGTCCAGCTCCAGCAACACCTTGGGCTGTACACCGGCAGCCAGGCAAGCACCGTCAAACGTGCGCCGGGTGATGGAGCCGGGTTCGCGCAGCACCATGATGACCTCATGCAGTTGCTCCAGGTGAACGCCCTCGGATTGCCTCGCCCACGGATGCGCCACCGGCACCAGCGCGCAGATCCGCGATTCGGCCAAAGGCTGCAGGTGCAGGCCATTGCGCGGCTCGACCTCGGTCAGCACCGCCACGTCCGCATGCTCGGACAACAGCGCCGCCAGGGTTTCCTGAGCATTGCCCAGGCGCAGGTTCACGGTGATGCCCGGGTAGCGTGCACGCAGGCTGGCGATCATCGGCATCACCAGGTGCGGACCGTCCGCCGCCACTTCCAGGCGTCCGGTGAGCAATTGGCGATTGGCCTCCAGCAGGGTCTGCGCTTCGTCCACCAGGCCGAAGATCGCCCGGGTGATGGCCGCCAGCCGCGTGCCTTCCCCGGTCAGTTCCACCCGCCTGGCGGTGCGGCGCAACAACGCGATCTGGTAGTGCTCCTCCAGGGCCTTGATATGCCCGGTCACCGCCGGCTGGCTGATGAACAGCCGCGCCGCCGCACGGGTAAAACTGCCCTCGCGGGCCACGGCATCGAATGCACGCAGTTGGAACAGGTTCATAGTTATCGGCCTCACTGATAGCTCGCATAACAACAAACAATTTGATTGATGACAAGCCAAACTGCAATTTAGGCGCCGTAGATTCAACCGATGCTTCGCGAGGATTTGTAATGACGACGCCCATCCTGCTGACCCCAGGTCCCCTGACCACCTCGAACCGCACCCGCCAGGCCATGCTGGTGGATTGGGGTTCATGGGACGAGCGCTTCAACCAGCTCACCGCCAGCGTCTGCGAACAGTTGCTGGCAATCATCGACGGCGCCGCCAGCCACCATTGCGTGCCTTTGCAAGGCAGCGGCACCTTCGCCGTCGAAGCGGCCATCGGCACCCTGGTCCCGCGCAACGGCAAGGTACTGGTGCTGATCAACGGCGCCTACGGCAAGCGCCTGGCGAAAATCTGCGAAGTACTGGGCCGCGATTTCAGCACCTTCGAAACCGCCGAGGACCAACCCACCACCGCCGCCGATGTGGGCCGCCTGCTGCACGCCGACAAGGCCATTACCCATGTCGCGCTGATCCACTGCGAAACCAGCACCGGTATTCTCAACCCATTGGCCGAGATCGCCCAGGTGGTGAAACACCACGGCAAGCGCCTGATCGTCGATGCCATGAGCTCCTTCGGCGCGTTGCCCATCGATGCCCGCACGGTGCCATTCGACGCCCTGATCGCCGCCTCCGGCAAGTGCCTGGAAGGCGTGCCGGGCATGGGTTTTGTCTTCGTCGACAAACAGGCGTTGAGCGCCGCCGAAGGCAACTGCCACTCCCTGGCAATGGACCTGTTCGACCAGCACAGCTACATGGCCAGGACCGGCCAATGGCGCTTCACCCCACCGACCCACGTGGTGGCGGCCCTGCATGAAGCGCTGCTGCAATATGCCGAGGAAGGCGGCCTGCCCGCACGTCATCAACGCTATGCCCATAACTGCAAGGCACTGCTGGACGGCATGGCCGAACTGGGCCTGCGCAGTTTCCTGCCGGCCGCCATCCAGGCGCCGATCATCGTCACCTTCCACGCGCCCCAGGACCCGCGCTACCAGTTCAGGGATTTCTACGAACGGGTCAAGGCCAGGGGGTTCATCTTGTATCCGGGCAAACTGACCCAGGTAGAAACCTTCCGCGTGGGCTGCATCGGCCATGTCGATGCCAACGACATGCACGCCGCCGTCACCGCCATCGCCGACGGCTTGCAGGCCATGGGTCTCACCCTCTCATCGATTGGAGCACACGCATGAACTACCAGACCCCCAACGCCCTGCAAGCCGTGATCCTCGATTGGGCCGGCACCGTGGTCGACTTCGGCTCCTTCGCCCCCACGCAGATCTTTGTCGAAGCCTTCGCCGAATTCGACGTGCAAGTCTCCATCGAAGAAGCCCGTGGCCCGATGGGCATGGGCAAGTGGGATCACATCCGTGCCTTGTGCGATCAGCCGCAGGTCGCCGAGCGCTACCGCAAGGCCTTCGGTCGCACGCCCACCGACGATGACGTGACGGCCATCTACCAACGCTTCATGCCGTTGCAGATCGAGAAGATCGCCGAGCACTCGGCGCTGATTCCCGGCGCCCTCGACACCCTCGCCCGGCTGCGGGTGCAAGGCATCAAGATCGGTTCCTGCTCCGGCTACCCCAAGCAAGTGATGGACAAGGTGGTCGCCCTGGCCGCCACCAACGGCTATATCGCCGACCATGTGGTCGCCACCGACGAAGTGCCCAACGGTCGCCCATGGCCGGCCCAGGCCCTGGCCAACGTCATCGCCCTGGGCATTGACGATGTGGCGGCATGCGTGAAGGTCGACGACACCGTGCCGGGCATCCTCGAAGGGCGGCGCGCCGGCATGTGGACCGTGGCCCTGACCTGCTCCGGCAATGCACTGGGTTTGACCTACGAACAGTTCCGCGCCCTGGATGCCGCGACTCTGGCCAGCGAGCGCAAGCGCATCGAAGCGATGTTCGAAGGTTCACGTCCGCATTACTTGATCGACACCATCAACGACTTGCCTGCGGTGATCACTGAAATCAATCGGCGCCTGGCCGAAGGCGAGATGCCGCAGAACATTAATGGCTCAGCTTGTTCGATGAAGTGAGCCATTAATACCTGATGACTCCAACATCGGGCTTGGATTATTGGAGATAAACCACAACGCCCCGCTATTCTATGTAACTGTACTGATTACTAACGCAGTGCATGTACGGGAGTATCAATAGCCTCCTCACCGAAAAGACCCCGGCGTTTTCTAGCCGAGCCCTCTAGCTTCTGCGGCCCAGCCAAATCGACATTACCGTTCGTCATGAGCAGACTTTGATAGTTAACAGTCACTACCGCCACCACGCCTTCTGACTCTGCTTGCGAATACGGCATCTTGCGCATGTGGGCGGAGAGGCCCAAATTCACCAGGGCCTTGTGCCCCCAAAAATAGTTGTTCAGCGCATCCATTGCATCTTCGAACGGATCGTCGCGATAGAGGGTTACTCCGCCGTTGAGCATTTCAATCGATCTGTTATCTTGTTCGCGCTTGGCAGCCACCGCATACATAAAAGTCGCATCCTTGATCATCCCTGCATCAGCACCGTTGAAATCTGCCCACTGTCGAGCCTTGTCAACTTCTTCTCGGGTAATAGATGTCTTGTAGCCATCCTTCATTACAACTTCATATCCCCCCTTGCCTTCTCTGACTGAAGCAAACACTTCCGTGGGGCTCTGACCAAACCTCATCATTGCAGCCTTGATCCCCGCCACCATCCCAGTGTTATTAAATTCTCCCTCAGTGAACCCAAACCAAATATCCTTGGGGATCCCGACCGCTTTTTCATTGAAAACAGCGACATTTTTCTTATCGATTACGGGCTTCACAGGAGTATCATTCACAACTGGACTGATGTCTTTCTTATCATGGGATACGCTTAAAGAATTGAGTTCCTTGTCTCGGCGATCATCACTCGATATCATTCGCAGCAGTAACTCAACCGCTGCCGTTAATTCAGCAACAAGGGACACCAAACTTTCAATAGCGCCCACCTCCCCATCAAGACTCGACTTTTTGACAGATGGAAGCAATGAAGTGTTTTTCGTAGGGCCTGAAAATCCTGAGCGGACTGCTTCTCGCTCCATAGGTTTGGGCGTGATATTCTTATCCAAATACATACCGACATCTCCTGAAAACCCGGCAACACCTGACACATGGCTGCAGTTCATTTCACATCCTCTGAAAATACAATAGACACCTGAACAAACTGATGCAGAAAAATCAGTCAGCCAAACAATGGAAACCGCCCAATAAAACTCAATCAAACAAGCCTATAAACAGAGCGGCAACGATTGTCTGACGGCATTCTCTTCTTCGTATTGCACCCATCCAGCAATCCGTCACGTGCAAAGTTTGTATTCCACCCGACTTCCACAACACCTATAGCTCCAGTTTCAACGAGCTCTTGGGCGGTTGAGGAGCGCACATATTCAACAATCCCCAACCGCTTCAGACTTTCGTACGCCCCTGGATGAGAGGCAAGCACATTGAGAGCCTCGTCATAAGTCACCGGTTTATCTTCCCGACGCTCCAACTGAACTCTCTTGGCACTCGCCGCATACATAAACACAACATCTTTAAACATACTCCCGTTTTCCCTGCCCGGTTCATATTGGAACCCACACAATAACTTTGCTTTGGCTATTTCCCCGGGAGTAATACTGACCTTCACACCGTCCCTCATGACAATATCGTAACCTTCACCGGATCGTGTCACACTTGCATAAACACTTAGAGGACTCTGTCCAAACCTTTCCATTGCCGCCTTTATCGATGAAAGTACTGGTTCGTTCTTGTAACTGGAAAATTTTACCCCTGTGTAAACATCAGCTGGTTTTTCGCCAATTTTTTTTGTAGAAAATGCCGAATAGACCTTAGTGCTCTCACTGAGGGCTAAAGGTGCCTGATCAACAGGCTTCGTCTGAGCCTGCGAGGTTAAAACACTATTAACCGGCTTTGTCGTGGGTGTATTTTTATTTTCCAACATCGTATTAATTTTCATGACGAGAGCACTCATCGTTGACAACAAAGCACCCAATTGTTCTTGAATATTTTTGGCGCTCGGCGTACTAGACCGATGCACATCAACCCCTGACATTCTCAGTTGCGCCCCCGCAGTCGGAGCCGAAGTCACTTCTTGTTGATTTGCATTCAAGCTAAAACCTTGCATGTTCGGCCATGCGCTGAAACTTTTGACGGGATCACGCGACATAAAACTCATATCAAATACCTCACAATATTAGAACTTAATAACTATCAATACACCACACCTCAAAACACAAACGCCTACGTAGGCGGTATTGCATTCCACTTGAGATCTAGTCGATTACCGCCTCTAGCAAGCGCACATTCTCACGTCCCCCGTGAACCTGCCACACCTCTATGTCGACAAAGTATGTCATTGCACAATCCGCAAGTTAAACATCGTAACCATGACTCCACTGCCCGCTCGCAAATATCGAACTACATTTACACTCTCTTGCAATTAGTAAAAATTATTTACCTTCCTCAAATGAAAACCCATCGACGTCGTACCAAAAAAAACAAACCACATCTACAAACCTACAAAATGTTACGCACTGAACACTGGACCGAACTAACTTTTATTATCAACAACTCAACATCCCACTCTTTACGACATCGTTCACAAAAAAGTTGATCGCGGTCAGGCAAACAGCTCAAAACCGGCATACAGTTAAAGGACTCCATCGCCAAAGAATGGAGGTATGCCCTGATGAGTGAGGAACCCAGCGATGCCGTGGAAAAACTCCGATACACGCTACAGCACCATGTCGATTGCGTTGCACTGGTTGATGGTGGTGCTACTGGCGGTGGTCTACGCCTGCATTGAGTTACGCGGACAGTTTCCCAAAGGCAGCGGTGCACGAACGTTGATCGTCGAGATGCACTTCATGTTCGGCCTCACCGTGTTTGTGCTGGTGTGGCTGCGCCTGTTCGCGCGCAGCCTGGGGGTAGCGCCAAAGATCGTACCGGCGCCGCCGCCGTGGCAGAGCCTGCTGGCAACCCTGATGCACTTTGCCCTGTACGCATTGATGATCGGCATGCCGATCGCCGGCTGGCTGATTGTCAGTGCCGAGGGGCATTCAGTGATGTTCTACGGCATTGAATTGCCGCCGCTGATCGCGGAAAACAAGGCGCTGGCCAAGCAGATTGAAGGCTGGCATGTGCTGTTCGGCAAGATCGGTTACTGGTTGATCGGCCTGCATGCATTGGCCGGGATCGCTCACCACTACATCCTGCGGGATAACACCGCGTTGCGGATGATGCCGGGCAAGCGCGCTAGCCCTTGAAGCCGCGCCGGCCTTGGAGCCCGCCGGTGTGGACGAAGACCAGACGAGTGCCGGGGGCGAAGCGTCCGGCTTCGATTTGCTCCTTCAAGGCCAGTAACGCCTTGCCGGTGTAGAGCGGTTCCAGGGGCACGCCGCAGGCTTGTTGCGTGCTCTCGATGAAGTCGAGCAGCTCGGCGTCGATTTTGGCGAAGCCACCTCGGCTGGCGTCCAGCAGTTCATAGCCGCCCTGCACGATGGCCTCGACGTTCTGCGCCACACCATGATCGTCCGGCACCGCCATGGCGCCGTACACCGGGTGCGCGCCCGCCTCTGCCAGCGCCAGGCCGGCCAGGGTGGTGCCGGTGCCTGCGGCCAGCCACCAGGCGTCGTAATCCGTCCAGCCCACGCTGTGCAACTGTACACGCACCTGCTCGACCAGCACCGCGCAACCCAGGGCGCCCGCACGGCCACCGCCGCCCTCGGGCACGGGGTGCAGGTGGGGATACTGCTCACGCCACGGCAACCAGAAACCCGGTTCATGCCGCGCGCGATAACCGCCATAACCCAGCCAATGCAACTGCATGCCAAAAGCTTTCAAGTCGAGGACGGTGGCCGTGTCTTGCGGGTGCCCGCGCAGCAGGCCGACGGTAGGGAAACCGAAGCGCTTGCCGGCGGCAGCCAAGGCATGCAGATGGTTGGAGTAAGCCCCGCCCAGGCTGATCAGGCCACGAGCGGCCTGCGCCTGCGCCAGATGCCCGGTGAGCTTGAACCACTTGTTGCCGCTGATCAGCGGGTCGATGCGATCCAGGCGCAGCACGGCCAGCTCGACACCTCTGAGCCAATCCAGATACAGCGGTTCAAGCGGTGCGTGGGGAAGCCAATCGAAGGGACCCATCGGGCGGGATCTGCATGAAAAACGGGGCGGTAGTCTACCACCGCCCCGCCCCGGGTCTTACAGCTCGGCCGCGAGGCGCGAGCCCTGGTTGATGGCGCGCTTGGCGTCCAACTCGGCCGCCACATCGGCGCCGCCGATCAGGTGCACGTTCTGGCCGGCGGCGGCCAGGCCATCCTGCAATTCGCGCAACGGGTCCTGGCCGGCGCAAATGACGATGTTGTCCACCGCCAGCACCTGGGGTTCGCCCTCGGCGCCAATGCGGATGTGCAGGCCGGCATCGTCGATCTTCAGGTACTCGACACTGTTGAGCATCTGCACCTGCTTGTTCTTCAAACCAGTACGGTGGATCCAGCCGGTGGTCTTGCCCAGGCCGTCGCCGACCTTGGAGGTCTTGCGTTGCAGCAGGAACACTTCACGCGCCGGGGCATGGGGTTGCGGCTTGATCCCGGCCACGCCACCACGGGCTTGCAATTGGGTGTCGATGCCCCATTCCTTCCAGAACGCTTCGCGGTCCAGGCTGGTGGACACGCCCTGATGCACGAGGAACTCAGACACGTCGAAACCGATACCGCCCGCGCCGATCACCGCCACGCGCTTGCCGACCGGTTTGCGCTCCAGGATCACGTCCAGGTAGCTCAGCACCTTGGCGTTGTCGATCCCCGGGATCGCCGGGGTACGCGGCGCGATGCCGGTCGCCAGGATGATCTCGTCATAGCCGCCCGCCGCCAGTTGCGCCACGTCCACGCGGGTGTTGAGGCACAGCTCCACATGGGTGGTCTGCAATTTGCGCTTGAAATAGCGCAGGGTTTCGAAGAACTCCTCTTTGCCCGGCACCCGCTTGGCGATGTTGAACTGGCCGCCGATCTCGTTGGCGGAATCGAACAAGGTCACGTGGTGGCCACGCTCGGCGGCCACCGTCGCAGCGGCCAGGCCGGCAGGACCGGCGCCGACCACGGCGATCTTCTTGATCTGCTGAACGGGCAAATAGTTGAGCTCGGTTTCGTAACACGCCCGTGGGTTGACCAGGCAAGTGGTCAGCTTGCCGCCAAAGGTGTGGTCCAGGCACGCCTGGTTGCAGCCGATGCAGGTATTGATCTCATCGGCGCGGCCGGCGGCGGCCTTGTTGACGAACTCCGGGTCGGCCAGGAACGGGCGTGCCATGGAGACCATGTCGGCATCGCCTTCGGCGAGAATCTGCTCGGCGATTTCCGGGGTGTTGATACGGTTGGTGGTGATCAACGGAATCTGCACCGCCCCGCGCAGCTTGGCGGTGACTTTGCTGAACGCGCCACGCGGCACCTTGGTGGCGATGGTCGGGATGCGCGCCTCGTGCCAGCCGATACCGGTGTTGATGATCGTCGCACCGGCGCCCTCGATGGCCTTGGCCAACTGCACGATTTCTTCCCAGGTGCTGCCGCCTTCCACCAGGTCGAGCATCGACAGGCGGAAGATGATGATGAAATTCGGACCCACGGCTTCACGCACACGACGCACGATTTCCACTGCCAGGCGCATGCGGTTTTCGTAGCTGCCGCCCCAGCGGTCGGTGCGGTGGTTGGTGTGGGCCGCGAGGAACTGGTTAATGAAGTAGCCTTCGGAGCCCATGATTTCCACGCCGTCGTACTCGGCGACCTGGGCCAGCAGCGAGCAGGTGACGAAATCCTGGATCTGCTTCTCGATGCCCTCTTCGTCCAGCTCCTTGGGCTTGAACGGGTTGATCGGCGCCTGGATCGCACTCGGCGCGACCTGTTTGGGGCTGTAGGCATATCGGCCGGCGTGGAGGATCTGCATGCAGATCTTGCCACCGGCCGCGTGCACCGCCTGGGTCACGATCTTGTGTTGCTGCGCTTCTGCGTCGGTGGTCAGCTTGGCCGCGCCGGCATAAACACCGCCCTCGTCATTCGGACCGATGCCGCCGGTGACCATCAGGCCCACGCCGCCCCGGGCGCGCTCGGCAAAATAGGCAGCCATGCGTTCGAACCCGCCGGGTTTCTCTTCAAGGCCAGTGTGCATCGAACCCATCAGGGTACGGTTGCGCAAAGTGGTAAAACCCAGGTCCAACGGGGCCAGCAGATGCGGGTAGGCAGCAGCGGTCATGGTCAAGCTCCACAACGGATCATCACGGGGTGTGACGGGCTCGTGCGACCCGCCATCGGTTTATGTCCCACAGACTAAGAGGCGGTGGATGACGGCTCAATGACTGAAACTGACAAGTTATTGATCCAAATGCACAGCGCCCCTTGGCAAGCCCGCCCATGGGCCCTACCCTAGTCGGCGAACCCTGCACACGGTCTGTTGTCTGTTCCCCCATGCGTAAACTTCTTGCTCTTACCGTCTCCCTGGCGCTGGTTGCCGCCATCGCCGCCTATCTGGTCTGGACCCAGGAACGCCCCGTGGCGCATTACCTGTCGGACCTGCGGATCACCCTCGCCGTCAACGAAGGCCTGCCTGCCGACCGTGGCAACCTGCTGGGCATCCAGCCGGAACTGTTCCCTGCCGACTACCAGAGCCTGGAACGCCTGCACCTGAAGCTCGCGGCGTACTTGCATAAAGCCCGGGACCAGGGGCTGATCAATGACAAGACCATCGTGGTGCTGCCCGAACATATCGGCACCTGGCTGATGCTCACCGGCGAAAAAAACGAGGTGTACCAGGCGCTCCATGTGAAAGATGCGATGAACTGGCTGTCGGTCAGCAACCCGCTGCTGTTCGCCCGCGCCTGGATCAGCGCCACCGGCGACAACCGCACCGACGACGCCTACCTGCGTATGAAAGCCTCGGGCATGGCACGGGACTATCAGCTGTTGTTCGGCGGCCTGGCCAAGGAGTTCGGCGTTACGTTGGTGGCCGGCTCCATCACCCTGCCGAACCCGAGCGTGAGCCAGGGTCAACTGCAGGTCGGCCATGGCGCCTTGTATAACGCCAGCGTGGTGTTTGCCGCCGACGGCCTGCCGATCGGCGATCCGCAGCGCCAGCTCTACCCGATCTACGATGAGCGCGGCTTCATCAAGCCTGGCGATGAAAACATGGTCAGCGTGGTCGACACTCCGGCCGGGCGCCTGGGGGTGCTGGTCGGCAGCGACAGCTGGTACCCGGACAACTACCGCAAGCTCAACGAACAAGGCGCGCAATTGATCGCGGTGCCAGCCTTTGTGCTGGGTCGCGATACCTGGGACCGTCCGTGGCGCGGCTTCAAAAGCGTGTCCACCCCGACCGAAATCAGCCTCAAGCCCGAAGAACTCAGTGAAGGCGAAGCCTGGCGCCGTCTTACGCTGATCAGCCAGCAACCGATCAGCCAGGCCAGCGCCGGCATGAGCGTGTTCCTGCGCGGGCAGTTCTGGGACCTGGGCACCGCCGGGCATAGCTTTCTCAGCAGCAACGGGCAAATCAGCGCCGATGGCGAGGCCCGTGGCGCGCGCTTGTTGAATATCTGGTTGTGAAACCGGTACGGCTGGGGGACCTGTCGGTGGGCTTCGTGCACAGCCTGGCCGATGCCATCAGCAGCCACGGCCTGGACCCGCAGCCGCTGCTACTGCAATACGGACTCGACTCGGCGCGCCTCGCCGAAGCCGGTGCACGCTTGTCGATCCCGCGTTACATGCGCCTGGGCCATGCCGCCATCCAGCTCACCGGCGACCCGGGCCTGGGCCTGCGCATGGGCCAGCTCAGCCGCTTGAGCCAGGCGGGGCTCGCCGGCGTCACCGCCGACCAGGCGCCCAACGTGCGCGAGGCGGCGCGCGCTTTAACGCGTTTCGAGGCGCTGTACGGCTCCAACTATCGCGGGCAGTCGAGCTTCGTCGAGGATGCCGAGGGCGCCTGGTTGCGCTTCTACTCCATCAGCCCCTACAACGCCTACAACCGCTTCGTGGTGGACTCGATCATCGCCGGCTGGCTGCATCAGTTGTCGAGCCTGGCCCGGCAACCGGTGCAGGCGCAGCGTATCGACATCGAGTTCGAGGCGCCGGAGTACCGCGAACGCTACGACGCGCTGGGAGACGTTCACTTCGGTGCCGACGCCAATCAACTGCGCCTCAGCCAGCACACCCTGGCCCTGCGCAACCCGCAGCACTGCCCCAGCACCTGGAACCTGTTGTTGCAGCTGTGTGAGCGAGAGTTGGAGCAACTGACCCGCACCCGCAGCCTGCGCGAGCGCATTACCCGTTTGCTCGGGCCGATGCTCAATGGCGGCCGGGAACCCGACCTGGAAGAAGTAGCGGCACGCTTGAAGCTGCCGACCTGGACGCTGCGCCGCAAACTGGCCGATGAAGGCACTCAGTTTCGCGCGATTCTCAACGACACCCGCCGTGACCTGGCCATGACCTACATCCGCGACACGGAACTGGCGTTCGGCGAGATCGCCTACTTGCTCGGTTTTGCCTCGGCCCAGGCATTTCAACGGGCCTTCAGGCGGTGGAACAACCAGACCCCAGGGGAATTTCGCCGCAGTCAGCGGCATTCCGCCTGAAGTCTTTATTACAGCTCTGTTGCATCGTCTGCCGGTTCCAGCGGGTCCAACTCAATCGCGTGGTACTCAAGCAGTTCTTCCTGGTAATCGTCCATGGCGGACTCCTTCTTGCGTTAACAGGGGTTGCAAATAAATGACCTGCATCACCAGCCTAAAGTGCCGTGATGACGAAAAAATGTCGACGTCATGACGTTCCTGCACTCAAGGATTAAACGTAGCAGCGCTGCAGGGATTTAGCACCCGAGGGATGAGGCACTATTGCAATCATTGCAATTGCAATCACATGCAAATTTCCATTAGGGTATGGGCACTCGTCGCCAGGTGACCCTCTCCATGACCGCCGCTACCGCACACGCCGCGCAGCTCTGTATCGACGCCTTGAGCACTGCCACCCCCGCCAGCCGGTCACCGTTGCACACCGTGATCAGCATGGCCAGCACCCTCGAATCCAGCCGCCAGGCCTGGGTGATCCACGGCCAGTCGCACTCCCGACGCGTGGGTAACTGGCCCGCCTGGTTCGCCCGCAACGCCGTGGAAAAACCCTTGCTGTACCTGCACAGCGCGCACTCGGCGGCACAGTTGAGCGCGCTATCGAACGTTACCCGGCAGCGCGGCATCCTGTGCAACGACATTGAAAACCAGCCCTCCCGCTGGCCCAAAGGTGCGCAGCCGTCCTTGCCGTTGTGGCTGGCCACTCATCCGCGCTGTACCCCGTATGACCCGGCCTCGGGGGAAGAAGCCCGCGCGATTGTGCTGGCGGCGTTGCGAAGCCTGTATGTCGAGGGCAAGCCCGGTTTCTATTACCTCGCGTTGCACGATCAGGACAGTGCAGCGCCGTTGAGTGAGCAGGACCGGGAGGCCGCGCTCAAGGGCATGTATCCACTCCAGCGCAACAGCCCCTTCGATGTGCGATTGCTCGGCGCAGGCCGCGCGCTTGACGAGGTGGTGCACGCCAGGCGCTTGCTCAAACAGCACTGGAACATCAGCGCGCAGCTATGGAGCTGCCCCAGCTACACACGACTGGCCCGCGAGGCAGCGGCAGCTGAACGCTGGAATCGCCTGCACCCCAGGCTGCCCAAGCGCGGTTGCCATTTGCGTGATTGCCTAGTGGGGAGCGCTGCGCCGGTGATTGCGGTGACCGGGTATCCGCAGGCGATTGTCGATCAGTTGGGGGCGCACGTGGATGCACGCTTTGTGGCGCTGGGCGCGGGGTCGGTACAGGCGGCGGCGCCGAGTCGATACTGGATCGTGGTATCGGCGCTCAGGGCATTGGCGGATGAAGGGCGGATCGACACACGGCAAGTGCAGGACGCGATGAAGCGCTATGCAGTGGAATGCGAGTGACGGCAAGGCAGCGCCGCAGGGTTTCAGATTTTGCGGCGACTGCGGGTCTGCACGCCCGCCTCCATCGCCAGCCCGGCGGTGCGCTCCAACGCGTCGGCGAAGCCCTGGCGCTGCTCGGGCTCAATCTGCGACAGAAACAACTCATCCACCGTGCTTTCGTAGATCTTCCACATTTTTTTACGCAGCACCCGACCGGCCTCGGTGATCGAGGCAAACGCCGCGCGGCCATCGCCGTCGGAGCGGGAACGTACCACCAGACCGTCCTTTTCCAGGCGGTCGACCAGCCGCGTGAGGTTGTAGCGTTCGATGGCCAGCACGTCGGCCAACTCGTGCATGCGGCGGGTGCCGTCGGGGCCGCTTTCCAGCCCCCATAGCGCGTCGTACCAGGCGTACGGCGGCAGGTCCGCCTCAGCCAGGCGACGCTCGATTTCACGGATGACCGTCCTGTGGGCCCTGACAAAACGGAACCATACATCCGGCTCTTTCGACGACATGCAACACCATCCGGGGAATTTCAAGAAGGTTGCAATAGTAGCTCATCCCGCGCTAGATTCGGCCATGTAGTTGCAATTGCAATTACATTTGCCGGCACTCCCACAAGGAGCCCGCCACTTCAAACCTGCCTACCCTGGAGCCTCACATGACCCCGAACAACGCTGTCAGACGCGACGACGACCCACAGGAAACCCGCGAGTGGCTGGAGTCCATCGAATCGGTGTTGTCCACTGAAGGCCGGCCCCGCGCGCACTACCTGATCGATCAGTTGCTGGATTTCGACGTGGCGCGGCATGGCGACTTCTACGGGCGGGTGACCACGCCGTACGTCAATACCCTCCCGGTGGACCGTCAGTTGCCCTACCCCGGCAACCTGGCCATCGAACGCCGTATCAATGCGTTTATCCGCTGGAATGCCATGGCAATGGTGTTGCGTGCAGGCAAGCACTCAGGGGTGGGTGGGCATATCGCAACCTATGCGTCAGCCGCCGTGCTCTACGACGTAGGCTTCGACCACTTCTTTCGTGGCCGTACCGAGCACTTTGACGGCGACCTGGTGTACATCCAGGGCCACTCCTCCCCCGGCATTTATGGCCGCGCCTACCTGGAGGGCCGCATCAGCGAAGCGCAACTCGACAACTTTCGCCGTGAGGCCGGTGGCGAGGGTATTTCGTCCTACCCGCACCCACGGCTGATGCCGGACTTCTGGCAATTCCCCACCGTGTCCATGGGCCTTGGCCCGATCACTGCCGCTTACCAGGCGCGCTTCATGCGCTACCTGGAACTGCGCGACCTCAAACCCCACCAGGGGCGCAAGGTCTGGGCCTTCCTCGGTGATGGCGAAATGGACCAGCCGGAATCCCTGGCCGCCATCTCCCTGGCCGGGCGCGAGAAACTCGACAACCTGATCTTTGTGGTCAATTGCAACCTGCAACGCCTGGACGGCCCGGTGCGCGGTAATGCCAAGGTGATCCAGGAGTTCGAAAGCCTTTATCGCGCCGCCGGTTGGAACGTGATCAAAGTGATCTGGGGCGGTGGTTGGGACGCCCTGCTGGACAAAGACCACAGCGGCCTGCTGCGCCAACGCATGATGGAATGCGTGGACGGCGACTATCAGAACTACAAGTCGCAGAACGGCGCTTATGTGCGCGAACATTTCTTCGGCAAATACCCGGAGTTGCTGGCATTGGTTGCGGACATGTCCGACGACGAAATCTGGAAGCTCTCACGGGGCGGGCATGACCCGGACAAGGTCTACAACGCCTATGCCGCCGCTGTGCGCCATAGCGGCCAGCCTACGGTGATCCTGGCGAAAACCGTCAAGGGTTTCGGCATGGGTGAAGCCGGCGAAGGCCAGAACATCAACCATCAATTGAAGAAGATGGGCGCAGACGCGGTAAGAGCCTTCCGCGATCGTTTTGGCCTGGAAGTCGCTGACGAGCAACTCGCCGACATTCCCTACCTCAAGCCCGCCGCCGACAGCGAAGAAGCCCGTTACTTCGCGGCGCGCCGCCAGGCCCTGGGCGGCTATGTACCGGCACGCCACAGTGCGGTCGAACCCTTGCAGATCCCCGAACTCGCCGCCTTTGCCACCCAGCTCAAGGACACCGGCGAACGGGCGATCTCCACCACCATGGCCTTTGTGCGCATCCTCGGCTCCCTGCTCAAGGACCCGCACCTGGGCAAACTGATCGTGCCTATCGTGCCGGACGAGTCGCGCACCTTTGGCATGGAAAGCCTGTTCCGTCAGATTGGCATCCACTCCGCCGTAGGCCAGCTCTACACCCCGCAGGACGCAGGGCAACTGAGCTACTACAAGGAAAGCAAGGACGGACAGATCCTGCAGGAAGGCCTGAATGAATCCGGCGCCATTTCCTCGTGGATCGCGGCCAGTACGTCCTACAGCAACCACGGCTTGATGACGGTGCCGTTCTATATCTTCTACTCGATGTTCGGCTTCCAGCGGGTCGGCGACTTGGCCTGGGCCGCCGGCGATGCACGGGCACGCGGTTTTTTGCTGGGGGCCACGGCCGGCCGCACCACGCTGATGGGCGAAGGCTTGCAGCATGACGATGGACACAGCCATATCCTGTCGTCGGTGATTCCGTGCTGCGTGTCCTACGACCCGACATTTGCCTACGAGCTGGCGGTGATCATTCGCGAAGGCATGCGGCGGATGTACGTGGAACAGGAGGACATCTACTACTACATCACCCTGCTCAACGAGAATTACCCGCACCCGGCGATGCCCGAAGGGGTGGAAGACGGGATTCTGAAGGGCATGTACCCGCTCAAGACCAGCGAGCAGGCCCAGGTGCAACTGATGGGCAGTGGCTCAATCCTGCGCGAAGTGATCGCGGCGGCCGAGCTGCTTGAGCAGGACTTCGGCGTGCACAGCACTGTGTGGAGCGCCACCAGCCTCACCGAATTGCGCCGCGACGGGCATGCAGCCGAACGCTGGAACCTGCTGCACCCGCAGAGCGAGCCACGGGTAAGTTATGTGGAGCAATGCCTGGCCGGGCAGAACGGGCCGGTGGTGGTGGCGACGGACTACATGAAGCTGTTCGCCGATCAGATCCGCCCCTTTGTCCAGGGCCGACGCTTTGTGGCCCTGGGCACGGACGGCTTCGGGCAATCGGATACCCGTGAAACCCTGCGCGCGTTCTTCGAAGTGGACCGGTATTTCATCGCGCTGGCAGCCTTGAAGGCGTTGGCGGATGACGGCGTTATCGGTCGTGAAAAAGTCAGTGAAGCCATCAGCCGCTACGGGATCAACGTCGACAAGGTCAACCCCGTGGCGGTCTGAATTACTGCGCCGGTGTCGGCAGGGGCGGAATCGCTTCTGTCGGTGCCGGCAGGTCCGGGTTACTGGTAGCCGGCGCGGGTTCCGCCTGCGGCGCAATCGGCGCGGCCTCGGCAGGCGGCGTGACGGGCTGGGAAACGGCAGGCTCCTCCTTCGGCGGCTCGGTTTTCTCTGCTGCCGGTGCGGTTTTAGGTTCCGGCACACCCAGCTCGGCTTTCGGCTGCTCCGGGATATGCGCGGCCTTCTTCACTTCCTGAGGCAAGAACACGTCCACCAGCGCAAAATAGCGCTCGTAGAATTTCGGTGCCGAAACGGTCTCGCTCGCCACCTTCACCATCGAGTCATCGGTGGAACCGATCGGCATCGACACCGAACCCAGCACGCCCACGCCCAGGCTCGCGGAGTTGTTGACCTTCTTCAGCGCGTAACGGTCCTGCAAGGCGTTGGCGAACATGGTCGAGTGATTGGTACCTTTGCCATCGTCGGCACACACCACGTTGAAGCTGATCTGCAGGTGGGTCTCGCCGGTCTGCTGGAAGCTCTTGTTACCCACCACCAGTTTCGGATCGCTGCTGGTAATGATATAGCCCTGGCTCAGCAAGGCACGTCGCGCCGCTTCGCACGCCGCCACATCGGTGACCGGGTAATCGCGGGAAAACGTACCGGAGTCGTCGAAATTCTCATGTTCATAAATGGCGGTCTTGGGTGACGAGCAGCCCGCGGCGCCCGCCAGCACCAGCGCCAGCCCGAGGCTACGCAAGTGAAATGATGTCGACATTGAAAATCCTGAGGAAAACGGTCCGGGCGGTATTGTGCAACAGAACGAGGCCTTGGCGCGCGCATTCCTGTCGGTAAAACGTCACAGCCTTACCTTGCGCCGCCTGTAGGAAAAAGACCTGCACACATATGATCAATAAACACGCGCAATTTGACCGAAGCATGGCGACTTGATGGCCATAACATCCAAAAACTGCCTCGGTGTTCCAGAAAATCATCCAGCACCCTTTGCAGGCGCCCCTGCTGCACGGCCTGTTCGACCATGTAGTCCGGCAGGCAGGCGATCCCCAACCCGTCGAGCACCACATGCTTGAGGGACTCGATGGTGGTACTGACCAACGGAGTGCGCAGGACCGGCTCCGACGCGCCGGGGGCGTGGCGTTCGGCGGGTTGCCTGCGTTGCTGCAAACCGCACTGGCCAAATCGGCAGGTGAGTCGGCGGACGCCGCGCAATCGATGCTGGTGACCGTGTGGAACCTGGGCATCGCTGGCGGCGGCCTCGCGGGCGGGGTGCTGCTCCAGGGCTGGGGCGTCGCCGCATTTCCCTGGGCGGTGGTGTTGCTGATGCTGTGGGCATTGGCCGGGGCGTCGAGAGGCGCCCGCAGTTGAAGAATCAATAAGACCCTACCTGGCTGAGCGCCACGGCCGAAAGATACAGACCGGCACCAAACACGCCATGGGACAGCACACTGCGCAGGCGATTTCTCCAAGGTGTTGGTGTGCGAGACGCCGCCACACCCGCGCCCATCGCGGGCTGCATCACAAAGTAAGGGATCACCACCGTCAGCGTGCCCACCATCAACGCAGGCAACCATTGGGGATCATGCAGCCATTGCACGCCGTAGATACTCACCAACAGCGCCGCAAAGGCGATACCCACGGCATAGTGAATCGCCCAGCCCAGCGCCAATTCGCCGCGTACCGGCGAGGCCTTGCCGATACTGGCATGGGCAAGCGTGCCGTGACGCAGGTGGCCGGCCCAGCGGCCCACCATCGAGTAATCGAGCGTTGTAATGCCCAAGCCTTTGAGAATCATCGACCACACATCCATCACGACAGTCGCCCCGATCCCGATCAATACCAGCCTTACACCTTCTTCCATCGACAACATGACCTGCCCTCCGATTGATGAGCCCCTCGTTCACAGGCAGGATAGAAGTTGAAGTCAACTTCAAGTCAAGGGAGGCATCATGGATATCTCGGAAGTGGCCCGGCGTACGGGGCTGCCCTCCTCCACCGTGCGGTTTTACGAGAAGGCCGGGTTGATCACCGCGACCAGTGCCCCAGGGGAACGGCGCCACTTCAGGCCCGCCGTGCTCGATCAATTGGCGCTGATCGCCCTCGGACAAGCCGGCGGCCTGTCGCTGGATGAAATCCGCAGCATGCTGCCCTTCGAGGGCGCATTGCGGGTGGACAGACAGCTGTTGCTGGACAAGGCCGACAGCATCGACGCGACCATCAAGCGCCTGAAAGCGATGAGTCAGGGCTTGCGGCATGCCGCGGACTGCCCGGCACCTGACCATGGGCAATGCCCGAATTTCCAGCGCTTGCTCAAGGTCGCGGCAGGCACGCTGAAAAGGAGCAGAACGGCGCGTACCCCACCGGGCAGTCCACTCCAGCGACCATAAAAAAGCCCCCGGTCTTTTCAGGCCGGGGGCTTTTGAGTCAAACCGACATCAGAACTTCTTGATGTCAGCCTTGGTTTCCAACTGCTTGCGGTAGGCCGCGAAGTCCTGCTGACCGACACGGGAGGCGAGGAAGCGGCGGTATTGCGCCTTTTCTTCGTCCGTTGGCGCAGCGGCCTCGTTGACGCCGTTCAGGCGCACGATGACCAGGCTACCATCCGCCAGGGTCACGGTGGTGAAGGTCGGCTTGTCCTTGGCCGCAGGCTTGGGCATGCGGAACAGGGCTTGCAGCACGGCAGGGTCGATCGCTTCCTGGCTACGGGTTGCGGCTTCAGTGACCTTCCAGGCCTGGCCGTCGACCGGCTGGTTCAGCGGGGTCTTGCCATCACGCAGGCTGGCGATCAGCTCGTCAGCGTGAGTCTTGGCAGCCGCGCTGGCGCGTTCCTTGGCCATCTGGGTGCGGATCGCCGCTGCAACGCTTTCCAGCGGCAGTTGCGAAGGCTTCAGGTGCTCTTTGGCACGCAGCACGATGATGGTTTCCGGGTCCAGCTCGATAGCACTGCTGTTGGCACCCTCATCCAGCACTTCCGGGCTGAACGCAGCGGTGACCACGGCACGGTTGGCCGCAACACCTTCGCCTCCTTCACGGCCAAACGGCGCGGAGGTGTGTACAGTCAGTTTCAGGTCGGACGCCGGCTGGGCCAGATCGGAGGCTTCGAATGCCGCATCTTCCAATTGCTTGGTCGCTTCGACATAACGCTGCTCGACCTGCTGGGTCTTGAGCTCTTTGGTCAGCTTGTCTTTCAGGCTGGCAAAGGTCGGCACTTGCGGTGCTTCAACGCCGAGCAGCTTGATCAGGTGCCAACCGAAGCTGCTGCGCACCGGCGCCGAGACCTGGTCCTTGTTCAACGCGTACAAGGCGGTTTCGAAGTCCGGGTCGTAGACACCAGGCCCGGCAAAGCCCAGGTCACCGCCGTTGCTGGCCGAACCTGGATCCTGGGAGAACTCCTTGGCCAGGGCTTCGAACTTCTCACCCTTGGCCAGGCGTGCCTGGATTTCTTCGATCTTGGCCTTGGCTTGCGCGTCGGTGGTCTTGTCGTTGACTTCAATCAGAATGTGCGCGGCACGACGCTGCTCAGCGAGGTTGGCGATTTCTTTCTGATAGGCAGCCTGCAACTCATCGTCCTTCACGGTGACCTGGTCGAAGAAGGAAGACTTCTTCAGTTCCAGATAGTCGATGACCACTTGATCAGGGGTCATGAACTCTTTGGCGTGCTGGTCGTAGTAAGCCTTGACCTCGTCGTCGGTGAGTTTCACCGCGGCAAGGTTGGCCTTGATGTTGACGGTGGCGAAATCGCGGGTCTGCTTTTCCAGGCGGGCGAATGCCAGGACTTCCGCGTCGGTCACAAAACCGCTGCCGGCGATGCCTGCGCGAACCTGGCCGATCAGCATTTCCTGGGTCAGCATCTGACGGAACTGCATACGGGTGTAGCCCAGTTGGCGAATGACCTGGTCAAAGCGGTCAGGACTGAACTTGCCGTCCACCTGGAATTCCGGCGTCTGCAGGATCACCTGGTCCAGTGCAGCTTCGGAGAAGCCAAACTTGGAGTCGGCGGCGCCTTGCAGCAGCAGCTTGCGATCGATCAGGCCCTTGAGTGCCGCGTCGCGCAGGAGTTTTTCGTCCAGCAGCGAAGCATCGAAATCCTTGCCCAGCTGTTGCATCAGCTGGCGGCGTTGCATGTCGACGGCCTGGCTCAGTTCGGTCTGGGTGATTTCTTCACCGTTGACCTTGGCCACGTCCTGCTTGTTGTTACCCGAAGCCTGGAAAATGGCCTCGATACCGGTGAACGCCATCAACGCGACGATGATCCCGATAATGGTCTTGGCAATCCAGCCTTGTGAATTGTCCCTGATATTTTGCAGCATGCGTCCCCCAGAAACGGTTGAACTTCAAGAATAGGCAACCGTGGAGCGTGGGTAGAGTACGGATATAAGAAAGGCGCATCCAAGGATGCGCCTTCTCGCAACTGGCGGAGCGGACGGGGGTTTTCGTTCCCCCCGGCTTGGCGACCCGATGAATACCTGGGTCTGCTGGCCGCTCCGCTGCCAGGTCGAACCTGCGTCCGACCCGGGTAGGTAAAGGCTTGGTCGAAGCTTAGTTAACGGCTTCTTTCAGGGCTTTACCGGCTTTGAAACCTGGTTTCTTGGCAGCAGCGATTTGCAGTGCTTTGCCAGTCTGTGGGTTACGGCCAGTGCGAGCTGGGCGGTCAGTCACAGAGAAAGTACCGAAGCCTACCAGTACCACGGAGTCGCCGGCCTTCAGAGCGCCAGTGACGGATTCGATTACTGCATCCAGCGCACGGCCAGCAGCAGCTTTCGGGATATCAGCGGATGCAGCGATAGCATCAATCAGTTCCGACTTGTTCACTCTAAGTCCCCTTATATATCTATTGAGTATGATTCTAAGTTTTTTGGTGAAAGCAAAAACCAGTGCTGAATGGCCTACAGACACTTAAGAGCCGCTTTATAACAAGGGCTCTAAAAAGCTGTCAAGGAAGCCCCCGGGCTTTAACACATTAATGCGTGCTAATTCTTTCCTTGGAATCAGACTCGCGTTTTTCGTCCTTAGCAACTATCTCCGGAGCCACATCCGGCAAGGGCTCCGGCGCGTATTGCAGCGCAATTTGCAGGACCTCGTCAATCCATTTAACCGGTTTAATCTGAAGATCCTGCTTGATATTGTCAGGAATTTCCTTCAAGTCGCGAACATTCTCTTCAGGAATGATCACGGTCTTGATACCGCCCCGGTGTGCAGCCAGCAATTTCTCTTTCAGACCACCGATAGCCAATACCTGGCCACGCAGGGTGATTTCACCGGTCATGGCGACATCGGCGCGTACCGGAATGCCGGTCAATGCCGAAACCAGGGCCGTGCACATGCCTACGCCAGCGCTAGGACCGTCCTTGGGGGTCGCCCCTTCCGGCATATGGATATGCGTGTCGTGCTTCTCGTGGAAGTCCAGGGGGATCCCCAGGCTCCTGGCGCGGCTGCGCACCACGGTCTGCGCGGCAGTGATGGACTCGACCATCACGTCACCGAGCGATCCGGTCTTGATCAACTGGCCTTTGCCTGGAATCACTGCGGCTTCGATGGTCAGCAACTCGCCGCCCACCTGAGTCCACGCCAGTCCAGTCACCTGGCCGACCTGATCCTGTTGCTCGGCCAGGCCGTAGCGGAATTTGCGCACGCCCAGGAAGTGCTCCAGGGAGTCGGCCGTGACCTTCACCGAGAAGCGTTTTTCCAGCGCGTGCTCTTTGACCGCCTTGCGGCAGATCTTCGCAATCTGGCGCTCAAGGCCCCGTACACCGGCCTCGCGGGTGTAGTAGCGCACGATGTCGCGGATCGCCTCGACCTCGAATTCGATCTCGCCTTTCTTCAGGCCATTGGCCGACGTCTGCTTGGGCGCGAGGTATTTGACGGCGATGTTGATCTTTTCGTCTTCGGTGTAACCCGGCAGACGAATCACCTCCATCCGGTCCAGCAACGCTGGCGGGATGTTCATGGAGTTGGAGGTGCACAGGAACATCACATCGGAGAGGTCGTAGTCGACTTCCAGGTAATGGTCGTTGAAATTGTGGTTCTGCTCGGGGTCAAGCACTTCCAGCAACGCCGATGCCGGATCGCCACGCATGTCGCTACCCATTTTGTCGATTTCATCGAGCAGGAACAGCGGGTTACGCACACCGACCTTTGTCATCTTTTGAATCAATCTTCCTGGCATCGAACCGATGTACGTGCGGCGATGACCACGGATTTCCGCTTCATCCCGTACACCACCAAGGGCCATGCGCACGAACTTACGGTTGGTAGCGTTGGCAATCGACTCGGCCAGGGAGGTTTTACCCACACCCGGCGGACCAACCAGGCACAACACCGGGCCACGGATTTTCTTCACGCGTTTTTGCACAGCGAGGTATTCGAGGATGCGTTCCTTGACTTCTTCCAGGCCATAGTGATCGGCGTCGAGAATGTCTTCGGCACGAGCGAGGTCCAGGCGTACCTTGGTCTGAGCCTTCCACGGCACCTGCACCAGCCAGTCGATGTAGGACCGCACCACGGTGGCTTCGGCCGACATCGGCGACATCTGCTTGAGCTTGTTCAGCTCGGCGGTGGCTTTGGTCAGGGCGTCTTTCGGCAGGCCGGCGGCATCGATGCGCTTTTTCAGCTCTTCGATTTCGTTGTGGCCTTCCTCGCTGTCGCCGAGTTCCTTCTGAATGGCCTTCATCTGCTCATTCAAGTAGTACTCGCGCTGACTGCGCTCCATTTGCTTCTTCACGCGACCACGAATGCGCTTCTCAACCTGCAACAGGTCGATTTCGGCATCCAGCAGTGCCAATACATGTTCTACACGTGCCGGCAAGTCGATGATTTCGAGGATGTCCTGCTTCTGCTCGATCTTCAGCGCCATGTGCGCGGCCATGGTGTCGACCAGGCGGCTCGGCTCATCGATGCTGTTGAGGGAGGACAGGACTTCAGCCGGGACCTTCTTGCCCAACTGCACATACTGCTCGAACTGCGAGAGCAGGCTGCGTACAAACACTTCGGACTCGCGCTCAGGGGCCTCGACTTCGTCGATCAGCGCCACTTCGGCGCGCAGGTGGCCGTCCACTTCCATGAAGCGTTCCACCGCACCACGCTGCTCGCCTTCCACCAGCACCTTGACGGTACCATCGGGCAGCTTGAGCAGTTGCAGCACGGTGGCAATGGTACCGACGCGATACAGGGCATCTTCGCCTGGATCATCATCGGCAGGATTTCTCTGGGCCAACAGCAGGATCTGCTTGTCGCCCGTCATCGCGGCCTCGAGGGCTTCGATAGACTTCTCGCGCCCCACGAACAGCGGGATAACCATGTGCGGATAGACGACGACATCACGCAACGGCAGGAGAGGCAATTCGATGGTTGTCTTCATGATTTCGCCTCTATGACAATTGAAAAGTAAGCTTGAAACCAAGATGGGGTCTGCATGCAAAAAAAACAAGCTTATTGCCAGCAGTTAACGCAGTAAACGCTCCTGCGTAAAAAACGCCGTAAAAACAAAGGGGCCCCTGGAGGCCCCTTGCTTATACAGACACTGCGAAACGCTTACGCGTCTGGCGCAGCCTTGGCAGTCGGCTCACTGTTTTCGTAGATATACAGTGGCTTGGACTTGCCTTCTATAACGCTTTCATCGATCACCACTTTACTCACCTCGGACTGCGAGGGGATTTCGTACATGGTGTCGAGCAACACGCCTTCGAGAATCGAACGCAGGCCACGTGCACCGGTCTTGCGCTCCAGTGCCCGCTTGGCCACTGATTTGAGTGCGTCGGTACGGAACTCGAGGTCTACACCTTCCATCTCGAACAACTTGGCGTATTGCTTGGTCAGGGCGTTCTTCGGCTCGGTGAGGATCTGAATCAAAGCCGCCTCATCCAACTCGTCCAACGTGGCCAGGACCGGCAGACGACCAACGAATTCAGGGATCAGACCGAACTTGACCAGATCGTCAGGTTCGACTTCACGCAGGGACTCGCCCACCTTCTTGCCTTCTTCCTTGCTGCGCACTTCTGCACTGAAGCCAATGCCACCACGGGTGGAACGCTGCTGGATCACTTTTTCCAGGCCGGAGAACGCACCGCCACAGATGAACAGGATGTTGCGTGTATCAACCTGAAGGAATTCCTGCTGCGGGTGCTTGCGGCCGCCTTGTGGCGGTACGGAAGCGACCGTGCCTTCGATCAGTTTCAACAGTGCCTGCTGCACGCCTTCACCGGAAACGTCCCGGGTGATCGACGGGTTGTCCGACTTGCGCGAGATCTTGTCGATTTCGTCGATGTAGACAATACCCATCTGGGCCTTCTCTACGTCGTAGTCGCACTTCTGCAGCAGTTTCTGAATGATGTTCTCGACATCTTCACCCACGTAGCCAGCCTCGGTAAGGGTGGTGGCGTCGGCGATGGTGAACGGAACGTTCAGCAGGCGAGCGAGGGTTTCTGCAAGCAGGGTTTTACCCGAGCCTGTAGGACCGATCAGCAAGATATTGCTCTTGCCGAGTTCAACTTCGTCGCCTTTCTTGTCACGCTGGTTCAAGCGCTTGTAGTGGTTGTATACCGCTACGGCCAGAACCTTCTTTGCACGCTCTTGACCAATCACATACTGGTCAAGGATGCCGCTGATTTCTTTAGGCGAAGGCAATTTATGCGCGCTGCTCTCGGCCTGGGCTTCCTGCACCTCCTCACGGATGATGTCATTGCACAGGTCGACGCATTCGTCGCAGATAAACACCGAGGGGCCGGCAATCAATTTGCGTACTTCATGCTGGCTTTTGCCACAGAAGGAGCAATAGAGCAGCTTGCCGTTGTCCTCGCCGTTGCGGGTGTCAGTCATTCGTTCGATCCAAATCCGATAGGCTTGCAACACAAGATGAAGGCTTATGCGGGCTTTTTCAAGCCCGCCAGTGGTCGGACATGCCGACCAGCCCTATTTTGAGCGGCTTATATTAAGCGGGGCGCTTTTCGATCACTGCGTCGATCAGGCCATATGCCTGCGCCGCTTCGGCACTCATGAAGTTGTCGCGGTTGGTATCACGCTCGATTTCTTCCAGGGTGCGCCCGCTGTGCTTGGCCATCAGCGTGTTGAGGCGCTCGCGGATAAACAGAATTTCCTTGGCGTGGATTTCGATGTCCGACGCCTGGCCCTGGAAACCGCCCAGTGGCTGGTGAATCATCACGCGCGAGTTGGGCAGGCAGAAGCGCTTGCCCTCGGCACCGGCAGTCAGCAGGAACGCGCCCATGCTGCAGGCCTGGCCGATGCAGGTGGTCGACACGTTCGGCTTGATGAACTGCATGGTGTCGTAGATCGACATGCCCGCCGTTACCGAACCGCCTGGGGAGTTGATGTAGAGATGGATGTCCTTGTCCGGGTTTTCCGCTTCAAGGAACAGCAGCTGCGCACAGATCAGGTTGGCCATGTAGTCCTCTACGGGGCCCACCAGAAAGATCACTCGCTCCTTGAGCAGGCGCGAGTAGATGTCGTAGGCGCGTTCGCCACGAGCGGACTGCTCGACAACCATCGGGACCAGGCCGCCAGCGGCCTGGATATCAGAGTTCTGCTGAATATAGGAATTACGGAACATGCTCTGCAGTTACTCCCAAATAGTCATGTCTTGAAAACGCATAAGCCAGCGCGAGGCTGGCTTATGGTTGAATTTCCAACGAGTTGGACAATCAGTCGGCTTGTGCTGCTTCCGCCGGTTTGACTGCTTCTTCGTAAGAGACCGCTTTATCGGTCACCTTAGCCTTCTGCAGAACAGTATCCACAACTTGTTCTTCCAGCACAACCGAACGCACTTCGTTCAGTTGCTGATCGTTCTTGTAGTACCAAGCCACGACCTGCTCAGGCTCCTGGTAGGCCGAAGCCATTTCCTGGATCATTTCGCGAACGCGGTCTTCGTCCGGCTTGAGGTCGAACTGCTTGACCACTTCAGCCACGATCAGGCCCAGCACGACGCGACGCTTGGCTTGCTCTTCGAACAGCTCGGCCGGCAGCTGGTCAGGCTTGATGTTGCCACCAAACTGCTGAACAGCTTGAACGCGCAGGCGATCCACTTCGTTGGACAGCAGGGCCTTGGGCACTTCGATCGGGTTGGCAGCCAGCAGACCGTCCATGACCTGGTTCTTGACCTTGGACTTGATGGCCTGGCGCAGCTCGCGCTCCATGTTCTTGCGAACTTCGGCGCGGAAACCTTCGATACCGGTTTCCTTGATACCGAATTGCGCGAAGAATTCTTCGTTCAGCTCTGGCAGCTTAGGCTCGGAAACACTGTTGACGGTCACGGTGAACTCGGCGGCTTTGCCAGCCAGGTCCAGGTTCTGGTAGTCAGCAGGGAAGGTCAGGTTCAGAACGCGTTCTTCGCCGGCTTTGGCGCCAACCAGGCCGTCTTCGAAACCCGGGATCATGCGGTTGGAACCCAGCACCAGCTGAGTGCCCTTGGCGGAGCCGCCAGCGAACACTTCGCCGTCAACCTTGCCAACGAAATCGATGTTCAGCTGGTCTTCGTTCTGGGCAGCACGCTCAGCCACTTCGAAACGGGTGTTCTGCTTGCGCAGGATTTCCAGCATGTTGTCCAGGTCCGAGTCAGCCACTTCGGCGCTCAGGCGCTCGATGGCGATACCGTCGAAACCGGCCACTTCAAACTCAGGGAACACTTCGAATACGGCAACGTATTCCAGGTCCTTGCCTGCTTCCAGGGACTTAGGCTCGATCGACGGCGAACCCGCCGGGTTCAGCTTGTGTTCAACGACCGCTTCGTAGAAAGAAGCCTGGATCACGTCGCCCACAGCTTCCTGGCGCGCATCGGCACCAAAACGGCGCTTGATTTCGCTCATTGGCACTTTGCCTGGACGGAAACCAGCGATCTTGGCCTTCTGGGCAGTCTGCTGCAGACGCTTGTTGACCGCAGTCTCGAGACGCTCAGCCGGCACGGTGATGCTCAGGCGACGCTCGATAGCAGTAGTATTTTCAACAGAAACTTGCATGGATATTCCTCGTTGCACAGACGTTAGCCGGCCATTTCCGACCCCAATCAAGGGCATGCATTCTAGTGGGTCAAACTCAAGAAGTCACCCTACTGCAAATACGCCCGAAAACAGCCGGCAATTTATCGGTACGAAGGCACTGATGCACCTCGCCCCGGTGACAAATACAGCCCATCACGCCAGGGCTCTGCGCCGCCCCTTCTATATATAGAAGAAGTCGTCATCCATCTCCCTGACGGCCAACCCTTCAAACAGGGCTGACAGGCAGCGCAGCATCATCGAGATACATAAATACGACGAAACGCCCTGCCGTTGCGGCCCGCTACGTGCTGCCGCCGAATAGTCGAACCGCTGAAACCAAAAAAGGCGCCAGACTGTTAAATCTGGCGCCTTTCGAATATGGGGTGGACGAAGGGGATCGAACCCTCGACAACGGGAGTCACAATCCCGTGCTCTACCAACTGAGCTACGCCCACCATATTGCGTTAACAAAGAAACCAAACCACTTCTTTGTCTAGCCCTACCCCGTTTCTCAACAAGGCCAGGCTTTATTTGGTGCGGATGAAGAGACTCGAACTCTTACGCCTCGCGGCGCTGGAACCTAAATCCAGTGTGTCTACCAATTCCACCACATCCGCGCTTGAAGCTCTTAAAGCAAAGGCGCCAGACGATTAATCTGGCGCCTTTCAAAATATGGGGTGGACGAAGGGGATCGAACCCTCGACAACGGGAGTCACAATCCCGTGCTCTACCAACTGAGCTACGCCCACCATCTGACG
>Ga0068851_10000104_pt1 | contig 45630 bp, 37 predicted proteins | sample KBSCornC12_FD_66588 | JGI IMG/M metagenome (GOLD analysis project Ga0068851, IMG submission 66588) | Corn rhizosphere microbial communities from Kellogg Biological Station, Michigan, USA - KBS Corn C1-2 | ecosystem: Host-associated > Plants > Roots > Rhizosphere > Soil ...
ACAGTGTGAAAATTTCCAATCGTCATCCATTCTTCGCCGCCTTGTGCTACAAAGCATCCGGTGATCAAGGTCCAGTCCGTATCATTATAAATAAATCCAAGATTGGCATCAATCTGCGGAGTCAGAATGATGGCCTCTGAATTTACATAAGGCGGAGCATACTGGGAGAAATAAGCGCCAATGTGTTCGCTGGCACAAGTCAGGTCAGCAAGACTGATATAGAAAGACACATTGTAATTTTCTCCTGCGACTAATGGTGACAGTAATTGGACCTGTAAATATTCACGATATAAACTATTTTGAGTACTAACGTATTGGCCGGAATATCCCTCCCCGGTATGAGCGAATTGAAATCCAAATACATTGTTGGGTACATCGGCAGAGCCATTTGAGCAGGAGTTGTAATAATCACAAGTACCAAAATTACCATTGAACCAGGGTGGAGTGAGTAAAGCACCGGGATTCCCTAATCCATTGGGACAAACAGTATAGATTTCAAAACTTGGATTGGGGACAAGATTTTGAGAGAAAACTTGAACACTACTGGCGAGGCAGATGAATAAGATGAATAAACATTTTCTTACACATCGAATCATTCCGTCAGATCCACAAACCCGTTTAATAAATCTTCAACCGTGGATAAATTATCATCCATAAATGATTCGGAAGAATAAACCAGGTATTGCACAGAGATACCCTTGGCGGTGTAATAATAACCGAAGTATGAAAAGCGAATATCCTGAATGGTCCCCACCATACGCATCATCAATACTTTTTTTCCATTGACGGTCCTGTATTCTTTTGCAGTCACTTTAGCATCCGGTGCAGCTTCGCGGGCATTTTGCAAAGCAATATTACCCAGTGCCGGTAATGACAAATCAAGATGCTCGGTGATGATCATGCCATATAAACTTCCATTCTTGTGATCCAGCTCATATTCGGCAGCAGCATCCGGCTCTTCCGGTGTGGTGAAGGTCCAGGCTTTCGGATCCAGCCAAAAACCAGTACTGGTTCTTGTGCTTTTCAACAGGAAATCTGCATCCTTGCTCTTGGTAAAATTCTGGTCATTTGTGGGAATCTCTTGTGAATTGATGGAATCCCGTTCAGCAAATGCCCATCGCCCATCACTATAGAGGAGGACCTTTTCTCCGGTATCAGTGACCGCCATAATTTGGGTAAAACCCCCAAAAGAAAGCAACAATAGGCACGGTAGGAGTAAAATGCGCATCCGGGTGTAGGTTTATAATGCAAAATAAACTTATTCCGATACAAATTGCCCCTGCTCAGCAGGCGTTGTAATATTGGGAGTAGCGAATCAACTATTTTAGTGCCCGGTTGTTCACAAAACTGCCGGAACCGGAAATAGCCTGCCTGTTTTTATCCTCCTTAAATGACAGACCCCCATCTATACGCTATGTTCGGATTGATGACTATAACACACCTTGCAATCTATACCTCGTGAAAATACTCAAGCTGATACCGGAGGCCATTTTGTTTCTGCTCCTCATCGGTAGTGCTTCCTGTAAAGAAGCCAAGAAAGCACCCGCACCAACCGCCGCAACTGCAGCACCGTCATTATCCGTGGAGGTTATGGTTGCCAAGACATCAAAGTTGGCCGCTAATGTGGAAGTTCCTGGTTCTCTACTTGCCTTTGAGGAAACCGATATTCATCCTGAAGTAGCCGGAAGAATTGTCACGCTTCATCTCCAGGAAGGCGGCTATGTCCATCAAGGTAACCTGATAGCCAAACTCTATGATGGTGACTTGCAAGCCCAAATGCGAAAGCTGGATGTGCAATTAAAAATCGCAGACCAAACTGAAAAAAGACAAGCTGAACTTTTGAAAATACAAGGCATCAGTCAACAGGAATATGATGCCAGTTTGTTGAATGTGCAAAGCCTGAAAGCAGATATGGATATTGTCAAAGAAGCTATCCAAAAAACAGAAATCAGGGCGCCGTTTTCCGGAAAACTGGGATTAAAAAACATCAGCCCGGGTGCATACGTCACACCATCCACCATACTCACTACGATCAGCCAGGTCAATCAACTCAAAGTTGAATTTAATGTTCCGGAGCGGTACAGTGAAAAGATCAAAAAAGGAATGACCATTCATTTTACAGTAGATGGCAATCCAATTATTTTTACAGCCGCTATCATGGCGACCCAAACAGCAATTGAAGCAAACACGAGAAGCCTCACTGTTCGCGCTGTTGTGAAAGGATCAACGAGTACTTTGACGCCAGGCTCTTTTGCAAAAGTGAAAATGGTATTAGGAGAAGATAACAATGCACTGTTAGTTCCGAACACAGCGATTATACCACAAGGAAGAAAGAAACAAATCTATCTCTACAAAGGAGGAAAAGCGATGCCATCCGATGTAGTAACTGGTGTGCGGGACAGCACTAACATACAAATACTGCAGGGGCTCAATGTCGGCGATACCGTGATCACAAGTGCGATTTTGTTTTTACGACCAAATATGGACGTGAGTTTAAAATCACAACTCGCCAAATGAATCTATCTGAACTCTCCCTACGCCGCCCCGTCCTTGCGATGGTGTGCTCCATCATCATCATCATCTTTGGTGCGATCGGATTTAAATATCTCGGGATACGGGAGTACCCAGCTATTGATCCGGCGGTGATCAATGTGCGGACCAATTATGTGGGTGCCAATGCAGATATTATCGAACAACAAATCACTGAACCGCTCGAAAAAGTAATCAACGGTGTACAGGGAGTTAAAAATATCACCAGCACCAGCGCGCAAGGCAGCAGCAATATCACGGTTGAATTTGAATTAGGCGTTGATCTCGAACAGGCCGCCAATGATGTGCGCGACAAAGTTTCACAAGCTGCAGGAAATCTTCCACAGGATATCGATGCACCACCGACGGTGAATAAATCCGATTCGGATTCTGACCCCATCATGTTTCTGCAGATTCAAAGTGAGACGAAAGATTTATTACAACTGACGGACTATGCAGAGAATGTAGTGCAGGAAAGATTACAAACCGTTCCGGGTGTAAGTGGTGTAAATGTATTCGGACGACGTTATGCTATGCGGCTTTGGATTGATCCTGCGAAACTCATCGCTTATCAACTCACTATTGGTGACATCAAAGCAGCGCTGGACAGGGAAAACATAGAATTGCCAGGCGGTAAAATCCGGGGAGACGAAACACAACTCATCATCAAGACTTATGGCAAGCTGACCACCGAAGATGATTTTGACAATCTCATTTTGCGTGAAGACAACAATGGAGTCGTTCGTTTCAAAGATGTTGGTTCAGCAACCCTTGGTCCTGATAATGAAGAAACACTATCGAGGAAAAATAATATTCCTGCAGTTAACCTCGGTGTTGTTGCGCAACCAGGCAGCAACCAGATTGAAATCGTTGATGAAGTGTATCGCCGCATTGCCCAAATCAAAAAAGATATGCCGGTTGATATCGTTTTGGAAGTCGGTTATGATCGTACCATTTTCGTACGCAATGCAATTCGGGAAGTAAAGGACACTTTGTTCATCGCGATTGGACTGGTGGTGATTATTATCTTTTTGTTTTTCCGGGAATGGAAAATTGCGTTACGGCCTTTAATTGATATTCCAGTTTCCCTCATTGGTGGTTTCTTTATTATGTATGTGATGGGTTTCTCCATCAATGTGCTCACCTTGTTGGCGATTGTGTTAGCGACCGGACTCGTTGTGGATGATGGAATCGTGGTAACGGAAAACATCTTCAAGAAGATGGAGCAGGGCATGAACAAGTATAAGGCAGCTGTAGAAGGATCTAAAGAAATTTACTTTGCTGTCATTGCTACCTCTATCACATTAGCAATTGTATTCCTCCCCATTATTTTCCTTGAAGGGTTTGTTGGAAAATTGTTCCGTGAATTCGGCATTGTATTGGCTGGTGCGGTATTGATATCAGCATTTGTATCGCTGTCACTCACACCGGTACTGAATATTTATCTCACTCCAAAAACGGGACACAAACATTCCTGGTTTTACAAAGTCACCGAACCCTTTTTCGCCGGCCTTGAAAACATATACCGGAAAACGCTCAGTGGATTTATGCAAGCACGGTGGCTGGCTTTTGTTATTGTTTTAGTCTGTGGAGGTATCATTTTTTTCATAGGAAAAAAACTTCCATCGGAACTTGCTCCTATGGAAGATCGTAACCGAATTCGCACTATGATCACGGGGCCCGAAGGGGCTGATTTTGATTTTACGGACCGTATAACTTACGAAATGACGCAGGCATTACTGGATTCAGTTCCGGAACATTATGTGGTTCTTTCTTTTGCCCCGGGATTCAGCGGTGGGCAGGGCAATAACGCTGCCTTCATCAGTATGGGATTAAAAGATCCGGATCAACGTGAGCGGTCTCAAGATCAAATCGCACAACAGATGAGCAGAATGTTTAAGCGATACACCCAGGTAAGAGCATTTGCTGTCCAGGAACAAACCATCACCGTTGGACTCGGAGGACGAAGCTCATTTCCTGTACAGTTTGTCGTGCAACATCTGAGTTTTGATAAACTGAAAGAGAAAATACCACAGTTCATGGAAGAAGTGCGCAAGAGTGATGTCTTCCAGGGATTTGATGTCAACCTCAAATTCAATCAGCCTGAATTGCAGATTACCATCGATCGTCTTCGTACTAATGAATTGGGTGTGTCGGCATTAGATGTGAACAACACTTTACAGTTAGCACTCAGTGGAAGGCGCTTTGGGTATTTCATCATGAATGGAAAACAATACCAGGTTATTGCCCAGGTTGAGCGGGAGAATCGTGATGATCCGCTCGATTTGAAATCCTTTTTTGTTCGCAACAACAGAGGGGAGCTCATCCAGCTGGACAATGTGGTTAAGATGGAAGAAGTAGCGAATCCGCCGACAATCTTTCATTTCAATCGTTTCAAAAGTGCTACCATACAAGCGGGCCTGGCTCCCGGCAAAACAATTGGCGACGGTATCACTGAGATGCGTCGTATCGCCGATAAAGTACTGGACGATACGTTCACCACATCCTTGTCTGGTTCTTCAAGGGATTATGAAGAGAGTTCATCAAATACATCTTTCGCATTCCTGCTGGCCCTGGTCCTCATCTTCCTGGTATTGGCTGCACAGTTTGAAAGTTTTATTGATCCGCTCATCATTATGATCACAGTGCCTTTAGCATTGGCGGGTGCAGTATTAAGCATGAAGCTATTTGGACAGACACTCAATATTTTTTCAGAGATCGGGATCATTATGCTGATCGGGCTGGTCACTAAAAACGGGATCCTGATTGTTGAATTTGCCAATCAAAAACGAAGAGCAGGAGAACTTAAACTTCCAGCCGCTATCAATGCTGCTGTTGCGCGATTAAGACCAATCCTTATGACAACGCTTGCTACTACATTGGGTGCAATGCCCATTGCATTAGCATTTGGTTCGGCCGGAAAAAGTCGTGTGCCGCTAGGGGTTGTTATCGTAGGGGGTATGTTGTTTGCGTTGATATTGACATTGTATGTGGTCCCGGCACTGTATTCCTTTATGTCGTCAAAGAAAAAAGTGGATCAGTTTGATGCTGAGGTTGCAAAGGAAGACACGGTGGAAATGAATAACGAATAGCGAATAACGAATAGTGAAGTAAGAAGTGAGCAGTGGAAGTACGAATAAGGAAGTTAGAAGGAAAATGAATAGCGAATAACCAATATCCAATAACCAATTTGGATATAGAAATTCAAGGCCTGAAGGGCCGCAATCAAACAGCATTGGGTGTAGCCCGATGCGATGTGGAGCGAAATGAATAACGAAAAGTGAAGTGAGAAGTATATGATAAAATGGATTTGCATATTGATAATACTCGTTTTGCAAGGTGTATTGGGGAGACCTTCCTTCCTCACTGCACAGACCGTGATGAGCGTCAATGATGCTATTGCTATGGCGCTGCAATACAATTATGATATCCGGCTTTCCAAAAATGATTCCAGTGTAGCAGCACTTGATTACTCCTACCGTAATGCTGTGTTCCTGCCTAAGATTACCGCGACAGCAACCAACTCCTGGACCGACAATAATCAAACACAAGAATTTGTCACCTCCGGCGTACGAAGCGGAAATGTCAATGCAGCCAATGTGGCTGCTGGTGTGACGCTCAATTGGACTTTATTTGACGGCCTCAAAATGTTTACGACCAGGAAGAAAGCCGAGGAGTATATTAATCTTGGAACATTGGTCATCAAGGAACAAGTCGTCAATACGGTGGCCGATGTGGTGAAGACCTATTATGGTATAGTCGGACAAAAAGAGTTACTCAAGGCCATTGATGAGCAGATTGATATCAGTCAGACCCGTGTTGACCTCGCCAAACGAAAGCTGGAAGTCGGTGCCGGTGCAAAGCCCGAATATTTGCAAAGCCAGTTAGATCTGAATGCGTTTAAAGCAGCTCATTTACAACAGGAAACTGCCATTCTACAGCTGAAGCAAACGCTCAATCAAATGATTCGCCCTGCAACAGGAACTGATCCCGGTGGATTGATCACGGACTATGAAGTGAGTGATACTATTCCCATCAACCTGGATCTGAAGCTGGATGATATTCAATCGCAAATGAATACGCTGAATCCTTCGTTGCAAATCACGCGTAAAAATATTGATCTCTCTTACCTGACATTAAAGCAAATCAAAGCGGATCGTTGGCCACTGGTTTCATTTAATGGCGGATACAATTTCAGTCGTGCTGATAATGATATCACCGTGAATCCCTTTCTTCCTTTGTACACGAAGACAGGTGGATTGAATTTTGGTTTCAGCGCCACGATGCCCATCATCAACTATCGCAATATCAGCCGGCTTGCCAATCAGCAAGAGCTTAATATTAATTATCAAAACCTGGTTTTGGAAAACCAGGAATCGCAATTGCAATTATCGGTGTTGAATGCCTACAAAGATTTTGAAGCTCAAAAAAAGGCGCTTGAACTGGAAGAAAGCAACATCGGTATAGCCCATGAAAATGTGGATATCATGTTAGAAACCTATCGGCTTGGCAATACCACCTATATTCAACTTCGGGAAGCGCAAAAAAGCCTGGCTGATGCCCACACTCGTTTGATCGAAGCGCGGTACAATACGAAAGTAGCGGAGACTGAATTACTAAGATTGAAAGGAGAGATTATTCAGTAAAAATTTTCATTTCCCATCATACTGAAGGTGTACCAATGAATAAAGTCAATCTTTCTGAAAAATTTAATCTCATCCAGGATCACTGGAATCCTCGTATTGCAGGTGAGTTAAATGGGCAGCAAGTCAAGCTGGTAAAATTTAAAGGTGAATTTGTTTGGCACAAGCATGATCATGAAGATGAAATGTTCTTCGTTGTCGAGGGTGAATTCAATATGGAACTGCGTGATCAAATCATCACCATTCGTGAAAATGAATTTATAATCATCCCCCGTGGTGTTGAGCATCGGCCAGTGGCTGCTCATGAAGTTTCAGTGATGTTGTTTGAACCGGCGACTACACTTAATACAGGTGACCAACGAAATGAAATGACAAAAGAATCGTTGGATAAAATATGAATTCGAAATAGCGATAAATTATTATTTCAAAAAAGGAAAAGAAACATTCATCATCCATTGTAATGGTTCAAGACTTGTCCATCCTCGCAAAGAAACTTCGGCTTGAAGGCGAAGTAATTTCCCCAAATGAAATTGTGAACTGGCATTCAAAGAAAGATAAGCAGGATCATAGTCCAATGAAGATATCGCAGGTCTAAACCCCAAACCGCCATTAATTGACAACGCATATCGCTTTTGATGTAAAGCAATAAGCTCCGTCAAATGCTCCATTTGCATCCAGGACGAGTGATGATATAGAAAATCATTGTAGCCTGGCGAATACAGTAATCGTATTTGTTGCGGCCTCTTACCAATGCGATAATCCACCGTTCCCAACGCACCCGTATTCCAATCACCAGGCAAGGAACGAACAACCTGTCCATTATCTGTAGTCAGTGGTGAATTGACTAACGCCACGCCTAAAGAAAGGACAACATTCTGCTCATTTTCAACAATTGGTGGAGTATTGAGAGTCGCCGAAAAATCATCGACACAATCCGGTCCTGCATCCCCTATAAATGCTTCAATATGGTAAGATCCTGGAACAATGTCTATATAATCAGAAAGCACTACAAGGCCCGGTTGGATCGTGAAGGTCTGCACGCCATTCGGATGATCAACTGACACAGACAGAAAAGGAACACCACCTTGCGTATTCAAAGTGAATTGGATATCACCCGGATCCATACCGGTAGGTTGAGTGATTATAATATTGCTGATATAGTTTGCCGGGTATTCCGTTAAGTTGAGGGTGAAATCTTCTGTACATCCTGTCACGGTCTCATGTATGGTCACCGAATAGGAACCAGCTGGAACATTACTGATGGTGGTTCCCGTTTGACCATTGCTCCAACTGTATTGATAGTTGCCGGGTTGATTAACACTGATAGTAATAGATCCGTTTTCAAGATCACAATTTGCAGGGGTCAAAGTAGATGTGATTGTAAAATTGCAGGCCACCATTTGCACAGTGATCATAGCGGTTGCACTGGCTGTATTTCCGCAAGCATCGGTTACAGTATAGGTAAAAGAACCGCTGCCACTAAATCCCGAATTAGGCGTGTAGGTAAAATTCCCATCGCTTGTAAAAATGACCGAGCCGCCAACAATGTTGGTCACTGAAGTGAGTTGGAGATTCAGGCCTGTATCATTATTCAAAACATTGCCGCTAACGGGTTGATCACTTTGTGTGGTGTACACATCATTGACAGTGGTGATAGCAGGTGTCTGATCACTAACCTGTGCAGATTGATTATCACTACAAGCCTGTCCAACACTCTGATCATACACAATGAAGTTATACGCACCAGGAACTACATTCGTGAAAGCAGATAATAAATAACTTCCCGGCGTAAGCGTCAATGACAAAGGCCCACCAGGTGCATTTATCGTAACATTTAATAGACCTGCTCCCGGTGTAGAAAGATTGAAAGCAATCTCGCCACCACCAATACACGTAGCAGGAGAGGTGGAAACAATATCAAGGTAATGTGCCGGCTTTTCGCCAACTGTTGTTGAAAAAGTAGCGGTGCATGAATTGTTATCTGACACCGTAACATCATAATTTCCAGCAGGTACTTGTTGTAAGGTATTTCCTGTTTGTTTATTGGACCAGGTATAAGTATAATTTCCAGCCGGATCTATAGTGATAACAGCACTTCCATTAGCGACGCCGCAATCAGCAGGTGTAATCGCGAAACTTGCATTGATAGTCAATGGAATCTGATCTACATTAATGGTATCGGTGACAAAACAAGAAGAACCCACGAGGGAAACACTAACTATATATTGTCCGGAAGCCAGGCTGGTTATCTGTGCACCTGTTTGACCACCCGACCATTGATACATGTACTCTCCTGCCGGATCTACTACTGCTGTTGCGGTTCCATCATTTTGTCCACAATGAGCAGCAGTGGAAGAAGTACTCACTGTGAAAGAAGCTGGCAGTTGATCAACAGTAATCGAAGCATTCAGTTGACAAGTGGAACCAACAATAGTTACGGTAACAGAATAATTTCCCGGCATTAATCCGACAGCTTGCGGCGTAATTTGACCATCGGACCATAAATAAGTATATTCTCCGGATGGACTGGGTACAACAGTTGCAGTACCATCATTTAATCCGCAATGCGCTGAAGTCGATGACGTGGTGATTGTAAATGATGGAGGAAGCTGATCAACCGTAATGGTTAAATTTTGCTGACAGGTCGTGCCAGGGATACTGACAGTGACATCATAATTTCCTGCAGCAAGCCCGGTTACCTGATCAGTCGATTGTCCATTTGACCACAAGTAAGTGTATTCACCAGGAGGATCAACTATGACAGTAGCAGTTCCATCCACTAGCCCACATGAAGCAGGCGTTGATTCGGATGTAAGTGTAAATGGCGGAGGGAATTGTGATATCGAAACCTTTGCAGTCTGCACGCAAAGATTTCCAGGCAATGAAACAGTAACCGTGTAAGTTCCTGCAGCAAGTCCTGTGGCCTGAGCAGAGGTTTGTCCATTTGACCAATTGAATACATATGCACCCGGAGGATCAGCGCTGGCAGTTGCTGTTCCATCACTGAGCCCACATGAAGCGGGTGTTGTAGTAGTGTTGATGACATAATTCGGAGGTAATTGCCCGATTGTTATCTGCAAACTATCTGAACATTCCGTTCCGGGTATTGAAACTTTAATCGAGTAATCACCGGGAGCAAGTCCAGATGCCTGGGCGGTAGTCTGACCATTCGACCATGCATAAGTATACTCTCCTGCCGGATCAACGGTAGCTGTAGCAGTACCATCCGACAAACCACAGGATGCATCTGCAGTACTCACATTTATTGTAAATGAAGGCGGCAAAGCATCAACATCGGTTTGTTTAACCGCTGTGCAACCTGTACTGGTTTCTGTAACTGTTACACTATACGTTCCAGCCGTTAATCCGGAAATAGAATTTGTAGTCGAACCTTCTGACCATTGATATTGATATTCACCCGACGGAGAAACAGCAACTGTTGCAGAGCCATCGGTTTGACCACAATGAGCAGCCGTGGGGGTGATATCTATAGTGAATGAAGCAGGAAGATCATTGATAGTCACACTTGATGTATCGGCACATGTTCCAGAGGCAGTTACGATCAATGTATAATTGCCGGCCGCCAGGTTCGTTTGATTTTGATCAACAGATCCGTTGGACCAAGCATAACCATAGATTCCAGGAGGATCAACTATTACGTTCGCTGTACCATCTTGCCCGCCACAATGAGCATCAGCAGTAGTGATGGTTGTATTGATCGGTGGATTTAAATTATCTACTACAGCCTGGGCAGATTGACTGCAAGTGGTTCCAGTGCGCGTGACAGTAACACTATAATTGCCTGGCGCCACACCAATCAGATCTTTCGTTACGGCACCATTGGTCCAAGTGTAAGTGTAATCAGTTTCAATGGAAGTGGTCAGGTTAATGGTTCCATTTTCAAGACCACATGCAGAAGGAGTGGTTTGCAGTGAAATAGAAAATGAACAGGTCGTATCACCGACATGATCATGAAAAGCAATAAACAATAGTGAACCAATGCTAACCGCACCGGCGATGATAGGAATGACAGGATCAGATACTTTAACCGGAACGTATTTGACAAAACCGGGTTTCATAAAAATGTCAACCATGGTAATCATCGACCATGGATATTGAATGGTATCCATAGGAAGATCTACCAATGCACCCGTAACCGACAACGCTTCTTTATTTTGAAAAAGTTTTGTCTCACTCGAAATAGTAAGAAAGACATTCCAAAACTCATCAATGCCTTTATCCAATTCCTGTTTTTCCAAAGCCGGAAGATCAGTGAGACCAGCATGAGATTTGAACTCATCATACACTTTGGCCCTGAATTCCTCTTTTCCATATTGCTTTCCTGCAAGTGCAGATGCATACATCCAGATCACTTGTTGTATGATGGCTTCTCGTTCCTTTTCAGGAGTAATGGTAAATGGAGTTACTAAAGTTTTTCGCGACTGGATTTCAGTTGAAGCGGGTTCCAACAATTCCAAAACTTTGGACATAACAGTGGCATATAAGTCCGGCCTGCTGATATGATTCAGGCGACCACCTGCCGGAATATCCGTGCCTGGCCAGGTAGCAATATGAAATGAATCTGGTGGTGGATATAATGGTGTGTAGGCATTGGAGGTGATGATATAACCTATATGATCTTTGGTAAAGGGAACCACTGAATTGTGCAGAACCAGGTAGGTTCCCTCGCCCACTAAAGTCGAATCAGAATGTCGAATGGGGATCCATTTTAAAATTGGAATCATTTCAAGAGCTGCCGGTGCTGGAGGTAGATGAACATCGGTACAATATCCTTGCAGACGAATCGTATCGGTGCTGCCAGCCTGGATGATGGCAGATGGAATATCAGCAATGTAGGGTTGGTACTGACCTGTTGAAGGAATAAAAACCCGCTGTGGCAGAATGATCAAAGAAGTCTTGCTCTTATTCTTCACCACGATATCAGCAATGTGACCGGTAGTCATGCCGGTACCAAAGGCTTTTATGATAGGCGATTGAATAATTCCTTTCGGTGCTGCCGATAAAAAATTGGGAAACCATATGACCATGCAAAGCAACAGGAGGAGATTTCGTCGTTTGATCATGATCCTAAAATTACTCATGTATGGAGATTTTTAAGTTTATGATTTTAGCGACTTGCCTGGTGGCCTCCTTTTGCTCATTTATCTTTGAACCATGAAATCATTTTATCCTTTGTTTCGATGGGCATGTTTGATGTTTATTTTATCAATTCTGCATTCTGGCTGTACCCCGGTAGCCCCTGCAGAGAATGTCAAATCCGGGTATCAATGGACCAAACTGGCCGATACATCTGCCTGGTCAAAGAGCTACAATTTTCAGATGATGACTATCCATGATACCCTTTGGGTTTTTCATCATGATGGGAATTGGTTTTCTATCGATGGCCGGTCCTGGACCAAATCATTACTTCCGAATGCAGTTGGCAACCTTGCCTTCCTGGATTATGTGTTTTTTCAAAATAAAATATTCGGACTCGGGCATTTCGAAGGAAATGTTGACAAACACACGTTGCGACCCACTATTTATTTTTCCAGTGATCGCATACACTGGGATTCAATAGCGAATACGAATCTTCAAAAACGATATTTCTATCATCCCTTTGTTTTTGATGACAAGATCTGGATCATAGGCGGCGAACAGGATTCCAATATCTGGGCCGATATCATCAACTCCTCTGATGGAATTCACTGGCAGATCATGAAAGACAAATTACCCTTCGGTCCCGTTGAGAATAGCCAGTTTCTATTTTATAAAAATAAAATCTGGATGTTCAATGATGATGCCTGGTCCTCTGGTGATGGATACGAATGGACACAGGTCACGAAATCAATAGTCGCGGGCCAGCAAATATTTGGTTATGCTGCTGTCGTGTATGATGATAAAATGTGGTTGATCGGATCCAATAGGAATGGTCAGTTCAATAGCCAGGTATTATATAGTGAAGATGGTATTAACTGGACTGGTCAAACTGCTCCCTGGACTCCAAGAGGAGGTGCAGCTGCAAGTGTCATCAAAGATAAGATCATCATGACCGGAGGAAAATATGGAGGCACACCAGGTAAACCCGAATTTGGGTATAGCAATGATGTTTGGGAGATGGGAAAGGTTGAGGTTAAGGCTGAGGCGAAGGAATGATTTTATAAAGTTGTAATCACAAATTCGGTGCGACGGTTTTGTTTTCTTCCTTCATCAGTATCATTAGTTGCCACCGGTTGCTTTTCGCCAAAACCTTTATAGGTTATTCGCGTAGCGTCAATTCCCTTTTCTGTTAAATAAGTAAAAACCGACTTTGCCCTGTTTTCACTCAGGAGTTGATTGTTAGCCTCATCTCCAACATTGTCTGTGTGTCCGCGAATTTCAATTTTCATTCCCGGATTTTCATTCAATGTCCTGACAAGTGAATTGAGTTCAGGTTGCGAAGAAGATAAGATGGTATAGGATCCTGTTTCAAAAAATATATTTTGTAAAGACATTGGTTTGGAAACCGAAGCAGCCAATGAAATCATCTTCACACTCAGGTTCCGGGATGGTTCGTTCGTGGCCACCAGGTTTGATGAATTCATGATGTAGCCTTTTGCCGAAGCGATAATTCCATAAGAAATATTCCGGTCCAGGGTGACCAGGATATTTCCTTTTTCATCGGCCAATTGAGATTTGCGGATCGTATCATTTCCATTGATATCGAATACATCAAGCTGTGCACGAACCGGTTTATTGGTTGCAGCATCGGTGACATTTACACGCAATGCCTGAACTGGTACGGATTGATATTCAATAGGCAATTCAAATTCATATAATTCATTGCCGCGATCAGGAGTTGCTTTGGTGATCAAGGCAGTTTTTCCATCCGGATGAATAGCCAGTCCGCCTTCATCGGAATTGGTGTTAATCGAGCTCCCCATATTTTGTGCGGGCTTCCATTTTCCATCGATACCCATATGAGAGATGTATAAATCATAGCCACCCATGCCTTCATTTCCATCGCGCATGAAATACAAGGTGCGACCATCAAAATGTACAAACGGACTGCCTTCATTATTCGGCGTATTGATTCCCGGACCAGCATTGATCAGCTTGGTCCAATGACCTGGTGAAGTTTCCTGTGCTATCCAGATATCACTGCCACCCATTCCTCCCGGACGGTTGCTTGAGAAATAAATTGAAGTTCCGTTGGCCCCATATGCCGGTTGCGTGTCCCAGCCTTGACCATTAAAAATTGGTCCCATATTTTGGCGGGGTGACCACACACCGTTTTGCAGTTTAGACAAATAAAGATCACAATCGCCGAAGCCATCACTTTGATTACGTAATGTGAAAACTATATTTTTTCCATCGGGCGAGATGGCATGACCACCACCACGATAAGATGTATCAAAAGGGAATTGATCAACCGAGATTACATTTCCTGCCGAATCAAATTGTGCTGCATAAAGAGCCACTGAGCGATTATCAAACCGGTTTAACCTCGAAAAAATTAAGGTCTTTCCATCCACGCTCCAACGTCCCAGTTCTTCATGATGTGTAGTATTAATGCTTGGTGGTAAAGCCTTCAACTTAATCGGAGTCGATTGACCCAAAAGCATCAGCGGAAATAATAGCGCCGACAGAATACAGTGTTTAATCAAAAGGTTTCCAAAAGACATTAAGCTGAAATTATTTTTTCACAATATAAAATTCAGTGCGCCTGTTTTGTTTTCTTCCTGCTTCCGTATCATTGCTGGCGATAGGTTGTGTCTCTCCAAATCCTTTATAGGAAATTCGCGTACCCGGAATTCCTTTTCCGGTTAACCAGCTAAAGACAGCCTTTGCGCGAGCTTCACTTAATTGCTGATTAGCATCGTCATCGCCAACATTATCTGTATGGCCACGCAATTCAATCACCATCGACTGGTTAATCTTCAAGGTATAAAGCAACTTTTGCAATTCCGGTTCTGATGCCGGCAATAATTCAGACGAACCGCTTTCAAAAAAAACATTTTCCAGTATGACCGATTCATGTTCTGCTTTCTCCATCGGTGTCATGTCAATTTCAATCAATCGCGATGCTGAAGAATCAGGTTCCAGATTGGCAGAATACATGAGGTAACCCGGTGTATTACCAATTAAGCCGTAAGGTATATTCCGTTGTATTGCAGTGACGATATGTCCATCTTCCGTGGACCATTGTGATAATCGTACTTCAGGATTACCCTTCGCTTCAAAGATTTCCAGCTGACCTTTTAACGGTACACCTGTGATTTTATCTTTAAAGATTACATGCAAGGCCTGTTGTGGAGTGGACATAAATGCTGTCGGCAAATCAAATTCAAACAAATCATTTTTCTGTTCGTCCGTCAACCTGGTAATCATTGCTCTTTTTCCATTCGGATGTACAGCCAATGCACCTTCGCTTTGAATTGTATTAATCGGCGGGCCCATGTTTTCAGCCGGCATCCATTTGCCATCAAGACCTTTTCGGGAAATGTATAAATCACTTTCACCAAGACCCTCCTTTCCATCCCGCATGAAATACATTGTGTTGCCATCAAAAGAGACAAACGGACATCCTTCATTATTAGCTGTATTGATTCCGGGACCGACGCTAATTGGTTTGGACCAACTATCCCCGGAGATCTGGTACATGTACCAAATATCACGTCCACCAAAAGTCCCCTGGCGATTACTGCTGAAAAAAATAGTGCCACCATCTAAACCAAAACAAGGCTGACCATCCCATGACTCCGTATTAAACCCCGGGCCCATATTGACGGGCTTTGACCAAATACCTCTTTTTCTTACGGATACATACAAGTCACAACTACCAAAGCCATTCGGAAGATTGCAGGCTGTGTAAACAAGATATTTTCCATCCGGAGATATGGCAGGGGCTCCCTCATTGCTGGATGTGTTTTGTGGAAATGGTGCAACCTTCCAGAGATGCGTTGCACTATCGAGTGTTCCGATATAAAGATCTTCCTGGCCATTGACTACACGCGAAAAGAATAATTCATTTCCATCCAATGTCCAACGTCCAACAGATTCATGATTCTCTGTGTTGATTTCGTTTGGTAAGGGTAACAGCGTGATATCATACTTCCTCTTCATGATCATTTGACGAACGACAAATTGATCGAGATTCTCCTGTGCTTTTTGTTTCAAAGGATCGGAGTCATCTGCTTTAGCTACGAAGAGTGTATAGCAATCTTTTGCTTTTTCTGCATCACCGGTTTGTTCATACAACCTGGCCAGGCTATATAATTGTTTCACCTGGGAAGCGGTGTCAATCGCAATTGCTTTTTCAAGCACGCTGATCGATTCCTTCAACTTACCGGCTTCATAATAGATGCGACTCAATTCATGACGAGGTTCTATCCAGGTCGGATAGTGAGCGATGAGTTCATTGAGTTCTGGTATGGCTTCTTCACCATGACCGGCTTTTGATGCCAGCACCGTGTCATCAAATTTCTTTTGGACTTTCTCCGGAATCTTTGGTGGCACGTACCCGCTTTGGGCAACTGATTGAGTGGCCAGGACGAGGAAGAAAAGAAATGGAAAAAGTTTAGAGCAAATGTGCACGATGCGAGTAGTGTGGTGAGAATCTATAACAACGATAATGCTTATGCAGTTGGTATTGTTCTTGAGGCCTTATTTTCTGCTTCAGGATAACATTGCTTTAACAACTGCAGCAATCATTTTGCCATCTGCTTTACCAGCCATTTCTTTGGAAGCTTCTCCCATCACGCGGCCCATGTCTTTCATGGTGGTAGCACCAAGCCTGGACATGATAGATTTTACGTGATGTTTGATTTCATCTTCCGACAATTGTTTGGGGAGATAACGCATGATCACTTCGATCTCCTCCCGTTCAATCACGGCCAGGTCTTCGCGGCCTTGTTTTTCAAAGATATCCAGGGAATCCTGGCGTTGCTTGACCAGCTTTTGCAGCAAGGCGATTTCTTTCTCCTCATTTAATCCTTCTGCAGATCCGGATGTATTGAACAACAGGATGGCTGATTTAATGGCCCGGATCCCACGCAGTGAAACCTGGTCCTTAGCTTTCATCGCGGTCTTGAGATCCTCGTTGATGGTGTTTTCAAGTGACATAGTAGAATAGGTTAGTACGACAAAGATAGACAATGAGAAGAATGAGAGATATGAGAAGAATGAGATAGTGTAATGATTCGCCTCTCACACCGCTCATGTCTCTCATACTTCTCATAACGCTCATATCTCTCGCACCTTCTCACTACATTGTATCCGGCTAAAAATCATTTAACATGAACTGGATCATCCTGCTGACGGCCAGCATATTTGAAGTTGGCTTTGCGATTTGTATGGGGAAATTAAAATCCTCCAGTGGAACAACTTTCCTATGGTGGTTTTGTGGATTTTCCATTTGTCTCGTACTTAGTGTTTATTTTTTATACCGGGCAACGCAGACATTACCGCTTGGTACTGCATATGCAGTGTGGACGGGAATAGGTGCAGTGGGTATTTCGTTGTTGGGTATTTTCGTGTTTAAAGAACCGACTACGTTCTGGAGGTTGTTTTTTATGGCGACGCTCATTGCATCAATTGTCGGATTGAAATTAGCATCATGATTTTTGAAATGAAACACAACCGGAATTTATGAACTGGATATTTTTATTGCTGGCACTCATCGCAGGCATGTCATTACCTGCACAAGGAGCAATCAATAGTAAGCTTGCTGATTATTTGCAAAGCCCAATGCTCGCTGTCTTTTTTTCATTTGTCACAGGTGCAACAGCACTGCTTGTGTATATCCTGATCTCCCGGATACCACTTGGTCCATTGTCAATGGTACGAAGTGCTTCACCTATCGCATTGACAGGGGGTATTTTGGGTGCCATATTTGTGACGTTGACAACACTTGCTGTTCCACGACTAGGTGTGGCGTTGACGTTTAGCCTTGTTATTCTCGGACAGATGATCGCCACCATTCCGATTGATCACTATGGTTTGCTTGGTGTAGCGCAAAGAGCCATTACATTGCCGAGGGTCATTGGAGCATTACTTATTGTTGCGGGTGCAATTCTCATACGTCGTTATTGAATTATTTTAAAAAAAATTACAACTGCTGATAACATCCTTGACGAGCATGCTGATGGATTTGCAATTCCCTAATATTCAGATCATCTTTGATGGCATAAGACACTAAACCATGGCTTCGCAATTTCGACTTGAAACCGACCGGTTTATTTTACGGCCTCCACTAAAGAAGGATATTCCAACCATTGTCAAACATCTGAATCAAAAAGCAATTTCCGATACCACGCTTCACATTCCATTTCCGTATTCAAGAAAAGACGCGATGATCTGGGTGACAAAAAACAAACAGGAAATCGTCAAAGGATCTTCTTACACGTTTGCCATCATTCAAAAAAAGACGAATGATATGATCGGGGCCATCGGCCTACACCTTAATAATGAACATAATCGCGCTGAAGCAGGTTATTGGATTGCTGTTTCGCATTGGAATAAAGGAGCCGCTACAGAGGCTTTGATCAGGATATTGGAGTTTGGATTTGACAACGTCGGCCTCCATAAAATATATGCCACTCACCTGGTTGAAAATCCCTCATCCGGTCGTGTTATGATCAAAGCAGGAATGACCAGGGAGGGAAAATTACCCGAGCACTATAAAAAGGGTGATGAGTACATCACGGTCATTCAATATGGCATGACCACATCGGCCCATGATAAATTAAGAAAGAAGCCTACAAAAAAGAACTGATCATGCATCCCGATTTTATGCTCGAAGCGATTCGCTTATCGAAAGAAGGATTGGACCAGGGTCATGGTGGTCCGTTTGGATGCGTCATTGTGAAAGATGGCATGATCATCGGCAGGGGAAATAATAAGGTAACATCCACCAATGATCCCACTGCTCATGCCGAAATGGTAGCCATTCGCGAAGCCTGTCAGTATCTCAATTCCTTTCAACTCGAGGGTTGTGAAATCTACACGTCTTGCGAACCCTGCCCGATGTGCCTGGGTGCCATTTATTGGGCTCGTCCAACAAAAGTATATTATGGTTGTTCCAAAGAAGATGCAGCACTCATTGATTTTGATGACAGCTTCATCTATACGGAAATTTCCAAACCTGCTGAGGACCGGCATGTGGTAATGGAACAATTACTCCGGGATGAAGCATTGAAAGTGTTTGAAGATTGGGCTGCAAAGGATGACAAAATGAAATACTAATCGCGAATGATGGACCGAATGAGACAAACCAGGATTGCAGTCTTGCTGGTATCCCTGGTTTTTATCACATTCGGAAGTTTCCGGTTATCAAGTTTGGAAACACAACGGCGGGCTATCAAAGAAGATCTCATCGAGCTTTCCCAAATCAAATACGGCATCTTTAGTGTCGACGAATGGAAATCCCTTCTCACCGCCATCCTGACCAAGAAGGTAGAAGAACTTGATTTTACTCCCGCACAACGGGAAGAGATGCGCATTAAGATTTCAAATTTCCTCACCCGTACCATTACTGATTTCGAATCTCGCTTTCACCAGGAAAAATCCGCATCCCTCATCGGTCGAGTGCAGGAAGGAATAATATCCATTACCGGGGCCTTTGATAAAATGAAAAGAGATGTGCCGGTCTTTACCGAACAGATCCTTGATTTTTTGTCAGAAGAAGACAATCGGGAGACAGCCAAGTCCTTTATCATGGACAAGCTGACGGAATACACAGATAAGACGTTTTCAAAAATTGACTACAGGCAGCACGACCTGATCATTCATAAATACCAGTTGGGTGATCGACATGCTACTATGCAGGGATTGAAAGTGAAGATCAATGTGATCCGGCAGCAAGAGCTTCAATACATGATGATAGTATTCTGCTTTTTCTTCATCGCAGTCTTGTTTCTTTTATTTGGTCGGCCAATGAATAAAAATGAGTTTCTGCTGTATATTTTGATTTGTTTGATCTTGTTGCGTGCCGGGTTGATGTTGCCAATGATTGAAATTGATGCCCGGATTGAGGACATGAGCTTTACACTGTTTGGTGAACCTGTTGATTTCACGGACCAGGTATTGTATTACAAAAGCAAGAGTATCCTCGACGTCGTTCATTTGATGATCTTCCAGCGAAAATGGGATATCAGGCTGGTGGGTTTTTTAGTGTTGACATTTAGCGTATTATTTCCTGTATCCAAATTGTGTTCATCTCTTATCTATACTATAGTGGAACGCGCAAAAACAAATCGTTTCATTCGTTTCATGGTTTTCCGTACAGGGAAATGGTCCATGGCGGATGTCATGGTGGTCGCTATTTTTATGTCCTACATTGGATTCAGCGGGATCTTAACTGAACAACTTAAACAGTTAGAAAACCTTAGCGAGGACCTGGATATCCTCACCACCAATAATTCCTCATTGCAGTTGGGCTTCTATCTTTTTACCTCTTTTGTCCTGCTCAGCCTACTGGTCACCCATAAACTGCAATGGGGCAAACCGGATGAATCAGCATCCGGGGATCCAAATAATGTGGACAAGCCTTATATTTCTACTCCGAAGGTTCTGGACTGAACGTAAAGGATCAAAGAAACAATGAGGTCGGAAAGCAACAATATTTTACCCCGAATGTTAAACTGAATATGGAAACTGTAGAACAATACGACACCCTGACGGAAGCCATCAATGCTTTACATGCCCAGGGATATGTAGAAGATTTCAACCTGAAAGCGAATTGTATCGAATGCTGTCACGGTGAAATTCAACTCTACCCCAATCAATTTGAAATTGATAAAGTCTTCCGGTTCTATGGCCCCTCCGATGTCGATGATGAATCGATCCTCTATGCGATCTCTTCCGCCAAGCATAACCTGAAAGGATTACTTGTCAATGGTTATGGGGCCAGTTCCGATGTTCCGACCCAGGAGATGATAGAGAAACTGGGGGCATAAAAAACAAATGCCAGGCTTTTACACCCGGCATTCGCAAAATATTAATTAAGTGTCTTACGCTCTTACTTTCTTACTCTCTTAGAAGGTGAACCCCAATCTCGCGAAGTAATACTTCCCATCTGATCCCATCTGCACACTATCATTGAATCCTCCCTGATCGGTCCAACCATCAAATTGTGCTGTTGGATAAATGTTGAAGAGATTGCTGATACCTAAATTGAGTTTCCATTGCTTTGTGAACTGGTAACCAACGGTGATATCTGCAACTAACTTTGGATCATAAGTATCCGTTGCCACTTTGAATAGCGCATCAGCTTCATCTTTATTAGTCGCCGGTGTATCTAACCATTGGTCATCCTGTAAAATCACCTGGCTGAATTGTGTAAACGCTACCCCTAATTCCAATTTTCGTAAACTATAAACCCCGCTCAACACAATTTTATAATCGGGCGCTGCAGCCTTCAGATAGGCTTGTGCATAGGGTCCGAAGAAGATGTATTCATTCAGATCACCATTATGAATTTTCTCGATATCAAGGTGATTGAAATTGGCAGCAAGGTTAACGTTGAGATTACTCTTTTTATAAACATGCCGATATCCGAGTACGATATCAACACCATTCGTTCGGGTATCGACTCCATTGGCAAAGAATTGTGCAACATCGACCCCAAGGCCTAAACCGGAAGCATCAAAGTTGTCCGTCAATAGAATCCTGTTTTTAACAGCGATAGAATAAAAATCAACGGTCGCAATAAAGTCACTCAAATTCAACGTAAATCCTGCACTGACATTAAGCGCAGTCTCTTCTTTCAGCGGGCCAATACCAAATGCCCGCGTCACAGTACTTGTGTTCGATGACAACAAAGAGGGAAGCGATTCGCCTGCTACGAAATTGTTAAAGATGAGATTGTAATGGATCTGCGCTAATGAGGGTGCTCTGAAACCTGTTGAAACAGATCCACGAACAGAAAAGCGCTTGTCGATCAAATACCGCGTATCGAGTTTGAAATTGAAAGTCGAACCAAAATCACTGTAATCTTCATAGCGGATTGCACCACCGACTAACCAGGCTTCCGTTGCATTCAATTCAGCATCCATGTACAATCCAAAATTGGATCGGCTACGATCAACTACGTTATCAGGGCTGTAACCCGGAAATCCTTGCGATCCTCCCGGAAGTGCATCTCCACGGGAATCAATAGCCGGTACCTGAACTGCAGGATTTGTGATAGCAACACCATTAGTGTCATACAACGCATACGATGCTTCTTCACCGGAAAAGATTTTGAAATTTTCAGTTCTATATTCTGCACCGTAAGCGAGGTTGAAGCCATGAGCTACAGTTTCAAAATATTTACTAAAATCCAGCCCGGTTACATTTTGTGAAAGACTATGGCCACCCGCATCGAAATCTGTTGGCGATGCATCTTGCAAAGAAGCATTGTTTGTTCCGGTGATATAATAATGGAATTGATTTTTTCCATAAGAATTACTGAAATCAGCTATCCATCCATTCCCCATTTCACTTCGAATGCCGGCACAAACTGAACCATCCGTGATATTGGATGTGATATGTGGCGTAAAACCATCGGGGTATAAACTCTCTACAGAACGATTGTCACCGGATGTAAAGCTCTCTCTTGAAAAAGCATACGCGTCGGTGTTGCGGAAATTGCGTCCACCGAACGCATAAAACTCTGTCGTCTTCGTGATAGGGATGGAACTATTCACCATAAAATTAAATCCATCGATCGCAGCACTTCCATATCCTTTGCGCCATGACCAGCTGGGACGTAGTGTGCGTTCCTTAGATAAAAACTCAGTAGTGAAATTGGCATAGCCACCCTGGTCGCCAATCTTTGTACCATAGTTGAGATCCAGTTTCCATGTATTTCCATCCAAGTCTCGGTTTTCCCGGTCAATTCTTTTCTTGCCTTCGATATTATAAAGGACATCACCAGCTTGCTCTTCATATCCTTGTCCTATCGCTGTGCTATAAGCACCATATGTAACTCCACCAGTCAAACCATCGGACCGATCTTCTAGTATGACATTGATGACACCGGCGATAGCATCTGAACCATATTGAGCAGAGGCTCCATCCCGGAGTATTTCAATGCGTTTGATTCCGGAAGCAGCCAATGCATTCAGATCAGTTCCAGTATTTCCTCTTCCGCGTGTTCCGAAAACATTGATGAGCGAAGATTGATGACGGCGCTTGCCATTGACCAGCACTAATGTCTGATCAGGACCAAGGCCGCGCAAGGAAGCAGGATCAATGTGATCAGCACCATCCGAACCGGATTGCTTGGTAGCATTGAAAGATGGTGCAGCATATTGCAGGATCTGATTGATTTCTGCTTTACCCGTCATCGTAGCCAATTCATTGATATTGATCACATCAATTCCGGCAGGAGAATCGGTTTTTGAACGACGATAACTTCTTGAGCCAACGACCTGTATTTCACTGAGATCAACGCCCTCTGACATGGCGAGAGTGATGGTTGATCTTCCTCCTACTTCGATTTCTGCAGTGCTATAACCGGTATATGAAAAAAGTAAAACGGCATTGCCATCGGCGACCAGGATGTGGAAGTTGCCATCATAATCCGTGACGGTTCCATGCGTGGTTCCTTTTTCTGTGATATCAACCCCGATGAGCGCTTCACCGGAAACATTAGTCACGCTGCCGGATACCAGGAGTTGGGAATAAATGGGTGTAAACAAAAGTGCGATGAAAAAAGAAAGGAGTGGTTTTTTCATGATGCAAAAGATGTGGGTGAATTAAGTTGGTTACTATAAAGTGTTGAATGGATGAATTTACATACTTATTCTTAAAAAGGAAATGTAAGCTTCCGGGATATAAATGGAGCCTGTTTCAGGTTATTAAATAAATGTAAAACTTCGTAGAGTTCCATTTCAATTGAAAAATCAGCACCATCTTTGACGGCAATAAAAACAGGCAGACAAGCTTCCATGGAATCCGTTCTTTTTGTTTGTATAGAAAACAGCAATCGCAGCCAGATGGCCCAGGCCTTCGCCATCCTTCATGGGCAAGGGGATGTAAAAGCATATAGTGCTGGTTCACAACCCTCCGGTAAAATCAATCCAAAGGCTGTTGCCGCCATGAAAGAAATCGGCTATGATTTGACAACCCATGAATCTAAATCGCTCAATGATATTCCCGACATCGTCTTTGATGCTGTCATCACCATGGGTTGCGGTGATGCCTGTCCGTGGGTTCCCGCCCGCTATCGCGAAGATTGGGAAATCCCCGATCCACGAGATATGAATGAAGAAGATTTCCGCGAAGTCAGAGACGAAATAGAATCAAAAGTCAAAAACCTGCTGACCTCCATCGCAGATTAATCTCCGTGTCCTCCATGAACATCATGCGAGGCAATATTATTTAAACTGATTACCGATTACCGATTACCGATTACTGATTACTGATTACTCACGACACTCCACTCAACTCCACTCTCTTCTGATACTTACTCTTGTAATCAACCGGTGACATACCCGTCACTCTCCTGAAGACCTCCCGAAAAGCTTTGGTATCCTGGTAACCCACATCGTACATGATTTCATTCACTGTCTTTCTTCCGGCTTCGAGTTGTTTTTTAGCGGCTTCAATCTTTACCCGCTGAATATATTCTGTGATGGTGTTGTGTGTGGCTTTTTTAAAACGACGTTCGAACGTTCTTCGTCCAATTCCAAATTGCTCACATAAAGTTTCAACCGCAAGTTTGTCACTATAATGCGATTCAATAAATTCCTGCACCTGCAATATTTGTTTATCCTCATGCTCACGCTGTCCTTTGAATATAGCAAACGGTGACTGGCTTTGACGGGCGATATCGAGCAGAAAGAACTTAGATGCCAGTATGGCCATGTCTCTTCCTGCATATTTTTCCACCAAATGCAAAAGCAGGTTCCAATAACTCGATGCTCCCCCACTGGAGTATAGCCCATTGTGTTCGGTGATGATTTTATCAGCCATTAGTTGAACCTCCGGAAACATAGATCGAAATTGATTGGCAAACAACCAATGCGTGGAACAGGATTTTCCATCCAACAATCCGGTTGAGGCCAGCATAAATGCACCGATACATAAACTCGCAACTTCAGCTCCGTCTTTGTATTGTTTGATGATCCAGGGAATGAAGGATTTATTTTTTTCTATGGCTTGTTCAAGATTGCCACTCAATGCCGGAATAAGGATAAGATCAGCTTTTGGTGCATTATCAAGTGTAACATCCGTATGAACAGAAAAGAGACCCTCGCTCAATTTCACTTCTTTCGAGAGGCCCATCAATTGAACATTGAATTTCGGTGGCTGACCGGCACTTTTCAAAAACTCATTGACTGCGGTAAACATATACCGTGGGTCCACAATGGCCGCCAATACTGAAGATTCCGGTACCAGGATAATGACATTTTTCATGGCTCGAAGTTACGTCAGCATAGTGTCGCAATCAACCCCTGAGAATGACTGTTTTACCCACTTCTGGCGTCTATTCAGCCTGATAGTTTTGCGGTATCAAATCTGATTTTAAATGAAGACCTCGTTAATTCCGTATCTCAATTTCAATGGTCAATGTCGCGAAGCCATGACTTTTTACCATCAATGCCTGGGCGGGGAACTCATATTACAGAAAGTCTCGGAATCACCCATGGCAGCACAATTGCCACCAGGAATGGAATCCAACATTCTGCATAGTAGCCTGATCAATGAGAATATCACGATGATGGGTTCCGACATGATCGGACAAGGATTGAAAATTGGAAATGTTATCGGTCTTTGTCTTCAATGCAGCAGCGAGCAAGAACTAAATTCATTTTTTAAAAACCTCTCTGCCGGTGCACATGTTAAGATGGAATTGCATCAGACCTTTTGGGGAGCCACCTATGGCGAGCTTACCGATAAGTATGGCATAAACTGGATGTTTAACTATACCAAAAATTAATTTCATTAGAGCCCTCACTATTTTCAACCGCGCAGACTAACTGCTATTGAGTCTAAAATCACCAAATCACACCACCATGTCCAAAAGTATTTTTATCAACCTACCCGTTCAGGATTTGAAGAAATCCATTTCTTTTTATCAGTCTTTAGGCTGGAAAGTCAATCCGCAATTTACGGACGAAACAGCAGCGTGTATCGTGATCACTTCAGATATCTATGTGATGTTGTTGACGCAGGCTAAGTTCAAAGCTTTTACCCCACGGATCATTTCTGATGCATTTAATTCTACCGAAGTAATCAATGCACTTTCTGCTGAAAGCAAAGTTGAAGTCAACTCCCTGATGGAAACGGTCCTCGCAAATGGAGGTACTGAAATTCGTGATCCGCAGGATTATGGTTTTATGTATGGTCGCGCATTCGGCGATCCCGATGGCCATATCTGGGAATTATTCTGGATGGATCCCACTGCCATAAAGTGAGATCAGGCCTGAAGGGCCGTCATCAATTTGCATTGGGTGTAGCCCAATGCAAATAAGCTGTGTAGCCCAATGCTGCATGTTAGCGTAGCCCAATGCTAGTTGTTAGTGCAGCCCAATGCATCTTTGATATTACATCTTCTTTTACATTTGCCCTCCGGTAAACAACATGCTAATTGTTCGTAGCAAGCCCTTTTTACACCACACCATCTTGACCCCAATCTACCATGAGCAGCAACCCTGATCACACCAGTTCTTCTATTCAACCGCCTCACGTTGAAGAGTTAAAACCTTTTACACCCTACCAGGTTTTCGTCATCGCTATCCTGGCACTCCTTCAGTTTACCATCATTCTTGATTTCATGATCATTTCCCCACTAGGCGATTTGTTGATGAAGAGACTTGATATGGCACCTTCACAATTTGGATCTGTTGTATCGGCGTATGCGATTAGTGCAGGCGTATCAGGAATATTAGCTGCCGGATTTGCTGATAAGTTTGATCGCAAAAGACTTTTACTCTTCTTTTACACCGGGTTTTTGTTAGGCACTGTTTGTTGTGGCTTTGCATGGAGCTATCCCACACTATTACTGGCTCGGCTGGTCACCGGAGTATTTGGTGGCGTTGTAGGATCGATATCCATGGCGATCCTCACAGATGTATTTTCATTGAGACAGCGTGGTCGTGTGATGGGTTTTGTGCAAATGGCGTTCGCAGGCAGTCAGATCCTGGGGGTACCGATAGGTATCGTGCTCGCTAACAGATGGGGATGGCATTCTACTTTTTTTATGGTGGCCGGATTGGTCGTATTGATCGGAACCACTGTTGTCTTAAAAATGCAACCCCTGACAAAGCATCTCGCGATACAACATGACAAGACACCACTCGAACATTTATGGCACACAATTCAAAAGAAAGATTACCGCGTCGGATTTTTGGCTACTGCTATGTTATCCATGGGCGGTTTTATGCTCATGCCGTTCACCAGTGCATTCCTTGTTAACAATGTTCACATCCTGCAAGAAAAATTACCAATTATTTTCTTTTGCACCGGTCTTGCTTCAATGGTAATCATGCCTGTCGTGGGACGGTTGAGTGATCGTTATGATAAATATATAATCTTCACCGTGGGTTCCGTTTTGGCCAGTATTATGGTATTGATTTATACTAATCTTACGCCGGTGCCAATCTGGATAGTGATCATCATCAATATCATTCTCTTTATGGGCATCATGAGCCGCATGGTTCCCGCCACGACATTAAATAGCGCAGTTCCTGAACCCTATGATCGTGGAGCTTACATGAGTATTAATGCTTCTCTGCAGCAGTTTGCCGGAGGTTTCGCAGCAATGTTCGCAGGCTTGGTAGTTGTGCAACAAACTAAGACCAGTCCATTGGAACATTTCAATTGGCTGGGCTATGCGATGGTTGCCATTATTGCTTTATGCCTATTTCTCGTATACCGAATGAGCCAACTGGTTAAACACAAAATAGCAGTGCACAAAGCCACCTAATAAAATGCTTTTTCTCAATTTTCTATTGCCTTGATGTTTAGAGCAAATCAGGTTGATCATTTCGTTTCAAAATACCCTTCTATTTCGGCCAGCATGACAGGATGCAATCGCTAAAATATTTATCTACTTTTGCCCCGATCTCTATTATTATCATCAGCATACCCATTATGATCTTTTTATCTGACGTTCAAGGCTTTCTGACATCCCTTGATATCTGGGATATTAGCTACATCCTCCTCCTCGCCGTTTTCCTGGGCATCGAAGTCATCAGCCATGTGCCGGCTATATTGCATACGCCGCTGATGAGTGGCGCCAATGCCATTCATGGTGTGGTCATCATCGGCAGTATTATTGTCATGGGCCACGCCTCTCCGGACAACTACCTCGCCTTAGGACTTGGTTTCCTTGCGGTAGTATTAGGAACATTGAATGTAGTCGGTGGATTCGTCGTCACCAATCGCATGCTGCAGATGTTCAAAAAGAAAACTAAAAACTAAAAACGTACAACTGATAGTTAAATGCTACCTGCTTATTGGTTTAAGTAATCCATTATAAGCCTTTAGTTTTTAGCTTTTAACTTTTAACTTATTGACAATGGCATACGGTGATATATTAAAAATCTGTTACCTCATCGGTAGTATTTCCTTCATCGTTGGTTTGAAGATGTTGGCAAAACCAGATACTGCACGAAAGGGAAATCTATATGCTGCATTGGGAATGGCCATTGCGATTGCGGGAACGATTCTTTTTCATCAAAACATCGATCCTACAACTGGCGCCATTGAACCGATCGGCAACTTGCTCTACATCTTTATCGCTATTGCCATTGGTACAGTAGTCGGATGGATGGCCGCTATGCGCGTTAAGATGACAGCCATGCCACAAATGGTCTCTATGTTCAACGGAATGGGTGGAGCATGTGCAGCTTTGATTGGTATTGTAGAAATGAGCACGCATCATCCAACTGAATTTGGAGCGCGCTTCATCATCTTTCTCAGTATGATGATTGGTACGGTGTCTTTTGCAGGAAGTATGATTGCCTTTGGAAAACTGGAAGGAAAAATAAAAGACTACGGCAGTAAAGTTCAACAAGTCACTAACAACACTATCATTTTTGCCATCATCGCGGCTATCATTTTTATTTCGATGAGCGGATCCTGGAGTGATGGATTGATCTGGGTGATTTTTGGTGCCTCATTGATCTATGGTATTTTATTTGTTTTACCGATTGGTGGAGCGGATATGCCGGTCGTGATATCCTTATTGAATTCGTTCACCGGTATTGCAGCAGCTTGCGGAGGATTTCTCTATGATAACCAGGTCATGCTCACAGGTGGAATTTTAGTGGGTAGTGCAGGTACTATCCTCACCGTGTTGATGTGCAAAGCAATGAACCGCAGTTTGTGGAATGTCATCAGCGGTGCCTTCAGTGCTTCGGGCCCAAGTGGTAAATCAGTAGAAGGACTTTCTATCAGTGAAATCAACGTGACCGATGCAGCCATCTTGTGTGCCTATGCACAACGCATAGTGATTGTGCCGGGTTATGGATTAGCAGTTGCACAAGCACAACACACCTGTCACGAATTTGAAAAAGCACTCGAAGCTAAAGGAGTTGAAGTCAGTTTTGCGATTCATCCTGTTGCAGGTCGTATGCCTGGGCATATGAACGTACTCTTGGCAGAAGCTGATGTACCCTATGATAAGCTAAAAGAAATGGATGACATCAATCCGCAACTGCCTAATACAGATGTCGTCATTGTCATTGGTGCTAACGATGTCGTCAATCCGGCTGCTGAAACAGATCCTTCTTCGCCTATTTATGGTATGCCGATCATTAAAGCCAATACCGCCAAGAATGTAATCGTCATGAAACGCTCGATGGCGAAAGGATATGCAGGGATTGAAAACGAATTGTTCTACGACAAAAGGACTCGCATGCTTTTCGGAGATGCCAAAGCTTCACTCGAGAAACTAATTGCAGAGTTGAAAAATGCATAATCGGGAAATCATTTCCTCGGATAGTAAAGAAAAAAGAAAGCCATGAATTCGTATTCATGGCTTTCTTTCTTTTTAGCAATTGTCGTAATAGTAAATGGAGTACTTCGCTACCTGTCGAAGCCATTTACCACTCGTTTTATCTGAAATAAAAAGGATATAGGATTCGCCCCCTTCATTACTTTCATGAGCAGGCCCTGTTAATAAGATGAAGTCCAATTCATGATCACCATTGATGTCTCCAATCCAAAGTAAGGATGGAGTATGATATTGACTTTGTTCTGCCGCTGTGCCCTCAAGTTGGAGTTCATTACTTAGGTCATATTCATAGGTGCCTTGCGGGTTTGGATAATTATGATCTATTCGCCTATAAACTAACTTGTATTCACGCTTGTATCCATCAGCTTGAGATCTATTCAGGATGACCGCCTCCTTGCCTCCAATCTGAAATTCATTTGCATCGAAGTAGAAAGAAAGATTTTGTTCCGGATAAAAGAACATGCCGTTATCAAAAGAAAAACTGGCAAGAGCATCTGAAGTTGAAAATGAAAAAGTATTTGAGGTCTTAGGTATTTCTTCTTTGGAGCCCAATAACCAACATAAAGTATCCCGGCCATCCACTAATATTTTAAGGGGGTTTTCAGAAGCATCATACATTTCCAAGTCTGCTTCTGGATAGGAATGCCAGGTCTGGAGGGTGATGTTTACTTTTTTAAACGTTCGATTATTACCTTTTTGATCGAAAGCATACCAATTCAACGTTGGATCGTAAACCATTCCAGTCCATTGACTTCCGGAGCGCAACAATTGATAGTCCTTATTCAATCCTCTCTCAGATGGTAATATCCATTCTCCGGCCAGAACAAATCCGGAAAAAACATAGCCTTCTGTTGAATTGCTTTTTACCCGGATCCAATGCCCGCGGATCCCTTCAATGACAGTGGTGTCGATTTCAGAAAACTGGAAATAATTTTCTGAATACGCTGTTTCGTAAACTAATGATCCGAATGGCAGTGATAAAAGTCTTTTGCCGGTTTTTGAAGGTTCTGCCCTAAGAAATATCCCGGAGGATGCCATAACTGTAAAGGGCCATGCTTCTGCTGTCATCCTGAAGCAGATCGTTGTCAACGCGAGAATAAAAAGTAGCTTTTTCATGATTTTTGTTTTTGATGTTTTATTACATCGTAAAACTACTGGCGATGAAAAAGCCCGTTTTGATGATTTAGGATCCGTAAAGGGAAATAAAGAATTGGCGAGGATTAGGCAAGAATCCGATAGTTATACTAAACACCGAATTCCACATTGTAAGGGAGGTGTGCGGTTGCTTTTACTCAGCCTTGATATTGGCCCACTGAATATTCTTAGTAAAATGTAAAATCAATATGGCGGCTGTCAATGTAAATACTGAAATGATGCTCATGATGATCGGATGATGAAATAGAAAGTAATGGGGAATCCCAAAAAATCCAAGGGCAAACAGCATAAATAAATTCCGGAAAGTGATCTGACCCTTTCCCTGGTTCTTGATAGAAATGGAAAAAGGCAATCGATCCATGGCGATCCATCCCAAAATGGTGCACATCAGAAACACATTGCTGAATCCAAATACCAGGTTGGGTATAATGGAAGGTCCAAACAGAAGCAATCCAACGACCGTCACGATGATGATCATGGAGAATAAGAATTTAGTCAGACAAACTTTTATCGCGCCCCTGATGATTTCCCCGGGATGCGTAACGGGTGAAGCCAAATAAACCCAGGCCGCTTTAAAATTCTCAGTGAATGGAAGTTGTAACATACCCCCCATGAAAATAAAGCTGCTGATATAAATGACGGAGAGGATGAGAAAAGTAAGCTTGCCCCCATCTACATACTCATCAGAAGTGCTGGCTAAAACAAGTTGGTCCCAGGAACGGAATACAAACAACAGGATAATCACAATCATATACCCGATTCCCGGATATACTTTCATTTTATAATCCCTCGCGCGACCGGTCATTTTCCAAACAAAGGCAAAGGAAGCCCTTTCCAATCCGGCTTTCGTCCATAATCGCGCTATCACCAATGCCAATCCCGTTAGTTGTGATGTTGCAAGCTTTCTCGTTGAAGGCTTTAGAATTAGAGCTTCAGGTTGAATTAAAGAAATCTTGCGGAAGAATGCAGGAGCGAGATATCGAACCACCATCCATAGACCTACTAACGGGATAGTCATACTTAATAGAAAACCCAGAATTAAATCAAACCGCAATTGCAACGTATGGATAAATACCCACGCCTTGGCAAACCAATAGACCGGTACCAACCATAAGAAAACAGACGGATAGAGTACCATGTTCTCCATTTCACTCCGATCCAAAAATCGAGGTAGGAGTTGTGAACTGGCATACAAAATGACAGAAAAGAAAATCTGCATAGTGGTAATGACTGAATTCAATTTGGTCGGAGAAAACACACGGATGATTAATAAATAAGCAGCATTGACCAGCGCGAATGTCAACAGTGTAAGAAATAGAATACAAAAGATAAACCCTATCTCACCTAAAACGCCTCTTGAAATGAATATAGCAATCATCGCCGGAATAGAAAGCGGAATGACAATCTTCGTCAGGTGGATCAGTATGTGTAATAGCCGGCCAACAATAAACGTCGGCGAGCTGATAGGCTTGGGAAGAATAATATAATTGTCCTTCGGATCGATCAGGATATCACTGAAATCCGTGATGAGAAACATGGCCAGGAAGAAACTGAAACTGCCGAAATAAAAAGTCAATCGCGTAAGATCATCTTTGAGAAAGAAAATCATCACCAATAACGCACCCATGAACACCGAAACAATCATGGTGGTTACCGTTGCGGTGTTGACCTCCTTATCCGGGTTTCTTCTCCTTACTTTTTGAAGACCGGTCACTCTGCGGTCATCGATCATCAGCTTTGTCGTCAATATAGCCTTTAGGTGAACCACATTCACATCAAGCTTTTTATAAAGCCCCTTTGGCAGGAGCATCAACCAAAGCAAAACTTTATTGATTGGGTTATTCATGTGGCGAGGATGATTTAGTTGTTCATGGCATTCATGATATCATCGGCAGCACCCGACAAAGAACCGTGGAGCGTCAGGCTCTCAAACATTTGTTCAAGACTCTTATCACCTAGTTGAGATCGGAGATCAGCCATGGATCCATCGGCTACAATGACACCCTGGTCAATGAGGACAATTTTATCACTCACCTTTTCTACAATGTCCATCATGTGGCTGCAATAGAAAATAGTTTTTCCTTCTTGTGCCAGGCGCTGAATCAGATCCTTGACGATCAACACGCTATTCGCATCAAGTCCACTGAGTGGTTCGTCGAGGATGACGATCTCAGGATTGTGCAGCAAGCCGGATGCAATCAGCACTTTTTGTTTCATCCCTTTGCTGAAAGTATCCATGCGTTGATTGATCACATCCTTTAATCCCAATGCAGATAAAATTTTAGTCATCCTGTCCTGGGTGGTGTCATTCGATAAATTATAAAGAGCACCCATGAAGGTTAAGAATTCAGCCGGGGTCAATACATCATAGAGTTCAGCAAGTTCCGGTACATAGCCGATCAGGCTTTTGATTTGAAGCGTATTCGTTTTCAAATCCATGCCTTTGATCATGATCTCGCCCTCGTAATCAGAGAGAAGTCCACAAAGGATTTTCACTGTCGTGCTTTTACCGGCACCATTAGGCCCGATATACCCGATCACTTGTCCGGGATAAATATCAAGGGTGATTCCTTTAAGTACTTCTTTAGCGCCGTAGCTCTTGTGAAGATTTTTTATGGTGATGATGGGGTCCATATGAATGCGGGAATTATTATTCTGATAAATTATTTTTAACGATGAAAGAGAGATAAACAAAAAATTTATTTGATGAAGATATAAATAACTTTAGTTTTCAAAATGAAATCGGACAGGACACCTTGCAAAATGGAGTTTATCTAAATTTCAAAAAACACAAATAAATTATTTCCTATTGTAATTATTGAAAATGACACATACCGCTAAGATGTAATACACCTGTATTGTTCAGCCCAGGATGTTGCGTATTGAATTGCTTAATATTTACATCCTTCAGCCATAATGTTCCTTGATTGATCACAGCACTTTGTAAGGAGGCACTACTTAATATACTGATGTTATCAAAGGTGATATTCCGACCAGGGCTAATGTTAAACACTGACGTGGTCAATGCCTGAATGAAAATTGGCTGACCGCTACTCTGTACTATTCGGACATCGTCGTTAAATATAATCGGACTGGTGGTGAGATGAATAGTGTCATTGTATAAAATAGATTTGAATTTTAAAGTATCTCCTGCATTAGCGCATAAGGCAGCATTTCGCAAACTGCCAGGTCCCGCATTACCATCCTGCTTTATCCATAAGGCAACACTATCCACCAGGATACCGGACACCCGTCCATTCACTCCATCCACACAAAGATCCAGGTAATGATCATTTTTAAATTCAAGCCCCTCATATCCATGTGTAATCGTGTCGAGTCCGGTACCTGAGTAATCGACATACATAGCAGTTCCATTGAAAAATGAATCACTTGTAAAATGACGGAACAACCACAGTCGTCCATAAGTAGTCAGGGCGAGTGTTGAATGATCAGGACTAATCGCTGCTGCAGTAGCCTGGTATTTAGCAGGTATATCGTTTGGGTTAGTGATCAGGTTGACCTTTCCCTTGTAGATAGCCACTATCGGATTTTCCATTGTACTTCCCGCTGTCAGATTGATCTTGAAGTAGTAGCAATATCCAGTTACCCATCCACCACAATTGTTAGTGGGCTTACTCCAAATATTTTTTGTGAAAACATAAATCGCTCCCTCATACCAGAGTGCAGATTCACTATTGACAAATACAGTATCGCCCGATTGACAATTGTTAGTTTCATATCCGGTCAAAGGATATTTGAAATAATAAGTTTGAGGAGTTACGTTTACGGAATCAGGATGATTGAGTGTCGCAAGTGGAACCTTATGTATTTTAAAAACAAAGCGATTGGGGCATTCATTGGGATCGCTGTTATCATTGCAGTTTTTTCCAATCTGGCAAACGTAAATGTTTCCAAAAGTGTCTTCTGCCAGATCTTCCCAATCCAGATTAGTGACATTCAGGATATTCACTTCTTTCTGGATTGTGACGGCCTGATTTCCAGTTGCCGGAAGAAATTTATAAAGCTTGGTGGTAGGATTGCCTTGATCATTGTGTGTCCAAAATGATGTACCATTCGGATCAAGCGCGAGACCGGATGCTTGTGTGATTGGCGAAGTAGTACCAAAGCGACCGAGATTAAAGGGCACCTGGAGTCCCTGGTACACTTGTGCGTGCAGACTCGTCAAACAAATAAACGATAGACTGATGAAAAGCAGTCGTAGCATATATATAGGTATGTCATCAGGGAAGAGACTCCTCAAAGGTAGTCCAAAAGCAAAATGCATTTTCTGATTTCACTATAACCATTTGGTTCCTGCCCCTTGCTCCCTTGCTCCGTTACTCCGTTGCTCCGTTACTCCGTTACTCCATTGCTCCATTGCTCACCACATCCACCTTCGGCGGTATCAACATATATAATAGTGGAGTCACTATCCGGCTCAACAAAGTCGAACTAATCAACCCTCCGATTAACACTAACGCCAGTGGCGATATCAACGGCGACTTCTCCATCACCAATGGGATCATACCTCCTATCGCCGTCATTGATGTCAATAAGATTGGCAAGAACCTTGTCTCTGCCCCATTCAACACTGCCTCTTTTAATGGCATCCCTTGTTCGCGCAATTGATTTGTATAATCCACCAACAGAATACTATTCTTGATCTCAATCCCCATCAACGCCACCATCCCTATCGTAGCCACAAAAGAAAGCGTTTCTCCACCGAGATACAATATCACCAGTGCTCCCACGATACCCAGCGGAACAACAGACAATACAATCAACGTACTCTTGAAAGTTCTGAACTCAAGAACCAGGATTGCAAACAAGAAGAATACTGTGACCAACACGATAGTGCCCATACCACCAAAAGATTCCTGGCGCGTTTCCTTTTCTCCGGCAGAAACAAACTTGTATCCCTGTGGCAATTTGATATTCACCAGTTGCTTTTCAATTTCATCAAACAACGCAATTGTATTGTATCCTGTCTTCACAAAACTCGTCACAGAAGTATAACGCTCTTTGTCAAAATGCCGGATGACATTCGGAGATTCACCAGGTTCAATAGTGGCGATCTGGGATAAAGGAATCATCGCACCTGACAGCGATGTCACATACATTTTCTTAAATACTTCCAACGCATGATCAGGATCAAAATCCTGCACCGTTAATTTGATCGTATACTCATCACCATCATCATCCCGCAAGGTTTGATTTGATAATCCATCAATACTCAATCTGACGGTTCGTGCAACTTCTGCAGGCAGAATGCCCATTGTACCAGCTTTCTCTTTATCAATGATCACATTCAGATCCGTCTTGGGCAATCTCAATTCATTATTGATGTACAAAGTACCAGGAGTCTTCTTCATGATCTCTTCCAACACCTGGCTATACTTCGTCAACGTGTCAAGATTATTGCCCATGATCCTGATCTCCACCGGGGCAGGAACCGGAGGCCCTTGTTGAAATTGTTTCACTTCAACTTTCGCTCCTGGAATCTTTGCGTATCGTTCGCGCAAGGAATCTGTCAACGATACGATTTGGGGGACACCCATTTCAGGATCGGTCTGCACAAATAATTGTGCATAATGAGGCGTAAAGTCCTGTTGAAATATATTGTAGTACACTCGCGGATTTCCTTTTCCAACATTTGTGCTGACACTCACTACTTGTGCTTGCTGCATCAGGTCCTGTTCCACCAGTCTTGCAATTCTGTTGGTCTCTTTTAAACTTGTACCGGGAGGTGTGTGAACATCTACATTGAACATTGGTTTTTCAGAAACAGGAAATAAACTGAATCCGATTTTAGGAATAAGACTAAGACTTCCCAAAAAAATAATACCGACTAGTACCAATGCCAAAACGGGATATCGAAATGACCAGCCCAATACTGTTTGGTAAGGTGCATTTACATATTTTTTAAAGGCTCTTAAAAAAATATTGCCCTCCGGCCGTTCATGTTTTTGTAAAAGTAAACTCGACAAAAACGGAATGATTGTCAGCGATACTAAAAGCGAAGCCAGGATGGTAAGCAACACAGCCATCGGAAGAGGTCGAATGAATTCACCAGAACCTTCAGGTAAAAAAACTAAGGGCAGAAAGGCAAGTAATAATGCAGCCGTACAGCCTATTACCGCTATGGCGATTTGTTTTGTCGCCACCACCGCTGCTTCTTTTCGCGTATACCCTGATCGCATAAAACGTTCTATGTTTTCCACAATGACAATGGAGTCATCTACCAACAATCCCAATGCAATCACCAATCCAACAATGCTAAGTTGATTGAGTGTATAACCGGTATAATTAAGAAAAGCCAATCCTAATGCAAGCGATAATGGAATGCTGATCATCACGACCAGCGCAGCCCTCCACCCCAACGGCAATAACGTCAACATCACCAACGAAACCGCAATAGCGAAATCTCTTCCCAAACCATACAATCGTCGACGCACATTTTTTTCCTGGTCAAAACTGGTTTGCATTTTAATATCTGCAGGCAATGTGGGAGAAAATTCATCCAGTGCTTTTTGTATAGCTATTCTGTTTTGCACGATGTTTTTCCTGTCCTTCAAAGCTGTGACCACCCAAATAGCAGGTTGGCCATTAAAGCGTGCAATGTGGGTGTCCTCTGCTTTATCCATTCGTACCAAAGCAATATCATCGAGGTGAATCGCATTTCCTTGTGGTGTGGTCCTGATGATAACCGAACGTATATCGTCTAGTGTTGTGAGTTCACTTGACGTTTTGATGTTGAATCTTTTCTTCCCGAGATCTACACTCCCACCAGGGATATTGACATTATTTGCCTGGATGATGTTCATCACTTGATTCAGCCCGATTCCATATCGGGCCATCTTGTCGAGTTGAAGTGAAATGTTGACTTCTTCTTCAGGAGCAGCTTGTACTTCAACCCACTTGACATCTTTGATTCGTTCGATCAATTTTTCAAGCTCTTCCGCTTTATCATTCAGTTCTTTTGGTGAAGCAGTTGAAGAAACCAAAGCAGTTTGCAGAATAGCAACATCAGATGATGAGGCACGAATAACATCCAACTTAACAAGGCCACCGGGCAGATCGGGCCTGGTCTTATTGACTTCACGGATGACATCATTATTTTTTGCATCAACATCAACACCGTAATTGAATTCCAATTTGAGGATCATCAATCCATCGCTGATATTAGTCTCCATCTTTTTGATGTTCTCCAGGTTATAGAGCACATCTTCTATTGGTTCAGCTACGAGGTTTTCCATGTCCGCCGGACTGGTCCCGGGGTATACTGCCACGATGATAAAGATCGGCGCACCAAACGGAGGATCTTCACCTCGTGGCATATTGACCAGTGCATTGATCCCCAACGCAATGGCCAGGAGAAAGAGAATAATCGTGAACTGATAATTCTTTACAGAGAATGACGTCAGGGACATGATTTGGTTTTCGCTTTATATTTTTTAAAACATACTGCCTACTGCTTACTGCCTACTGCTCACTTATTATCGCGTCCCCATCTTCCAAAAATCCACTTCCCGCCGTAATCACTTCTGTTGTATTTTCCAATCCTGAAAGGATCGCCACATTTTCTCCATCAAATTGTTGGATGTGAACTATCCTTCTTTCAGCATGACCATTATTCGGCACATAGACGATGCCGGTTTGACCATTGGAGGAGACGAGTGCTTCTATCGGAATGACAGGATAATCACTTCCGGGTGAAGGCATGATCTCTACATGAGCCAACATACCGGCAGCAATGCGTTTATCTTTTACCGGTATGGAGATCTCTACATCAAATGTTCCACTTAAAGGATTAGCTACATCGGATAAGCGTTTGACTGCACCTGTCACTTCCCAACCCGGATAAGCATCAAGTGTAATTTTAGCTTTGTTGCCCATGGTAATCCTGCCCCAGTTTTTATCAGTGAGTCCCGCTACCAGTTTCCAATCCGACTGTTTGACGCCAATGATGTAATAGACTGGTAAACCAGGTCCGGCAATCTCCCCTTCATGCAACATCTGCGTTACGATCTTGCCATCAATAGGTGATCTTACTTCAGAATAAGCAACATTAAATTGAGCGATCTGTAATGTCTTCTTTGCTATGTCTACTGCAGTGGAAGCATTTTGTAATTGTTCCAGCGTGGCGACACTATCTGCATAAAGATTTTGCACACGTTGCTGATCCCGCAAAGCTTTGTCTAACGCAAATTGAGCTTGTGTTGCCTGCGCATCGATTTCAGTCATGTTGAGCTTTGCCAGTAATTGTCCTTTGGAAACCGCATCTCCTTCTTTGACATAAGTATTGGAAATAACACCCCCGGTTTTGAATGATGGCTTAGCATCCGTTTCAGACTCAATCATTCCAGTGACATGAATGACATCGCCCAATTTGGATTGCACTATCGGGACAGTTCGAACATAGAAGGCTGTAGACGGAGTGTCTGACGCATTAGCCTTAGTTACCTTTTCTTCATTTCCTTTTTGACAGGAAATGAACGGGAAGATGAAAAGCAAAGCGTATACAGGTCTGATCATGCTGTTGAATTTTGCTGGTTGATTATTGAATATTGGCAGAAGCACTCATTCGTTCAATATTGACTTGTCGTATCCAGGATTGATACTTGGCCAGGTTTTGTAGCAACTGGGTGTTAGTGATTTCAGTACGAGCATCGAGTAGTTCAATGTAATTAGCCAGGCCTTCTTTGTACCGTCGCGCCGTTTCATTGTAATAGCGTTGATTACTATTCAGTGAAGCTGTGTAGCTGTTGTAAATCACGAGATCAGATTCAAGACTTCGTATTTCAGAAGTGAGTTGCGTTTCAAATCCTTCTTTGGTCAATTGATATTGAGTCTCTGTTGCGCTGATGGAGGCTTCCCATTCCTGTCGTTTCAATGAGCTTTTCTTATTATCCCAAATAGGAATCTGGAGTTGTACTCCGCCTAAAACATATGGGCCCCAATCCTGGATGAAATCTTGTGAACCCACATCCACCTGCACACCAAGTCTCGGTGCAAAATGTTTTTCTTCCAGTGTTAGCGCAAGAGATTGAATTTGATTGGAAGTTTTTATTTGTTGTAATTCTTCCCGTGATGCGACATTCAGGGAATCCGGAAGTTGAGGCACGGAAGTAAAAGAATCAACTACGATCTCGCTATCACCGGGACGTTCGAGTAAGAAATTAAAATAGGCTGCAGCATTGGCCATATCATTAACCACCTTTTGACGTTGGGCTTCAACATTGGTAATTTCCGCTTCAATACGAATTAAAGCAGACGGCAGACCACTTCCATTTTTGATCAGGCTTTCCGTGATCCTTTTATTTTCTTTTAGCAATACTGCACCCTGATCAATAATATTAATCGCATCATGGGCCCGCATCCATTGCAGATAAGCAGTCTTCACATCCCGTACCAGGTCGCGAGTAGTTTCACTCGTCATGAGACTGGCGAGATTCACTTGTTCTTTTTGGATTAGTTTGTTGTATTTGATTTCCGGCTGGAGAATAGGTTGTGTGATGCGAAAACGGAGATCATAAAAATTATTCGGCAGTAAGTCTACCGATTGATTTTCCACCTGCGGGAATTGTTGTGTGTGGGTTAAATCATTAAGCGTGGAGTAGACTTCATTGAGTAAATCACCAACCGGCAATTCGATAGTCCGTCCACCGGCAGCAAGCGTATAGGAAGTCAGAAATTGAACTTCAGGGCCATATTCTTTTCCCGCCCGTTTCAATCCATACTCCTCTTTTTGCTCAAGAAGTTTTTTCTGTTTTACTTTAAGATTGTTATTGATGGCTTCTTCTACATATTGATCCAGTACGCGCTGACTGTTCAAAACAGTGAAGGGTAAGCAAATGAGAATGATCAGTAAGATTCGGATCATATGGTGTGGATTTTACATGCAGAGAAATTAACTGAGCCCTTTTTTCATGGCATCAAAAAAGATTTCAAAAGCATCAAACATCAATTGTTGCTGATCAGCAACCGGGTAGATGTTGAGACGCTCTTTAGTATAGAGGGTGACCAATCCATGTACTTGTGACCAAAGCAATAAGGAAGCAGCATCGAGATTCAGATCTTTCCGGAAATGACCGGCGTCGACACATTCCTTGATGTTATTTTTTAACATGCCGATAGCCAGTGCGCCATCTTTCCAAAATTCCTGTTTGACAGCGAGCGCTTCCATCGTGCAGGAAAGAACAAACATGAGTTCGTAGTCCTGGCGATTATTGATTCCATACTCGAGATAAGCTTTACCGGTGGCAACAAGACGTTCCATCGGATCCGGTATATCTTTTACGGAATGGAAGAGTGCCTCCATCTTGCACTCAAAGGCCTTGTCGTGGAGTGCCAGGAGGAGTTCGTTCTTGTCCCGGAAGTGGAGATAGATGATCCCAGGGCTATATTCAATTTTGGAGGCGATCTTCCGCATGGAGGTATTTTCATACCCTTCTTCCAGGAAAATCTCCCGGGCGGCATTGAGAATCAGGTCTTTAACTTCCTCCCTTTCTCTTTCTTTTCTTTCAGCAATACCCATTTTTGAACACTATTTGCATTAAATACACTGCAAATATATTGAACACTGTTCAAAAACGCAATACCGTTCATCAGTTTTTAAGAAGTGCCGCGTCTCCCGACGCGTTGCACCTTTTCACGTTGTGCCGCGTCTCCTGACGCGCTGCGCATGTTGTGCCGCGTCTCCTGACGCGCTGCGCATGTTGTGCCGCGTCTCCTGACGCGCTGCTCACGTTGTGCCGCGTCTCCCGACGAGCTGCACCCTTTTGTTCATAATAACGATCTGCCCCAAATGATACGCATCATGTTGTACAATCCCGATGATATGATCGTAGTAGCTCATTTTATTTCCCGGATAAACATTTTCAAAATCTGATGCTTTGAATTTTTTCAGAAAAGAAGTCCACGCTTGTTGTGATGCCGCCAATCGTTCCAAAGTATTTTGCCAGGCAAGAGGTGAAGTGTCTTCGACCGGAACAAAATAATTGTGAGAAGGTGATTTTATAATTTTTCCCTGGATACGCTGCAAAACAGTTTCTCTCCAGCTGATGAGATGATTAGTGATTTCCCATATGGTATTCCAATTAGGATAGATTCGTTTGGCAGCATGTTTGGCAGTCAACTTTTTTAGATTGGGAAGTATGGTCACATCAATCCATGGATCACCATCATAGAGATCATCAAAGAGTTTTACAATCCGGTCAGTTTCTTTCATGACAAGAGAATTTTTATACTTCTAAAATAGAGACTTCCTGTTGGTCTGATATTATTTTCGACCAAAGCCAAAATCTCTTTGCGTCTTTGCGTCTTTGCGCGAGTTAATCCCTCTATATTCGCCGGACCATCATGAAAATCCTTGTCACCGGCGGCTGCGGGTATATCGGAAGCCATACTATCGTCGACCTGATCCAGTCCGGATATGAAGTCATCTCGGTAGATAACGGTATTAATTCATCTTTCGACGTATTGGATGGCATTGAAAAAATCACCGGGGTTAGGGTCAGGAACATTGATGTGGATCTCAGCGATACTGATTTATCTCTTGAAAAAATCAGGCCGCATGGTCCCTTTAATGGCATGATCCACTTTGCAGCTTTAAAGCGTGTCGAAGAATCAGTTTTTCAACCGTTGCGTTATTTTAAAAATAATGTTGGCGGAACACTGACAACACTCGCATTAATGGATGAATTACATATTCCGCATTTGATATTTTCTTCTTCCTGCACGGTGTATGGAACACCGGCGCATCTCCCGGTCAATGAAGAGACACCGATGGGACAAGCTGAAAATCCATATGGTGCCACCAAACAAACCGGTGAAATATTGTATGCCCAGTTTTTTAAAAATGCAAAAAGTAAAACAGCCATTTCACTGCGTTATTTCAACCCCGCCGGTGCGCATCCTTCTGCCATAATTGGGGAAGCGTCGAAGCAACCATCCACGAATCTTATTCCTGTGATCACCGAAACGGCTATTGGTATTCGAAAAGAAATGATCGTTTACGGAGATGATTATGCCACGCGCGATGGAAGTTGCATACGGGATTTCATTCACATCACTGATCTCGCCAAAGCACATACTATGGCCCTTGAATATTTGTTGAAAAGGGAAAATGAACAACCCTATGAAGTCTTCAATTTAGGAATCGGGGAAGGCGTGACGGTACTAGAAGCGATCTATGCATTTGAATCGGTGACGGGGGTGAAAGTCAATTATCGTATCGGACCAAAACGTACAGGCGATGTCCCCGCTATTTATGCAGATAATACATTGATCACTTCGCGACTCGGATGGCAACCGGAACATAGTATTGATGATATCATGAACACGGCCTGGGCATGGGAGAAAGCCAGATCAGGTAAAGAAATATAAAAAGCAATCCTGCAAATTTAAACTGCCTGAAATCAATCACATCTTCTGACTTAGCTCAGGTTCCTGCATTAACAAGCAAAAGAATATATGAAACTCACCCTTATCCTTTGTACCATATTAGGTTTATCAAATTTGGTTTCAGCTCAAATTCAACCTGAAACAAATCATCATAGTCGAAAAGGAAGTTGGTATGTTTTTTGGGGATGGAACTGGGCTGATTATACCAATTCTGATATTACTTTTTCCGGTGCAGATTATCACTTTACCTTACAGGAAGTTCACGCCAGGGACAGTCCTTCCGACTTTTCACTCGAAAAATATTTTGGCGTCAAACATTTTTCAATCCCCCAGTTCAATTTCAGAATAGGATATTGCCTTTCTCAGCATTGGGATATTTCTATTGGAATGGATCATATGAAATATGTAGTGATTCAAAACCAACAAGCTCAAATAGACGGTTATATTGATCATCAGGAATCCCAGTACAACGGGGAATATCATCAGGATGAAATCACCCTCACGGAGGATTTTCTTCAGTTTGAACACACCGATGGATTAAATTATGAAAATGTTGAAGTACGATACTCCAACCTATTATTTGACCTCGATAAAATTACGTTCAACTATACCGCAGGATTGGGGATCGGGATGATGTTGCCCAAGACCAATACCGTTTTATTGGATATGCCACGACATGATGATTATCACCTTTCCGGTTATGGTGTTGGCGGTATTATTGGAATTAATGTATTATTCTTTGAACACTTTTTTGTTCAGGCAGAAATGAAAACGGGGTTGATCAACATGCCCGATATCCGGACTACTTTTGAATCCTCGGACCACGCGCATCAACAGTTTATGTTTTTACAACGAAACGTAGTGTTCGGTGCAATTTTTCACATTGGCCGCCAGCAAAGCACAAATGAAGAATAGGGGATGAGAAGTCCACAACCCTCTCTATCTTCATTCTGAATTTCGCTGATCTTTGTTCCAATGAAAATCTTTAACATCATCCTCGCCCTGATTTTTTTCAGTTTCGCATCCGTGCAACTGAACGACACGCCGGGGGATGTTTTGTTCTGGTTTCTTATTTACAGCCTTGTGGGACTGGTCTCCTTATTTGGTGCATTTGGTAAGTACAATATGTGGATCATTATTCTCGGTATTGGAGCCGCCCTCTATCGATTGTTCCGAGACCTTCCTGAATTTTTATTGTGGGTGAATTCCGGTGCCCCCAGCATTGTCCAGGAGATGAAAGCTACAACCGCCTATATCGAAACAGCAAGAGAATTTTTCGGACTCATCCTCTGCATTATAGCACTGGTGTATCATTATGTGCGATATACCCGCATCAGAAATAAAAAACTCGCCTCGGACAGTCAGCAAGAAATGTAAGGACAACCTTCATCGATACTGAAATCTTAAAAACCTTTCTCTTTTTTTCCTGTTTTTTATCATATCAGAACAATTCATTTTATCATCGGGTAACTATTTTGATGATAAAGGCTTTTGTTTAACGCTGATCAAACCCCGCCTTCTGCATCCCGCCCAATGGATGTATATATCTTCCTCTTTACCTTTTGCCCCTTTCATAGAGAGAAATAAATACTGTATTAATCACTTTAAAAAATTTCTATCATGAAAAGTAATTTGGCTAAGCCGATATTTCAATCATTTCCGCTCCTCTTACTTTTATTGTTGTGGCTGACATTTTCATTTGTGGCCACAAGTTGTAATAAAGATGATAATGCCAATCCAGATGACAGTTATAGACAAGTTGGCCTGGTATCCAATGTCAACGAATATGGTGTAGCGCATGTGGACACCAACCTGGTCAATGCCTGGGGAATGGCCATCGGTCCAACAGGATCGTTCTGGATTTCTTCTACTGAAAAAGATCGAACCACCATATATGATCGTTCGGGTGTGACCTTACTTCCAGCAATTGAAATAGAAGGCGAACCTACTGGTGTCGTGTATAATGGT
>Ga0068851_10000105_pt1 | contig 45381 bp, 35 predicted proteins | sample KBSCornC12_FD_66588 | JGI IMG/M metagenome (GOLD analysis project Ga0068851, IMG submission 66588) | Corn rhizosphere microbial communities from Kellogg Biological Station, Michigan, USA - KBS Corn C1-2 | ecosystem: Host-associated > Plants > Roots > Rhizosphere > Soil ...
GGCTCCAACGGCCAAAGTATGGACCGGGATGAAAATATTACTGCAAGACGATTGGGTGGAAACAGGCTCACGGGCTATAACTGGGAAAATAATTTTTCCAATGCCGGCAATGACTACTTTAATAATAGTGACGATTATCTCCCTTATATTTTAAATCTTCCCGCCAACCAATATCTAAAACCCAATGCTGTACTCAAAACATTTCATGACACTTCATTGGCTATGCATTGCTATTCCCTCATCACCTTGCCCATGGCAGGTTATGTAGCCCGTGATGGAAACGGAATGGTAGATGAGGCAGCTCCTTCAAGTCGATGGCGTAATGTGGTAAATAAAAAAGGATCAGGATTTTCATTGAATCCGGATACGACAGATAATAATGTGTATGTCGATGAATGCCTGAATAATTTGATTGCGAAATATGGTTTATCCTCATCGGCCACAGGCATTAAAGGGTATTCCATGGACAATGAATGGTCCATTTGGGAATTTACCCATCCCCTGATTCATCCCGATCAACCGACCATTGCAGAAGCAATATCCAGGGCCACCAATCTTGCATCAGCAATAAAATCAATGGATATTAATGCAGAAGTATTTGGTCCCGTTGATTATGGATATGCTTCTCATCTGCAATTTCAGGAAGCACCGGACTGGTCATCTTATATGGCTTATGGAAATTTTACGAATGCATTTCTTCATGGATTGAGTGATGCTTCAGCGTCTGTAGGACATCGGTTGTTGGATGTTTATGATGTGCATTGGTATCCACAGGATTTTACATTGGAGTCAGGAGAGACGGTGTCAATCGATGATACCACTACATCCAGGCCAGTGGCTGAAGCAAGAATGCAAATGCCAAGGACACTTTGGGATTCATCATACGTGGAAAGTACATGGATTGGTGAGTACTTCAGTCCGTGTGCATACATTCATGATTTGCAGAACGGAATTGATACTTATTTTCCGGGAACAAAAATTGCTTTTACTGAATTCAGGTTTGGAGGCGCTCGCCACATTTCGGGTGGTATTGCCATCGCGGATGTGTTGGGTATTTTTGGACAATATGGAGTTTATATGGGCAATTATTGGGATCCCATTTCTGATTACATTTCTTCCGCTTATAAAATATATAGAAACTATGATGGTCTCTACGGCACCTTTGGTGATATCCATGTTGCTGCTTCTACCAACGACTATCGCACAGCATCCATATACGCTTCATTGAATAGTACAGATACCTCCGAAATTCATTTGGTAGCAATGAATAAAAATTATGATTCCACCCTGGTAGCTCAATTTATCATTGATGCTAATACACATTTTTCACATATTGAAATCTATTCCTTCGACCAGGACGATAGTACTATTCAATATCGAGGATCTTTAAACAATTTAACCGGAAACAAATTCAATTATACTCTTCCGCCATTAAGTGTCTATCATTTTATTTTGAGCGGTTCACCATCTGCAATACATGAATTGGATACGGAAAGGGTAGTGGACATCCATCCCAATCCATCGAATGGTCAATTTACCATAGAGAAAATAAATGAACAAGTGCCTTTGCAGTTGGATATTTATAATGTCATGGGAGAATTAATCTATCAAACTAAAATGACACAGGAAAAGACTGCAATAGATCTTTCTGCGGAGCCTGATGGAATTTACTATCTGACGTTCACCAATTCGCAGACAAGATTTGATTCAGAAATCGTTATACAGCATTAATGAAATCATACGTCTCAAGTCCCACGTCTTAAGTCTCAGTACTAAAATCTTGGAATGAATTACCAGGTATACGTCATTGAATTAACCAAGCGCGTCTTTACGGAAAATGCAAAATTCCGAGCTGCGAATCCGCAATTCAATGGTGTGCTGGAATGTCTCTATGTCGGCATGACGAGTAAGGATCCGAAAGAACGTTTCAAACAACATAAGACAGGATATAAAACAAAGAAAGGCCATACCATATCCTCCTGGATTGTTTGGAAATATGGACGATATCTTCGGCCCAGTCTTTATGATCATAAAAATATAAATCCGATGACAAAGAAGGAGGCTCTTGCGATGGAAGAAAAACTGGCTTTGGAATTGCGACGTAAAGGATATGCGGTTTGGTTTAATTAAACGGCAGGAACAATTTGTCCAAATCACCCCGTTGCAAAGTCCATTTTGCACCTTGCCCAACTTGCTATTGAGTTTACATTTGCTATATAAAAATGTATTGACCATGACAACAAACAAAACAGATTTGACCACGCAAGAGGTTGCAGCGCGATTTAACGAACTTGCACAGCAAGAGATGTGGTTTGAAATCCAGGACGAACTCTTTGCAGAAAATGTCAAAAGTATCGACCCTCCAGGTTCACCATACTTTAAATATGCAGAAGGCAAAGCTGCTGTTCGCAAAAAAGGTGAAGAGTTTGTGAGTAAAATTGAGGCTGTTCATAGAATGTTTACAACTGAACCTGTGGTGGGCGGTAATCATTTGGCGGTTGGAAGAGAAATGGATATTACCGTAAATGGATTTGGAAGAATACAAATCAATGAGATCATGCTGTATGAAGTGAAAAACGGCCAGATAATTTCGGAGCAATTCTTTTATTGAAAACACTCTATATCATTAGCCACAAAGACGCTAAGGCACAAAGAGCATCCATACTTTTAGTCCTTTGCGTCTTTGCGCCTTCGTGGCATTAATATTGAATGTTACAGAAACGCTAAGAACTACATTTCAATAAACCTAATATTGTATCTTCTAAATAAATTTTATTTGCAATAAAAATTAACAATGGCCAAAGAACAAGGAACAAAAGAAAATCCGTGGTTGCTCAAGACGCCTCCATTGTCTTCTGATTTTACAATGTATAAAGATGTAAAGGATGGAAAGGACATTTTAGTGTGCACAGTCGGGAAGACAGTTTTACACTATGATTATCGATGCCTTTCAGATCTGCATGCTATGCTTAAAAAGCATGGTGACTGGATGGAGCTTGGAAGTGCTGACGAACAGAAACCTGCAAAGGATGGAACCGTAGAAGCATGGGGCCGTTCGGAAAAGAATCCTGTCAAAGGTTGGTATGGCCTTAAGAAAGGACTTCGTGGTCGATTTGGAATGTATATCCCGCCCTTAATGGAAAAACTTGGACTTGCAGAAGTAACACACGAGGCAAAGGGGAATAAAATGAAAGCCAAGTAGTACACCTCGAAAAAAAAATATTCCTAAAAATTTGCGTAGCTAAGTAACTACATATATATTTGTAGTCAAATAGCTACACAATGAACTTACGACGGGACGTCTTCCAGGCCATCGCCGACCCTACCAGGCGGGCCATATTGCTGCTCCTGGCTTCTCAAGCCATGACCGCCGGTGCCATAGCCTCCAATTTTGACACCGCCAGGCCCACCGTTTCCAAACACCTGCAAATCCTGACCGAGTGCGAATTGCTGACCCAGGAGCAAAGCGGCAGGGAGATCTATTATCATATCAATGCTAAAAAAATGAAAGCCATTGCTGACTTCATTGAACCCTTTCGTATGATGTGGGAACAGCGGTTCAACAAACTGGAATCCATCATGAAAAAATATAAAACAAAAAAATAAGCTGCTATGGAAGCGAAAACAAAAATCCATGCCGAGGACGGCAAGCAGGAATTGCTGATCACCAGGGAATTTGATCTTCCGGTTGATTTACTCTTCAGAGCCTATGCAGAGCCCGAACTGGTCGAACAATGGATGGGAACGAAAGTGTTGAAGCTGGAAAATAAAAAACATGGTGGCTATCATTTTGTCACTACCGATCCAAAAGGAAACAAACATGGCTTCAATGGTTCGATCCACGAGTTTATCCCCAACCAGAAAATCACACGAACCTTTGAAATGGAAAACTCTCCATTTGAAGTGCAACTTGAATTCCTGGAATTTGAACCTCTAACTGATGATACCAGTCGACTCACCATGCATGTCATTTACCGATCTGTTGCCCTCCGCGATCAACTTTTGAAGCTGCCATTCGCACAAGGCATCAACATGGCACATAATCGTATTCAGGAAATAGTGGGTAAATTGATAGGATGATCAACTCACAAAATAATAAAATGCCACAAAGACGCTAAGGCGCAAAGAAAGTCACCTCTCTTTTTCTTAGTGCCTTTGAGCCTTGGTGGCAAATAATAATTGTTTAAGCAAATAATTATTCAACCAGAAAAAAACTAAATACTTACAATATGAAAAACAAAGAACTTTCACCAGAAGAAGAACTTATTGGAAAGGCTATTGTCAATGCTGCTTATTTAGTTCATAAAGAACTAGGCCCGGGGCTGCTTGAAAAAGTGTATGAAGTCTGTGTAGCGCACGAACTAAGAAAATTAGGCTTTAATGTGCAACGACAGATTGATATTCCTATAGTGTATGATGGGATTCAGTTTGATGAAGGCTTGCGTTTGGATTTACTCGTAAATAATTTAGTGATTGCAGAATTGAAAGCAATAGAAACCGTAAATTCAGTTTGGGAAGCTCAAATCATCAGCCACTTAAAGCTGACGAAGAAGAACCTGGGATTCCTCATTAATTTCAATGTAACGTTGATTAAAGATGGGATAAGAAGGTTCATAAACTAAATGTAAAGCCACAAAAACGCTAAGGAAATTTTATCTATTAATACTTTGCGCCTTTGAGCCTTCGTGGCAGAAAATACTACGCAATCCACATTGCATGTTTGAATACTTTGCTCTTTTGAGCCTTAGTGGCAGAAAATTTGGAACTACTAACAACTAAAACCTATAAAAATGAAAACCTTAAGAATTATTCTGATCGTCCTTTTAGTGGTATATGGATTAGGGTCACTATCGGGAGCCATAATCTCTTTGTTCTACCAGGCGAAACAAGCTGAGATGCAACACCTCGGCGAAATGTCTATGGGGGTTGAAAAATTAATGCTGTTGTCCGGAGCCATGTTGCTTGGACAAGCGTGGCTTTACTTTTCTGCTATAGCCTTGCTCGTGAGAAAAATGAGGGAAGGATATATGTATGCAGTGACCTTAGGTTTTATAGAACTGATACAGGCTATAGTCATTGTGATTGCTTTCAGTACACACGATTTCGGAAAGGCAACCGACTACTTCGCCCTGGTAAAAGGCCTGCTATTGCTTTCAGTGGCCTTAGTTGCCTTCAAGAAAAGACAATCAGCAATTGCAGATTGAAGATTTAAAATTGCAGATTTGATTTTTGATTTTATTTGATTTTTGATTTCTATCAATCTGAAATCCATTAATCCTCAATTCATTCTTAAATCTTAAATCTGGAATCTTAATTCCCTCTTAACTGGTTAATAACAAATTGCTTGTTTATCAAGAGCTACATTTATCGCTTACGATAAATCCACCACCATGAAGAAAATCTACTCCATCCTTTTTTTACTCTTTGTACTGATTAATTACTCCTGCGGACAAACCAAAATAGATAAACTCGATGCGCTGATAGGAGCCTATGCTCAGGAGGGCCAGTTTAATGGTTCTGTCCTGGTGGCAGAAGATGGCAACATTATATATAAGAAGGGTTTTGGAATGGCTAATATGGAGTGGGGGATACCCAATCAACCCAACACGAAATTTCGATTGGCTTCTGTCACCAAGCAATTCACAGCCATGTTGATTGTGCAATTGGCTGCAGAAAATAAATTAAAGTTGGATGTTCCGATCTCTACGTATCTGCCGGATTATCCTAAAAAAAATGGAGACATCATAACTATCCATCAGCTGCTCACGCATACTTCTGGGATACCGAATTTCACATCGTTTTCCAATTACAGACAAATCATGGGTGAACCTCATAGCCCGGAAGAACTCGTGAATATGTTTGCAGACTCCACACTTGAATTTACACCGGGCGACAGATTTGCGTATAGCAATTCAGGATATGTATTATTAGGATACACCATTGAGAAAATAACTGGTGAGTCCTATGAACAAGTATTGCAAAGCAAGATTTTTACACCACTTAAAATGAATAATTCTGGTTACGATCACAATAATATTGTGATCAAAAACAGGGCTTCAGGATATAATCGCGCAGGTACCACTTTTCAACATGCCAATTACCTCGATATGTCCATTCCTTTTTCTGCCGGAGGAATTTATTCCACTGTCGAGGATTTGTATTTATGGGATCAGGCTTTATATGGTGAAAAGCTTCTTCCCGCAAAATACAGGGACCTGTTGTTTGTCAACCACATTCCTGCCGGTGAAAATTATTACGGGTATGGTTGGGAGTTAGGTAAAATGACTGTCGGCAGTACTGACGAGCAGCTATCGACCATTTCTCATAGTGGTTCTATAAATGGCTTTGGTACGTTGATCACGCGGATTCCTTCGGAGAGATCATCCATTATATTATTAAACAACACAGGAGATGCGCCTCTCCAGGAGATGACAGTGGCGATCACAGGCATCTTGCATAATAAACCCTATAACCTTCCGAAAAAATCAATTGCATATTCGTTGTTAAAGTCGATTGAAAAAGACGGTCTCCAATCTGCTCTTTCATCTTATAATGAAATTAAGACTTCCCCTGATTATAAGCTCAACGAAAGTGAAATGAATATGGCAGGATATCAATTGTTGCAATCTGGCAAAACAAAAGAAGCGGCGGCAGTTTTTAAGCTGAACGCTGAAGCTTATCCTAATTCATTTAATACTTATGATAGTTATGGAGAAGCGTTGCTGGCTATTGGGGATACTATCAACGCCATTGAAAATTATAAAAAATCTGTGCAATTGAATCCGGGGAATGAGAACGGAGTGAAAGTTTTGAAATCATTAGGAGTAAGCACAGATAATTTAATTAAGACAGTCTCCATCGAAGATTTGAAGTTGCTGGAGGGCGAATATTTGATCATAAATCCGGCACCAGGCTCGAATCAAAACTGGAAGATTACATTTAAGGAAGAAAACGGAACCTTGTTTGGAAACGATGGTGGCTACCGGTACAGGTTGGTGCCTGTCGAAGATAATAAGTTCATCAATCCGGATGATGGAGCTTCAATAGCATTCGATACAAAGGATAAGAATTCTATAATGCTCACACTATTCGGAAGATTTAAATTCAGAAAGGTGATATGATTTATCTTTTCTGTATACTGACTTTACTCATCTCCTGCCATGAGCAAACCACATCTGAGGTAACTCAAGGAAGTTTTAACAACCAACCTGCTACACCGATAATTCCTGGGGTTGATGAGAGTGTACTTGGTGATATTGTACAACAAATAAGCGACAGCATATGGGTCATCTTCCAGGATAAAGATGACCACTTTTGGTTTGGCAGCAACGGACATGGTGTATTTCATTACGACCCTTCGACTACGCTCAGGGCAAGTGGTAAATCATTCATCCGCTTTTCTACTAAAAATGGGTTGAGCAACGACAGCATCCGGGAGATCCAGCAAGACAAGGCAGGCAATATGTATTTCTCCACTATGAATGGCATTTGCAAATTCGATGGAAAAACAATTGGTGTATTGCCCGATATCTTAAGTACAGAATGGAAATCTGCGCCGGATGATTTGTGGTTCAAGGGAAATTCTATTGTGAATGGCGTGTACCGATGGGACGGTCAAACGCTCTATCATCTGAAACTTCCGAAAAGCAAGCTTGAAGATGAACTGATTTTGAGTGCCGGTCACCATTCCTGGAGTAGTTATGGAGTGTACACCATTTACAAAGACAGTAAAGAAAACGTTTGGATGGGAACCAATACTTTTGGAGCATGTCGATATGATCCTTCAGCCGAGGCCAAGGCAAGTGGAAAATCATTTACCTGGATTTCAGAAAAGGAAATTACATTTCAACATGATGCATTTGGTGTGCGTGGCATAATAGAAGATCAGGACGGATGGATGTGGCTGACGAATACGCTCTTTCGCTACAAGATCATTGATGGTGGTCCGAATAGAAAAGAAGATGCCGGGAATATTTTCAAGAAAGAAAAAGGAATTGGCAATGGCGATTGTGATTACTTTCAATACATTGTCAAAGATGAAAAAAGCCGCTTCTGGATTTCGACCTATACGGGAGGTGTCTGGCAATATGATCCATCAGGCAAAAAAATGTCATACTATCCTGTTATGAAAGGGAATGCTCAATTGCCAATCGTCTCTCTTTACCAGGATAAGCAGGGTGGGTTATGGCTAGGCATGGAGAAAGATGGTGTTTACCGATTCAATGGTGATAAATTTGAGAAATTCAAATTCTGAAACATGCCTAAGTTGCAGAAATAAATCACTTGCCGCCAAGGCACTAAGACACAAAGAAATTAGTGGTGTTATATTCTTTGAGCCTTTGCGTCTTTGTGGCAAATAATAATTAAAACGAAATACTATGGCCAGGCACATCACGAATCCTAAAGTTGATTTCTATTTCAACAAAGCCAAAAAATGGGGCGAAGAATTCGAGTTGTTGCGTATGCTCATTCTCGACACCGGACTTACAGAAGCATTGAAGTGGGGAGTTCCGTGTTATATGTATGAGAAAAGCAACATCGTATTAATCCACGGATTTAAAGATTACTGTGCCGTGTTGTTTTTCAAAGGTGCCTTACTGAAGGATCCTAAAGGTATTCTCATCCAGCAAACAAAGAATGTGCAGGCAGCCCGCCAGATCCGGTTCACCAATGTCAAGGAAATAGTGAAGGTAGAACGCACACTTAAAGCCTATATTAAAGAAGCCATTGCGATTGAGAAATCTGGCGTAAAAGTGGAGTATAAAAAGGCTTCCGAATTCAAAATGGCTGAAGAATTTCAAAAGCATTTAAATAAAAACACAACGCTTAAAAAAGCATTTTATGCATTGACGCCTGGACGGCAAAGAGCTTACCTGCTGCATTTCTCTTCTCCCAAATTATCTTCTACCAGGGAATCCAGGGTTGAAAAAAGTATACCCATGATTCTAAAAGGAAAAGGCTTAAATGATTGAAGGTTTAAGAATTAAGATTGCAGATTTGATTTGGAGATTTAAGATTTTATTTTTGATTTCTTGAATAGGGATTCTTTTTGATTGCGTTTTGCAGTATTAATCGAGGCTACGATAATGGAAAGAAGTTCATTGCCTTTTTTTAACAAGGGTTCTGTATCGACAATCCATTTCTTATCGATACCGACCAGATAATTCAGCCAAAAAACGGATTCATCTAGTTCTTCTTCAACAATTTTTAGCTTATTAATAAAATCAGCTTTAGACTTTGCCCGGCAAGCAGCGTGATAGTTTGCTGCCGAAGAGGAAGAAACTCTTAATAGCTGGCTATTTATGTTTTGATAAACCGGTGCATTTGGAAACTTGGTGGTCAATTTATAAACCTCTATCGCAAAGCGGTTAAACCGATCCTTGAGTTCAGATTCAGTCATGGTTTTCAACTATTAGTGATTCTCTAAAATAAGGAGTTCTGAGTAAAATTCAAAATCTTCAAATAATCTAAAATCATCAAATAAATCTAAAATCAAAAATCGTGATTCAAATCTTAAATCTCCAATCTGAAATCTTAAATTACATTTGATTCCTAAATCCAACTATAATGTTAAAATCAAATTATGCAGTTGTTCTTACTGCCGTTTGTTCACTGTTACTCAATACCCTTGCTATTGCTCAGGACACCCGGCTATTGCGTGATCCTGCCATCAGCAAAGAGAAAATTTCATTTGTATACGCCGGTGATATTTGGGTGGCCAACCTGGATGGATCTGATGTAAAACGCATCACTGCATTTGAAGGTGTTGAAGCCGATCCTCATTTTTCACCGGATGGAAAACAAATTGCTTTTACCGGGCAGTATGATGGAAACACAGATGTGTATGTAGTGTCAAATGATGGTGGAGAACCTCTTCGGTTGACCTGGCATCCCGCAGCTGACATGGTGAGAGGCTGGTCACCGGATGGTGCAGAAATTTATTTCGCTTCGGGACGTGTACGAACACCTTATCCTGATCCCGATCAATTATGGAAAGTCCCGGCTAAAGGTGGCAATGCAACTCAATTCATTTTACCCAGAGCAGGTAATGGTAAATTTTCACCCGATGGAAAACAATTTGTATTCGAAGAAGTAGTGCCATGGGAAAATGAATTTAGAAATTATAGAGGAGGACAAAATACACCGCTGCAGATTTTCGATTTCAAAACCTATGCTGTACAAAAACTTCCCTGGGAGAACAGCAGAGATATTGACCCAGTGTGGATCAACGATCATATTTACTTTCTTTCTGATCGGGATTTCGCTATGAATGTTTGGTCGTATGACCTTATTTCAAAAACAGTACATCAATTGACTTTCTTCAAGGAATTTGATTGTAAAAGCATGGAGGGCGATAACAACCAATTGATTTTTGAAAACGGTGGTTACTTATACACGTATACTCCGGGTTCAGATATGCCTAAAAAACTTTCCATTCATGTGGAAGGAGATTTTCCGTGGGTACGTCCTCATTGGACTTCGATTGAAAGATACATTGAGTATTACGCGATCTCACCCAACGGCATGCGTGCTGCTGTGGCAGCAAGAGGTGATATATTCACTATACCGGCAAAAAAAGGTGACGTACGGAATATTACCAACAGTCAAGGCATTGCTGATAGAACTGTAGCATGGTCCCCTGACGGAAAGAATATTAGCTGGTTCTCTGATGAAGGTGGTGAATATCAGCTAGTCATTAGTGATCAATATGGTAAAGAGAAGAAAAAGTATGCGATTCCAAATCCAACATTCTATTACAGACCCAGTTGGTCGCCGGATTCAAAATACCTGAGCTTTTATAATGAAAACAGAACCTTATGGATCGTTGATGTAAGTACAGGTCAGTTTACAGAAATAGCGAATGAAGGTTTTACACATCCCGAGCATGTGATCTATGGAGAGTGGGCGCCTGATTCAAAATGGTTGGCGTACACCAAACGACTGACCAATGAGTACTCTGCTATATTCATTTATTCCTTGGAACAGAAAAAGTCATTTCAAATCACAGATGGTATGTCAAATTGTAAAATGCCGGCCTGGGATAAAAGTGGCAAATACCTCTATTTTATGGCCAGTATCGATTATGGAATGAACGTAGGTTGGCTCGACATGTCGTCTTATGATCACCCGATCAACAGTTCTGTGTATGTAGCGGTGCTTTCAAAAGATGATCCTTCTCCGCTCGCACCGGAAAGTGATGATGAAACCATCAAAAAAGATACGACAGCAGACCAGGCAAGCGCCAAATCATCAAAGAAAAAGGAGGATACACCAAAAGCAGACAGCACGAAGGTGAAACCTGTAAAAATAGATTTCGATGGACTGCAGGATAGAATACTGGCATTGCCCATTCCATCAAAAGTGTATGTCCAACTCGAAGCTGCAAAAGATGGAGTGATACTTTTCACTGAACAAGTGCCTAATGAAAATGGACTGACCTTGCAGCGTTTTACGTTAGAAAAACGAAAGGTTGAAAAAGTGGTGGATGGCATTACTGCATTTGAGATAGCCGCCCAGGGAGAAAAATACCTTTACAGTACTACCTCCAATCAATATGTTATCTCCAAAGTGATGGAGAAGCCTGATCCTGGAGAGGAGAGTTTGAACATCAAGGGTGTTGAAATAAAAATTGATCCCCTGTTGGAGTGGAAGCAGATCTTCAGGGAAGCCTGGCGATATGAGCGAGATTATTTTTATGTCAAAAATGTGCATGGATTGGATATGGATTGGGCCTATAAAACTTATTCGTCCTGGATAGATGATTGTAAACATCGCTCTGACCTCAATTACATACTGGATATTTTAGGTGGCGAGACTTCTATTTGTCACTCATTTGTTTGGGGTGGTGATTACCCTGATGTGAAATCCGTTCCTATTGGTTTGCTTGGTGCAGATATCAGCATTGAAAATGGGTATTACAGAATTAAGAAAATCTATAAAGGGGAGAGTTGGAATGCTGATGTAAAAGCTCCGTTAAAAGGGCCTGGTATCAATGTTAATTCGGGTGATTACTTATTGGCAGTGAATGGAGTTCCGTTGGACACAACTGTTAATTTGTATTCCTATTTTGATCGCACTGCCGGAATCCAAACCAGTATCTCTGTCAATAAACAACCATCTTTAAAGGATGCCAAAGAGATAACGGTAGTTCCGGTGGCAAGTGAATATGACTTGCGGCAAGATGATTGGGTAGAAAGCAATAGAAGAAAAGTGGATTCACTTTCGGGAGGCAAGCTGGCCTATGTGTGGTTGCCGAATACAGGTGGTGAAGGGTATGCGAATTTCAATCGATATTATTTTGCACAAAAAAATAAAAAAGGTGCCGTGATTGATGAACGCTTTAATCATGGAGGTTCGATTGCAGATTACATTGTCGATTTACTTTCGCGGGATTTATTGGGCTATTTCAACAATCCAATTGGGACAAAGCAACCTTTTACTGCACCCAATGCAGGGATTTGGGGACCGAAAGTCATGATCATTAATGAAATGGCGGGTTCTGGTGGTGATATGTTACCCTATATGTTTAAGATGCGAAAGATTGGTCCATTGGTGGGCACTAAAACGTGGGGAGGACTTGTTGGCATATGGGATGTTCCGGACTTAATAGATGGTGGACATATCACAGCACCTCGCGGTGGATTTTATAATGTGGCGGGTGAATGGGATGTAGAGAATAAAGGTGTAACGCCCGATGTACCAGTGGAGCAGGATGCGAAATCAGTTATTGAAGGACATGATCCGCAATTAGAGAAAGCGGTGGAGACGGCGATGGATTTGTTGAAAACGCAGGAAGTAAATCTGCTTCCTCAACCTAAAGACCCAATACGCGTATTGAGACCAAAAAATTAAGATGAACCTGATAATATAAAAAAAATAATTAGCCACAAAGACACGAAGGCGCGAAGGGAATTATTGAATTATTTTCTTTGTGCCTTTGCGTCTTAGTGGCAATAAATAATTTATCTTTCCTTAAAACACGCATCAACAGTATGAGTAGGAAGTCTACAAATAAAAATAATTTAACTCCCAAACAAAGAGAAGAATTACTCAAAACATTAAAATCACGGTTTGAAAAAAACATGAATCGCCATAAAGGGCTAAAATGGTCTGCTATTGAGGAAAAACTAAAGGCGAGTCCTGGAAAATTATGGGCGTTGAATGAAATGGAAGACACCGGCGGCGAACCCGATGTAGTGGGTTACGATAAAAAGACAGGCGAATTTATTTTTTATGATTGTTCGGCAGAAAGTCCTAAAGGCCGCAGAAGTCTTTGCTACGACCGTAAAGCCTGGGAGTCAAGAAAAGAACATAAACCGGACAACAATGCAATGGATGTTGCTGAAGACATGGGCATTGAACTTTTATCTGAAGAACAATACAGGGAGCTGCAAGATCTTGGAAAATTCGATTTGAAAAGCTCAAGCTGGGTGCTAACTCCACCGGCTATTAGAAAACACGGCGGGGCCATATTCTGCGATCGTCGATATGACCATGTCTTTACTTATCACAATGGTGCAGATTCTTATTATGGCGCCAGGGGATTCCGGGGTTCGATTAGAATCTAAAATCTGTTTGAACTTCATGATGTTGGTTTTTTTTCTTAAATTGATTGCGAGTTAAAACCGACAAAACGAAAGCCCTGTGATCAAAGTCGCCATTGTCGAAGACGATAAAGAAATCCTTCAATCGCTATTGCATTTATTAGCGGCGGATCAGGATATCACGGTCACTAAGACTTTTGTGAACGCAGAGTCTTTTATTTCAGAATTCTATAAGTTGAATGCCGATGTCGTATTGATGGATATCGGCCTGCCTCTTAAAAGCGGGCTCCAGGCTGTGGCTGAAATGAAGCCCAAAAACCCCAAGGTGCAATACATCATGTGCACCATTTATGATGATGATGAAAAAATATTTAACGCACTTTGCGTCGGTGCCACAGGGTACTTATTAAAAAATACTTCGCTCGCTGAAATCTCTGATGCCATTAAAACTGTGTACAATGGCGGATCCATGATGTCGGCCACCATTGCGCGCAAAGTGGTAGAGTCTTTTCAAAACCGGCAAATTCAATCCAAAGATTTAGAAAACTTAACTCCCCGTCAATGGGAGATTTTAAATTTCCTTGACCAGGGCTACCGGTATAAGGAAATTGCCGACAAAATGAATCTTTCCTTTGAGACCATCAGAACCTATTGCAGGAATATCTACGAAGTGCTACAGGTTCATTCCAGGACCGATGCGCTGAATAAAGTTTTTCCAAAAAGGTAAATACAACTGCCTGACTTCATAAACCCACATTTGTGGGCAAGAAAGAATAAAAGTCAGCATTAGATTTGCTGAAACCTGATAAATAGTCATGCTATGAATTCGCTCCTCCGCTTTCAACTTTTGTTTTCGAAAGGTTTGGTTATTCTTAGTTTTTTGTTGGTGACTTCCGCAGGGCAAGCTCAAAACCATGGTGTTACAGATACGATCGACTATGTGCTGAAACACAATAAAGATTATATGCGTCAATGTGATGCTCTTTACTTATTGGGCACCTATTATTGGGGCATCGGCCAGCCTGAAAATGCGCTGGTAGTGATGAATCAAAGTAAAGCTATAGCCGAAAAAAATAATTACCCCAAAGGTATTTACGATGCCTACGCCATCATCGGCGCTATTTATCTAAGGCAAGGTGATGACTCCACAGTCCGTTCCATTGTCCGGGAATGCCTTCAACTGGCCAATCAAAATCATAACGAATACGGGGCCAACCGCGCTAATTATCTTTTAGCAAACTTGTACTACCAGCATGGAATGACAGACTCCCTGATAATACTGGCTAAATCAGTATTGGATGCCCCTCATATTATCTATGATAGCGTGAATCTTCCCAAATTCAATGCATTCATGGGTAATGCATACTTTGCCCATGGAGATTTACAAAATGCCAGTAAGTGTTATCTCGAAGCCTTAACTATTGCAGAAAAAACTAACAATGAATCATTACAAGTAGTTTGTCTTGGCAACCTGGCCCACATCAATGGGGATTTGGGAAATTTCAAGGAGGCATTATTGTTTCATCGGAAGGCGTACCAGATTGCTTTGAAAACTAACAATGTCGATTTGGCAGCCAATTCGTTACAGGGTATTGGTGGCATCTATCGCGATCAGCTCCTTCTGGATTCGGCTGTCTTCTATTTTAAAAAATCGATCCCATTGTTTTCCATGACGGATAGTCGGCAGGGAGTTGCCATCTCCAACAGTGATTTGGGTGCAACTATGTTACAACTGAACCAGGTGGATTCAGGGATGTATTACCTGCAACTGTCCAAAGCCGAATTTATTTCCTTAAAGGACACGCTTCAATTGGCCAATACTTTATTGCTCCTGGGATCAGCCTGGCGAGCGACACCAACTCCTAACCGGGATAAAAAGCATTTGGAACAGGCACGAAAAGATATAGAGCTCTGTCAGCATCTTGCCATGCGTATAAAGGCAGATGATGTAAGAATGGATTGCTACCACGAATTGTGCCTGATCCATGAAGCATTGGGAAATGAGACGGAGGCATTCAATTACCTGAAGAGATATACCAACCTGCACGATACTCTCCGTTCTCAACAGTACACCCAGCAAATTGCGGAAATGCAAACGAAGTATGAGTCCGGTAAAAAAGAAACAGAGATCGCCAGGCTGAATGCTGAAAAATTATTAGGAGCAGCAAAAATTTCCCGCCAACGGGTACTCAATTATTCGTTGCTAGCTATGGCAGGGTTGATCCTGGTATCCGGATCCGTTGTCTTTAGAAATGTGCAAAAAAAGCGAACTGCGGAAAAACAAGTCGCTATCCTGGAAAAGCAAAACGCCATTGAAACCATGCGCACCAAAATTGCCAGCGATGTGCATGATGATATGGGTGCTAATCTTACCCGCCTGGGACTGAATGCACAACAACTTTTACAAAACGCAAAGCTGCCTGATTCGGAAAAGCAACTGGTTGAAAAAATGGCAGTCCAATCGAAAGATATCATCACCGGCATGCGTGAAATCATCTGGGCCAGCAATCCCGCCAATGATAACCTGAAAAGTATGTTAGGATTTATGCGGCAATATATTGACCGCTTTTTTGATGGAACGCAAATCCGGCCAACGGTCAATTTCCCTCATGACGCTGGCGAAGTCATCCTGCATCCTGAAGTGAGAAGAAACCTGTTCCTGATTTTAAAAGAGTCACTCAATAATGCCATCAAATATTCAGGCAGCGACCGGATTGATATTGATTTCAATGCTGAAGACGATAAATTTCAGTTCAAAATAAAAGATTACGGCAAGGGCCTTGAGGATAAGAACAAAGATGATTTTAGCAATGGACTGCATAACATGCAGATGAGAGCCGAACAAATTCAATCTCTATTCAAGTTGATCACCGCGCCGGGACAGGGAGTGCAAATCATTGTAGAAGGTAAACTGTATTGAGTTTGGAATTTAGATTCTGGTGCTGAGCTTGTCGAAACATTGGAATTTGGATTTTTTGATTTTCGATTATGCAATTTAGATTTTCGTTTTGTCCTATGTATGCTCTTCTCCAATTTCAATATGTGATTCCAAAGATTTTAGTGATCATTTTTTTCCTGTGGGGGTCGCCTGCGATCCAAGCGCAAAACAAAAGTGTTACGGATACGATTGCTTACCTGATTCAATCTCAAAAAAATCACATCCAGTTATGTGATGACCTGAACAAACTAGGAAATTACTATAAGAACACCGGGGACATTGAAAGCGCTCAGTTGGCACTGAATAAAAGTTTAGCTATGGCCAAACAATTTGACTACCCAAAAGCCATCTATGATGCTCTTACCATGTTAACCTCTATTAGCTTCAGGCAAAATGATAGGGCCAAAGCACTTACTCTTTATGACGAATGTCTGACGCTGGCCACTAAAAATCACAACGATTATGGAATGAACAAAGCCAAATACAGTTTGGTCATGATGCTATACATGCAGGGAAATATGGATTCTGTTATTTCACTTTCAAAGAATGTCCTGGAGACGCCACGAACAGTTTACGATAGTGTTAATCTTCCCAATTTCATTACCATGATTGGCAATGCTTATTTAACAAAAGGAGATTTCCAGACTGCCAATCGTTATTACCTGGAAGCATTGGATTTGGCTGAAAGAACCAGGAACCAAGAATTACAATCGGTCTGCATTAGCAACCTGGCTGGTATTAATCAGCAATTGATGAATGAGCGGGAGGCGCTGAAATACCAGCGTAAAGCACTTGCCATCGCTCTACAAAACAACCAGGTACGGGAAGAAGCGGGTATTTATGTAGGTATAGGGAACATCTATTATAGCCTAACCCTCATGGATTCGGCCATTTATTTTTATAAGAAAGCAATTCCACTTTTTAAACTCGTGGACAGCAAAGCAGATATTGCCCTCGTCAATACTCACCTTGGAGGAGCACTGGTACTCCTGAACCAACTGGACTCCGGCATGTATTACCTGGCATCCGCCAAACATGATTTAATATTGCTGAACGACACGATCCACTTGGCTGAAAACGCCTACACCACTGGCGATGCATGGTATAAAATGGCTCTTGCAAAACAGGATCAAACCTATACAAACAAAGCGCTTGCAGAAATGCTGGTCTGCAAAAAGTTGACAGAGCTTAAAGAACTGGAGGATGGTAAAATGCAATGTTATTTCTATCTGTCGATCATTTATGAAGCCCTGGGAAATAAAACAGAAGCCTTCAATTATCTGAAACGATATAACAACCTGAATGATACGCTCCGCTCGCAGCAATTCACGCAGCAAATTGCGGAAATGCAAACGAAGTATGAGTCCGGTAAAAAAGAAACCGAGATCGCCAAGCTGAATGCTGAAAAATTATTAGGAGCAGCAAAAATTTCCCGCCAACGGGTATTCAATTATTCGTTGTTGGCCATGGCAGGTTTGATCCTGGTATCCGGATCCGTGGTCTATAGAAATGTGCAAAAAAAACGAACAGCGGAAAAGCAAGTTGCTATCCTGGAAAAGCAAAATGCTATTGAAACCATGCGCACCAAAATTGCAAGCGATGTGCATGATGATATGGGTGCTAATCTTACCCGCCTGGGCCTGAATGCACAGCAACTTTTACAAAACGCAAAGCTGCCTGATTCGGAAAAGCAACTGGTTGAAAAAATGGCACTCCAATCGAAAGATATTATCACCGGCATGCGTGAAATCATCTGGGCCAGCAATCCCGCCAATGATAACCTAAAAAGTATGTTAGGATTTATGCGGCAATACATTGACCGCTTTTTTGACGGTACTAATATCCGCCCCATTGTCAATTTTCCATACGAAGTAGGGGAGATCACTCTGCATCCTGAAGTGCGGAGAAACTTATTTTTAATTTTAAAAGAATCGCTGAACAATGCTGTAAAATATTCCGGGAGCGATAGAATAGACATCGATTTTCAGAATCAAAACGAAAAATTCAACCTTGACATCAAAGATTACGGCAAAGGGTTTGACGAAAAAAACAAAGATGATTACAGTAACGGTTTGCACAATATGCAAATGCGGGCAGAACTTATCCAATCCCTTTTTAAATTAATCACGGCACCAGGACAGGGAGTAAAGATTTCTGTGGAAGGAAAGTTGTACTGATTTTAGATTTTGGAATTTGGAATTTGGATTTGGTGATTTCCGATTGTTGATTTTTGATTTTTGATTGAGTGGTTAAAGATTAACCTAATAGCGCGATTTGAGTTTAATATTCCGTTGTTTTGAAGTTTTGAGAGAGGCAACGATGATTGCTGTGAACGATGCCGATTAACTCCGCCCTTCAGGGCGGAGAAGGTAAACACAAGTTTTTTTCCAGGGCTTTAGCCCTGAGAATTTCTGTAGGAATTCCACCTTCAGGACTAACGTCCTCAAAAATATCGAACCTAATATCTCCGCTCTAAAGAGCGGAGATAATCGGCATTTAACAATTCCGAAATTGAAAAATCCAAAATCCAAATTTGAGTGCCAATTAATAAATGAGAAAAACCACTCACCACATCCCCACAAAAGTGGATAGTATAGCCCTTGCAGGCATTATACATTTACGTCATCAACAATAAACAATCTCTTCTAATCCTTTTAAAACTAAAAAAATGAAAAACGTATTATTTATTCTCCTTTCTGTGCTGCTTATCGCAGCTTGTAATTCCTCCTCGGACGAATTGGCTTCCCCTGCAGGATCAACAGCCATTAATTCCAGATCGCAACAAGCTCGTGCATTTCATGCAACATTGGCTGCAGCATTGAATCCCAATTCTGCCCCTACTGCTTGTTCCGGAGCATTACCATTAGCCTTGCTGGATTATACCATTTCCGGAAATGCTACACACCTTGGTATTTTGAATTCAACACTCAGCTTCCTGCATCATGATGATTGTGACCTGAATTTAGAAACTGCAACCTTGTCAACTCATGTTAGTGGTCAGTTAGTCGGAGCTAACGGAGATTTGATTAATTATTCCGGCGAAGATGTTATCAATGTCTTCAATTTTCTGACAGGAAACGGACCCAATGGGCCTATCACCGGCACATGGACCATCACCGGTGGCACTGGAAAATTTGCTGGCGCCACTGGCTCTGTCACACTCAGCGGACTTGTTGATTTTCAAACGCTCAGCTTTACTGCTACAGTCGATGGCACAATCACCTTTTGAAAAAAAATTATGAATTATTAATTACTAATTAAAAATTAAAAACATGAAAACCATCAAATCTCTTTTAACCGTACTGGCCATATTCGTACTCTACTCCTTCGCTACTGCACAGAATTGTCAAGGTGATAATATTAAAGTGTACAAAGGTGCGACGGGTTGCCAATGTCACTGCATGAAGGAATGTATAACCCCTGCTGAACTTCCTGTCTACCTGGCCAATGGATGGAACACCGATGGCTGTTGGAATTGCTGCAAGTTTTATCATGGCGGCTGGGTAGATGCAGAGATCCGTAAGACCTCTCTTGACTCGATAATTCCAAATGTTGAACCAGGCACTATTACGATTGCTTATACACTGGCAGCCGAAGGTGATGTGAAAATCCAGGTTTCTGACATGGCCGGCCGATGCGTAGCTACAGTAGCTAACGAACATAAAGAAGATCTCCAGAATGAATTGATTTGGGATCAAAGCAATGTAAGTCCTGGCATTTATTATCTGACTTTAGAAGCCGGTGATCATCGTGAAACAAAAATGATTTCCATAGTGGAGTGATATGTTGAATAAACATTCACCAAAAACTTCGAGGTTGGCACATAGCTGACCCCGAAGTTTTTTATTTACATTCACTATTCACTATTCACTATTCACTACTCACTACTGATTACCGATTACTGCTTACCGATTACTGCCCATGAACCCACTTCTCTTCACCCCCTATCAAATCAAAAACCTTCACTTCAAAAACCGGGTCATCCGGTCTTCTATCGGTGGCCGCACTTCTTATTATGACGGAACGGTAACCTCGGCATTTAAAAATTTTGAAAAGCGGTTTGCTGCCCATGATGTAGCCGGTATTATTTCAGCAACCATCAGTGTTAATCAAAGCAGGACATCGCCCATGGAATATCCCAAACTAAGTGATGACTGCTACATCAAACCAATAACCGCGGCGATCAAAGCTGTACACGAATATGATTGCCGGTATATCATCCAGATTGGAGATACTGGTGGTGCTACCCATACCAGCTTGTTTTCACAGGACGGTGATGCTAAATCGTCATCTACTTTGTTTGATCTTTTCTATGGGTATCGCAATTTGCATAAAGCGATGACCTATGAAGAGATCCAACTCACGATACAAGAATTTGCAAACGCAGCAAGACGGGTGCGTGAAACCGGTGCTGATGGAGTAGAAATCACAGCCAGTAAAGGATATGTAATCCAACAGTTTCTCAATCCCGGCATCAACAGGCGAAAGGATGAATATGGTGGTTCAAGAGATAATCGTTTTCGATTGCTGGAAGAAATTATTATCGCTGCACGCGAACAAGTGGGAGACGATTTTCCGATAGGCATTCGATTGTCTGCTGCGGATTACAATTACCTGCCACTCAATATTCGACTTCCGTTGAGGTTCCCATTGAAACATTGGTATTTCGGCAATACGATTGAAGACAATCTCTACTATGCGCAAAAATTAAAAGCATTGGGTATAGATTACCTGCACATTGATAAAGGTTATGGATTTCCAAATCCGAAAGGTAATCCGGGTGCATTTCCGATACATGAAATGAAAATGTTTTATAATGCCAACCGTCACCTGTCTGCTAAAGCTTGGTGGCGTGCTGCAATATTTAATGCAGTTCCTGATTTTATTCTGAATCCCATAGCTAATATAGGGTGGGGTTATGTGCCTGCAGTTTCTTCCGATGATGCCAAACGGTTTAAAGAAGAAATAGGATTACCGGTCATTTCGAACGGAGGTTACCAGGATCAGGACATCATGGAAAATACATTGCAACAAGGCAAAGCAGATTTGCTCGCTATGGCACGTCCATTATTAGCTAATGTCGATCTTCTACAACAATTTAAACAAGGAAGCAATTCGCCGGCTAAACCATGCACACATTGCAATCGCTGCATTGTGCGTACCGCCAATTTTCCTTTAGGCTGTTATGATCAATCCCGGTTTTCATCCCTGGAAGAAATGGAAGAACAGATTATGTCCTGGAGTGCGACGAGTGACGAACAGTCTATTGATTAATACCCTTCAGGTTTCTTAATATTTAATTCAGCAAAAACTTTGTCAAAAACTTTAATGTCATAATGATGCTCTTTAAAATAGACCAGGTCATCCTGCATCATATGCTCCCAGCTATAACCGGGCCGGACATTATCTTTTAGATGAGCTTTACAAATGGCTATGGCATCTTCATAATCGTTATTATACAAATAGGCATACACCATGTTGCTGGTCATATTGAGATCCTCCGGGTATAATTGTGTGCCTCGCTTGTAATAGGCAATCGACTCATCATATTTTTTTATCTCAAACAAATACCAGCCAATATCACCAAACATTCCTCTCTCCAAAGTAAGGGTATCGGGGTTGCCCACTATGGTAGCATTTGGATAAGGCTTGCCATTGACAGTGCGGGTATACCCGGTAACGTGGCCTTGAGCATCTTTTAAAAATTCTTTATCGGCCTGGAATTCTTCATTGAAAAAGAGAGTAGGGGAAGCGAAATACATTTTAGCATAAGTGCCACCAGTGTAAAAACGGTATTCATTATCCTTTTTCCCGATACCAGCCCAGGTGTTGTCAAATAAATATATGCCCTCATAAGCCTTTATCACTTTATCCGAAACATCAATGCTCGTCTTGTGACGTGGTTCTCTATAGAAATTCTTCCATTGGTAAGCTTTGGCCACACTATTCAGCACTTCGCCGATAAGAGTAAAATTTTCGCTATTCATAAAAATAACTACACCAAATCCATCATCCAGGCTTCCATAAAATTGTCCGCAAAATCCATCATTCCCTGCTGAATGTTGAAAATACTTTGCACCATCATGATCTTCAATAAATGTACCCATGGCACTGGATGCATCATGATAAGGCGTTAAATGAAGTTTCACCATTTCCGAATTTAGAACTTTGGACGGCGCACCTTTATAGGCCAATTGCATATCAATGATATACTGGCAAAGATCGCTTGGCGTCATCCACAAACCTGCTGCTGCCTGTTCAGGATAGACATGGAATTTATTTTCAATCGGTGTCCCGTCGCCATGGTAGGCAGAGGCACAAAAAAGTTGTTGCTGTTTTGTTGGCGGTTGTGCATAAGTGCTATTCACCATGCCTATGGGTTTCAAGACATTGTCGTACATCCATTCATCATACAACTGACCAGTGATGTCCGTAAGAATGACTTGTGAAATCGTAATCCCTCCACCAGAATATTGAAATTTTAAACCGGGTTCGAACTCGCTGCGTACAGCTGGTGTCACCGCCGGTGATTCGCTATCCAGCACCTGGTATACAGTAGGAATTGGCCCGTTGATATTGTGACCCGGAAAGCCATGCACAGATAAGCCAGCAGTGTGGCTTAGTATATCGGCAAGCGTTATCACTTTACCTTTTGAAAGTGAATCGTATGGAAATTTCCAGGACTTCAGATAAGTATTGATATCCGTATTTAAATCCAACTTATGATCCTGGACTAATTTTAAAATGCCAACTGCATTGAGTGATTTACTGATGGACCCTGGTTCAAACAATGTTTTGGTGGTCACCGGTCTTTTATCCTTTTCATCGGCCCAACCATATCCTTTTGCCCAGGCTATTTTGTTATTATCAATGACCGCTATACTCAATCCCTTCACCTTGTATTTGGCCATACGTTCATCCATGGTGCCAGGCCGTTGATTGTTGATCAGAAGGTTGCCGGTGATATTGTTCTCAACTTCTTTTATTTTTTCAAGTATTTCGGGGGAATAGTTGGTTTGACAAAAAGCAACCGAACTTAATAGTAAGGTGACGATGATCAGCAGATAAGATTTCATAAAACTTATTTTATCTTCAAGGGTACATCGATTTTTTCAACCAACCTGTTATAAAAGTGTTAAGCCAGATTCTACATCAAATAATCAATAGGTCAATAAAATATCTTCTTATGTATAAAGCCCTTACATTTGATAGGATCACAAAATTCCTCATAAAATTCACACCATCATGAAAAGCACAATATTGATCTCACTAATTGCATTCACGGCAATGACCACCTCTTTCAGCCAATCAACCATGTCAAAAGATGATAAGCTCAAGGCTCACATCATTGATTTGGAAAATGCAGGATGGAACGCATTCAAGACAAAAGATGCGGGCTGGTTTAAAGTAAATACTACGGATGAGTATCTGCAGGTAACTGAAGAAGGAATCACGAATAAAGTGGAAGTCATCAATTCACTATCCGATTGCCAGGTGAAGAGTTTTTTACTCAAGGATTTCAAGATGGTGAAGTTCGATAAAAAGACTTTGGTATTAATTTATACAGCAACTCAGGATGGAGTCTGTGGTGGAGAAAAACTTCCCCATAAAGTTCAGGTCTCTGTCAATTATGTTAAACGCGGTGGAAAATGGCTGGAAGCATTTTATATGGATGCGGCAATAGAGGAATAAATTTTCTTTTCTCTGTCCATAGGGTGTAAGCAATACACTACAACCAGAGAAAGAAAAGAAGTAGAAGACCATTCTTTTCCCTTTATTTTCATATCATAGCAGCAGGATGTCCATCATTTTGCTCCCTCTGAGTTTCCTCTTTAAGTCGTGGAAAAAAATATTAGCCTGCCTGGCACTAATCCTGGTGGCAAATCTTCCCTTGTTGGACGCTCAAGATGTTAGTATAGAGTCTCTTACGATAGCCGATGGCTTATCGCAGGGAATGATTTACGATATCAAACAGTCTGATGACGGCTTCCTGTGGATAGCGACGAAGGATGGACTCAATCGATACGATGGTTATCATTTTGAAGTTTACACTAATGATCCTTTCAATCCATATTCCATTGCAGGCAATGAGGTGACTTCTTTATTTGAAGATAGTCGCGGCAACCTATGGATTGCCTTAATGGGCAACGGTTGTGATGTACTGAAAAAATCATCAGGAAGGTTCATGCATTTTCCAGCTTTTCCGGATATCCCAGGTAAATTAAATGTAACCTCTGTCGAAGAAAGTGCAGACAGTACAATTTGGGTTGGCACACAAATCGGATTAATGAAGTTTCGTTGGAAAAACAACGGGACATCAACTGCTGATCCCGATCTCCTGTCAATAGCATCGGTTAAATTGATTAGCCGTGGACATCAACCGGGGAAAGAAGCCATTAATAACATCATTGCAAATCCTGACGGTACATTGATTCTATCTATTCGTAACGATGCCATCTATAAATTTAATCCCGTCCAGGATCAATTTACTTTCCTGGGAAAGGAAAATAATTTTCAACCAGGAAACATATTAGGTAAAAGTGTGCCCGGCAGAGTTTGGTTCCTGAATGTTGGGGATCAACAAAATGTAATGGTATTTGAAAATGGCAAGATCAGGAAAATCGAAAACTGGAAGAATCTGCCTTATCCCGCCGCCGGCATACATAGCGATAATCACGGCAACTTACTTTGGTCCACCCGCATCGGCACAGAAACTTTTTTTTATTCTATGCCGGAAGCGGAAGCGCTCAGCATCGATACTATCAGAAAACCGGAACTAATCGCCCAACTCAATATGCAATGCGCTTCTATGGAGCTCGACCATAGTGGCAATCTTTGGATCGGCACAAGTGGTTATGGACTTCGAAAAATTAAGCTATCCCATCAGCCTTTCCAACATTTTCTGAAAGGAACCTCTGTTCGCCGCGTGCTTTCCACCGATGATATTTATATGTGGGTTGGAGGATCGAGTGATCCCTGGCAACTGAATGAATCATCAGACCTCCTGGTGCCAATACCACGACTTCCAACTGACGTTTACCAGTTTTACAAAACGAAAAATGGCGGTGCATACATCGTAGCCATCAACAATAAACATTATTATTTAAAAAATGCGCATGATGCTTTGCCGCCACCCCGCTATGTTGAATTTCCCGCGCATGAATATTCGCCCATTACCGAAGATGGTTCAGGTAATATTTGGGTTGGAGGGCTGGATTCAAAGTTGATGCGTTTTGAACCGTCAACGGCAAAAATAACTTTCCTGGATTTGTCAGCACAACTTGGAAAAGGATCTTCTGTTTTTGCGCTTTATGTTGATGCCATGCAAAATCTTTGGGTCGGTACTACGAATGGTATGGTGCAACTACCGCTGAAAGATATTGTGTTTCCGGATGGCAAGAATGAAACCTCGGCTTCACTTAACACCGATATAGTGAAGTCAAAATCTATCGTCTATCAAACTGATCCCCACAACCCGCTTAGCCTCCGATATAATTTCGTCACCAGTTTCTGTGCCGATCCCCGATTACCTGACCGTTATCTATGGGTTAGCACAAAAGGGGGCGGCATTAGCCTGCTCGATAAAACCACCGGCAATTTTCGTCATTTCAACACACACAACAGTGGTTTGCCTAATGATGTGGTATATGGAATCTTACCGGATGACCATGGCAATCTTTGGATGAGTACGAATCGTGGCTTGTCAAGGCTGACCTGTCTTCTATCCTTTTATGAAAGTGCCTCCGCATCCATCGCTACGAATGTCATGGACAAAGGGATCATCTTTCAGAACTTCCGTGAAAGTGATGGATTGCAAAGTGATGAATTCAACACGAGCGCATATTATCGACTACCGGATGGCAGGTTATTATTTGGCGGGGTCAATGGATTGACTTCGTTTTATCCTTCAGAAATTAAGGATCGTCAATCGAAGGCGCCAGTACGCATAACCGGATTAAAAATCAATAACCTGGCCGTAGATTATTTTCAGCAGAAAGGGCCACTCACTCGTCCTGTTTATCAAACAGAACAAATCACTTTAGACCATAATCAAAACCTGGTGACAATTGATTTTGCATTAATGGATTTTGTTACTCCCCAGGAAAACAGATTTCGTTATCGATTGAATGGTGTGGATCCGGATTGGGTCAATGCAAGCACCAACCACACCGCTAATTATGCTCAATTAAGGCCCGGGAAATATTTTTTCGAAGTACAGGGAAACATCGGATATGGTGAATGGAGCACTCCTGCAACGCTCCGTATCACAGTTCTTCCCCCGTGGTGGGCCAGTTGGTGGGCCTATTGTTTTTATGCTATCATCATAGCGGTCGCTGTTTATTTTAGTATTTATTTTTTCAAAAAACGTTTACGGCTCCAGAACGAGGTAAAATTGAATTTCGAAGAAGCCAATCGGCTGAAAGAATTGGATACCATCAAAAGTCAATTGTACACCAATCTCACACATGAATTCAGAACGCCGTTAACGGTCATACTGGGTATGGCCAAACAGTTGTTAGTAGGCAGTTGGCAGTCAGCAATAGGCGAGAAGGAAAGAGGAAAAGTGGCTAATGGTTTGAAGCTGATTGAAAATAACGGTAAAAATTTGCTGCGCCTGATCAATCAATTGCTGGATCTGTCAAAACTGGAAAACAAATCCTTCCAACTGAATTTGAAACAACATGATATCGTTCCATACTTGCGTTATGTGACCGAATCATTTCAGAGTTTTGCTAATAGCAACAACCTTTCTCTTCGCTTTTTCACACCTTGGGAATCACTGGTGATGGATTTTGATCCGGAACAAATCAAACAGGTGATGACTAACCTGATTTCCAATGCTATAAAGTTTACACCATCAGGCGGAGATATTACTGTGAAATTATTAAACTTATCAGGGCACCTTGGCATTGAAATAAATGATACCGGTATCGGTATTTCCAGTTATGATCTGCCGCGAATTTTCGATCGGTTTTTTCAAGTGGACAGCACTTCAACCCGGGTGAGTCAGGGTACAGGTATCGGGCTTGCCCACACTCAGGAGCTCGTGAAAATTATGAGAGGAAGCATTACGGTAGAAAGTGAAATTGGCAATGGAACCCGTATTCTTGTTCAACTTCCGATAACGAATACTGCTATCCCGGAAGAAAATACTGATACGAAGTTCGACTCCACCCAACCTTTTTTCATTCCAGGATTACGTCAAAATGAAATGACAGGGCACGTAGATTCTTTCATCGACAAGATTTCACCACCATCTTCATTGCCACAACTACTGATCATCGAGGACAATCCGGACGTAGTCATTTATTTAAGATCATGCCTTGACGATGCTTATCAAATTTCGGTGGCGTATAATGGTAAAATCGGAATTGATATGGCGCTTGAGCAAATTCCGGACTTCATCATCAGTGATGTGATGATGCCGGAGAAAGATGGCTATGAGGTCTGTGATGCACTTAAGAATAATGAACGCACCAGTCACATTCCTATCATCTTATTGACGGCCAAAGCGGATGCTGTATCGAGGATGGCTGGTTTAAGTCGTGGGGCAGATGCCTACCTCGCCAAACCATTTGATGTGGAGGAACTGCTGGTGCAGATCAATATGCTTCTGGAAAACCGGCGACGTATGGCCGCTCATTTTTCTAAAGCGCTCAAAAATGGAGAAGTGTTGCCCCTTTCGGATACCTCTTTGCCGCAAGAAGCCATCCAGATTGAAGATGCATTTTTCAAAAAGGTAAATGGAATTATAGACGCTAATTACCAGGACGAAAATTTTTCTTTGACTCAACTCTGCCAATATATAGGGATGAGCCGCTCCCAGCTTTTCAGAAAAATGAAGGCTGTGACTGACGTAGGCCCTGCTGATCTTATCCGGACTTACCGCCTCACTAAGGCCAAATCACTTTTGGAAAATGGAGACATGAGCGTGGCAGAAGCAACTTACCACGTGGGTTTCAAAAACCCGTCTTATTTCTCCAAATTGTTCCAGGATGAATTTGGAGTACAGCCCAGAACGATCAGTAAGTAGTTGTTGTGTAGCCATTTAGCCTGTTATCCGGATTATTCGTTGCAACGAAATCACTTGAGATTTTTTCTGCTATGCAACGAGATTGTCTGAAAATGAAACTCTTTTATTATCAATCATTCCCTGTTGGGGGCAACTTTAGTGCTTCGTAAAGAAGGGATCTCAAATACATTCAATTGTTACTCTTTCGATGTGTTGTCATACAACATGCTTTTGTATTTGTGCCTCCTTCTGAACGCTTTTTCATCCTATTCTAAACATCTAAACAAGTCACAGCCAATGAAAAATTCTACGTTTTCCTTCAGCAAGGCAAACCTTTTGCCGACTCATCTCTTGAGAAATCTACTTTTTACAGCCTTTCTTTTAATCGGAGCAACGCAGCTGAGCGTACTCCATGCACAGGCTTCCCTCAGTATCCAGGGCATCCTGAAAAAATCAAATGGAGTAGCCGTAGAAGACGGGACTTATAATATTACATTCAAACTCTACACGGTCCAAAATGGAGGAAGCGCCATCTGGACAGAAACGCAATCAGGAGTAGAAGTGAGTAGTGGTATATATAATACCATCCTGGGAAATACCAACCCGTTGAATATTCCGTTCAACCAGGTTTACTTTTTGGGAGTAACTATTGGTTCTTCTGAATTGACACCCCGAATTCAATTGACTTCGGCTCCATATGCCTTATCCCTGATCGGTGTCACGAATCAGTTTCCCAGCAGCGGACTCGTGTTAGCTGACAGTTTAAAAATCAATGGAGGTGCAATAGCCAGAGGAGGTGCACCCGGTTTGAACGGAACCAGTCATAATGGTTTCGCTTTTTCCGGCAACAATGGTGACAAAGACAGCGGACTATTCTCCACAGCTGATGGAAAGGTTTCGATGTATACAAATAATACTGAAGTACTGGCAGCTACGCCGGGAAATGTAGCCATAACGGGTAATGAGTCAGTATCAGGCAATCTCTCTACCAATAATCTGACATTACCGAATGGTGGCAAGGTTACCTATAATGGTCTTAGTGACTGGAGACTTGTTGTCGATGATAACTTGTTGAGTGGTGCTAATGGATGGAATGTCTACAACGCAGTATCAGGCCAGTACATAGGCTGGAACAATTCATCCAGTGCGGGTGCCGCACCTATTGAAGGTAATAGTTCCAATTTTGCCGGACTTTACATGTATCCAACAGATAACAACCAGGTATTAAAAAAATTCTACGATTTGTCCGGCGTTGGAGCTTTTACGTTTATCAAAGTAAAATTCAGATACTATTTTATCGACACCTGGGGATTTGGCGGCAACGACAGGGGATGGGCTGCTTTCGCGGATGGTGCCAATGGCAGCCAGATGCGCGTAGGATGGAGTGACCTTCCTGATTGGCTGAATTCGACGGGTGATTTTAATACTACTGAATTTCACCAGGCCAATAACTTTGAAGGGAACGGAAATACGGATCATACCGATTTTATGTTGAACGGGGAGATGACCACGTTCAAAAGCGGTAACAGTTTCTGGCTATACTTTGGAGGAGCATCGGATGAGGATACAAACAATGAGCGCTATGGCGTGGGTATGATTGAAATATGGGTAAGATAACCCGCATGATTCTACATTTTTTCACAACTAAAAAAATTGATCATGCGACATAATCATATCCTTTATGTATTGATGTTGATGTGCGGCTTTCTTGCAGCACCATTGACAGCACAAAACAATTGCGGGCCCGAAGTGGCCATCGACTCTAATGGTTTTGCAGGCACAGCCTTTTTCAATTACGGCGCCCAGTCAAGAGCCAAGAGTCAAAGTTATCGGACAGCGATTGCGGTCGGTCAGACATTTGTAGGCTACATGGAAGATTTGAATAATAACACTACAGTGGGTTTTTATTCGCGCTTCCTGCTCGCTCCTTTCGCATTGAAAGTAACGGCGACACAAGGAGACCTGCTCGATCGTATTCAGATTACCTGGGAAATAGATGCTCTCGGTCCCTCGCCAAATGATGGATTTAATATTTATCGCGATGGTGTATTTCTGCAATCCGTGGGTGCCAACATCCGCAACTATAATGATTTTAATGTCATTGCAGGACGACCCTACATTTATACCGTACGTGGTTTGAATGCTTTTGGTGAAGGAGCAACCAGTGATGCACTTGGTTTTCAGGTACCTAATGGTGTGGTGACAGGATGGGTTTCTACTTTAAGTGGAAGTGCTGTTCCTGATGCCCTGGTTACACTCACCCCGATGCAAGGCTACGCTGCAAAATTTGGCGTCGATGATGGAGCATTTACTATAGCCGGTGCAGAACAGAATCCATTTCTACCACCAGCTGGCAATGACTGGACCATAACATTCTGGATCAAAACAGATGAAGCGACTGGTAATGCAAGCGTGTTAGGGATGAGTCCATCTGTACTTTATGTCCGTGCACTGGTGAGTGCAACAGGACATGAAGGTGTGGCAGTATCTACAACAAGTACAGACGAGCCTTTTCTTTCAGCAACCTTTCCTGATAGCACCAAAAACGAATGGCACCATGTTGCACTCAGTTATGATGGCAGCAATAGCTATGGTCGATTGTATGTCGATGGTGTGCTTCAGGGGATTTCCCCAATGAATGCTATTGCCTCTGCAGATTCACTAAACATTGGAAGTTTCGCCGGTGCGGGCGGCTGGCAAGGCCGATTGGATGAGCTTCGGATTTATCATCGCAAACTGGATGAACTGGATTTCCTGCAAGTCATGGAAGGCACGGCCTCTTCACAAACACCATTTCTCACCCATTATTGGAAAATGGATGAAGAGCTTGGGGTGAAGTCCTATGACATTGTCAAAAGACAAAAATTATATTTCTGCGGAGCCTCCTTTGACGCTGATCGTCCACCAGTACATACTGCCGGCATTACCAATGCTGATGGTTATTACACTATTGAATCAGCGAGCTATGGTACAGGAACAACATTCCTCGCCAAACCAAAGAAAAATTTTTACATGCACCGTGCATTGAAAATGAACCGGGATGAAGGAGATTATGCATCATTGCCCGATTTTTCAATTACACCAAAAGCTACTATTGAGCTTTGGATAAATAGTGCCGGATCCGATGGAACGCAATGTGTCCTTTCAAAAAAATGGGGCACAAATGAATTCCGATTGGTACTCGAGCCGAATGGATTGGAGAATGAAATCATAATCAATCTCAATGGCCAGCAAGCGAGTTACGGTACAATGGGAAATGGCTATCAGCATCTTGCCTTCACGTTTGATAGCATCAGTGGAAATATTTCCGGATATAAAAATGGTCTGCTTTTAAATACACATGCCTTTGCCGGTGTGACCGGCAATTGGTCAGATCCCGCACAGCACTGGTTACTGGGTGCAAGATTGAATGGCGCATTATACGCTGATTATTTCGGCGGATTGATTGATGAAGTCGCTGTCTATGACACCACATTGACAGCATTGGCTATCCAACATCATTTCGAAGCGTCAAGGGATGCACAGGAAAAAGGGCTGAGAGTTTATTTCCCTCTTGATGAAGGAAATGGAATCAAACTCGGCAATATCGGTTCAGTGTTTCTTGATGGTGGTACAACTTCAGGCTCCGATTGGTCTGCACTCGCGGCTCATCAAAAAATAGAACCACACATTTTTACTCCTTCTACACGGCAGGTGACACTCAATCCTAGTGTGACCTCTGTGGACCAGGTAGATTTTGTGGATCGTTCAACGGTGCCGGTTTCAGGTTATGTGCGTTACAAAAACACAGATTGTTTCGCTAAAAAAGTTGAAATCCTGGTCAATGGTGAATCCTTCAGTCCCAAGATATTTACGGATTCTACCGGAAGATTTGTCATTGATTTTGATCCGGGTGTCACCGCTACACTCACGCCAAAATTTGAGGACCATGTATTTGTGCCAGGCTTTTGGCAAGTCATCAATGTAAGTAGTCCGGTAGCAGGAATAATTTTCAATGACATCACAACTCGTACCATAACTGGCCAGGTAGCCGGAGGACTTTGTAAAAAATCAATTATTAAAGATCCACCAGGTTCCGGTCAGGGCACTTTCTGTGTCGTCAAGGTTCGATCTGTTGACGGATGCCTGGAACGTCAACTTCTCATAGATAACATTGAAGGAAATTTTCAATTCGAAAATCTTCCACCTTTAGATGCAATAACCGTATCCGTTGTCGAACACTCGGATCCTTTGATTAAAACTGCATTCCAGGTACAAGGCGGTTCTACGGTAAATTTGACAAAGAGGGATACCGCCATCGAGTTCATTTACTTTGCTCCACCACAAGTGGAACTTGTTAGTGGCTTGGATCCTTTCTCTCCCGATTGTGATAAAATCGTATTGGACCAGGGCGAACACAAAGAACTGGTGATTCGAATGAAAGAACAGTATGAGCCGCATGGAGGTGATGACGGTGTGTGTTATCTTGATAGTGCTTCCCTTCGTATCATCAATGGCTTTTCCGATGAAGTACTGGACACGACGATAAGTAATGGTTCACTCACCTATGAATTCGTTGTGGGTTCGCCCAACCCTTCACCACCCTATCTGAAAACCTTGCAAATCCTGGGAACATCACTGGGGGGTGTAGAAGGAACCCTGACAAAGCAAGGTATCGTCACTGGCGTCAAGAACAAATTAAACACGTTCACTACATTATTGCCTGAAATACCAACGCTGATCCTGCGGGATCCACCTGGAGATGGCAGTTCTTCTTTCTTGCAAAAAAATGAAAAGGTGTGCAAGAAGACTGTTGTTGTGAATGAATTTGAAACGGGTGTCGGCGCTGATTTGGAAGTCGAATTAGCACCATCTCAAACGCTTGTTCTCGCGCCATTAGGAATTGGTGTCATTGAGACTATTGATGCCGATGTGCTATTGAATACCGAAGCACAGGTCACTTATAAACGAGTGTCGAACAATTCATTTGAAACCTGTGTAAGCTTCGACACTAAAGTATCGACTACTGACGGACAATTAGTGGTCGGAGGAGAACAAGGCGGTGATGTGTACCTGGGTGAAGCACTCAATATCATTTTCGGGTTGGCTGATAAAGTCAGTTTCAACGACACGATTTGTGAACCTACTGTCAAGGTCATACTGAATGTTGAACCAGGAGATTTTGCCACTACATTCGTCTATTCTGAATTTAATATCCGGAATAATGTTCTTCGTTATCTCAATGCTCTTGCGGCAGATCCCAATGCAGATTCTGCCGATGTAGCTCGCTATACCGAATCCTTAAACAGATGGGAAGAAATATTGGATCGGAATGCCAGGTTGAAGGACAGCGCGCAAATCATCCGAAATCTTTCTTTTGATGCAGGATCAACTTATGAGTATTCTGAAACCAGTGATACGACATCAAATTCAACTATTGAAAATTCGGTCAATAGTGAATTTAATATTTCCACTGGCTTTGGTTTTGAATTTGATGATGCAGGTTTCAAGGGTAAAGTAAAATTCATTACCAATACCAGCAATAGCTTTAATGGTGAAAACCAGTCCGCACAAGGTGTTCAGACCGGCTATACGCTCAGCGATGATGATCCGGGTGACGGATTCACAGTTGATGTAGGGATGGATACGGTATATAAAACACCGGTATTTAAGCTCAAAGCCGGTCAATCATCATGTCCCTGGGAGCCAGGCACTGCCAACCGCGAAGCGCCTAACTTGCAATTAGCCGAAGGATCTCAATTTGTAGCGTCCAATATTCCAGCCAATGAACCTGCTGTGTTCCAAATGAAATTGGGCAACCTCAGTGCTTCTAATGAAGACTGGACCTATGGATTTACATCTATTGCTGCCAACAACCCAAATGGTGCTGTCATTAAATTGAACGGACAACCATTGAATTACCTGCAGAAATTTATCATTCCATATGGTACATCTCAGACAGTTACATTAACGGTAGAACGCGGGCCGATAGAATATGACTATGACAGTTTGTTGGTAGCTGAAGTTTCAGAGTGTGAATATGAGCGTGATCTTGCATTATCACTTCCATTCCTCAGCGATCCAAAATTCTTTTCGCCGATTTATCTGGGTGTGCACTTCATTCGTCCATGTAGTGAGGTGAATATCAATGTACCCGAACCGGATTGGGTCATCTTTCCAAATCCGTTGACGCCCGGACCTGATGATGAACTTCGCATTACTGTTTCAGGTTACGATACCACTGTGACTGATTTTAAATTAGTCCGTTTGCAATATCGAAGGGCTAACGGTGATGGAGCCTGGTTAAATATCCAGCCGCTTTCAGATCGGTACAATCCTAATTGGTCCGGTATTGATGATTTGGATACCATTCCGCAATTCCTTCAACCCGGATTCACACAATTTTTCTGGCAAACTACCGGACTCTCCGATGGTCCCTATGAAATACGCGCCGTTGCAGTTTGTGCCGGTGATGCGACTGATCGACCTGGATATTCGCAGGTCATCAAGGGTCGCATTGACCGGGAACCGCCAAGTCTGGTGGGTACTCCTCAACCCACCGACGGCGTTTTCCAGGTGGGTGATGAAATATCATACACGTTTAATCAACCGATCAATTGCAATAAGTTAATTCAGGCTGACTTGCAGAATCCTAACAATGTTGGTCTATATGATGCGACGACTAATACTTTGATCGATGCCAACATTACCTGCGTGGATAATAAAATTGTGATTGATCCGCTATTTGATAATCATGTGTATGAAAATCACATTCTTCGTTCAGAGCTTCATAATATCGAAGACCTGACAGGAAATGTTATGACAGAAGCGCAATGGGAATTCTATGTGGATCGCAATGAATTAGCATGGTTGACGGACAGTGTCGGGCTTACTAAATATACCGATGAGAATAAAGCAATCACAGCGAAAATCCACAACCGTGGCGGATACCCGGTGCCATTTACTATTCAAAATGTACCAAGTTGGATTCATGTGACACCTAATGCCGGTACATTGGTTGCAAATGAAATCCGTGAAATTCAGTTTAGTGCGGATTCGACACTTGCGCTTGGATTGTATGGCAGTTCTATCAACCTGCACACAGAGACTGGTCAGAATCCTTTCTTTATGGGCGGTGATGAAGCCTTGCCAATAGGGACCCGTGTCATTTGCAGACCTCCAGGTTGGAAGCTTGATCCATCTTCATTTGCGCTGACCATGAATATGAACCTCAGGTTGAATATTAATGGAACACTTTCCGATGATCCGGAAGATCAGGTTGCAGTCTTTATCGCCGGTCAATTGCGTGGTACCGCGAAACTCACATATGTCGCTGCTTACAATTACTGGGAAGCCTTTGTCACGGTATATGGAAATACAACTGATGCCGGCAAGCCTTTGGTGTATGAAATATTCGATGCTTCTGCATGTCTTCATTATCCGGGAACGCTTCCAGGTAATTTTACTTTCGCATCAAACACAGTTGTTGGTACACCGAATGTCCCAGGTATTGTAACGAATAGCAGTTTACTGATTCGTGAAATCCCTTTAAAAGTGGGATGGAACTGGATATCCTTTAATCTTGGATTTCCAAGTTCTGCCATTAACAATGCATTGGCCAACATTAATAACCCGGTCAATGATGTGATTAAGGATCAAACCAAATTCAGCACCTTTTCAAGCGGAACATGGAGTGGGGCCTTAGCCACCATCACGAATACAACATTGTATCAATACCAGGCGATTCAAGCCAACACATTAAAAATTGTTGGGAATCCATTGACCCCTTCTTCGGTCCCAATACCGATTGTCGCAGGATGGAATTGGATTGGGTATGTACCAAATTTCCCACTTAGTGTAAATGCAGCACTGGCTTCTATACCAAAGACAGCAGGTGATGTCATCAAGAGTCAGACAGCATTCGCAACTTATGTGAATCCAAGTATAGGTTGGGTAGGAAGTTTGAGCCAATTGAAACCATTGAATGGTTATATGATCAAGTCGGCATTAGCTGGCACATTGACTTATCCATCACAGCCTTTCACTAATGATCCGGTAGAAGACCGTCGTGAAAATCCGATGCCGACATTTTGGAATGTAGATGCAACGCAGTATGAACACAATATGACGCTCATCGGTATATTTCATGACAACAACATGAATGCTACCATGGCGAATATGGAACTGGGCGCATTTGTTGGCGATGAAATTCGAGGTGTGGCAGAAGCAGTTCACATTGAGAATCCGGATACCTACATGTTCTTCCTGACAAGTTATGCAAATACGAGTGGAGAAGAACTTCATTTCAAATTGTTTGATCCCGCTACCGGAGAGGTGCAAAACCTGGCAGAGAAGCTGAACTTCTCACCCAATTATCACCAGGGAAGTATAGATGAACCTATCCCATTCAATTTGCAAACCACGGGTACTGGTGAAGTGAATGATGGTCTTTCCTTTGACGTTCAACCTAATCCATTTCGAAATGAAACGGTGTGCCGTATCGTATTACCTTATGCGCAGGAACTTAACCTGAGCATCAGTGATCTCAATGGAATAGTAGTTTCGAATGTAAAAGCTTTGGGACTCGAAGGATTGAACACCATCAGCTGGAATGGACTTTCCAGAACAGGAAGTCAATTAAGCAATGGGGTATATGTGATCCGGTTAAAAACGGAGCAGGGTATATTGACCAGGAAAGTGGTGCTACAGCGATAATCAATCGCAAGTATATTCAGTTTGGCTGAATAAGACATTTAGAATAGTGTTGAAACTATCCGGTCCATGTAGCCATGGGCCGGATTTTTTTTGTGTTAAATGGCTGGAAGCTTTTTATAAAGATGCACCGATAGGAGAATAAATTTTCTATTAAATAGTTTGCGTATCTTAACCATGAATGTGGTTTTGAAGTGTTAATAGATTGCAATTAGGCAGCCTGGCTGAACTAAAAGATTATAATAACGTTGACTTCACACGTTTCATGAAGCCATGGATCGCATTTTCACTTAAAAGAACCCAAAGAACCTTGAAAAAAATCTTTCTTGCCGAAGACGATGCCGATGATCGGATGTTTTTTGAAGACGCCCTTAAAGAGGTCGATATCCCTGTAGAACTCACCCTGGCAACCAATGGGCTGGAGTTGATGAGCAACCTTGATGTTTTAACGTCACATCCGCCACCCGATGTTATTTTTCTCGACCTGAATATGCCATTCAAAAATGGTCTTGAATGCTTGAAGGAAATCCGGGCGACGCCAAAGCTGAAGGAAATTCCTGTTGTCATTTTTTCAACCACCGGAAACAAAGACGTTGTAGATGTCACTTACCGCCAAGGTGCCAATTATTATGTCTGTAAGCCAAGTTCGTTCCCACTTTTAGTCAAGGTCATTGAAACGGTTTTGACTCTTGAGATGTGGCAAACCCCACGTCCTCTCAAGGAAAAATATTTGATAGCCGTTACCATGCATCCTAATCCCTAATGGAAGAAACCAAATTATCTATTGCTTTAAAAGAACTTGCTTTTCAACTTGAGGAAAAAGAGAAACGTGCAGCGGAATTGGTGATTGCCAACAAAGAACTTGTTTTTCAAAATGAAGAGAAAGAAAAACGGGCGGCAGAATTAATTATTGCCAACAAGGAACTTGTTTTTCAAAACGAAGAGAAAGAGAAGCGGGCGGCAGAATTAATTATTGCCAATAAAGAACTTGTTTTTCAAAACGAGGAGAAGCAAATCCGGGCAGCAGAATTAATCATTGCCAACAAAGAACTGGAATCCTTCAATTACATATCCAGTCACGACTTACAGGAGCCGTTACGAAAAATTCAAACCTTTGCTTCCCGTCTTACCGGAGATGAATTGCAAAACTTAACCGAAAAAGGCAAAGAATATGTGAGGCGAATGCAGGATGCAGCTAACCGAATGCAGGGCCTGATTGCTGATTTGCTGGCCTATTCCCGCACCGTGTCTACGGAGCGAAAATTTGAAACCGTTGAACTCAGTACCATTATAGAAGCGGTAAAACGAGATTTCCTGGAAATCATTGCCGAGAAAGGTGCGATCATTGAACTGCAGGAAATGTGCGAAACTGAAATCATTCCCTTTCAGTTTCGCCAGCTCATGGACAATATCATTGGCAATGCACTAAAATTTGCTACACCCGATTTGCCCCCACATATTATCATCAGGAGCAGGATCATAAAAGGGAACCAGCTTATCAATCCTAATCTATTCGTTGACAAGGAATACTGTCACATCAGTATAGTTGACAATGGCATTGGGTTTGATCCCCAGTATAAAGAACTAATCTTTGAATTATTTAAACGACTTCATGATAAAGAAAAAATAGCGGGGACCGGCATCGGGCTGACCATCGTAAAAAAAATTGTCGAGAATCACAACGGTATTATTTCGGCTACCAGCGAACTCAACAAGGGTGCAACTTTTGATATTTATATTCCTACACTTCACGATAAATAGATACTATGTTCAGTGGCTCACTTCATATTCTTCTCGCCGATGATGACGAGGACGATCGCGTTCTTTTTACTGATGCGTTGAATGAATTGAAAATTAAGACAGTAGTTCACACCGTAAATGATGGTCTTGAATTAATGGAATACCTGGCTACAAAAGAAAGCGATTTACCTCAGCTTCTTTTTCTTGACCTCAACATGCCCCGTAAAAGCGGATTTCAATGTTTGAAAGAAATACGAAGCAACCATAAAATGGCTGAAATGGCCATTGCTATTTTCTCTACTTCACTAGCCGAAAAGGATATTGAAGAAACTTTCATGCATGGTGCCAATGTATACATCAATAAGCCCAATACTTTTGATGACCTCAAAAAAGTATTAAACAAGGTAGTGGTCACGGCCCGTTCCTACCAGGATACTTTTTACAACAAATCCAATTTTCTACTTAGGTTGTAAGCCATCATCAAATTCCTTTGACAAGGAATGGTCCAAGGGATCCTCGTCTTTTCCCCAGCCTTTCAAGGTGGGGTAGTAGTTACCTGGCGTTGCTTAAAAATTTGATTCCCTTATATTTGGAGAAATTAAAACAGTTGCTAGCTGCAAGTTCATCAGTATGTACGATCTCCCTTACCACAAAGAACATATCAAACAAGTCATCAATGATTTTATAGATCGGTACCCCTTCGCTTTTTTAACGGGATGCGATTCAGAGAACAAACCAATCGCTACACAGATTCCAGTTTTTATCGAACATCAGGATGGCAGGAAAATACTCAGGGGCCATATCATGAAAAACACGGATCATCATAAAGCCTTCCTGGATAATCATAATGTCCTCGTGGTATTCACTGGTCATCATACTTACGTCAGTGGCACCTGGTACAGTAACCCGTATACACCCTCCACATGGAATTACATGAGTGTGCATGCTAAAGGCATAATTCGATTCCTTGATGATGAGGCGTTAATTGATGTTCTTCGAATGACCACTCTCCATTTTGAAAATAATAATCAAGAATCTACAACGATCTTTGACAATCTCCCTTCCGATTACACACAAAAATTGATGAAGGCTATCGTGGCTTTTGAAATTGAAGTGAAAGAATTGAATACCGTCTTCAAATTAAGCCAGGACAGGGATGCTGAGAGTTATAAACATATCCAGGAGCAACTCAGGAAGCAAGGCGAAGACGGACAGGTGATTGCCGAGGAAATGGAAAAGAGGAGGAGTACAGTATTTCCGGGAGATGGTGATTAGTGGCGCGAAACTTGAAACGATAACAGCTATATGGAGACTAAAAAATCAGTTGCATTAAAGGATGGCGACCAATGTAAGGTGGTCGCAGGAACACATGCCGGAAAATCCGGCACAGTCAGAGATATTCACTTGAGTAAAACTGGTCACATTACGATCACGGTTGAACAAAAGAATGGAGTTCGATTCAAGACCCTGGGAAAGAATGTGGTTGTTCAGTCAGGAGGCAATGGGAAGTAGGCAGAACTTGTAATTTAAACCTGGTTAATTAATAGTAATTTAGTGGCATGAAAATGAAGCCTTTAAAGAAAGTATTGATATGGAGTTCCATCATCTTAGTGCTCATTCTTGCCACTACAATCTATTGGAACTACTACAGCACCTACAGCGAAGGCAATCGCTCCGGGATCCTACAAAAATTTTCAAAAAAAGGAAACGTGTTCAAAACCTATGAGGGAGAATTGATCATGAGCAGCATCGCCAGCACCGGGAATACCACTATTGCATCAGAAAAATTCTTATTCTCTGTCGCAGACGATAGCATAGCCAAAGCCCTGTTTGCCATGGAAGGTAAACACGTCACCCTACATTATAAACAAAAGAGAGGGCACCTGCCCTGGAATGGCGAAACTGACTATTACATTATCAGTATAGTTTCAGCTGAATAAACAGGATTCAATATCATGTTAGTCCTTGTTATCCTTCAGGATGATAAGTAGGAAATTTATAGTTGCTGTCGGACTCCCGAAACGCAATCTGCATTTATAATGTCTTCAACTTTCGGCTTCCATTTTCGTTCAAGATCGTAGGCATCCCGTGTCATGGGCCGATTACAGGCACATAAAGAGAAAAGTATAGTTGCTCCCGAATTTCAAAACACCTGGATTTTATGAAAAAGTATCAATTCTTAAACAAGTCAGTCTTCATTGCGCTAATCATTCCGCTGCTGTTTTCCTGTAAGTTTAAACAAGCCAGCCCGGACCAGTTGAACACGAAGAATAGTATCTCCAATCCAGTAGTTGTTGAAGATCATGATACTTTGCTGTTGGATTTAACACACCAGGTATTGAGCATTATTAAAAATAAGGACTACACTTTGTTCGCGGAATTTATTCATCCAAAACTTGGTCTCAGGTTTTCTCCGTATGCCAACATCGATACTCTGCACCATGTCAAATTCAGCCGCGATCAATTTTTGAATGCGGTAAAAGACAATAAGCCATTACTATGGGGATATTACGATGGAAAAGGGGATCCGATTTTGCTGACGGTTGAGAATTATTTTGCGGGATTTGTTTACAATTATGATTTTAGTAATGCAAGCCAGGTCAGTGTTAATGAAGTGCTTGGAAAAGGAAATTCTGAAAATAATCTGAAAGCCGTTTACCCGGTCAGCGATTTCACGGAGAGTTACTTTCCTGGCGTAGATAAAAAAGCAGAAGGAAAGGATTGGTCAAGTCTTCGTTTAGTTTTCGCAAAAAACCTGGATAAATATTATTTGATTGGGATTGTCCACGATCAATGGACGATTTAATGGCTTGAAAAGGATTATTTTTGATAAAACAAGAAATATGAAAAAGTCGCTTATCCTTGTTTCCATCATTCTCCTGGTCGCATGTGCTTCCTACAAGCCAATGGCTCCCTCACAGAGCGATGCAGATCGTGCTGCGAAAACAAATCCCGGAATTACCCTGGCAGAACTCGAACAAGGCAAAGCTATTTTTGAAACTCATTGTCACAAGTGCCACTCACTGAAAAGACCATTCAACCATTCCGGGGATGAAATTGAAGCCGTATTGCCTAAAATGGCTAAGCGGGCAAAACTGGATAGTCAACAAGAGAAATTAGTATTAAACTACTTATTGACGATGACGTCGGCTCCCACTTCAAAATAAAACAGAGGCCATGAAAACATTGAACCAAAGAACCCTGGCAAGAACATTGCCTTTCCTGATGGTCAGCGTAATGATTGCAACCTGTTCATTGTCGACTAAACCAGGTGGTGATAAAAGTCAGGCAGGTTCGAGTGAAATTATTGTGGATAGCCCGGCCGCGAAAAAATCCTTTCCGAATACCAAGGCTATTCCACACAGTCACTTTCTTACATTGGCCGATGCACAGAAAATTATGGGCGAGCCAGCGCATTTAATTGATAGCACCACTACGATTGGAACTGATGAAACTTCGTATCAATCCGCTTATCAAGCCGATGAAGTGGATGCTAAAACTCAAAAAACCGGGGCCATCTATTTTATCCTGCAGGGGTACAATGAACTTTCAGCCGCTCAAAAAAGATATTCCTCTATAAAGGATGCGAACAAAGATCATGGGATTAAAGAGCTTACCGGTTTGGGTGATGAGGCTTATTTCCATACCGATAATGAGAATTTTTATTTTATTATGGTCAGAAAGGGGATAAATGTTTTCAATATTAAAGTGAATAAAATCACCAGTAAAACTTCCCTGGATGCATTCAATAAGGTGGCTAGAGAAATTACAGCCGATTTATAAATATCTTGGACATCCGATTGTGGACCAATTCTACCGTTGACCGGATTTTATCTTCATTTAACAACATGCCATTCGTTTGTAATCCAATGAAAAAACATCTGCTTCTTATCACGCTTGCTGTTTTTATTTCAACTTTCCTGGTGGGTCAAACACCGATGACCAGTAAAGGAGATTCGATCGCTATCATTCAATTGGAGAATGATTGGGCGAAAGCCATGGTCAAAAAAGACTTTAAAGTTTTTAACCAGTTGCTGGCCATCGATTTTTTGTATACAGAAAATGAAAAAATGTATACCCGTGATGAAGTTCTCCAATCGGTGATGTCTACAGCGGAAACGATATTCAAAGCTTACAATGAAGACATGCAAGTCCGCGTCTTTGACAACACAGGGATTGTCACAGGCTGGCTGATAGTAGTGGGTAAGGGAGCTGACGTAGGATTCAAGCGCAAATACCGTTTTACCGATATCTGGTTTAACAACAATGGAAACTGGCAATTGATTGCGGCACAAGATTATTTGATGCCTTTGTAATCACTCCTCCGTGCTCTCTGTGTTCTCTGTGCGAGGTAATTCTTCCTTTCCATCATTACCATGTACCGTTTACTAATTTTTCCTTCCTAAAATTTTCCTCCGCATTCAATTTTGCTTCATCTACCTGAAGGCAGATTAAATAATGCCTGACTTTTTTTAAGAAGCAAAATTTTTAGCAGATGAAATCATTGTACATTTTTTTATTTTTCCTGGCGATGCAGGGTACAGTTAACACTTATGCCCAAGCTGGCCACTACGATCCTGATTTTGGTGGCGGGGATGGATGGATATCCACCACTTTATATGAAAATCAGCCTTCCCAGGGAGATGCGATAGCCGTGCAATCCGATGGAAAAATTCTGGTGTCCGGATATACAAAGGCTTCTGATAATAAGTGGTATGGATACCTGTTGCGATACAAGAGTGATGGTTTATTGGATAGCAGTTTTAACGGGACCGGTAAGATGCTTATCCCTTCGGCTTATCCAAATTCAGGTTCGGAAGCCATCATTATACAGCCTGACAAAAAGATCATCATTTCTGTACTCGCCAGTGATTCAATGCACACCAGGTTTTTTCTATATCGTTTCAATATAGATGGAAGCCCTGATTTAACCTTCAGTGGAGATGGATTCACCGGGGATTCATTGGGAGCAAGAGATCTAAGTGCTTATGCCATGGCCATACAGCCAGATGGTAAAATTCTGGTCGGGGGATATGTTGAGTATGACAATGATTTATTTGATAGGTTTTGGGTCGAGCGGTTCCTGCCCAATGGAAACCTCGATCATTCTTTTGATGGGGACGGTCTTGTGATGACAAAAGTGGGTGAGGATTACTCCGGCTTATCCAATCTTTTTATTCAAGGAGATGGTAAAATAATAGCCACCGGTTATGCCACCTTCAACAGCAACTATGATTTTGTTGCTGTACGATATAATTCAAACGGAAGTCTTGATCATTCTTTTAGTGGTGATGGTATAGCTACAGCATCTATTTCCACCGGTGACGACAGGTCCTCTGATGCGGCCTTGCAGCCTGATGGCAAAATAGTTTTAGTGGGCGAAGGTTTCAGTTCTGCAACAGGCTTAGATGCGTTTGCTGCTGCCAGGTTTAATAGTGATGGAACTTTGGACCAGGGATTTCATGGCAATGGAATGGTTCAGATCTTGGTCAGTGGGCATTCAGATGGAGGTCGCTGTGTAGTTTTACAACCCGATGGAAAAATTGTAATCGGGGGATATGCCCACAGTGAAATTCAGGGAGGCTTTGATATGGCATTGGTGCGACTGAATGCAAACGGTATTCCCGACTTCGATTTTGATGGTGATGGTGTGAAAATTTTTGAAGATGATGATATGACGGAGAGCGATCTTGCCCGCTTGGCCCTTCAGCCCGATGGTAAAATTGTAGGGACCGGCGTTGTCCGATTTGGTTTTTTAAATACTATTCGAGTGGCTAGATTCATTACCGGGCTGACCACGAGTACAAAAGATGATTTCTTACCGATCGCAGAAGTTAGCCTTTATCCAAATCCTGTTCATGAAAAAATCATGCTGAATTATAATCTGGATAAAACAGAATCCATTAGTATAAACCTTTGCGATGTGCAGGGTAGGGTGATTCAACAGTTGTTATCCTCTATTGAAAGAAATCCCGGACATCATGTTGAAGAACTTAACATCCAGCAAGGATTGCCAGCGGGGAATTATATTGTGAATATCCAGACAAGAGCAGGAGTTAAAGCTTTGAAAATAGTAATGGAGTAAGAAAGAGAATGTGGGAAGGCAGGCCTGAAGGGTCGAAATCAATTTGCATTGGGTGTAGCCCAATGCCTGGTGGAGGCTGAGCGTGTGAGAGTGAGAGGAATTCATTTCGTATTGTCCTGAAATGAAACATGTTTTCCTGAAACATTATTTTCCTTAAACATGTGCCAAACAAGGGAGGTAAGGCCTGTAAGGGCGTCATCATTTGGCATTGGGTGTAGTCCAATGGATGTGAGAGTGTGAGAGTTTGAGAAAGTGAGAAGGTTTGGAATTCATTTCGTATTGTCCTGAAATGAAACATGTTTTCCTGAAACATTATTTTCCTTAAACATGTGCCAAACAAGGGAGGTAAGGCCTGTAAGGCCGTCATCAA
>Ga0068851_10000106_pt1 | contig 45303 bp, 48 predicted proteins | sample KBSCornC12_FD_66588 | JGI IMG/M metagenome (GOLD analysis project Ga0068851, IMG submission 66588) | Corn rhizosphere microbial communities from Kellogg Biological Station, Michigan, USA - KBS Corn C1-2 | ecosystem: Host-associated > Plants > Roots > Rhizosphere > Soil ...
ACCATTACATCCGGCGAGTGTAACATTTGCTGGACATGTGATTGATGGTGGAGTTGTGTCTACTGTTCTTGTGAATGATTGTGAGCAGGAAGCTACATTTCCACAAGCATCGACTGCTTGGTATGTTCTTACAGTTACTTCAGAACAACCTGTTGTTGTAGTGACATCACCTACAAATGTGACTGTTGCATTTCCGCAACCATCAGTTACTGTGACATTAGCAATATTTGCAACTGGTATAACTCCATTACAACCTGCGAGAGTAACATTCGCTGGACAAGTGATGGATGGAGGAGTGGTGTCACTAACCGTTATGGTTTGTGTACAAGAGACCACATTTCCACAAGCATCCGCTGCTGTATACACTCTTGCAATTTGATAACTATTTGGACACGATATATTGAATTTAACATCCGGAGCTACTGTCACCATAATTCCTCCACCACAATCATCGGTTGTAATCACCGCATTCACATCCGGCAATGGCACCAGGGAAGGACAGCCCACTGTAAGATCGGCTGGACAAATGATCGTTGGCGCAATATTGTCGAGGACCGAAATGGTCTGAACAAAAACAGAAGTATTAGCACAAAGGTCCTCCGCTGTATACATTCTTGAAATGGTATACGTATTCGGACAGATCTTCTTCGTGATCACATCCGGACTCACTGAAACATTGACTCCTGAATTGCAATTGTCCATCGTCTGTACCTGGGCAATATCCGGTGCAGGCACATCACTCGGGCAATTGACAGTAAGATTTGCAGGACCCATAATCATCGGGATGGTATTGTCTTTTACCGTGATGGTCTGTACGCAAGTGGCCAAATTCCCGCAAGAATCGGCAACCGAATAAATCCTGGTAATTATATAATTGTTTGGACATCCAAGATTGGTAGTTGTCTCTGATGCAAGACTCGCGGTAATACCACAAATACAATTATCGACCTGGTATACATCTGCAGGATTGGCTGCAGGTATTTCACTACTGCAGGATACTGTGACATTCGGTGGGCACGTGATGATCGGAGGCAGATTATCATTGACCGTGATCGACTGGGACATTGTATCCGAATTACCACACAAGTCAGTGGCCGTATAAATGCGCGTGATCAGGAAATTATTGGAACAAACAAAATTTGAAATACTGTCGGGTGCATACGTGATGAAGACATCATTTGCACAGCCATCACTGGCTACAATCAACCCGGAATTTGGAGGGGGTACATTCCCTGCACAACTGACCTGCACGGCTGCCTGAAGTTCCATAATGGGAGGTGTGTCATCCACCACGTGAAACAATTGAACGCAGCTTTTTGTCGAGAATCCATCTGTGATGATATAGGTTCGTTCGATCTCCATCGTATCACTTCCACAACCTATCCCTGTTGAATTTTCTGCAACCGTAATGGTCACCGGGCCACATGAATCCAGGATAGTGATCAATGAAATATCCGGCAGGGGTACATCATTCACACAAATGAAGATGCCTCCATCAGCGGGAGGACAATTGAATAGCAAGTCACATGTCGGTTTAGCAGTGAAAGTGAATGCTGTATTTGAAGCATAACTTTCTCCGGGCAGCCACCAGGAAGATGTGATGATGATAAAAAATAAAATCCATCGTTTTTTTGTCGATAGATTATGGCGCTGGCCGGTTTGAAATAGGTTTCCCTGAAGAAGTAGTGCCGTGTGGCAACATGAGGGATCTTCAGCTTGTAAGGTAGAGTTGATTTCCATAGGGAGTCTTTAATTAGTTGATCATGAATGTCTAAAGGGGATCAACTCTTCTTCCGTGTACAGGATCCGTGCAGAGGAACACTGAAGGTTGGGACGGAAATCTGATTTCTTTAAACCAGATTTCCAATCACAACTTTATTAATCGGTTGTACAGCAAAAAGAATTTACAGGCACAAACGTATTCGCAAAATCGTATATGAGACATTACAACATTTCCGGTAAGATTTACACAATCTCCATCTCTTACGGGCTGGTTCAACCTTTCGGTATAATATTTGTTTTTCAGAAACTTTTGTGAGATTTCAGGAAGAAGCATGAATGAATTAGCCAAGCGTACCTCGATGCGAAATGTTGATTGCAAACGATGATGTGATTCTATTCAGTTTGCAAATCTCTTTGTCTTCGTTACTGACTATCAATATTACTTTAAGACCTACATGCATGACTTCGTTACCGGATAGAAGACTGAAAAAAATACGACCTTTGGAAGAGTATGAATGCTCTACAAGAAATTAAAGTATTAGATGAGTACAGGATTTGGCTCCGTTTTGACGATGGATTTGAAAGTATCGTTGATCTTAAGCCATTATTGAACAGAGGTATAGCTTTAGAACTTTTAGATTCAACTCATTTCATCAAAGTGGATATTGAATCGGGTGGTGGGCTAGCCTGGGAAAATGGTTTTGATGTATGCCCCAACTCCTTAAGAGAATTGGCTGACAAAAAAGTGCACGTGGAATAGCAAAGTCTCTTTATCCCGACAATCCCTCTTGCTTCTTTGGGTTCACTCGTCCTGCAGGACGATCCACCTAAACAGGGATTTCAGAATCATCACAAATCATTTCGTACAAGCCTGAAATGAAACATGTTTTCCTTAAACATAATTTTCCTTAAACATGAAATGTTCCCCAGGCCGGACAAGTTCCATTTCGTACAAACCTGAAATGAAACATGTTTTCCTTAAACATAATTTTCCTTAAACATGAAATGTTCCCCAGGCCGGACAAGCTTCATTTCGTATTTGCCTGAAATGAAACATGTTTTCCTTAAACATAATTTTCCTTAAACATGAAATGTTCCCCAGGCCGAACAAGCTCCATTTCGTACAAACCTGAAATGAAACATGTTTTCCTTAAACATAATTTTCCTTAAACATGAAATGTTCCCCAGGCCGAACAAGCTCCATTTCGTATTTGCCTGAAATGAAACATGTTTTCCTTAAACATAATTTGGATTGGGATAAATGAGTATGGTCAATAAATTAACCGTTTGCTTACGTAAGTAAACGTTTAAAAACGTAAGCAAACGTTTTTGTTGTTGAGAATCAGGTGGATGTAAGCATTGATTTTATTTTGAATTCGCTTTGTGAAAGTCAGTAATTTAGTGGAACCAGTTTTTACGAAAATGACTTCACCGGATAACAACAATTCCGCCATCACGGCGAGCTTATCTAATTATAAGGGTAGGACCATGATTCGTCTTGAATTCAAGTACGATGAATCCATTATTGAAGAAATTAAAGCTATTCCAGGACGGATTTGGAGTGTAACAAATAAGTGTTGGTATGTGCCCGATATTCCAAAACTGAGAGAAAGATTTGGAATCAAACTTAATCTGACAAGAGACGAGGGCGGAAAAATAACTGGAGGTGTGGATTCTGAAGGCCATCTCTCTACGAATCTGACTGCATTTGAAAAATTGCTACCTGCTGTTAAAATCAGGCTTCTTGAGTTCAGACAATGGATGGAGCAACATCGATACAGTGAGCAGACCATTCGTAATTATCTTAATCATTTAAGCCAGGTGTTTCTTTACCTGGGAGATATGGATTTGCAAAAGGTTACGGCTGATGATATCATTCGCTTTAACCAGGATGTAATTATTAAGAACAAGCTTTCCATCTCCTATCAACGAGTAGTCACAGGTGCAGTCAAGTTGTTTTATAGTCATTTTTTCGATCATGACATGGACATTGACAAACTGGATCGACCATTCCGGGAGAATACATTACCAATTGTGTTGAGCAAAAGCGAGGTGGAAAGAATATTAAAATCAGCAGGCAATATTAAGCATCGGGCTATGCTTAGTTTAATATATAGTTGCGGGTTACGACGAGGAGAGTTGTTAAGTTTAAAGATTGTGGATCTTGATAAAGAACGAAACTTAATCAGGATTGTACAAGCGAAAGGACGAAAAGATCGCTATGTGCCTTATTCAGAAAAACTGAAAGTAATGTTACGTGAATACTATATGAAGTATAAGCCCAAAGTATATCTTTTTGAGGGACAGGGTGGGGGACCTTATTCAGCACGAAGCATAGCTAAAGTGCTGGAACATGCTGTCCATCGAAGTGGAGTTCGTAAGGATGTCCATCTGCATACATTGCGGCACAGCTTCGCTACTCATTTGCATGAAGGAGGAATAGATATTCGGTTTATCCAGGAAATCCTGGGGCATAGTAGTCCAAAAACAACAATGATCTATACCCATGTCAGTAGTAAGAAAATTGGAGAGATAAAAAGTCCTTTGGATGATTTAGAGATTTAGGAAATTGAAAAAATAAAGCAGTTAGTTAACCTCACCAGGAAAACAACCATGCCGACCGTAATGCGTAAAGACGGCTATCGGTTCTTCTTTTTCAGTAATGAAGGGAACGAATCACCTCATGTTCACGTGGAATATGAGACGGGTATGTAAAATGCTGGTTAGCACCCATTAGATTGGCCTATTCGAAAGGTCTTACGCGGAAGCAATTGGCCAAACTCCTTACCTTAGTAGAAGAAAATCAATTTTACTTTATAGCTTACTGGCATGAGTACTTTAGCTGAAAAGATTCCGAAAGCTGTAGACCTCTGGTTTGCAGGTGAGATGTTATATGTCCGACTTGAGGATAGTCGTGAAGTAGGAGTTCCTTTGGATTGGTTTCCGAAACTTAAAAATGCAACGGAACACGAGCGTAAGCAGTGGCGGCTGATAGGGAAGGGAGTAGGGATCCATTGGGAGGATATCGATGAGGATATTTCAGTTAGAAAACTGATTTTTGGATAATGGTTGTTCAGAGTACAAAAAATCGATTTCGGGATTGTTGCAATAAATTGCATTCTAAAGGTGCAGCAATCCAGCCTGATCAAGGTATTTTTGGGAAGAAATTGAGGCTGCGGTTGCAGGTATAAACAAGTTATAGTCAATCTCTTGGCAAGAAAATCGTACAGAACATTTTGACGCCTTAAATTGTGAGATGAAATCCGAGAACGCCATCCGCTATCACATTCCTTCAAGACTTACAAGAACGCCGTGCCGTCGATACCTTCTAATGTGACTTACAACTCAAAAAGAATTCACATCAAGTGATAATTCAAATAGGGTTTAAAGTGAGGCGTCAAAAAGGCAATAGGTCCGTGATATGCTCCTCGCGAAAGTCAATGATCCTACTATAAGAGACTGACTATAACATCGGCTACAGTCAATGGTGGATAACTGCATACGAAAAGATTATTACCTTGAAACAGATTCCACAGGCTCAAAAGACAAGTGCACTGAATCACCACTGCCTGTAGCCCGAGTCGTTATGCGCAATTGTATAAAGAAAGAAATAGCAGCCACTTATAAAATTTGAATTGAAATATGTCCTTGATTTTAGGAGTAACCACAAAAGTAGTTTGGATAGATTCAATATCGAAAATGCCAATTATCGGTGGTTTTATGATATTTGTCATCATGTTTGTTCCGGCAGTTTTACTTTCATTTCTGATTCAATTAACAGTTCCTGGATTGCATGATGATCTTGGTTTTTCTAAGGCTATGTTGATCTTATTACCTATTTGGAATATAGCATTGTGGTTTATATTAAAGGTCAGATTATTCCTATTTTTTCTTCCATCATGGGTCTTGTTAGGAGGGATTTCGTTAGTTAATGGAGTAATAATGATTATAGGTAATTGAATATTTGCCGGGGAATATTATCGGCAAGTAAGAAGCAAACAAATGCCCTAACGCAAAAGTCTGCGCATAACATAGGCTACCCACCAGCAGGGATAAGTGCAATGACAATGATATCCTTATATTTGAAGAAAGCTACCCAGGTACAGATTCTGCTCACGAATCCTGCCGGCGGGTAGCCTTGGACGTTATCGGCAATTAAATGAAACTCTCAGTATTGCTTTATATACTATTCAATACAGCTCTGGCACAGGCTCAAAATCTTCCGGTATTTGTCTCTGATTCTACTCACAGTAGCGAAATTGACTCTTTTGTATTCAGTAAAATAAAAACCAAATACAATTATCTTATTTCCTATACAGCCGAGTGTTATTGGCCTACTGAACAGTTATTTTATGTTTTAGTCCACAATACTGACAAATGGAAGTTCTACAGATTGAAGGTAAAATTTAAAAGTCAAGATAAAACGATAGACAATATTTTAAGTACTTCCAAAAAGAAAAAACGAATTAAAGATGATAAATTAGATAGCTTATTTAATTATTGGACTGAAGTCCACTTTTGGGAGCTAGAAAATGATTTGCTTAACTATCCGGGAAGGGGCATAGAAGATGATAAATTAATTTATATAGGCTCTACTGATGGTTGTAGTGACAAGTTTGAAGTTATTACTAAGGATAAACACAATAAATTTGAGATTTATAATGTAGATGAATTTCAGAAAGAATATCCATCAAGCCAAAGAGAGAGCTTCATACTGGGAAGAAATAAATTTTACCAAATAACAAAAGAGAAATAAAACACGCCGATAACATCGGCTACCCGCCAGCAGGGACAAGTGCAATGACAATGATATCCTTATATTTGAAGAAAGCTACTCAGGCACAGATACCGCTCACGAGTCCTGCCGGCGGGTAGCCTTGGACGTTGTAGGCAATAACTCAAATTTCATATTTCTTAAGCAATGACAATACTGTTTTATTTTCTTATTGTAGTGCATATTTTGTTTATGTTAAATTGGCTTATGATATTAACTAAGAACTTACAGTTAAAAAGAATTTGTATTGGAGAACCTATTAAAGGAAGGATAATAGATGGATTAGCACACATATTATTACATGCTGAAAATCCCTTTTACTTTGCCCCTTTTCCTATAGATTTTTTTGAAGAGTATGAAGATGTGCATAAGTTACCAGAATTCAAAAGACAGTGGCGGAATAGGAACAAATACATTATTGCTTTCTGGATAATTTTGATTATGGATATCCTGCTTCTTAAGTTAACAAGTAAATCTTAGTAAACTTTATTCCTAAACTGATGAAATCAACACCGTGCAATCTGCCTACAACATCGGCTACCCACCAGCAGGGACAAGTGCAATGACCCGCCTTCGCCTTCCAACGCGCAAACCCAAACGCAGGCTTCGGCGGGTAAAAATGATATCCTTATATTTGAAGAAAGCTACGCAGGCACAGATACCGCTCACGAATCCTGCCGGCGGGTAGCCTTGGACGTTAGATGCAATAGGAAGCTGTATGAAAATGATACGATTGAGATTTCTTCCAATAGTCATAGGTTTAAGTTTCTCTTGTATATCGATATCCAGAGCTTCAAATGCAGATCTAGCTGGAGTTAATCAAGATACATTGAAATGCTCCACAATTCTTGATTCTATCCTAAATAGGCAAGTGTATACTTATTCACAAGAGATGCCAGAATTTCCTGGTGGAGAAAGTGCATTATCTAAGTTTATCATTGACAATATAGATAATAAAATGCCCCAAGATTCATTTCAAGGATCAGTAACAGTTGCATTTATTATAGAGTCTGATGGAAGTGTAATAGATGCATATGCTCCAAAGCCTTACTTCAAAAATGGTTTATCTTATTTGGAGAAGGATTTAATTAGAATAGTAAAGGAGCTGCCAAGATGGAAGCCAGCAAAATGTAATGGTAAACCAGTGCCATTCAAATTTACTTTGCCATTACACTTTTGATATGAATATAGCAAAAGCCTGCATCTAACATCGGCTACAGACAATGTCGGATAACTGCTAACGAAATGATTAGTACCTTGAAAAAGATTTCTGGTGCTCGACAGACAAGTGCATTGAATCGACACTGCCTGTAGCCAGGATCGTTATAGTCAATCTCTTGGCAAGAAAATCGCACAGAACATTTTGACGCCTAAAATTGTGTGATGAAATCCGAGAACACCATCCGTTATCACTTTCCTTCAAGACTTACAAGAACGCCGTGCCGTCGATACTTTCTAATGTGACGTACAACTCAAAATGAATTCACATCGAGTGATAATTCAAATAGGGTTTAATGTGAGGCGTCAAAAAGGCAATAGGTGCGTGATATGCTCCTCGCGAAACTCAATGATCCTACTACAAGAGACTGACTATAACATCGGCTACAGTCAATGGTGGATAACTGCAAACGAAAAGATTATTACCTTGAAACAGATTCCGCAGGTTCAACAGACAAGTGCATTGAATCACCATTGCCTGTAGCCAAGGACGTTAGATGCAAGCCAAAGTCACAGTCAGTGCATATTCAGAAGTATTTTGAAACCCGAAATAGAGAAGTTTAAAAAGGACATTGTTTCTGGTGAAGAGAAACTTGCAAACTCCGCCGCAATTGAACTAGGAGAAATCGGGGGAGATGATATTGTTGAGTTCTTAATCACTCTGCTTGATTTGAATGATCCTGCTATTCGAAATAGAGCAGCACTTGCTTTAAGAGATATCAAAGACAACAGAGCCTTAGGGCCAATGCTTGAGGCAATTTGCAAAAAGGAAAACAATAATTTTAATGGGACATTGGTTTATGCACTGGAAAGCCTGGATTGCAGTAAAAATTTAAAAGATATTTTTAAGATACTATTTTACGAATCATATGAGGCTAAAATAAGTGCTGATAAAATACTTTCTAATCAAATATTTGACTTCACGAAACAAGATATCATTGAGATAAAGCAAATGTGGGAAGATTGCATAATGCATCCTGAAAAATGTCCTGGAATTGATGATGAAGAAACAAAATTATTTATGCAAGAGTCAGTTGATGGCTTCAAGAATTACATAGATGATAATGATCCAAAATCGATGAAATGAGGAGAATAGTTGCAAATCAACAGATACCGCAAGGCTATGCATCTAACATCGGCTACCCACCAGCAGGTAAAACTGCAAGAGAAATGATATCCTTATATTTGAAGAAAGCTACTCAGGCACAGATACCGCTGACGAATCCTGCCGGCGGGTAGCCTTGGACGTTACCACACATTAAAAAATGAATCGAATCTGGGATGATATCAAATGGATTTTTGAGCCTGACGGTTCGCTAAGAGATATTTATATTCAAGATGTGGTTATTAGGGATTGGGAGAAATTAATCGATTTCTTAAACATTACTTTCGACCTTAAATTTGGAGATAATAATAAGATAGATAAAGAGTATGTGATCAGATATCTGGGAGACAAAACAGGAAAAATGGAATGCAAATCGCTTAGCATTGACATTAATGGAATTACTATTAAGTGTTACTTTTTCCTTTCTGATCAAATTGAGTTTGACATTGACCCAAATGAGATTAAATCATTAGAACACTTTGAGGCGATTGAGAGCTTTATGACTTCAATAAGTAAAACTCTTCATAATCAAGTGACATTAACTGATGAAAACACTCCTAAATTTCCATTGATTAAAATTGATGTTGAAAAAGGAATTAACAAAGTTTTGACGAAAAGCGAAGCAATAAAGCTTTCAGGCAATCGAATTTCAATTTCAAATCAACTTTCTTTGATAAAGGCAAAATTAAAAATGCGTTTTTTGCCCAACCTTCTCAAGAAACAAATGCTTGAAAGTGCAAATGAACTTTATAGATCGACTGGGAAAAATGAAAACGTGTGGTAACATCGGCTACCCACCAGCAGGGACAAGTGCAATGACAATGATATCCTTATATTTGAAGAAAGCTACTCAGGCACAGATACCGCTCACGAGTCCTGCCGGCGGGTAGCCTTGGACGTTATGCGCAATCCAAAAGACTAAGTAATTACCAAATAGTAATAATGTTTGCTGATAATAATGTGAATAGTTCATGGTATCCTTTTGACGATGGTAAGTCGATTGGTCTCCGAGGTCCGGAGTCTGGTAAAATACTTTCCGATATAGAGAATATAAATGGAGCCAGAATAACAATTGAACAGGATGCTGAGTATTCTCCATTCGCCGTTACGATTGGAGTTTATGGTATTATGTTTCACTCTCATCCTTGTGGCTCGGAATTAAAGGCAAGAGAATTCGCTGAAGAAACTCGGCAAAGAATTGAAAATCTTTTTAACCATCTTTCTATTCCTGAAGATCAACAAGATTCTGAATGGGCAGAGACCTTTAACAAAATGACTGGATACATTAGCGAACAACTTCGATAGGCCTACACAAATTGTACTGCATAAAAAAATGCGCATAACATCGGCTACCCACCAGCAGGGACAACTGCAAAAGAAATGATATCCTTATATTTGAAGAAAGCTACTCAGGCACAGATACCGCTCACGAGTCCTGCCGGCGGGTAGCCTTGGACGTTAGGCGCAATTACAAGAAGCTCCGAAAAATAAATGAACAAGTTAATATTGGATGACATTATTGAAAGACATAAAGCCCAACCTGTTGGACACGGGTACATCGACATTATTGTTTCAAGAGAAAATTACAAGGACTTTGTTGCGGATCTAATAAACAATGACTACATCATTGAAAGTATAAGTTGGTGGGAGTGGTGTCAAAATGAAAATGAAAGTGAATATGGACTTGGTGGACCCGAAAGTGTTTATTTTAATGGTTGGTTTTCGGAACTCTCAGTTGAAGTGGACGATTTTCAACTAGATAATTCACTCAACAAACAAACTCAAATTGAGGAAATAGTCCAAAAAATAGAAACTAAGAAAATTTCTTTTCCAACTGAAACAATTACGTTCCATCAAAAGGATTGGCTAACACCAGCAATATGGTTGAGAGTGCCAGACGATTGGCGAAATAAAAAAAGCGCCTAACATCGGCTACTCACCAGCAGGGACAACTACCCAATCAATGATATCCTTATATTTGAAGAATGCTGCTCACGCACAGATACCGTTCACGAGTCCTGCCGGCGGGTAGCCTTGGACGTTAGCGGTAATCACAACGAATACATTAGAAATCCAATATGGTAAAATTTTTTCAAGGTTTACGTCGAAAATTTCAAAAGATTAAATGGATTTCAATCAATGAAGAGTTAGTGGGTAAGGACAATATTTTCAGAATGAAATTCGATAAAAACTGGGATTATAATGTGTCTGGAAACTCATTCTATTCAATACACAATGAAATTGATGATTTGAAGGGTTGTATCCAGGTTTCAATAATCTGGAACAGACCAGTGGTTGAGTCAATAAAAGACCTAGACCATCTGCATTCAATGCTGAAAGACAGAGAGCAGGCTAATACTACGAGAGTTCTAATTTCTGGAATTGATGCGATTCACTTTGCAGCAAAATACATTGACAACAACATGGATTGTTACTACTGGTATATGAGGTTTAACAATGTATATTTTAAGATTTCATATTTTATTTACGAGGAAGAGCCAATTGATAAAAAGAATGCTTGGTACCATCGTGTTAATGGGATCATCAGTACTATTGAAATTGATAAAGAGAAATTCAAGACAGTACGCATGAAATAAACTACCGCTAACATCGGCTACCCATCAGCAGGGATAACTGCGAAAGAAATGATATCCTTATATTTGAAGAAAGCTACTCGGGCACAGATACCGCTCACGAGTCCTGCCGGCGGGTAGCCTTGGTCGTTATGAGCAACTCATAGAATCAACTTCGACATCACCTAAAGAATATTAAAATACCAAACAGATTGAAATCAATAATAACATCAATATCAATTTTGTATTTGTTTATATCCCCCGGTTATTGTTGTTCAATTATTTGCGACCTTCCTTCAAAGCTGGATAAAAATACATTTATTGGAGAAGGAAGAATTATTGGTTACAAAGGAAATTACTCTCATTCTGATGTAAGTGGTGGATATGGATTAGTTGAGATAGCAATAACTAAAATGCTTTATCCTGATAAAATAATAAGTAAGCTATATATTTCACAATTTGGTTTAGGTTCTTCTTGTGAACAGATAGGCTACTCGAAAGAGACTTTGATGGAACTTTATCCACTGGATAAGATTGTTTCTTTCGTAGGTAAGAAGATGAACTTTTTAGGGGATTCAATTTTGCAGATTGGTATCTGTGAATGTTGCCCTGTTGTACTTGGGAGTATGGATGATCGGCTCGATTTTGATTATGAAAGTCAAAGAAAAGAAGTAACTCTTCAGGAGCAACTTTTGGAAGAGTTCCAGCTTATTATAGGCTTTACTCATTGGGAACTAAGAGAAGATATGTTAAAGGCAAGTCGAACTGCAAGGGAAATTGCTAATAAAATATATATTCCTGAAAAATTGCAAGTCTATATTGATTTAGTTGAAATAAACCAGTCAAAAACTAAAGAAGGCAGGTTTTACATACTGAGACAATTGATTTGGAGTTCTTATTTAAATGACCCAAAATTCATAGAGAAGCAAAGGATTTCTAGGAGACAGAAGTCGATTTTGTTGGAAGAGTTTGCGCGGATAAAAGAGAATTGGCCGTTGAATTGAACATAAGAAACATTATAAAATAGAGGTACAAGCCTTAAGAAATATTTGGACTTACAAAGGGCATAGACAATCGGCGAAATGCTCATAACATAGGCTACCCACCAGCAGGGATAAGTGCAATGACAATGATATCCTTATATTTGAAGAAAGCTGCCCAGACACAGATACCGCTCACGAGTCCTGCCGGCGGGTAGCCTTGGACGTTGTAGGCAATTTTATGCGCACTGATTAGATAACATCTCAAATTAAAACTATGAGAAAGAAATTTAGCTTAACACTTTTACTTCTGAGTATAATGGGCAGCCGAATTTGCTTTGCTCAAAATCTAGTTTATAATCCAAGCTTTGAAGAGCATCATGGTTGCCCTTCTGTCAATTATACATTTAATAATGTTTTAAATTGGTATCAAGTATTCGCCAGTCCTGACTATTATAATTCTTGTGCTAATTCATCCTTTCCATTCAATGGGGTTCCTTCCAACTTCGCTCACGACAATTATTTGAATGCCGCAACGGGTAATGCTTATGCTGGTTTTTTATGTTATGGAGCTTTTGCAAACCATTTGCTACCCGAAAGTCGAGAATATATAACAGGATCATTGGCGTCTCCCCTTTCAATTGGGGTTAAATATTATGTGAGTTTTAAAGTAGCGCTTGCAGACTATTGCCATTTTGCAATTGATCATATCGGTATTAAGTTCTCAACAGTTTTAAATTCTCATTCTACTTTTAATATTAGTAATAAAGCACAGATATATACCAACAATATAATTTCAGACACTCTTAATTGGACAGTTATTAGCGGTTCATTTATTGCGGATAGTAATTATCAATTTTTTACAATTGGCAATCACTTTAGTGATTCAAAAATATCAACCACAATTGTTCGGCCCGATACCATTCGCGGTGTGAATGCATATTACTTCTTTGATGACATTTGTGTATCAACTGACTCCCTTTCATGCAATTCAATAGTTGGAGTCACAGAGATATCGAATGAGAACAAAATTAAAGTTTTTCCAAATCCATTCAATTCAATTGCGGTACTTGAAATGAAGGAAGATTTTAAAAATGCGGAATTAAATATCTACAATACACTTGGTGAACAAGTAAGACGGCAAAAAATAATTTCGCAGACAACAACTATAAGTCGTGACGGGCTGACAAACGGAATTTATTTCTTCCAAGTAATAAGCCGTGACGGCAAACTTGGAACAGGACAACTGATAATTGAATAGTAAAAACTGCCTACAACATCGGCTTATAGTAAGCAGGTCTTTTTGGGATGATAATGAAAACCCTGCCATTGAAAGTCAGCACACAGCCTCAGTTTAGCACAAATGAACTGCCTACAACATGGGCTACCCACCAGCAGGTACAAGTGCAATGAAAATGATATCCTTATATTTGAAGAAAGCTACGCAGGCACAGATACCGCTCACGAGTCCTGCCGGCGGGTAGCCTTGGACGTTATACCTCATAAGGCAAATGGAAAAATCAATAACGCATATTTTAAAAATAGGTCAACAGCAGTATATGGATTTACTCTTAAATGAGGGTGAATTGTATTTTGACACTGTTGAATCATTTAAAAAAATTGATTTGAATTCAGAAAGATACGATAAGCACGAAGGAGCAATTGAAATTGAGCAAATTACTTGGCTAAAGATACAAACGGAGACTGGCCAAACTCTTGAATTTTCATACGATGCTTCTAATAATATATTATCATCAGCATTTCTATTAACACACGAAGACATTAAAAAAGGAAACATATTTTGTTGTACAGGCATAACACTTGAATCAAAGGAAAATTTCTATAAATTGGATAATAGATTTCAAGATTTCGGAGATACAGTCGTTTTGATTACTAATCCGAATGAATTCTTTAGTCGAATAGAAAATGAATTGAAAAGAAGAAAAATTGAATATCTAATTCGTTATGTAACTTATTATAACCCGAAAGAGTACGAAGGTAAATTAACGATATTCCACAAAATACAATCTCTTTCATACCAGCAAGAAATCCGTATTTGGGTTGAAAACTACACAGGCGAACCATTCCAGCTTTATATTGGTTCTTTAAGTGACATTGCAGTTAAATTCAAGCTAGAAGAAGTTATAGCATAACGAACTTACGAGGTATAACATCGGCTACCCACCAGCAGGGACAACTACGCAAACAATGATATCCTTATATTTGAAGAAAGCTACGCAGGCACAGATACCGCTCACGAGTCCTGCCGGCGGGTAGCCTTGGACGTTATATGCCATTGATGAATTCCCGAAGAAAGATATATTCCATTTCAGTTCTCATATTATCATCCTTTCTAGGTTGCCAACAAGACACAACCACACCTAATATTGAAAAGGCTATTACCGATTTGACAGAAGAATTTACTCAACTACCTAAATGCATTTCAAATCCGACTGATTTTTACAAATTAGTAAGGTCTGTGACAATGGGCGAATCCAATGTTCAACTTCAACTTCGCAATACTCCAGATAGTGTCAAAGACAAACAACAAATAATTATTATTATCGATCCCAAAGGCAAGTACTATGCAATTCCGTTTTTCTCGAATACCTATCGCGACTATTGGAATTTTAAACTCGATAAGCCAATACCAGGTGTTAAGAAGACTAATACAACATTTGAACATGAGCTAAATAAGGCGCTTGATACCTTAAATTTAAATGACACTTTAGGAACTAGAGGGGAAGTAATTACTGAAATATTAATCTCCTTACTAAATTGTGATAAAGTATCAGATTACGACAGCTCTCGTTTTGTTGGCATTTTTCCTGTTGACAATTATAGCATACCTGCAGAAGAACTTGATAGCTGTTACGTAAGACTTAGAAGAAATTTTATTGCAATTCGAAATGAGATTCACCCAAGTGAAAATTATCGAAATTATAATGCATATTGGGATCAAGATAATGGAAGAATTTACCAAATAAATAATCAAGGAAGAAATTGGGAGAAAAAACAAGATCTTCAGATAACAGTTTACAGGCAAGATTGTGTTATTCATGCAATCTCAATGTAAGTGCAAAAAGAGAAGTCCTCGAAAAAGCGCCAAAAAACGGCATATAACATCGGCTACCCACCAGCAGGGACAAGTGCAATGAAAATGATATCCTTATATTTGAAGAAAGCTACCACCTTCGCTTGCTAAACTCAAACCTACGCTAGCTTCGGTGGTCAAAGCAGGCACAGATACCGCTCACGAGTCCTGCCGGCGGGTAGCCTTGGACGTTAGATGCGATCTCTTGTGAATGATTGTTGCATTGAATTTTTGACGCCAAGATTTTCAACTGGTGAAGAAATCCTTGATCGACATCAAAACACTCTTTACTTCAACACCTTGCGAGGACGAAATGATGATAACAATTGATGAGATGAAAATCAACGGAAAGTGGATAAATCCAAATGAAGATTAATAACGGATATCAAACGAGGCGCCAAAAAAAAACTTTAGGTGAAGGACATGTTTCGCGCGAAATCAATGATCCTACTACAAGAGACCGCATCTAACATGGGCTGTACACCAGCAGGGACAACTGCAAACGAAATGATATCCTTATATTTGAAGAAGGCAACGCAGGCACAGATACCGCTCACGAGTCCTGCCGGCGTACAGCCCCGGACGTTATAGTCAATCTCTTGGCAAGAAAATCGTACAGAACATTTTGACACCTAAAATTGTGTGATGAAATCCGAGAACGCCATCCGTTATCACTTTCCTTCAAGACTTACAAGAACGCCGTGCCGTCGATACTTTCTAATGTGACGTACAACTCAAAAAGAATTCACATCAAGTGATAATTCAAATAGGGTTTAAAGTGAGGCGTCAAAAAGGTAATAGTTGCGTGATATGCTCCTCGCGAAAGTCAATGATCCTACTACAAGAGACTGACTATAACATCGGCTACAGTCAATGGTGGATAACTACAAACGAAAAGATTATTACCTTGAATCAGATTCCACAGGCTCAACAGACAAGTGCATTGAATCACCATTGCCTGTAGCCTTGGACGTTATGCCTCATTCAAGATTGACCGATGAGATTATACTTAGATACATCTGTTATTGGAGGTTACTACGACACTGAATTCAGTGAATGGACGAAACCATTGATTGAAGATATCCTTAACCAAAAGCATATTGCCATTATCTCTGATATTACTATCATGGAGATCCTTGATGGCCCAAGGAATGTTAACCAACTTCTCGAAAAACTGATCAACACCAGTTCTGAACTAGTAACCAGTAATGAACAAACAGATTTACTTGCTTCACATTATATCCAGGAAGGAGCACTTACCCGAAAGTCTATTGAGGATGCTCAGCACATAGCCTTGGCGACCTGCAACAATGTGTCAGCAGTGGTAAGTTGGAATTTTAAGCATATCGTCAACATGGATAAAATCAGATTGTTTAATTCCGTAAATTTGAAGTATGGTTATGGGCTGATCGACATCAGATCGCCCAGAGAAGTAACAGGATTATGAAAGCAAAAACACAAAAATTTGAAGCTGTTAAGTTCATGCGCGAAAGGCGTGAAGAATTAAGTCGTTTGCACAGTGAAAACCCAAAGGAGTATAAAAAGAAGTTGGAAGAAATTCGGAAAAAGTACCCAGAGAAATTTGCCAATCGAAAAAGGAACGAGGCATAACATAGGCTGTCCGCAATGGCGGATAACTGCACACGAAATGAAAACTACTCCATCACAGTAATTACAAACTTGAAGACAAGTACCAAGAACCGCCACTGCGGACAGCCTTGGACGTTAGCTGCAATAGAAGTATAAAATGATATGATAAGCAGAACAAATATTTCCTTTTTGACTTTTTTAGTTATTATCATTTTGACTTCTACCTATCAAGCTCTTCAATGTCAGCCAATAAACGGAATTCCATTAGAAGCTCTTGAAGGTTTTAAAAAGGATTCATTTACTCTTCCTAGTGATAGTTTTGCACAACCAGTTTTCAAACTTGGTATATATCAGTCCAAAGTCACTACTAACTTAGTAGGTGTAGGAAAAGTATATGTACACCATTTTTTACAATTTTCGCAGGAATATTCTTATATGGAAATCTATTCAAGGAAGCCATCTTCGGGATTTATTCAAGGCATCAAACGCTATGGGAATTTTCGGATGTATGAGCATTATAACATAGCGAAAGATTCATTTTACAATGGGGAACCCAAAATTGAGTTTGTTCGGGGCTTAGATTCAATTATTTCAACAGTTAATTTACTGCCTGCTTTTAACATAACCAACGGAAAGGATATGGAATATTCTGGAGAACTAAATGATCCTAATTATGTAAAATTTAGTATTGATGATTGTAGTAAATATGTAGATCCAATAATAATTGATAGTTTAAAAAACGCTGAAAATGGAGCAGACTGTAATTTTATCGGATGGATACAGTATGATATGGAAGATAAGATGGTCAAAGCTGAACTTTGCCTTGGAGCTAGTGATTTAGTTTTATGGACTTTTGAAACTATAATTTATGATACATCAGGGGCGCTTATTGGTCGTGTAAATGGATATGGTCCTTTAAGATATTTAAACTTAACCGAAAACCATCGATTTGTGTATTCAAATACAGGGGGAGGTGTCACTGAAGACTACTGGGCACCATATATTTTTCGAATCATTGACCTTAAAACTGATGAAATTATTTTTTCAAAGCGATCTACAACGAATGAGTTATGGGGTTTTGCCATTCCCAATTCGAATCTAGGAGTTTATCTTGTTAAAGAACAGTTTGGAGGACCGTATTCAGAACTAGAATCTTACGTGATTGATCACAGTAAGGGTGTAATGTACATCTTACACTTGAACCCACTTTGCAAGCCACCAACCCATACTACATTTTATCCAACTTATTGCGAATGTTATATGGCAAACGGTCCAATATCAAAACTTTATTATGCTAAAGATTTCACATCAATTAGATTTAACTAGACCTGGTGACTAAATAGAGGATTATAAAATAAGTAGAACGACAGAAAAAATGCAGCTAACATCGGCTACCCACCAGCAGGGACAAGTGCAATGACAATGATATCCTTATATTTGAAGAAAGCTACTCAGGCACAGATACCGCTCACGAACCCTGCCGGTATTATCTTTCCGAAGCTTCAGCGAAGGAAGGCGGGTAGCCTTGGACGTTATAGCACATTAAGAAATGAAAATAAATTTGATTTGCTTAATCTTTTGCACATTGATCTTTTTTATGTGTAGTCCAAGCAAATCTCTATCAAAAAAACAAAATGCTGAAATTCAAAAGGTCGAGAATTGTCGTAAAGATTGGCAATACAGTAATCTTATCAATCCAATTGAAATTAAATTATTACATCTTGACAAAAAGGGAGCCTATGATATGACATCTTGGCCGAATTTATTTATTGGAATAACCCAATCTGGAGACACAATCGGAATTGTAGAGAAAAACAGTGAAAGTTCATTTAAAAAAGGTGAATCAATCCGATTTAATCCCGGAATAAGAGACAGTTCAATAGCAAGTATGCTTGGAATGGATGAGCCAGTATTCAGAGTCGCTAAAAAATCAAAAGAGAATAACTTATACTGTGCAATTAAGATGATCTATTTTGCCAATATCCAATAGCAGCAAAAAAAAACGTGCTATAACATCGGCTACCCGCCAGCAGGGACAAGTGCAATGACAATGATATCCTTAGGGCGTTACTAATAACCAATAATTATTATCAGAAAACTGCTATAAAATGCTGGTCATCAATATCGAAGTTTTAAAGAAATCCGGTTATTAGATACGCCCCTTATATTTGAAGAAAGCTACCCAGGTACAGATACCGCTCACGAGTCCTGCCGGTATTATCTTTCCGAAGCTTCAGCGAAGGAAGGCGGGTAGCCTTGGACGTTATCGCCAATTGCCAGTTTGATAAATTTCACCTAATTTAGTCATCGTGAACTATTCAGAACATATATTCATTGATCCGAACATCCGCTTCGGAAAGCCCTGTATTATAAGGACTCGTATAACAGTTTACGATGTCCTGGGTTGGCTTGCCTCCGGAATGTCAGTGGAAGAGATCCTGGATGACTATCCTGAGCTGACTGATACTAATATCAGGGCTTGCCTTGCCTATGCTGCTGACAAAGAGCATAAATTAAGGGTGGCCTCATGAACCTGCTCTTTGATCAGAACATTTCTTTTCGCATCATTAAAAGAATTGAAGATATTTTTCCGGGCGCGATATCCGTAAGAGAACTTGGATACGATAATCCACATGATTTGGAAATCTGGAAGTTTGCCCAATTGAACAACTTTAGCATAGTTACATTCGATTCTGATTTTATTGATATAGTCAACCTAAGGGGATTTCCACCAAGAATAATCTGGTTCAGAATGGGGAACACTTCAACTAAGAATATTGCAGAAAGAATTCGCAAAGAACAAGGAAACATAATAGATTTTTTAAATAGTACTGAAAATGCTTTCCTAGAAATAAACTAAAAGACTGGCGATAACATCGGCTACCCACCAGCAGGGACAACTGCAATGACCCCGCCTTCGCCTTCCAACGCGCAAACCCAACCTGCCTTCGCAAATGGCTACGGCAGGCAATGACGCGGGCTTCGGCGGGTAAAAATGATATCCTTATATTTGAAGAAAGCTACGCAGACACAGATACCGCTCACGAGTCCTGCCGGTTTCACCTTCCGAAGCTTTAGCGAAAGAAGGTTTTATTTTCCGTAGCCTCGGCGAAGGAAATCGGGTAGCCTTGGACGTTAGCTGCCATTGAGCTGATCGAATTACCAAGTGCAAAATCCTTAACTTCGCTTTATGAAAATTCCAGTCCAATACGTAAACGATGAAGATGGCAATGTAAAAGCTATCCAGGTACCCATATCTGAGTGGAAAAAGGTATTGAATAAACTTAAAAAGTACGAACAAGCTTTAAGCCTGAAAGCTGATCTATCAGTAGCTTTTGAACAAGTAGCCCAACTGAGGAAAACTCGCGGATCAAAAGAAACTTTAAAGGAATTTTTGAATGGGCTTTGATATCATCCCAACAGATATATTTAAGAAGGAAGCAAAGCGATTAAGTAAAAAATTTCCATCTCTCAAAGAAGAGCTTATAGAACTTGATCGATTACTAACAGATAATCCCAAATCCGGAGTCGATCTTGGTCATAATACTTTTAAGATCAGACTTGGAATCAAGAGCAAAGGAAAGGGGAAAAGGGGAGGAGGACGAGTTATCACTTATATACTTACCAAAGAGAAGGAAATCTATCTCCTATACATATTTGATAAGTCGGAAAAGAATACTATTGACAATAAGACTATAAAATCAATCATTGAAAATCTGCACAAGAAAATAACAGGCACATAACATAGGCTGTCCACAATGGCGGATAACTGCACACGAAATGAAAACTACTCCATCACAGTAATTACAAACTTGAAGACAAGTACCAAGAACCGCCACTGCGGGTAGCCTTGGACGTTTTGCGAAATTTATTCTTCATAACAAAACCATGATCAAACTAAATTGCTTACTGGTTTCAATGTGTATCGTCATTAGCTTACCAGCACAAATTAAAAATCCCGGGTTTGAAATTATACACGATACTGTCTCAGATGGCTGGAACTTTAAAAAAGCCAGTGGTTATATTGTAGCAGCTGACAGTACTATTTATTTTGAAGGGAGACGTTCATTAAAAATCAGCAATTCCGAAAATCGTAACGATACTGCTTTTAGTAATTTCAATCAAACAATTACTATTAAAACAGAAAGCCCTCGAAAGTATTGCCTTTCAGCTTATATAAAAAAAGACAAGGTCTCAGGAAATCCATATTTAGTGGCAAGGACAATGGTAACTGAAAATAATATTATTACCGGATTAGCAGTAGCCAATATTTTAGAAGGCTCCGGCAATTGGGAAAAAATTAAAGCTTTATTTATCGCAGATAGGGATGTGACGATAAGGATCAGCGGAGGTTTGAAAGGAACGGGAACCTTGTGGTTTGATGTTATTAAGCTTGAGGATATTACCGCCAATGATATTACACCGGCCCGCAAGGAAGCGGAGGATCTGATTAAGCAATTTATGGATACTGTGCATCACAATTCGCTCTTTGCTGATTCTCTTAACTGGACGACACTGACAAATGACGTTTCAGAATTATCAAAGGGAATCAAATCCATGGAAGATGCTCACCTGGTACTGGATTATATCATTAGCAGCCTAAGGTTAGCTGGAGATTCACACTCTCATATAGTGATAGACAGAGGCAACGTTACAGTTACTCAGGCGAACCAGATAAAAACTACAAGAAAAGTACCGGAAGGCAAATACATAGGAAATAATATCGGATATATAAAAATACCTGAATTCAACACAGACAATGATACGGCATCGAGAATGTTTTCGGATATGGAGAAACAGATAATTAAACAGATTGATCAGAAACACAAGATTAACGGCTGGATCGTTGATCTAAGAGACGATCGTGGCGGAAGCATGTTTTCCATGATCGAAGGACTGCTTCCGTTGTTGGGTTACGACACGTTAGGATATTTTGTTAGCAACAAGGAAAAAGAGCCATGGTTTATATCAAAAGAGGACTGGAACCCACCTTACTTTTTAAAAAACAGCAGCCCAAAAATAGCTGTATTAATAGGACCCGCCACTGGGAGCAGTGGAGAAGCTACTGCTATATCTTTCATTGGCAAGACGAATACGAAACTGTTTGGTCAGCGCACTATAGGACTTACCTCGGCTAATGAGCGCTATAAATTAAAAGATGATTCGTATCTCTTTCTCGCTGTTTCTATTGAAGCCGACAGGAATATGAAACTCTACCGTGCAGGGATTGACCCGGATGTAATTGTTAACGACAATTCTGATAAAAAAGAAGATGCTTGTATAGCAGCGGCGAAAATGTGGATATTAGAAAAATAATATCGTAAACTTTGCACAACATGAGTATTTGCAATAGGAGGGCTTGACGGAAGAGCAATCGGCAATGAATCTGGGCTCACCTTCAGTTCTGGCTTGACGTTAATAATTAGGCTGCAAATGTTACTTTCAACAAAATATTTTCAATAAGGCATTTGTCCTGGCTGGGCGATCAATGAATATCCTGCCATCGCAAATACTTTTTCATTAGTGGCATTTAATACCCAACTTTTTAGATTTATATACAGTCTAGTCTAACGAATATTTGAACTATGTTTTTATAAAGTTTAACGAACAAACCATATGAAAAAGATTTCTTTTGTTTTCACCCTGGCTATAACTGCTTTTCATTTTGCTGCTGCACAGTCCTCTCAATCTGTTTATTTTGAACTGGGTGGGCCCGGAATTGCTTCCTTTAATTATGACCTTCGCTTTTCAGGAAAGCAAAAGGGCATAGGTGCACGTATTGGTTTTGGATCTAGTTTTGATGGTAACTCAGTGTTTTATCTTCCGATAGGTATCAACTACCTTATAGGGAAGGAGAAACATTTCTTTGAAATGGGTGCCGGTTTCACTCCTGTTTTTGGAAATAAACATCCTGGTGACTCGGCCATATCTGAATCATTTGGTCACCTGCTTTTTGGTTACCGGTTTCAACCACTAAATGACGGAATCACTTTCCGTGCATTTGTATGTCCGGTATTTAACAGCAATGATTTCGTTCCGTATTACGCGGGACTATCCCTTGGATACAAGTTCTGAAGTAGTGTGAACAAACAGGTGTAGACCGCGGCATCATAATGATAGTTATGATTTCTTGGGCATAACGAAAAATTCATCAATTCCAGCATTGTAAGATTAACGAGTAAATTAGCAAAGCTAAACACAGTCCTCGGTGGGTGAAAAAGATGTTCTTATATTTGAAGAATCGACTTCGCATACCCAAACTCATCCTTGACAAGATTTAGCGATCCAGTACTCAGGCACAGATACCGCTCATTAATCCTGCCGGTTTACCCTTTGAAGCCCGTTAGGCGAAATAGAGCGGGTAGCCTTGGATGTTATCGGCATTGATATTAGCGGGAGTGCCGTTTCATTGGTGGTTTAATAAACTTCAGAAAACGATCTTACCAGAAAATAAATTTCAATAAATTTTACAAATTGTCGTGCATACGTTACAAAGAGAAATGTTTCGGGGCATCTTAATCTCAATAGTGTCTATAATCTAAATCACCTGAAATATGAAAAACAAATTTCTACACCTGTGCGTTTTCGTTTTAGCATCAACAATTCTCCAGGCTCAGGAAGCAGTCGGGCGTTTTATTTATGTGAATGGTCAGGCAAAAAAAGAACTGACAGCTGATGGAGCTGTACTGAGAATAACCATTTCAGAGCAACAACCCAATGAGTATGCGCGTACTGGATACGTGCCTTTCGAAGCGGCTTACACCAATTTCCTCAAAGAACTCTTGACTATTGGTATTCATGAAAATCAATTAGAACAAAACATGTCAAATATTCCTCGCTATAATCCAACTGACTCCAGGGAATATACATTGGCCATTAAGGATCTTGTTACGGTTGACAAAGTCCTTGCCATTAAAGTAACAGGTGTTCAATTCACAAGTTTGACTTATACTTTTCCGGTTGTGGATGTGAACATGGAAACCATGCTGGCCAAAGAGGCTATACAAGATGCAAGGGACAGGGCGACTCTATTGGCTAAAGATCTCAATGTGAAAGTGGGTAACGTGCTGGAGATTCAGGCTAATCAAAGCCTCCAGCGGGATTATAATATGAATGCAAATTCAAAAACGACTCCTGTTTCATATAACGTTTCAGTCAAATTTGAAATCATGTAACATGGATGTCTTTCGATATCTGGTATCCATTTTCCTCTTCTTGCCATGTTTAATAAATGGCCAGAATAGGGTCATGTTGACCGTATATGGCCACTACAACCCACAGCTGGAAGTCACAGGGTATAGGATATATTTGTCCATTGATGAAATGAAAGCTGTGTGTGATCCTTATATAGGAAACCTTACACCCGAAGACCAGGTTAGAATTTTCAAAGATTCCTTACGCAGTTATGGAATTGATCTCTCGAAACTTATCTATGAGGGGCATGAATTGAGATATCCTGATTTACATAGTGATTATATGAGCATCCCACATCCAAATGTAGTCCAACGATATTTGCTGGAGGATGTAAAGCTGGAGCAGATAAGAGATGTGCAGGCAATGGCAAAGATGCTCTATATAGATATAGGTGACATCAAACCTATAAAGGCTTTTCCAAATGGCCTAACCAAAGAGTGGATCCTTAACAAAGCTTTGGATAATGCAAAGGTTCAGGCAGCCCTGATTGCGGATGCCATGCACATGAGCGTGATCGAACTGGTTGAAGTATATGAAAGTTCACAATTTGATGATCCCAGATATTCGGATAATGTACTCTTCTTTTGTGAAGGGAGTGTGAGTGTAAAAGCTGCTTTGGTGTCTAGATAATATGCCTACTCACGTTCATCGATCTGTATGATTTTATCAGGACATCTGCAATGCGCAAAGATGTATGGCCGCAATGAACATTGGTAAAAGAACACACCCTGGCACAGATACCACTCACGAGTCCTGCCGGTTTTATTTTCCGTAGCCTCGGCGAAGGAAATCGGGTAGCCTTGGACGTTAGAATCAATGCTGAATGAGAATAATTCTTACAATTATAATTTTAATGAGTTTCCTTTCTCGAGCGAAAACTCAAATAACAAATCATGTTTATGTTCAAGATTCACATTGGATGGACGGTATTGGTTCAATAGATATAATCGCATTTGACTCAGATGAAATTTACAGAGAATATCATTGGGTCACCTCTTCTCAAGTAATGAATCTTTTAGACTATGGATCTTACAAAGTTACTGAAGACACAATTTTTTGTCTGCCAATATCTAAGAAGGCTGAATCGTTTGAATTTATTGTCTTGAAAGTGGAAAAGAAATATAGAGTGCTTCGCAATTGGAAGGTTTACAATATGGATGGTACTTTATCAAATTTGCGATTACATCCTGGTCGTCATGGGGAAGAATTGACGAAAGAGATGTATGAAAAATTTAAAGCAATTCATAAAAAGCACTGATTCTAACATCGGCTACCCACCAGCAGGGACAAGTGCAATGACAATGATATCCTTATATTTGAAGAAAGCACCATCTTCGCTTGGCTGAACACAAACCTAGGCAAGTTTCGGCGCTTGCTCCATAGCTACAATTTTTAAAGACATCGCGGGACACTGTACCGTCGTTGACAATACGTTATAATTAAAGACCAAATCAAATGAAAAAATCAATTAATAATCCTGCTCTCCAATCGCTTGAAATATTAATTGGCGAATGGGAAATGGAACTGACTAACGCATCGTTTTTACCCAACAAATCGGACAAAATAAAAGGTCTTTCAACCTTTGAGATGATAGAGAATGGTGGTTTTCTTGTTGAGCGGCAAGGGGACATTCCGCTTCCCTGGTCAAGATGGGTGATGGGTCGTGATGATTCAGAACAAAATTATTCCGTTCTCTATTTCGATGACCGTAGTGTTTCCCGTAAATATGAAATGAGTTTCAATGATGATGTTTGGAAAAAATGGAGAAGCGCGCCTGGTTTTTGGCAACGATTTGAAGGCAATATTAGTAAAGATGGAAAGACCATTAAAGCATATTGGGAAGTATCTACTGATAACGGAAAAAACTGGAAACACGACTTTGATTTGACATATATGCGGATGGGCATTTTCTCTGGGTAGTCTTTCAGTATACCAGGAGGATCAGGATGCTGAAGACATGATGACCATACGTAAGATGGTATCGCTATCGAATTTTGGATTTAGCATATTTTTAAATGATGCTGAAAAGTGTATAAGTTTGAAAGGCCACAATATTGAAAACTTTGCCAATATGATACAAAGTATAGTTCCTGATTGTAAAGACATTAGCATTGATTCATTTGGAGAGCGAGCGCTTCCTGCCAAAACAATGATTCATGTTTTAAAGTAGCAACTGTTAGGCGAAAGAGGGCGGGAAGCTTTGGACGTTATATGACAGAATTATCACAGTCTTCATCATATAAAATTGAATTTCAAATATCATTTCTTAATTCTCTCAATTATTTTCAGCACTCTGGCAAATGCAGGTGACTGGTCAGGATGGAATCATTCAACCCCAAAAGGAAATTTTATATCAAACACCTCATTACAGGATAGAGAAAGAATCCTATTTTTTTGCCAGAAATCTCAAAGTACATTAATCCAATTTATAGATTCCTGGTATTTCTACAAAGGTCATGTAATAGGGACATTGGAGCTCGACCAACCTTACAAGTATTTTGCAATTGATGAAGAGGTTTGTAGATTGGACACCTTTGTAAGTGTCCAGGAATTTCAATCATTTCTTAAACATAAGAAGCTAAAACCAAAATTTTGGACAAGACATTTTCATGAAAACTGGGGATTTTTTTTCACAGGCCGAGGTTATGGAGGATTTTGGGATTTCTTTTATTTCCGAGGTACCTGGCTGGCCTTTCCAATAGTTTTACTATCAGTTATTTTACTTATTTCAAAATATCGAAGAATTGCAGTGATAAAATTTCTCTGTATTGGTATTATTTGTATAACTGTCATTCGGGTGTTTCTCGATTTCAATTCCCAAAGCATATGAAAGCAAAATATCCGTCACATAACATTGGATGTAGTCAATGGCGGATATCGAAGTATTTGAATATTTTTACATAGAAAGGGTTTCGGCTACCTGGAAGATAAACACTTGAATCGCCACTGCCTACATCCCTGGTCGTTAGGAGAAATTCTTAAAACTTCAACTGCATGAAAAAGACCCTTGATTTGAGAAAAGTATTTGGGGTGATTCTATCGTTTGAGCCTGGGCAAAATCCTTCTGGCCCATTTGAAATGGAAATGCAGTTAGTGCCTGGGGGTAAGTCTGCTTTACACGGACATCCTGATCAACAGGAATCATTTGATGTACGGGAAGGTGAATTTGAAATCTATTTAAATGGCGCATGGAATATGGTCAAAGCGGGACAACAAGTTCTCATTCCGCAGGCAAGTAAACACGCGTTTAGAAACTCCGGAGCCAAAAATGTAATGGTTCTAAATAAGCATATTCCGGGTATGCGTACTCAGGAATATTTCGAGGTAATGCAAAGACTTATCGATGAGGGAAAGATCACAGGAACAACTGGCTTCAGAAACAGTATATACCTTTCATTGCATACAGTGAAATATGCTGATATTCTTAAGCTTTATCAACCGCCAGGTCCTTTAATAAAAATAACGGCCTTCATTGGAAGCGTCTTAGGGTATAAAATAGAATGACAACTTCTGCTACCATCGGCTATGATTAGTATACCCACTGACAGACAAATTTGGGACGGACAGATTGCAACGTATTGGTTCGACAAAGGCATCCTCATTTCCCTTTCCAAAAGCACTAAAAGGACCGTTGACCTCATCGCGGAAAATGTTGCCCTGGTCAGGCAAATCACCAACAATACACCTGTTCCTCTTCTCATTTACCTGGCGGACAGCCCAATTCCGGACAAAGCGACAAGAAAATTTTCGACCGAGCAGCTACCGGTTATTTATAAGGCCATGGCGATGGTTTCAAAACCAGGATTGTCACAATTAATAATGAACATTTTATTTTCATTAAAACTACCACCTATTCCCTTGAAAAGTTTTACGGACGACAGGCAAGCTAAAGAATGGTTACAGCAGTTTGTATAATTGAACCAATAAAAAAGTCTCTTAATGAAGAATAAATCAAGCTTTATTTTACTTGTGTTGATTTTGATGGCGAGTACAAAAGCACTTGCGCAAGACCCTGCCTTTACACAATGGGAAAACATGCCCCTTTATTTTAATCCTGCATTAACAGGAAACTTTGATGGGTCTCTTAGAATCCGAGCAATTCATCGAAATCAATGGCAATCTTTGCTGGGAAAGTCTTCGTATAAGACAAGCGGGATATCAGCCGATTATAAATTCCCTAATGGAAGTGCCCGTAAAATTAGTCTTGGAACCTTTATCATCCGGGATAAAGCAGGTAGTCTGGATTTCAGGACTACAGCCATCGATTTTTCAACTTCGATTGTTCAAAATTTAGGCAATCCTGATAAGAGGTTTCATTCCATTGCCTTTGGAATCAATGTTGGTTTAACAACGAGGAAAATAGATTTTGAGAATGCACAATGGCCAGGAGGAGGTCCGCCTCCCACGGACCTTAACGATAAAACCAGTTATCCCGATGTTTCAGCTGGTCTGCTTTGGCAATATAGATCAAACACCCATTTTTCTTTTAACCTGGGAAGCGCGTTACATCATTTGAACAGTCCTAACATATCTTTTTCTGACTCCAGTGTTGAGAAACTTTATCATCGGTTTAATCTGCATGGTTATGTTGAGATCCCATTGGTTCAGAAATTTTCGATTGTACCTTCATTTCTATATTCGAGCCAAGGGCCGGCTGAACAACTATTATTTGGATTTAATAACCGATGGTACACAACATCGCATAATCCGAATTTTGTACAACTTGGATTTTTTGCCAAAACAGCCAAAAATTATAACGGAACCGATATTAATATTTATGTACTCTCTGCCACGGCTGAAATAAATTCTTTTCTATTCGGTTTTTCATTTGATCGTTTTGAGGAAATCGAAAGCAATGCCTATGAGTTTTCTGTAGGTTATACGTTTGGCGTGCATGGCTCAAAAGGAACTGCCATTAACATAGGCTTCCCAACACCAGGGATAATACCATAATTACCTTTTGAAGCTGGTTTGGCGAAGAGTGCGGTTAGCCCGGACATTACCAGCCAAGAAATTGCGTCATTCTTCGTGATAAATTTTCGTTCCTTTATTTATTATTGACTACTACAAAACCTGCATTCAAAAGTTAACCGACTATTCATGGATAATCAATTGACGTCCTCGCCATATGGGAAACTTAGTCAGTTCATGGTACGGTTTTGTGGCGTTTTCTTCTTTCTTTGGTTCCTTCCTTTTCCATTCGACATTTTTCCATGGACTGAAAAACTAAATGGATGGTATGGAAAAATATGGGACCTAGCCGTTCCGATTGTTGTCAAAACATTTTTTGGAATTGCTCGACCATTACAACCCGGTAGCGATAGCACTTTTAGCCTGGTGCAATATTTCTGTTTTGCAATAATCGCCTTGCTTGCGACGATAATTTGGACACTGGTCAGCAAGCATTGGAAAAATGAAAATTTGCTCTACTGGTTAAGGGTTTACATTCGGTATGGTTTTGCTTTTTGGATACTTGAATATGCCATGTCCAAACTCCTGAAATACCAATTTACTCTTCCAGGGCCAATGAATTATACAAGGACCTATGGAGAATCTTCGCCCATGGGACTCCTGTGGAATTTTATGGGCCAGTCCTATTCCTATAATTTATTTACGGGCTTTATCGAGGCAGCGGCGGCCTTTCTTCTTTTATTCAGGCGAACGTCCACTTTAGGCGCATTGATAGCCATCGCCGCGATGAGCAATGTAGTGATCTTGAATTTTAGCTATGACGTCAATGTCAAGTTATACTCGCTGACTGCTTTGTTGCTCGCCATCTACCTGGTGCTTCCCGATGCAAAGCCGTTGTATTCTTTCTTTTTTCGTATGCGCGCTGCATCGCTTGAACACCCAAAACCTGTTTTTATAAAAAAATCAGTTCGGTATACCATTCTTGGAATCGAGGTCATTCTCTTCATGGCTATTGCTTACACGAAAATTACAGCTGGCTTAAACCTTCAACAACACTATGGAGATGCAGCGCCTAAGTCGCCCCTGGCCGGCGCCTACAAGGTTGAAACCTTTGTCTTCAACAAGGATACCCTTCCTCCACTAACCACGGATTCGATTCGATGGGATATGATGGTCTTGTCCGGCAAGCGTTTAACAGAACTTAAGTTAATGAATGAAAAACGAAATTACTTTCTCTTCCATTTTAATGAGCAGACGAATACCTTGAAATTTCAAAACCTGGAGGATACCCTGAAGCACATGGATTTCATCTTAAAAAAAATCAACCCCTCGCATATAACCTTATCCGGCAAAAAAGAAAACGACTCCATTTTTGTCTCGATGAAAAAAATGGAATTTGAACTGGAGAACCATCGAATGAAATTCATTAGCGATGAATATTAATTCTGTTAAATGCAACAAGGAACTTGCGTATCCAGATCAACGATCGCTGGAAACGTGCCAAAACACTGGCGAACGATCTGATAGATGAAATTAAAAAAGAGTATCACTTAGAATAATTAGTACAAATGCATGAACGCACACCATGGTTTCTCTACTCTCCCCATTTTAATCCAAAGATTTGATTACCCGGAAATCCCTATTTTTCCTCAGCGTGAAGTAAAGAAATCCTTCCGATAAACTCAGGAATCAACCGATGCATTTTTTAATAACAATAAAAAAAAGTTTTTTCCAACCATTTCTTTCGTCTCCCAATTTTAACCCAGAGCATCTTATCCATTACTAGATAAATTGTACTTTGGATATCTCCTCCATGAAGAAACTTAGTATATGAAAAAATTACTGTCGCTGGTTTCCATATTGTTCACTTTACAGCACTATTCATTTTCACAAAACCAAAACCTCATTGAATCACTCGAAGCCCAACTCAAAAATCATGAGATATGTAAAACAGAGTTACAAATAGCATCTCCATCGCTGTATGATACCACTGCAGTAAAACTATTGAATTCACTCGCCGTTGAATACAGGGGCAATGATCCTGATAGGTCAATGGATTATGCTCATCAAGGCCTTGCTTTATCAGAACAAATCAGTTACAAAAAAGGAATGTGCATTTCTTATATTAACATGGGTACTATTAGTACAATGAAGGGAGATTATTCCCCCGCCCTGGATTTTATTCAGAAGGCATTGAAAATAGGAATAGAAATTCATGACAAAAGGCTCATGGCCCATTCTTATAACTCTATCGGAATTAATTATTATAACCAGGGCAATTATCCGGAAGCATTGAAGAATTATCTGGCCAGCTTAAAATTAAAGGAAGAAATCGGAGATAAACCAGGCATCGCTGCTTCTTACGGCAACCTCGGAAATATTTATTCCAACCAGGAGAATTATCCCGAAGCACTGAAGAATTATTTTGCCAGTTTAAAAATAAATGAAGAAATCGGGAATAAATATGGCATCGCCGGTTCTCACATGAACATAGGAGCAACGTATGATGACATGGGCAATTATCAAGAAGCGTTGAAGAGTTATAATGTTGCGTTAAATATAAATAAGGAAATCAGGGATACCAGAGGCATCGCGGAAACATATCTCTTCATCGGAGATAATTATCTTAAGCAAGGCAATTTTCCGAAAGCATTGAATAATCAGTTAACCGCATTAAAAATACAAGAAGAAATCGGAGATAAAAACAGCATCGCTCTGTCGTATACGATCATTGGAGCGATATATACCGGGCAAAATAAATATAAGGATGCTTCCGCCTTTTATGACAGAGCATTGTCCCTTTCAAAAGGGATTGGCAGTTTGGATTTAATTGGTGAAAGCTATAGAGGCTTAGCAAAATTGGACAGTGCACAAGGCAATTTTAATAAGGCATTGGAACATTATAAACTGTACATCGCTTACCGGGACAGCATAGAGAATTCTGAAAACACGGAGAAATTAGTTGCGCTCCAAATGAATTACGATTTCAATAAGAAACAGGATTCACTCAATGTGGTGCAGGCAAAAAAGGATATGGCTGCGCAAAAAGAATTAGATAAACAAATACTCGTTCGCAACAGATTTATCGGCGTTACTATTACATTGCTGTTGTTTGCAGGTGCAGCCATTCTATTCTTCATTGACAGGATTCAGCGCAACCGCAAGAAACAATTAGAAGCAGTCAGGGCACGCATCAGCCGGGATTTGCATGACGATATGGGTTCCACCTTGCAGAGCATTTCAGTCATGAGTGAAATTGCACGTATGAAATCAACTTCCAGCTCGTCGGAATCAATTCCGATCCTCGAAAAAATAGGAAGCGCTTCGCGCGAAATGGTTGGGAAAATGAATGATATTGTTTGGGCCGTGAACCCTCAGAATGATAATTTTGAAAACATCATATTCCATATGCGTGCCTTTGGCGGTGAACTGCTGGCCGGAAAAGATATTGAACTGCATTTCAAATCCGACAGTGGTTTAAATAACATCAGACTTTCCATGGAAAAGCGGAAATCATTTTTCCTGGTGTATAAAGAAGCATTGAACAATGCCTACAAATATTCAGGTGCAAAAAACGTGAACGTGGACATCTCCAGGACCAATCATACATTAAAATTGGTGGTGGAAGATGATGGTGTAGGATTCAAAATGAATGAAGACCGTTTGAAAACAGGTGGCAACGGATTGAAAAATATGAGTACAAGAGCCGCTGAACTGAACGGCAGCATTTCAATTTCATCAGAACCGGGACATGGAACTACGGTTAGCCTCTCAGTAAACTTAAGCTAAAAACTAAAAGTTAACAACTAAAAACTTAAAACGAAAACTGTTCATACTTCACCATTCACCATTCACAATTCACTGTTAGCTTTTAGCTTTTAGCTTTTCATTTAACTACCCGAAACAGGTAGTAGCATCTCGTTATCATTGTTATACTTTTACACACTCATTATATGAATATCAAAGTCGCAATTTTTGAAGATAACACACTGCTGCGTGACAGTCTTGTCCAACTTATAAACGGCACGGATGGCATTATATGCACCGGTGCATTCCCTGATTGCTTTAACCTAATGAAAAAAGTTGAATCGGCCAATCCCGATGTCATCCTCATGGACATTGACCTTCCGGGGATGAATGGCATTGAGGCTGTGGGCCTGATCAATCAAACGCATTCCGAAATTGTGATTATCATGCAAACGGTTTTTAATGACAATGAACGAATATTTCAATCCATTACAGCCGGTGCATCAGGGTATCTTTTAAAAAACACTTCGCCTGCGCGCATCCTCGAAGCTATACGCGAAGCTGCTGCAGGCGGAGCGCCAATGACACCGAGCATTGCCCATAAGATCCTCGAAGTTTTCCGGAGTAAAAAGCCTGCCTTACCGGCTAAAGAGCAATCACAACTCAACGACCGGCAGAAGGAAATTCTCGGTTGTATTTTCAATGGTATGAGCTACAAGCTCATTGCCGATAAACTTTTCATATCTGTTGAGACCGTCCGGTACCACGTCAAGAACATTTACGACATCCTGCATGTCCATTCCCGTGATGAACTGATTTCAAAAGTCAAGGGATAATCTCTTCAAACCATCCTCCCTCAAAACTACCCATTTCAGGTAGCGTGATCCGCTTAGGTTGATTTTACCTTTGTTTTAGCTAAAATCAATAGAAATTAAATGAAAAAACAACTACGAAAAAGGTTTTACGCCTGCCTGCCGGTAGGCATGGCTTTCATCGTTACAGCGATGATGTTTTCCGTAAGTGCTAATGCACAGATTGTATATACGGATGTGACACCGAATATTGTCCGCAGTTGCACCTTTACAGGCGGTTGTGATGACGCTTATTCACTTGACCTGAATAATGACAGCATTGCTGATTTTATCCTGGCACCAAGAGCTACACAGTCTTCTTGCGGTTGTAATCTTGACTTAGTTTTTGCCGCGACGGATTCAGCAGCGATCATTTCAACTGATCAAAGTTGGATGGCAGACCAGGGAGGAGGATTTCCTTTCAATACCCTGATTGATTCATCTTTGGGTTGGAAGAATGGTCTTTACATTATGACCGTTCTGCCGGGGAAATGCGAGCCTAGCTGCGGTTTTCCTCATCCTGGTACCACGGCTTCATTCGGGGCCCCTACCGGTCACTGGACTAATGTTAACGGAAAATACCTCGCTTTAAAAATACAGGTAGGGACTGATTTTTATTATGGCTGGATTAAACTTGGAGTAACGATAGACAACTATTTAGTTACCATTAAGATAATGGAATACGCTTACAATTCCATTCCCAACCAACCCATCCTGGCCGGACAAACCATGACCACAGGATTAATGGACAATTCTTTTGCATCATCCATCGATCTTTATCCGAATCCTGCCGACAACCATCTCACCATTGATTTCGGTAGCACCAACAATAAGGTTGGAGTCAACATCACCGACCTAACAGGGAAAATAATTTACTCCACAACGGCGATTGATCCCGATAGCTATCGGGAACAAAAGATAGAAGTAGATACAAAAGATTTTACAGCCGGAATTTATGTCGTGCAAATTCAAACAGGCGATTTTATTGGAACAAAAAAACTTGTTGTGGAAAAATAAACTCCATTCAAACTCTAAAGGGCGTCTCTAATAACCTCATTTCGATTAGAAATTCCCATTGATTATCATGACATTGAAAAAATTGAACTTTAAAATATATTGGTTATTAAAAACGCCCTAAACAATTAACAAAATGAAAATAAGACTACTAAAAAAGATTTCTGCCTGCTTGCCGGGGGGCATAGCTTTCATCGTTACAGCAATGCTATTTTCTGCAAGTGCAAATGCACAATTTATTTACACGGATGTCAATCCGGATGTAGCAGTAACGTGTACAGTTTCCACTCCTAATAGCTCTTGTGGTGTAATGGACAGTATTGATATAAACCATGATGGTGTGTTTGATTTAGAATTAAGTGTGGGTGGAAGTTCGAGTGGTTTTATACATGGTTCAACCGTAAGCGGATTTGTAAAAGCAACTCCGCTAAATGGTAGTTCAATCATTTCGAACAGTTATGGACACCCAGCTCACCTATATCGAAATGATAATATAAAATCCAATAGCTATTGGAGCACCACAGCAAATCAGATTTTAGAATCTGTGTCACATGCCCCAAAACAAATTGGCAATACTGTTTCAGGAAGTTGGACTCCTCCAATTGATGGTTTTTTGGGAATTAAAATAGTTTCAGGAGGTCAAACCTATTACGGTTGGATTCGATTGAATGTAACCATTAATCCTCCAACAGCTTCTTGTATTTACAAGGAATTTGCTTACAATTCTATTCCTAACCAACCCATCCTTGCCGGGCAAATAAGTGACACAATAGTAGTCGGACCCATCGTCAATATCCCTGACCATGCATTTAAATCAATACTTGTAAATAATGCGGCTATAAACACCGACATTGATCGTGAAATACAAGTTACCGAAGCAACGGCATTTACAGGACAACTTTATATTTCTGGTGCATCCATTTCTACCTTAACCGGCCTGGAAGCATTTACCGCTATTGATTATCTGTACATATATTACACTGCAATAACGAGTTTAGATGTTACATCCAATACGGCTCTTACTTATTTGAATTGCGGCTACAATCATTTAACGAGCATGGATGTTTCTGCCAATACAGCTCTTACTTATTTGAACTGTGGCAACAATCAATTAACGAGCCTGGATGTTTCTGCCAATAGAGCCCTTACAAATCTATATTGTAACAAAAATTCATTAACGAGCCTGGATGTTACTGCTAATACGGCTCTTACATACCTATATTGTAAAGAAAATCTATTAACGAACCTGGATGTTTCTGCCAATACGGTTCTCGATGTGTTGTACTGTGACTATAATAATTTAACGGGTTTGAATTTTTCCACCCAGCTTAACTTTTTGGATTGTGAGTACAATCAATTAACGAGTTTGGATGTTTCAGCCAATACAGGTCTTTGGTATTTGGTGTGTGGCCATAATTTATTAACGAGTTTGAATGTGAAAAATGGAAACAATATCAATTTCTTCGCCTTTGATGCAACATACAACCCCAACCTCACCTGCATACAGGTGGATAATGTAGGGTATTCATATACAAATTGGAGTACCGGTAAAGATGCTAATGCAATATTTCGTACCCTATGTGGTGTAACTGCTGTGCCTGATATTGATAAAGCGGCTACCATGCAACTTTTTCCTAATCCTGCCGACGACCATTTCACTATCGATTTAGGAAGCTACCAACAAAATGTTGATGTATCCATCACAGACATTACCGGAAAAATAGTTTACACTACTACAGCAACAGATATACAAAAGATAGAAGTGAACACAAACGATTTTGCGGAGGGAATTTATGTTGTGCAAATTCAAACAGGAGAATTTATTGGAACTAAAAAACTGGTTGTTGAAAAATAATGTGAGTGTGTGATTGAACGACACATCTGTTCTAATCATTCAAGGTTATGGAAACCTGGAAATGACCGACATAGGCGTTCTCTGCCATCAGGCTATGGCCAATTAAAAGTTTATAGATTCCCTTTTGTGTCAAGGTATATTCAATGTCCTGACCAAAAGGCCCATCCGATTGCCCATTAGGGGTAACTATCTGGTTAAATCGAATATTGGCGGGCTGAGTATCCACTTTTATTTTTCCTACAAGCTTTCCCATTGTTGAAATTTTGAAGGAGTATGTAACAACATCTCCGGGCTTAGATAAAAAGCCAGAAACAATTAAAGGTTTGCCGGGTGCTGAAAGTATTAACAAGCTATCTTTTTGAGTTTTCTCTTCCATTCCAACCGTATCTCGATGAAGTGTATCCGGGGAGTGCATGGACTGCGCTGGAAGACTATCTACAAGAACTCCATTAGGCTTGACGCTGGAACCCCTGTCACCACAGGAACTTAGCAAGACGGCTGGAAGGATTAAGCAAATGATTTTAAGTGCCATATTTAGCAGTTTATTCGATGTACAGCCGAAATCAAGACAAGTCGAAGTAAACAACATTTGTTCGGGCGGGATGTTCAATGAATATCCTGCCATCACAAATACTAGTTCGCTATCGCACATTCACCAAAGAGGATCTTTCCTCTGAAACCATTAATTTGCATCCGAAGAACCGCCACTGTATACCGCCAAGGACGTTACCGGTAATTTTTATAGACATTTACTTTTCACAATGAAAACATTGAAAAGGCTTCTTTTAATCCTCGCGATTTTACTGCTAACTCTTGCTGTTCTATATTTTACGCCGGAAAGAAAAAATAAAATTAAAACTCAACACTTTACTTTCGTTTTCAGCAGAAGTCTTGACACCCCTACAATCAGTAAACTGGCACATGCATTAGAAGATAGCTACGCAAGAATAGGCAATGATCTAAAAACGGAACCTTCCGACAGCATTGAAACAAATATTTATGCTCAACGGTGGAGATATATAAAGGCTACCGGGAACTGGAGTGCTTCTGGTAACATAGAGGGCATTTCAAAACTTCATTTCGTTGAGCACGCGTGGGGAGAAAATGACAACCAAAAGGTTGCTATTCATGAATTTTCGCATACCGTTACCTTAAAATTGCTTTTAGACAATGAAACAGAACCTGTAATCGCAAAGAGCTTCGACAAAAAATTTGCAACATTTCCCACCTGGCTTTGGGAAGCAATAAGCGTTTATGAGGCTAACCAATTTGTTGATCCAAAAACCTTACCTTATTTAAGTAATGGACAGTATCCTGGTATCGCGGAACTTAATCAGCGTTTGAAAGGTGGAAAAATTTATAGTTGCGGGTATACCATTATTGAATACATCTTATCAAAATATGGTCAGGACAATTTGATTAATCTAATTAAAAATTTTGGGGACTTACAGAAAACGTTCAATGTATCTGATGACCAATTTTGTAAGGACTGGTATCAGTTCGCAAAAGTAAAATACCTGAAATAAAATCATTAACTTTCAACTTGCAAAAGACAATTTTAATTTTAATTCTTCTTGGTATTTCAATACCAGCGTTTTGCCAGAACAAAAATGATTATGGCAATAACCCTACTGCGGCAAAATATTATCACGTACGAGGTATAAATATTTACACCGAGCAATACGGAAGTGGAAAACCTTTGTTGCTGTTTCACGGCAACGGCGGCAGCATTAACTCTATGGCGAGTATAATTCCTTTCTTTTCCAAACACTACAAAGTCATTGCGGTGGACAGCCGTGCTCACGGAAAATCAACTGACACAGCCGATTCCCTGAGCTTCGAGATGATGGCCGATGACGAGGCCGCGTTGCTTGATCAAATGCATATTGATTCTGCTTACGTCATCGGGTGGAGCGATGGCGGCATCATTGCCCTGGTGCTGGCCATGCGTCATCCTGACAAAGTAATAAAGCTTGCTGCTACAGGTGCCAACCTCTGGCCTGATTCAACAGCATTGGTTCCCTCTGTATGGATGGACGAAAAGAACTATTATGATTCTACACACTTAAAAATTCTGACCAGCGCAAAAGAAAAAAATGACTGGAAAGTATTCCTGCTTGACTGGCTTCAACCCAACATTTCACTAAGCGCACTGAAGCAGATCGTTTGTCCTGCATTAATCATTTGCGGAGATCATGATCTCATCAATCTTGAACACACCGTAAAAATCTACCAGAACATTCCTAATGCCAACCTGTGGATATTGCCTGACTCCGGCCATGGCACCCTGGTTGAACACACTGATGATTTCGATAAGAAAGTAAATGAGTTTTTTCAAATGCCTTTTACCAAACGTTGATGCCATGTGCAGGCAACGGCGAGATCCTAACTTTGATCCAAAAGAAATTAAAAAGAGTAAAGAATAATGGACAAAGATTTTAAAACTTCAAAAAAGGTCAAAGCCACATGACTAAAATAAATACGCTTCCAATCCTGGAATTTAAAACAGCCAAAACATTTGAAACCTGGCTCGCAAAGAATCATGACAACTCCAATGGGCTTTGGCTTAAAATATTTAAGAAAGATTCCGGGATAAAGACTATCAGCTATGCAGAAGCACTTGATGTAGCGCTTTGCTACGGGTGGATTGATGGTCAAAAACAAGCCTTTGACGAAGAAGCCTGGTTGCAAAAGTTTTCTCCCCGGGGAGCAAAAAGTATTTGGTCCAAAATAAATACTGAACATGTCGAAAGATTAATCAAAGAGGGTAGAATGAAACCCGCAGGATTAAAAGCTGTCGAGAAAGCCAAGGCAGACGGCAGGTGGGAGAAGGCATACGAATCTTCGAGCAAAATCACTATACCAGAGGACTTTCTAAAAGAACTGAGCAAAAACAAAAAAGCAGAAGCATTTTTTAAGGGTCTCAATAAGACCAATCTTTTCTCCATTGGATTTCGCCTTCAGACTGCAAAAAAACAAGAGACCAGGGAAAAGCGCATGAAAGACATTATTGAAATGCTGGCAAAGGGGGAGAAGTTCCATTAAATAGAAGTTACTTGCAATTATTAATCATAATTATATAAAAATGAAATTGTCTACCAACTTGATGCAATTCTGTTTAGGGATCAGTATATTCCTTATTTCTTTTTCAATGGCCCATGGACAAACGGTTAATGAGAAATACCAAACTGGTTCCATATACCTCCAAGGTCGTTACTACGTAAAGGATGGGGTTAAATATCCTATCACCTCCTGGAAGAATTTGAAAAAGGAGATGGAAGTCAGCCCGGATGCAGTAATGGAATATGAAAAATTTCAACACAAACGTAGCACTGCTTTTATCTTCGAAACTATAGGCCTGTTGTCTGTGATTTCTTCTTTTTATGTTGACAACGAGGGCTTACAGTATGGACTATTCTTTGGCGGGCTTGGGTTGACCATTGTTTCTTTTCCAATAAACCACAAAGCAAACAACAGTTTGCATAAAGCAATTTGGCTACGGAATGGAGCCATATTAAATTAGGCTTGCCCTCTTGTAAACTTAAAATCTTTCGATTTAGTACTGAATAACCCTGGTGACCCTGCAAAATGAATCGGACACGATGTCACATTCGACAAGGCTACCTACATTAACACTAAATGCCGGCTCTGGGTTATTAAAGACAAGCTCTTTGCCGATCGGCACGCTCGAGAATTCTTGCTGAGTGTTTTCATCAAGTTTCAATGTCCCCTTAGCAGTGATATGCGGTTTAATTGTTACAATTCCTCTGGACATAAATTTTTAGTTTTGTTGGTTAAGCGTTTAATTACCTTTCTTTACTTCGTGTTAAATTAAAAAAAACTTTTGAACCTGCCAAAACATGTCCTTAAGCATTTTGTAGCTACAGCGGTCATTTTATTCTGCTGGTTCATTCCGACCTTTATCCGTGCAGAACAAAACCCCATTGACTCCCTGAAAAAAGAGCTGGTCAAGGCTATGTCGACAGAGAAGATAAAGATCAATTATCGCCTCGGTGCTGAATTTTTTGACACACTGCCTGACTCTGCGATCTATTATTACAAGGAAGGGCTGAGGCTGTCGCGGGAGATGAAGAATGATACATTTGCCGCCAAATGCTTAAACAGGATTGGCATACTCAATTTTAATGCAGGGGATTACGAAAAGGCCATTAGCAACCTGTATACTGCATTGAATATTTTCGAGCGCATCGGGGATAGCTCGAGAACAGTACGATGCCTTCAATATCTCAGCATGGCTTACAATGAACAAGGCATGTATGACAAAGGGGAGGACTTTGCTAAACAATCACTTAACATCTCCCGGGCGATAGGGGACAAGAGTTACGTAGCTACAGGCCTGGCTAACCTGGGCTCCATCTATTATGCTCAAAAGCACTATGACAAGGCACTCGACTATTTTCAGCTAGCACTGTCTACGATGGAAGAAATTAAAGACAACCAGGGAATTGCCGACGCATTGAATAATGTGGCATTAATTTATGAAGAACAAAAAAACCTAGTCAGAGCCCTCGAATTTCATGGGCGAGCTTTGGCATTGAGGAAAGAAATCGGTGACAACAGGTTCATTGCCGCCAGCTATCACAATATAGGCTTGGTGTATAAAGGAATGTTTAAATACCCTGCCGCCATCGCCTACATGGATAGCAGCATTACACTGGCCAAAGAAGGTGACGACAAATTTTTCCTGAAAGAATCCTACAATGCCCTCGCGGAGCTTTATTCAAACATTGGCAAATTTCAACTGGCCTATCAGACCCATCTGAAGTTTTCAGCGCTCAACGATACGCTGATGAATGAAGAGAACAAGCGGCAATTCGCCGAAATGAATACCAAATATGAAACAGAGAAAAAAGACAATCAAATCAACCTGCTGAATAAAGACAGCCAGATACGGGAGGAACAACTGCGGAAGCAGAAAATCGTCCGCAACAGTTTCATGGGCGGTTTCGCAGTTGTGTTACTTTTTGCCAGCGTGTTTTTTAACCAACGGAATAAAATCAAAAAGGGAAAACAACGAAGTGATGAACTCCTGCTTAATATTCTTCCTGAAGAAGTTGCAGATGAACTAAAGGAGAAGGGTAGTGCTGCTGCCAAACAGTTTGATGATGTCACGGTCATGTTTACCGACATCAAGGACTTTACCAGTATTTCAGAAACACTTTCGCCCACAGAGCTAGTCCATGAAATTCATACCTGCTTTACAGCCTTTGATGATATTATTGAAAAACACAATCTCGAAAAGATAAAAACTATTGGGGACGCTTACATGTGTGCAGGAGGGTTGCCTGTAGTGAATACCACACATGCAACAGATGTGGTGAAAGCGGCTATGGAAATCCGTGACTTCATGACACAGCGAAATGCCCATCCTGATTCTTCCGGACAGCATCCGGGTTTTGAGATTCGCATTGGCATTCATACGGGTCCGGTAGTAGCCGGGATTGTTGGAACGAAAAAGTTTGCCTACGATATTTGGGGTGATACAGTGAATATTGCAGCCCGGATGGAATCAAGTGGTGAAGCAGGGAAAATAAACATCAGTTCGAGCACCTTTGAGGTAGTAAAAGACAAGTTTATTTGTTCTTATCGGGGAAAAATTCAGGCAAAGAACAAAGGGCAGATTGATATGTATTTCGTGGACTAGTTTTGAATAAATTGATAAATAAATTTTACTCGGCCACATCAAGAAACCTATCTACTGTGAGAATGAAAAATATTAATTTAGAGGATGATACCTTAAAAAAAGCCCCGACACTGTACGGCCTTCTTTTGGTATCCTGTTTGTTGTCATCCATAAAACCTCTATTCATATGAAACACATCAACAAATTACTAGCACTTGGATTAGCTATACTTTTTATGGTGGTCGTATGCTTCGCATGCCAGCATCAAACGACAACACCCGAAAGTACCGATGTACAGGTTCTCGACTCTGCCCAGGTAGAAATGGTTTTAGCCAACGCCGTTAAGGTGGAAGAGATGGGCAAACCGATGGTTACCAAAAATGATAACTGGGTCCTGACGACAAAATATTTTAAGGTGACAGTGGCCCTTGATAAGGACAATCACATCATAGAGAATCCAAACGGAGATCAAAATCAAAACATGGCGAGAAGAACCGGTAATGGGACAGCTGTTGTTTCCATAGGGTGTGAATTCAGTTGTCAGCGACATGAGGATTCTGAAGGATGTGCACTTGGCGGTTGCGAGTCTGATCAACACGGTCACTGTTCAATTGCCTCCTGTGGCACGTGCATCACTACACTAAAATGCAGGCCCATAAAATCAGGTTTTGGTTTCGGAGGAAGTAGGATTATGTTTTGACTTTTTTTAAGTCCGCCTTTGTTATCTCCGCTCAAACTATGTTTCCCGATTAAAGCGTAGTGAAGGTCTTCGTCGCCGAAGATCCTGAACTCTGTCCATTACTGCAATTCACACTTACAGCCCATTCGTAAGTTCCCTTGGATGACAGTCCTGAAATTATGCGTGTATTACCATTGAAATTACTCACATAGGTCCAGCCACTGAAGCCAACCCTTCGATAATGCAAAGTATACGTCGCAGCATTAGATGGGCCCGTCCAGGTTAGTGTAGCTGAATTGGATGTTATGTTTGTTGCGTTTAGATTGGTGGGAACAGTGCAGCCGGTTGTCCCGGTAGTTCCAGTTGTCGCGAATGATGAAGTGGAGTATCCCGAACAACTTGCTTTTACCTGCCAGGTATAAGCTGTATTAGCCACTAAACCGCTGATAACTTTTGATGTAGTGGTCGTATATACGATACTCCATGTGCTGGCTGATGTAGTTTTATATTGCAACGTATAACTAGTTGCACCCTGCACTGCCGACCAGTTTAATGTAACCCCGGTGGATGTAATATTTGTTGCATTCAGATTCAGTGGTGCCGGGCATCCTGTGGTGCCTGATGTAGTAAATGTTGCCTGGGTTGAATACCCTGGTGAACAACTTGCTTTCACTTGCCACACATAGCTGCTATTTGTTGTCAGTCCTGAAATGTTGAAGGATGTGGTAGTTGCATTCGCTGTGATCCATGAACTGGCTGCTTTAGTTTTATATTGCACCGTATAACTGGTTGCACCCTGAACTGTCGACCAGTTTAATGTGGCCCCGGTGGATGTAACATTCGTTGCAGTCAGATTGAGTGGTGCAGCGCATGCTGTCGTGCCGGATGTAGTAAATGTTGCCTGTGTTGAATACCCTGATGAACAACTTGCTTTCACTTGCCACACATAGCTGCTACTGGTTGACAGTCCTGAAATGTTGAAGGATGTTGTAGTTGCATTCGCTGTGGTCCAGGTACTGGCGGCAGAAGTTTTATACTGAACCGTATAACCTGTGGCTCCGGAAACAGCACCCCAATTCAATGAGGCACCAGTTTGGGTGATGTTGGTTGTAGATAAACTCGTTGGAGCGGCGCAACCTGATGATGTGCCGGTTGTAACAAAGTTTGCTCCAGGTGCAAATGCAGAACAGTCTGCTTTTACGGACCAGGCATAATTCGAATTCGCAGTTAGTCCGGTAATATTTATAGTCGTACTTGACGTAGATCCTGCAGTGGTCCACGTTGATGCTGTTGACAGTTTATATTGAACGGTATAACTGGCTGAACTTGGTGCTGCGGTCCAGTTTAACGTTGCAGAACTCGAAGTGATATTGGTTGTATTCAAGGAGGTTGGTGGCGATGCCAGAGAGGAAGCGGGAATACACGAAGCATTCAGCACACGGCTTCTGATCAGGTTGCCTGGTAAAGGTCCAAATCCATTGTTGAAGTTGATGCCCGCACTGGTCGTATGACAATAACTCATGATGGTGCCACCATTGACAGGTGCAGGTCCCGGCGAACAATTTCCTTCAGGTGCTACGCAATTGTCAATTGGTCCCCCGCTCCATGTGCAGGATTGCGTATGCGGGCTGCCAAGTGTATGACCAAGTTCATGTGCAACTACATTCACTGTCCAGCTGTAGGTGGGCACAGCATTAAATGTACCATAGACCATGCTCACACCAAATGCATAAGCTTTATTACAAAGCGCATCCACATAAGCCACACCTCCGCCAATATTCCTGGTAGTCAGAAAATGAGCAATATTGCCATTGAAATTGGTACCCCGGTTTGTCTTGAAAGGTGTCAGTATGGCGCTTGGAGTAGTTAGATTAACATAGGGGTCAGGAGTGGTCCAAACAAATATTTCAGAGATCTGGATGGCGATGTCTTCATTGGCATACAGCGTTGCTACCTGGTTGAAAAATCCTGTAACATAATTGGTAACTGTTGTAAGATTACTGCCCTTGCTTTGATAAAATGCATAATCACATTCGAAATACACTTTAACGGTCTTGCAACCTGCCCCCGAAATAAGATTTTGATCAAAGGTGATGGAGGTAGAAGTGGATGGAGTCTCACAAAAAATAGTCACCGGCAATTCCATTACCTGGTCATTGTACACGATGTATTCCGATCCTTCTTTCGTGATTACAAAATTTCCTTCCCCGGTAGAAAAGTAAGCTGACTTATCATCAGGACTTAAATTCAAGGAGGCGATTTGTTCAGGATGATTATCTACAATCCCCCGGTATTGAACGCCAACATCTGCATTACCTGTTCCATTGTTGGTTCGAACAGTAAAATCTTCTG
>Ga0068851_10000107_pt1 | contig 44477 bp, 43 predicted proteins | sample KBSCornC12_FD_66588 | JGI IMG/M metagenome (GOLD analysis project Ga0068851, IMG submission 66588) | Corn rhizosphere microbial communities from Kellogg Biological Station, Michigan, USA - KBS Corn C1-2 | ecosystem: Host-associated > Plants > Roots > Rhizosphere > Soil ...
AATCGAAACTCTTATACAAACAGAAAATGATTTCAAAAAAGCAACGTTGACTGTTTATAATTCAATGGGTCAAAGAGTAAAGCAATTAAAAAACATTTCCGGGCAGACTGTACTATTGAGCCGGGATGATTTACCCAGTGGTCTTTATTTTTTGCAAATGGTTCAGGGAAATAAAATATTAAAGACAGAGAAAATAGTAATTACGGATAATCCATAACTCACCATTTATTATATTTGGGAAATCAATTATTTACATAAAACCCAACTATAATGAAAAAGAAACTTTATTTCCCGTTGCTCTTATTATTGATTTTTATTCAATTACCACTGTTTGGAGGACAATCTCCTGCGCCACCCATTAACCTGGAAGATCACCCTATGCTACAGGCTAGTGTTCCGCTCAACCGGGCACAACTTGAATCGCAATTAGGCAGAAAACTAACCTTTAAAGAACGGATTGGGCTGTCATTAGTAAAGGCAGGTATTGTCAAGGATCACAAGCATCATTCGGTTACTGATACTCCAGCTGCTAAAACCAATGGATTTGCACTTTCCGGTTTTATAATAGGCCTGGTAAGTTTATTCGTCGCTGGAATTCCTTTAGGCATTGTTGCTGTAATTTTCAGTTCCATAGCGATGGGGCAGATCAAAAAGAAAGGTGAGAAGGGAAGTGGATTTGCCATTGCCGGGCTCATTCTCGGATTCATTGGCATTATAGGAGCAATAATTGTCCTTGCTGCAGCCTAGTCTGAAGAACTTTAAAAATGAATTAAAGTTTTATTAGCCACGAATTACCTGGTACTTATATTCTCATCATTAAAACCAAAACAAAATGAAACTAAATGTAATGTTTACCATTGCCGCTATTTACGGTTTGGTAGTCGGGCTTCCTTCCATAATAGCTCCGGAAGCAATGGCCTCCATGGCCCATCAGGAAGTTCCCATCAACATGTTGATGATTTTCCGCTTTTTGGGTTGCGCTGAATTAGGGCTGGGCCTTATTGCATGGTTCGTCCGCAATGCAGAAGCTTCAAAGACGCGCGACGGTGTGGTGCTCGGCTTCACTATTTACTTTGCCTTGCACGCCCTCACCAGCTTGTATGGACAGTTCACTGATACTACAGTGCACATGCATTGGGTGATGGCCATGCTGCAGGGTTTGATCGCCATTGGTTTTTTTATTGCTGGCAGAGCTACTATGGCGAAAGGTGTAGCCTAATACAATAAAATAAATGCAACAAAAATTTGATTTCTATGGCATGGAAAATAATAAAAACTGAAAAGGATTATCAAAAAGCGCTGAAGCGGTTGGAATTGATATTTGATGCCACGAAGAATTCAAAAGAGGGAGATGAACTTGAGTTACTTTCTCTTCTTATTGACAACTACGAACTTGAAAAGACTCCTATAGACTTTCCTGATCCCATTGAAGCCATTAAATTCAGAATGGAACAACTTGGTTATAAGCAAAAAGATCTGGAAGATGTTCTTGGTCTTAAAAGTCGTGTAAGTGAAATTCTGAATAGAAAAAGAAAATTAACACTTGATATGATTCGAAAGCTTAATGTAGAATTAGGCATTCCGACAGAGGTATTAGTTCGCGAATACTAAATAAACAAAGATGATAGCGTTGGCTATTGCAAAAGGCGGCCAATCTGCCCGCCCAATTTATTTTCCATGACTGATTTTAAAACCAAATACGGAACCTGGGCTTTAGTCGCCGGCGCTTCTGAAGGATTAGGTGCTGCATTTGCAGAAGAATTGGCTAAACGCGGAATGAATTTAATATTGGTAGCCAGGCGCATTGAAAAATTAGAAGAACTATCAAAAAAACTGCGCGATCAATATCCAATAGAAATAAAGTGTTATTCTATTGATTTAGCGGATTATGCACAAATCAAACCTTTCATTTCCCAATTGGATGTAGATCCTGGCCTATTGGTATACAATGCAGCCTATGCTCCCATTGGCTATTTCGATTCTATTGCTGAAGAAGACCTGAATAGAATTGTTGATGTCAACATTAAAGCACCCTTATTATTGTTAAAGATGTTGTCGGTAAAAATGATAGAAAAAGGGAAGGGCGCCATTGTGCTGATGTCATCGCTCGCGGGCGCACAGGGCAGCCCAAAAATTGCAACGTATGCAGCATCAAAAGCATTCAATAAAACTTTAGCGGAAGGGCTTTGGTATGAATTGAAAAATCATGGCATTGATGTATTGTCGTGCTTTGCCGGAGCGGTCTCTACACCAGGATACAAAAAAGCACAAAATTCAAAAGATGGACCGGGGACGTTGGATGCTGAAAAGGTTGCCTCCTTAACATTAAATGCACTTGGAAAAGGGCCAACGATAATTCCGGGTTTCGTCAATAAACTAGCTCATTTTTTTATGGTACGTTTATTCCCTAAGAAATTAGCCATTTCAATTATGGGACGTAATACGAAAGACTTAATCTGATGGATAAAATACTTGGGTTCTTTTCCCCCTGGATAATATATACGGCTATCACCATTTTACACTACTTACTTCCCACCCGTTGGAGAAAAGGATATGTCAGGAATTCCGTGACCGGAGCGTTATTAAATTACCGGTTAAACGGATGGATTGTATTAGTTGTCGCTATCGTGATTTGGTTTTTACTTGGCTACCTCAGTTGGGCACCTTATGATTGGCTGTACATCATGCGATGGTATAGTTTGGCTGGTGCATTCGTATTGGGATTGCTTTTTTCTCTATTTATTGTACTCCCCTATCCATCAACCGGCAAATCATTTCTTGCCGATCTATATTTCGGCCGGCTTGAAAATCCACAAACCAAAGACAAGAAAATTGATGCCAAAGTTTGGTTGTACATGATAGGCGCGGTGATGCTTGAACTCAATGTGCTGAGTTTTATAGCCCATCACTATATAACCTTTGGTGAATTTTCTCCCGGCATTCTTTTATGCGGGATCATGTTGACTTTTTTTGTTTGTGACTACCTGACTTTTGAAAAAGTCCACCTCTATACCTATGATTTTTTTGCAGAACGGGTCGGTATAAAATTGGGATGGGGATGCCTGGCGTTTTATCCGTACTTCTATTCCATTGTGTTATGGCCCACCGTTGATTTACTAGGCAGGAACATACCCGCATGGCAACTTATTTGTTTTGCACTTATTTTTTTATCCGGCTGGATTTTATCGCGTGGAGCCAACCTGCAGAAATATTATTTTAAAACTCATCCGGAGAAATCATTTCTGGGCATTGCACCAAAAACAATTTCGGATGGAAACCATACTTTATTGGTGAATGGATTTTGGGGCGTGAGCAGGCATGTTAATTATTTGGGTGAAATTTTAATGGCTATAGGTATTGCTCTCAGTGTTGGTTACCCTGGAATTTTATGGGTATGGCTTTATCCGCTATATTATGTTGGTCTTTTGCTGGCGCGACAAATTGATGATGACAAGCGTTGTTCTTCGAAGTATGGGGATTTATGGAATGTGTATACAGGGAAAGTGAAATATAGGATTGTTCCGTATTTGTATTAATTCAACACAAGGTAGGTAGTCTCCCCTTCGCTCACTTATAAACTCATACAGGCAGAATTTCTAATAGGCATGGCATTGCAACTGCTGAAAGTATACTGCTGAAATTGCCCCGGCCTTCAGGCCGGGGTTAAAGCCTAAGGGCTATTGGCTTTAGCCAAAATCAGAATTCCGGCTTTAGCCATTTTCAATTTCCAATTTGAATTCTTCAAGGACCTGAGGTTGTGGCTAAAGCCAGATTTTCATGAGCACTCAACCCCGACCTGAAGGTCGGGGCAATTTAAGTCTCAAGAAATATTCTTTATCTGAAAGTCGGGGCAATTTAAAATTCACTACATTTCCCCTACTTGAAAGTCTGGGCAATTAAAGCATCTCCAAATTTCCTTTACCTGAAGGACGGGGCAAGCTTCACTACATTTCCTTTACCTAAAGGTCGGGGCAAATTAAGCTTCACAACTCCAGCATTTTGTACAACATCATTCCAAAGAGATAAATTTCTAATATAATTTGAGGAAAAACAATCTTCCATATTTTGTAATCTGAAATCTAAAATCTAATTTCCAAAATAGAATATGAATCCTGACATTCAAGCCTACAACAAATCCCAATCCGCATCCGACAAAGCCATCTGCGACCTGTTAGAAGCAGAGATCAGCAAGCACCTCCCAAAAGCAGAAAACAAAATATGGCATGCACATCCCGTTTGGTTTCTTGATGGCAATCCAATTGTGGGTTATAGCAAATTGAAAAACTGCATCCGTTTAATGTTCTGGAGCGGGCAATCATTTGATGAACCAGGCCTTGCACCAGAAGGAAGTTTCAAAGCAGCAGAAATGCGCTATACTTCAATCGATCAAATCAATGTCAAGGATCTGAAGCGCTGGCTCACCAAGTCGAAAAGTATCCAGTGGGATTATAAGAATATTGTGAAGCGGAAAGGGGTGCTGGAGAGATTGAAGTAAGACCTATCCCTGCCCCATCGAAATTTCTTACTTCGTGAAATTTCTCACCCCTGTGCTCCTCCGTGGTCACGCAGATGGCGTGATTCGCTCCGGAAACCCCGAGGCCATTTTAGTTCCCGTAAGTCTAAAGTACCCCGGGGTTGCGCAGCACACAGGGGAGAGAATTTTTCTGAAAAAAAATTCGAAGGGGCAGAATGCTAAATAGAGAAATTGCTGAAACAATTTCGAAGGGCAGCATACCATTTAGAATTTATCTTTACTGCCAATACTATTTGTTCAATTGCTAAAGCACTTTTATGTCCGACGACACATCACTACTCCGCAAAGTCTACTCCTCCATATTTGAATCTCCACTGCTCGATGAGATCGAAGCGAAATCGATGTTGATCACTGCTACTGCAGGACAAGGACTGATCAAAATGGGATCGCCTATCAAAGTCGTACCGCTAATGCTGGAAGGAACACTCAAAGTCAGCCGCGAAAATGAAGAAGGACAGGAACTCTTACTCTATTATGCCCGATCAGGCGAAGGATGCGCGATGACTTTTTCATGCGGTATGATGTCACAACCCAGCCAGGTAAAAGGTACAGCAGAAGATGACTTGTCCTTGCTCGCTATCCCGGTCGCATCGATGGAAGAATGGATGCAGAAATATCCCTCCTGGAAGAAATTCGTGATGGGCACGATCGTCAGTGAATTCATCGATGTCATCAAAATCATCGATGATGTCACGTTCAAAAAAATGGATGAACGCCTGGTCAACTTCCTCAAAGAAAAATCTAAACTCACCGGCTCATCTCTCATCAATCTATCCCACCAACAAATTGCGGATGAAATGGGCACCAACCGTGTCGTTATCTCGAGGCTCCTGAAAAAGCTCGAGAATGACAAGCGCCTCCTCCTCTTCCGCAATCAAATCAAGCTCCTGAAGGATATGTAACCAATGTTACAGAGCTAAGTAACATTGTTACCGTCTGCCGGCTTCACTCTACTCCATCTTTGATCGGTCAACGCGATCGATGCTGCGACACGGGGAAGCCGACCTGCCTGCCGGCAGGCAGGAAACCGCAAAGTGTAACCAAGAACTTTTAAAAATATAAGTCATGCCTAAGTATGTCATCGAAAGAGAAATCCCCGGAGCGGGAAACTGGAGCGCCGAACAATTAAAAACTGAATCCCAAGTCTCCAACAAAGCTATCCTGAAACTGGAACCGGAAGTTCAATGGTTGCATAGCTATGTCACCGATAATAAGATTTACTGCGTGTATATCGCACCGAGTGAAGAATTGGTTCGTGAACATGGAAGGCTCAGTGGCTTTCCGGTCAATGTCATCAGCCATGTTTCCACAGTAATTGATCCCACCACTGCTGAATAAACTTCAAAACCATTCTACTTATGTTAACCATCAATCAAGTTGCACCTGAAATCATAGCGAGGTCGATCACTGATACGCCCATTGATCTTTACAAGATGAAAGGAAAAAAAGTGCTGATCATCTTTCATCGTTTTAGCGGTTGCCCTGTGGCACAACGAGAGATCAGTGAATTCATAGCCCGTCAAAAAGAATTATACGCTACCGGGATCGAAACCATTGTCTTCCTGCACAACAACAAAGAGAAAGTATTGCCAGTTTTTAAAGAATTGCCAGGACTTCATTTTATTGCTGACCGCGATAAAGTTTTTTATAAACTCTATCACGCCCAATTTTCATGGTGGCAACTACTATCTTTAGCGTCGTGGTGGGACACTATAAATGCATTCCTCCATGGTTTCTTTCCTAAATTCAGAAAATTCCAGGGCGGTATCATCAGCATTCCGGCTGATTTCCTGGTCGATGAGAAAAGCAGGATTGTGGACCTGCATTATGGAAAGCATTTTGGAGATGCGTGGACGGTGTCCGACGTTTTAGCAAAATTGAATTAAATAAATAATTAAAAAAATAATAAAGTGGAGCAACAACTGGTAGAGATTCGTGAGCAACAAAAAGCAAGCTGGAATAAATTCAGTTCAGGTTGGAAAAAATGGGATGATTTCACCATGGAGTTTTTAAAGCCATATGGTGATGCGATTATCGAACAACTTGAACTGAAAGCGACTGATGTGGTATTGGATGTGGCTGCCGGAACAGGAGAACCTGGATTGACCATCGCCAACATGGCAACCAAAGGTAAAGTGATCATCACTGACCTGGCGGATGACATGTTGGTCGTCGCACATGAAAATGCAGTGAAGAAGGGAATCAAAAATGTTGAATTCAGTGCATGTGATGTTTCTGATCTGCCTTTTGCCGATAATACATTTGATGCAATTAGTTGCCGGTTTGGTTTTATGTTTTTTCCTGACATGTTGATGGCTGCTAAAGAATTGATGCGTGTCCTTAAACCAGGAGGACGTATTTCTGCTGCCGTGTGGTCAATGCCGGAAAAGAATTTCTGGATCACGGACATCATGAGCGTCCTTAATAAAAACATGGAGATGCCAGTTCCGCCACCAGGCTCACCAGGATTGTTTCGTTGCGCCAAGGATGGAATGATCGCTGATTTGTTTTCGCAAGCGGGTTTAAAAAATATTTCCCAAAAAGAAGTGATCGGGAAAATGAATTATGATACTGTGGATATGTATTGGTCCCTGATGTCAGAAGTAGCAGCACCTGTAGCGACTGCGCTCAATAAAGCAGATGACTCTTTGAAAGCCAGGATCAAAGCCGAAGTTTATGATACACTGCATCATAGATATGCTGATGGACAGCTATGGCTGGAATCGGGGGCTTATGTGATTGGAGGGGAGAAATAAAGACCTTCGGCTTAAAAAAATAAAGTTAAGCGTCGGTTAACAAACGCGTCGTGCTGAGCGAAGTCGAAGCATTTGTGTGACTTCAAAGCTGCGCTTTACGAAATATTAACGATCATTGTTTGGTAGGCAAAGCACAATTTTGATGACACCAGAACGTCGATCAATCGACGCTCAACAATATTTTTATTTAATAAAAATGAGTACCTTGATAAGCTAATGTTCACTGCTCCCCCAAAGAGCTTTACGATCAACAAACTTGTCAGGCAACCCGCTAATATTATTACGACTTTCTTTCCTTTTGTTCCTGATATTTATTATTTCTTCCCTTAGACTTTCGGCACAATGCACGAATGGTAATCAACCGGAATGTAAGTGCTTAACGGCTCCTGTATTGTGTACTATCGACGAATTGGATGGGTACACGTTTACGATGGCTCAATATCTGCATCCTAATGATGGCCCGTCACCTATCTGTCCCGGTGCCAATCAGTCCCAAACCAACAATCCGACCTGGTTTGCCTTCACAGCATGGTGCACCAATCTTACCCTTCGCGTACATTCCACCAATTGTCACCAGGTAGGGGGCGCTATCGGTTTTCAACTTGCGATTTATACCAATTGCAATTTTAATCATACCGTGGCTTGCAATGCTGATATCCAGGATTGTAACACGAATGATAAAATATTAAACCTCACCGGTTTGAATATCGGTGCTGTTTATTATTTCATGGTCGATGGATGTCTTGGATCTTATTGTACAGTGACCATTGATGTTGTTGGAGTGTGTGGACAAGAAGTCATTGCACCATGGACACAACCAGTCGTCGGAAACCTGAATCCTTGTGTGGGGAATTCAGAATTATATACTGTAGAACATTTGAATGGTGCACGCTTTTATCATTGGTTTCTCGATGGTGCTTCCATAGGACAAACCACAACTGATAGTTTTAATATTCAGTGGCCAACACCAGGCACCTATCAACTTTGCATTGATGCATCAAATGATCCGTGTGTACCAATTACAGATGATCCTCCTCAATTGTGTACGAACATAACAGTTCATGAATCCAATGCTGGCATTTTAAATGCGAGCCCAACTGTGCTTTGCCCGATGGAAACAGCTCAGATTAATTCTGCAGGTTTTACCGTGAGTCCTGATAATACTCAATGGTTATTGGTTACGAACAATAAAGGCACTATTATTAAAGTAATCAATGCTTCATCGGGAACTTTCACTTCGGACACTAGTGGTCAATTTACTATCTATGCTTACAACTTTGTCAATGGCGGAGGTACTATTCCCATTATCGGGAGTAACATCAATGCTATTGATTGCAATTCTAACTGTTGTGATTTAATAAATCAGACCATCACTTTTCAAAGCATCCAGGCGATCGTGAATAATATTAGTTGCGATGACCATGGAACTGGTAATGATTCAACCGATGATACATTTACATTTGAAGTAATGGTCACGGGCAGCCAGGTAGGCAGTTCATGGCAATCTTCGGATGGAACACTAACAGGCACCTACAACATTCTAAAAACTTTTGGTCCTTACCTGATCAATGCAGGAGGTTTATCATTTGATTTGCACGATGTTGATGTGCCGACCTGTATCTCTTCGATTTCGGTTATTCCTCCACCTGCATGTTCAACGTGTCCACAAACACTTGATGCTGGTCCGGGCGGAATATTGAATTGTATAAATTCGAGCATTACATTGAATGGTACATGTTCTGATCCGGGTGCATATCAATGGACGGGACCCAATTTATTTTCCACCGGTTCATTATCAGCGGTAGTCAATGATTCAGGCTGGTATTACCTGACCATTGCCTTCCCTAAACAGTGCAGTGCTACGGATAGTGTTTTTGTTGATGAGGACGATGATGTACCTATTGCCAATGCGGGTGCTGATCAGTTGATCGATTGTAATCATGCCCAAGTAATGCTTGATGGATCGAGCAGCACAGGAAACAATCTTCATTTTGTCTGGACAGATGTCGATGGAAATATTATTTCTACTCAATCGTCGACCTTTGTGAGCAATGGCGGTACTTATACTTTGCAATTGACGAATACGGTTAGTGGTTGCACTGCAAAGGATACAGTTGAAGTACTCGTTCATCCGGATGAATTGAAAGCAGTGTCGTTAATGGTGTCGCCTGAAATTTGTGAGGGCGATAATAATGGCGTGATTGAGATAACTGGAATTACAGGAGGACTGCCGCCTTATTCATTTTCATTGAATGGAATTCCTGAAATTTCCCAAGGACCTTATACTAATTTAACTCCCGGCTTATACAACATTCACATCATTGATGCATACGGTTGCACACTGGATACTTTTCTTATTGTTGATCCGGGTATTGATCTTCAAATCACCTTACCTGCTGAGATAAAGGTGACAGAAGAGCAATCCACATTCATTCATGCGATAGTCAATGTTCCGATATCTGCATTGAGTTCTATCGAATGGAACCCGAAGGGAATCTTGTCCTGCGATACATGCCTTTCCACCTCCATTATTACTCTCGAAAATCAAACACTTCAATTAACTATCACGTACAATAATGGATGTGTGGCTACTGCAACAGTCAATATTGTAACCTTACCGAAGCCACAGATCTATATTCCCAACACCTTTTCACCCAATAATGATGGCATTAATGATTTTTTTACACTCTATGCCAATGGCGGTGTGGAATCGATTTTAGATTTCGACATATTTGATCGTTGGGGAGAATTCATTTACCAGGCTCATGATTTCAGCCCCAATCTTCCTGAATCAGGATGGGATGGAAAATTTCATCTGAAAGAAATGCCTTCCGGAATATTTGTTTACAAAATCAAGGTGTTGATGGCGGATGGTACCAACAAGATTCTTACGGGGGATGTGACGCTGGTTAGATGAGGTTCAAATGTCTGAAGAAGGATTTACAGAATTTTAGAATTTACATAACAAAGGCACAACCCCCCGACCCCCTTCGAAGGGGGAGGATGATCGTGCTTAAGAAATGATATCAATTGATTTGGAGTGATGATTTTACATATCAATTAATCAGCAGTATCAATTTCTTCAATCATCACAATCTTTTGATTTGTAAAAAACTTCCTCCCCCTTTGGAGGGGGTCGGGGGGTGGTGCTTTTTTTAGCGAATTACTTTGGAGGGGGTCGGGGGGTGGTGCTTTTTTTTAGCGAATTGCTTTGGAGGGGAGATGGGGGTGGTGCCTTTCGCAAGGCTCAGGAGGTTATCTTACCTTCACCTTTCTACCATTCATTTTGACTATGCCACTCTCCAGAATCATACCCTTCTTATTTCTCAATTCGTTACTCGTTATTCCACTGTTTTCCCAAACTCCTTTCCGCATCGTCGGCTACTACGCCGGCCCCAGCACATTAGTGGATAGCTTCGAAACCGACAAACTCACGCATCTGATTTTTTGCTTCGGGCACCTGGAAGGAAACAAGTTAAAGATTGGTTCTGCGGAAGACAGTGCCACGATTAAAAAAATGGTGCAACTGAAAGTCAATCATCCTGAACTCAAGATAATGTTGTCGCTTGGTGGATGGAGCGGATGCAAGACCTGCTCGGATGTATTCAATACCGAAGATGGCCGCGAAGATTTTGTGCTATCTGTAAAAGATATCTCTTCTTATTTTAAAACAGACGGCATTGACCTGGACTGGGAATATCCGGCGATAAAAGGTTTTCCGGGTCATATGTACAGGCCTGAGGACAAAACAAATTTCACCGCGTTGCTAAAAGAGCTCAGGCAAGTCAATGGGAAAAACTTTCAAATCAGTTTTGCTGCCGGGGGCTTCACGACCTACATTGATTCTTCCATTGAATGGAAAGAAGCGGTTAAATATTCTTCCTTCATTAATGTGATGACCTATGACCTTGTGCATGGTTATAGCAAAGTGAGTGGACATCATACCCCATTATATTCTACTCCTCAACAAATTGAATCTACTCAACACGCTGTTCAAATGCTTTTACATGCAAGCGTTCCTGCCAGCCAAATTGTAATTGGAGCAGCATTCTATGGACGGTTTTTTCAAATCGATGAAGGAAAACCAGTGGATTTATATCAACCTTGTCATTTTTCACACGGCTTTTCTTCAAAATTTATGAGTGATTCACTTTCCGTTGAAAATGGTTTTGAAATAAAATGGGATAATGCAGCGAAAGCGCCTTATGCCATCAATACCAAGAGAAGATTACTGGCCACCTACGATGATCCTCAATCGATTGCTTTAAAAACACAATATGCCGTGTATAATAAGTTAGGCGGTATCATGTTCTGGCAGCTGATGGATGATAAGTTTCATGGGGGATTGTTGCAGGTGATGTATGATAGTAAATGAACCAATTGAATTTTGGTCCCTGAGCTTGTCGAAGGGTAGAAGTACGCCCTCTGGTTTCAGTCCTCCGTCAAATCTTTCCCCATCTTTAAAGATGGGGAAAGATTTGACGGAGGACTGAAACATAAATCATTTTTCTACCCTTCGACAAGCTCAGGGACCACTATTCTCAGAATGCATTATTCAATGCTAGCCATGCGCGAATTCCAACAAATCAATTCGTGTGAATTCGTGTAATTCGTGGCTAACATATCAGTGAAGACTTAAAATCGTACTTTCACACCCCTTAACAGCCAGTCTCATTCCTCTTTCTCACCATTCAAACCTTACTGATGAAAATCCTTCTTTCCAACCTGTTCCTGGTAGCAGTGCTCATGACGATCGGGTGCAACTCTAAGCCAGAACAAGCGCCGAGCAACGACCAAACCGATAAAAATTTTTCCTCTTTTGAGGATCGCTTCCTGGATGCATACTGGAAGCAACATCCGTCTTACGCCATCTTCGTCGGCTATGGAAAATACTACGAAGACCTTGTCGTCCCTGACAGCGCGTCCTTCGCAGCGAATGTTGCATTCTCAAAGGCATGGATCGATTCTTTAGGCAAGATTGATCTCAACAACTTAAGCGATAACAATAAGATCAGCCTCAACATCATCAAGAACCAACTGGAAAGTGACATCTGGTATGCAACTGTCTTTAAACAACAAGAATGGGATGCTTCTGTCTACAATCTCGCCGGTGAATGTGACTACATCATCAATCAACCTTATGCTCCACTGGATGAAAGGCTCCAGACATTGTCGCAACACATCGCCGGATCGGATGCCTATTATAAGGCTGCCTCTTCGATGCTTAAGAATCCTACGAAAGAGCATCTCGAATTGTCCATCATGCAAAATGAAGGAGGCCTTTCCGTTTTCGGTAAATCACTTCAGGATTCCATCAGTGCTTCTCATCTCAGCGAAGCAGCGAAAAGCGCTCTTCAACAAAATATCGTTAAGACAGTTGCTGCTATCAAAAGTTATGTTGCTGCTTTAAAAACAATCGATGCTGATAAAAATGCTAAATACCGGGATTTCAGGATCGGGAAAGAAATGTTTGACCAAAAGTTCAAATACGATCTCGCCATCGATCTGACGCCAGAGCAACTTTATGAAAAAGCATCGGCGGATAAGAAATTCTACCAGTCGAGGATGACCACCTTGGCGAATACACTATGGACTAAATACTATGCTACACAACCTAAGCCCAAGGACAGTTTGCAATTGATCCAAATGGTATTGGATAAAGTTCAATTGCAACACGCACAGCCGGCAGCTTTTTTTGATAGCCTGACCAGCCAGGTGTATCGCTTGAAAAAATTTATCATCGCAAAAGATCTATTTAATTTTGATACAGTTTCACCACCAATCAAAGTGCGCATCATGCCTCCCTATGCAAGAGGTTTTGCTGTAGCCAGTGCTGAATTTACTCCCCCCTATCAAAAGAGTGGAACCACCTACTACAATATCGATGATCTCACTTTGTATCCTCCTGATAAAGCAGAAGGAGTATTAAAAGAATACAATAACTACGCCTCTCAGTGTCTCTCCATTCACGAAGCAGTACCGGGACATTGCGTACAGGGCATTTACAACAATAAAAAATCTCCCGATGTAGTTCGTTCTGTTTTTCAAAATGGCGCCATGATCGAAGGTTGGGCTGTATATGCAGAAGCTATGATGATCGAAGAAGGATATGGGAATCACTCTCCGGAATTGGAACTGGTGCACGATAAATTAAAACTCCGTGAACTCGCTAACGTGATGATCGACTATGAATTACAGGTGCTCAACAAACCCAAAGAAGATATTGTCAACCTGATGGTTAAGGATTGTTTTCAAACTACTGCACAAGCTGAAGAAAAATATCATCGCGCTACTGTTTCGCAAGTTCAACTTTGCTCTTACTACGCCGGCTCCACTGCTATCATGGCTTTGCGGGAAGATTATAAAAAGAAGATGGGTGACAAGTTCAACTTAAAAGATTTTCATGAAACTTTTTTAAGTTATGGAAGTTCGCCGGTGAAATATATACGAGAGGTGATGCTTAAATAATAAGAGAGCGGAAAAGGCAGAAAGGGCAGAAAAGGCGGAAGCGTAAAACCAATTGCGTCTTTGCGCCTTTGCGTGAAATAAAAAAAGGGCAGAAAAGGCAGAAAAGGCAGAAAAGTCGGAAAGGAGGAAAAGGCAGAAGGGTAAAACCAATTGCGTCTTTGCGACTCGGTTGGTGAGCGAAGTCGAACTATTGCGTGAATTAAACAGTTAAGAAATATGTCAAACCATTTATCTCCTTTAAGTCTTTTTGTTTGGTTATGCATATTCCTATCAATACCTGCTTTCGCCAATGCTCAAAATGGAACGTTGATCATTACCATAAAAAACATTCAAGCCATTGAAGGCAACCTGGTCATCGGGATCTATGACAAGAAGGAAGATTTTCCAATCGATGGAAGACAATTCAAATTAGCGACATTAAAAGTTGCAGCCTCCGAAATGACGTATTCAGTTGATCTCCCTTCCCAAAAGGAATATGGTGTTGCTATTTTTCATGATCGGGACGAGGATGGAAACATTGACAAGAATTGGTATGGTGCTCCAACAGAGCTCTATGGATTTTCAAATAATATACGTCCAACATTTTCAGCTCCCTCATTTGAGCAGGTTAAGTTCAGACTAGACCAATCAAAATCCATAGAAATTAACTTAAAATAAAATAAACCTCCATAAACCTAAAGTCCATAATGCACTAATCACCTTTACATTTATTCTACAATAATTATCAAATGAAAATCCACCTCTTATCCCTTGCCATTTTCCTTGGTGCAATTCATTTTTCTGTTGCGCAAAAAACCACTTCGTCAACTGATACTAAGACAGTAAGTGCACCAGGTACATACAACAAACTACTTTATTCCGGAATGAAATGGCGATCTATCGGTCCATACCAGGGCGGCCGATCACTCACTGCCAGCGGAGTAGTCGGCGATCTATTGACTTACTATTTCGGTGCAACAGGTGGTGGTGTCTGGAAAACTGTTGATGGTGGAAATACCTGGGTACCGGTTTCAGATTCAACTTTTCACTCTGCATCAGTAGGTGCATTGGCAGTGGCGCCAAGTGATCCGAATGTGATTTACGTTGGCATGGGTGAAGCTGCCATTCGCAACACTGCTATTATGGGTGATGGTCTTTATAAAACAATTGATGCAGGAAAAACATGGAAGCATGTGTTGACACTTGATGCATCTGCAACAGGTCGCATCATTGTTGATCCTAAAAATGCAGACATCGCTTTTGCTGCAATCGCCGGCAAAATGTTTGGTGCCAACAAAGAGCGCGGTGTATACAGAACAAAAGATGGTGGCAAAACCTGGCAGCAAGTATTATACAAAAATGAAAACACAGGTGCCATTGATATTGACTTCGATCCGACTAATCCCAACATCCTTTATGCTTCATTATGGCAAGTGAACCGAAAGCCATGGGCGCTCGCCAGTGGCGGTGAGGGAAGCGGATTATATAAAAGCATCGATGGCGGCAACACCTGGACATTGCTTTCTCAAAATCCCGGAATGCCAAAAGGAATCTTAGGTAAAATTTGCATCGCAGTCGCCGCCACGAATCCCGAGCGTGTGTACGCGATGGTGGAAAACAAAGATCATCCCGGACTTTACCGAAGTGATAATGCCGGAAAAACATGGACACTTGCTTCGCCTAAAAACGATCTCTCTCAACGCCCCTGGTATTTCTCTGAAATATTTTGCGATCCGAATAATGAAAATGTCTTGTATGTCAGCAATGTTGAATTCTGGAAATCCATTGATGGCGGAACATCTTTTTCAAAAATCGCGCAACAGCATGGTGATAATCATGACGTCTGGATCAATCCTGACAACTCTGACAATTTTATCATCGCGGATGATGGCAGTGTTGCTGTTACCTTCAACGGCGGACGCACCTGGACCAGTGAGGATCTCCCGACTTGTCAATTCTATCATGTCAATCTTGATAATGATTTTCCTTATCACGCCTATGGCGGCCAACAAGATCAGGGCCCTATTAGAATCGCCACCAGAACATATGGAGGCGACATTGACAAAAACGACTGGTATTATCCTGCCGGTGGTGAAGCCGGTTACATTGTTCCCGATCCAAATGATCCTACGATTTCGTATGGTGGAGAATATGATGGCATCATGAGCCGCCATGATAAAAAGAATGAACAGTATCAAAGCATTTCTGTCTTTCCGCTCATCAATGATGGCTGGGGCGCCAATTTTTTAAAGAATCGTTTTGCATGGACTTACCCGATTGCGTTTTCACCATGGGACAACAAAGTCATGTACTGCACATCTCAATATGTGCATCGCACCAATAATGCAGGTATGAGTTGGGAAACTATTTCACCAGATCTCACCCGTAATGATCCCGACAAACAATTGCAAAGTGGCGGACCAATTACACCTGACAATACCGGCGCAGAAATTTATTGCACTATATATGCCTTCGCTGAATCACCTGCCAAGAAAGGTGAATTGTGGGCAGGCAGTGATGATGGCCTCATTCACCTGAGCACTGATGATGGAAAAACATGGAGTGATGTGACACCGAAAGATTTACCGGCATGGTCGACGGTGAGTATCATTGAACCCTCTCATTTTGATGCAGGCACTTGTTTCTTTGCTGCACATCGATATCGACTTGATGATACTCATCCATATATTTTCCGAACAACCGATTATGGGAAAACATGGACGTTGATTACAACCGGACTTCCGGCAAATGTGAATGCCCGTTGTGTACGCGAAGATCCCAACAGAAAGAATCTTTTGTATGCAGGAACTGAAACAGGAGCGTACACTTCCTTTGACAATGGAAATCACTGGCAAACTTTACAACTCAATCTTCCTGTGACACCAGTGCATGATCTGCAGGTCAAGAAAGATTTAAAGGATATCGTTATCGCAACGCATGGAAGAGGATTTTGGGTGCTGGATGATGTCACGCCTTTGTATCAAATCAGTGATTCAGTTGCGAATGCAGAGTATTGGTTGTATCAGCCCAATGTTGCGATCCGCATGGATGGCGGCCAACAGGATCCAACCAATGAAGAAACTATAAAAAGACAATCCGGCACCAATGCCCCTAATGGCGTCATCGTTGATTATTATTTGAAGCAAAAACCAAAAGGCGAAATCAAGTTGGTCTTCTACTCAGCAACCGGTGATAGCATCATGGCATTCTCCAATAAATTAGATAAATATGGAGACCCTATAAAAGAGAAAGGAAAATTTTTCGAAGACAGTATTCATAAACAAGATATTTTATCGACGGACATTGGCATGAATCGCTTTGTATGGAATACCATTTACCCGGATGCCAAACATTTTGAAGAAGAATACTGGTCCGCCGGTTCACTCGCTGGACCAAAAGCGTTGCCAGGAAATTATATGGTAAAACTCATGAAAGGGGATACACTATTGATGCAAAGGAATTTCAATATCGTATTAAACCCAAAAGTCAAAACTTCACAGGAAGATTTGAAAGCGCAGTTTGATTTAATGATGGAGGTCAACAAGAAACAAAACGAAATCATCAAATCTATCCTTCAAATCCGCGGCGTCCAAAGCCAGGTCAATAATTTCGTTAATAGCTTTAGTGACAGCACTAAAATCGCATCTCTGAAAAAAATCGCAAAGCCTTTATTGGATTCCCTGCAGATCGTAGGTGACACCCTCATCAATTCTAAGATCAAAGCCAATGAAGATGATCTTCGCTACCCGATGCAATTATTTGAGCGTTATTGTTCACTCCAGGACTTTATTCGTGGTTCCGACACCCGGCCCACTGCGCAGGAATTTATGGTCTTTGATGAATTGAATGCGAGATTGACTCCCGAATTAAAACGATTGCAGAATGTTTTTGACAATCAGGTTCCTGCTTTCAATGCTGAGGTGAAGAAGTTGGAGTTGGATGTGGTGGATCCGGGGAGGGCGGTGAAGAAGTGAGTGGTGAGTTGTGAGTTGTGAGTAGTGAGCAGGGCAATCCAATTGCGTCTTTGCGTCTTTGCGTCTTTGCGTGAGTATTGTGAACTTCTTTGTGTCTTCGTGCCTTTGTAGCAAAAAGAAATGAGATCATAAAATATGAACGAAATATATTTAATGCCGACACCAGAAGCAGGGCGAAAATTTCTTGAGCGACAAATTTCGGGAAGTATCGTCATGCTCAACTTACTCCGGTTTCGGGAATTTGCAGATTATGGTGAATCACCTGGGCTTGCACCAAAAGAAATCATCAGTGGAGAACAGGCTTATCAACTTTATATACAACACACGCTACCCTATTTAGAAAAATCAGGAGGCGAGATTGTGTTTATGGGAAAAGGTGGAAACTTTTTAGTTGGGCCAATCCATGAACGCTGGGACGCAGTGCTATTAATTCGCCAGCAAAGTGTAGATAGTTTTATGGCTTTTGCACAAGATGAAGAATATTTAAAAGGAATCGGGCACAGGACAGCGGCACTGGAGGACTCAAGATTGCTTCCTTTGGTGGAAGAGAAAATATAGTCTTCAGTTGGCAGTATGCAGTAGGCAGTCAGCAACTGAAAACAATTGTTGTTGTTGGAGTTTCCTGTACTGAGCATAGTCGAAGTATCTCCAACAACAAGCAAGAACTTAACGTGAAAACTTGTTGGATCTTAAATTGCCCCGACTTTCAAGTCGGGGTTTTGATTGTAATAAGTATCGGCTTTAGCCACAACCAAAATTCAAGGATAAATCCAAAAATAATTTTACGCGCGGCTAAAGCCGGGATCTTTCATTGCCTTTTCCCCCGGGATAAATCCCGGGGCAATTTCAGCATCTCTTAAGCAGAGATTGTTGTTGTTGGAATTTCAGCATCTCCCAAATGACAATTTTATTACAATCAACCTAATTTTATAATTCGTCTTGTAAACGTTTCGGTAATAATCCTTAATTTGTCATACGGCCTACGCAAATGAAATCTCTTCCAAGAATATTATTCGCCCTCCTACCCTGCTATTGCTTTTTATCGCTCAACGGCCAGCCATACTTAGATGAAACAAGTTCATGGCATGAATTTTTTCATTATCCCAACGGAAGTGGGTATACTGAGGAGAATTATACTATTACCTTTCGTGGAGACACCTTGATTAACGGAATCTCCTATTTCAAGACCTGGAAGACAGGCATCGCCACTGTCCACTCTGGCGGCTATTCAAATATGTACCCCATTGATAAGTCCTGGTGGCCGATCCGGGAAGAAGACCAGCGCTTCTTTTTATTTGATACCGTGCACAACCAGGAAAAACTCATGTATGATTTTAACCTGACAATCGGTGATACATTAAATCTGCCGGAATATTGTGATGGACATGTGATCAGTTGGGCCGATACTGTCTATATCGGTACAATCCCGCGCCTGCGATACCATTTAAATGGAACCAATGATATTGTCCAGATCATTGAAGGTATAGGCACAAGTTTTGGTTTATTTTGGTCCCCTTGCAATTCCTTTGTTCCGAGTGAGCTCCAGTGTTATAGTCAGGATGGGGCTTATTTACAACTGATCCCAAATGTGGATTGCAGTGCATTCGTGGTGGACACCAAGGATATCGCTAATGATCTGTTTACCATATCCCCCAATCCATGCCATGATCAAATTGAGATCCGACTGCCTACAGGTTTTTCTAAACCACTAACTATTATGGTATTTGACCTTCTTGGAAATATAGTGTACAATGCAACCCTTCCATTTCCGTCATCGGTTGAAAGTATTGACATTAGCAACGCAACACCGGGAATGTATATAGTTTGCCTGCAGCAAGCCGGATCAATTTCAAATTTTAAAATGCTGCATTTATAGAATACTGATTGGGATTATCATAATGTTCTATACCCTCTAAATTGAGCGTAGCCGAAGTATCTCCAAACACCAGTAAAATCCAATTGCGTCTTTGCGTCTTCGTGTGAGGTATGGAGGTTACAGAATTATGCGCTCATCCTATGTACTTTGTTCAGTAGATAATCTAAAGTAACATTGATATCATTCGCCGGCATATCAATTTCTGTTTTGGGAGCTGTGACCCAATCAAAAAAATCACGTTTCGTTTCCTCGTTGAGATCTTTCAAAACATTGATGCCTAATAATTTCAGTGCTGCTGCATTGCACTGCTGTTCGTATTGATCCATGATGGGAATGGAAAGTAATTTTTTATTTAAATGCAATGCTTCTGCAGGTGTTTCAAATCCTCCCGCAGTGACCAGGCCATGGCAATGGATAAGGCTTTCATTGAAATCATCATGACCTATGGGAAAGAAAGTAATATTGTCCTCAGAGTATACACTTTTGACGCCTGCCAAAAACCAATGTACCCGCACGGGACTGATTTCTTTCAATATATTTTCAATACACTCCTGACGATGGGCAGGCAGGTAAACTGTGATATGACCATGATCTACTGGCATTGCACTTCGTATAATCTCCTTAATGACCGGAGGGAAAATATAATCTTCATACGGCCTGAAATGCAACCCGACATAATCAGTTGCTTTTCCATAATATTTTAAAATCATTTCACCTAAAACACTTTTGTGCTCAGGGCGTGGCGTGTTGCTGGATTGAAAACTAGCCTGGTGTCCAAATTGAACGGATCGTATATTTCTTTTCCAACAAGCATAGGCAGTAACAAAATCAAAATCATTGATGATCAGATCATACTTCTCTAATGGAAGTGACCTCGAATATTTAGCCACCGATAAAAATTTTGCGTTGCGTATGGTTTGCTTATAATTCAAACCACCGCACGTGGAATAAAAAAGGCTCAGGCCATTGCTTCTGTATTTAATGGGAAATTCTGGTTGCAGCGTCGAATTAGATCCGCTCAACAGGATATCCACTTCGCCGAGTTCGCGGAGGTAAGGATATAATTCCCGCGCACGACTAATGTGCCCGTTGCCGGTGGCTTGTACTGCATAGAATATTTTCATGAGTGAGATAAATTAAGAATCGACTCGATAATAGACCTTGGTGAATAGGCTTCTTCCCCCATTTCCATTTTTGTATCTCCCATCGGGTGTTTATAGATGGACCAGGCGCCGTTATGGTATTCCAGTGAAGTACAATTTTCCACCCAGTCTCCGCTATTGAGGTATTTGATGGGTCCTTTTTTTGTTTGAATGATCCTGGATTGCGGCATATGAATGTGACCGCAGATGACAGTAGAAAATCCATGCGTAGCCGCCATCTCTGCAGCGGTCAATTCAAAATCAGAAATCCATTTGACCGCATTTTTTACAGAGGACTTTATTTTCTTGGAAAAACTGACCGGCCCTTTGTTGAAAAATTTCAGTGCCTGGTTGATCATTCGATTATTCCAAATCAGGATATCATATCCTTTACCGCCTAATTTGCCCAGAATTTTTGCCCAGCCTCTGACGGAGTGATCAAAAACATCTCCATGAAAAATCCATGTAAGCTCTCCGTTAAGATCCAGGATCAATTTATCGTCCAAAATAATGTTACCCATATTCGTCCCTGAATATTTACGCAATGCATCGTCATGGTTCCCCGTGATGTAATAGATCTTGGTTCCGCGTTCTGACATTTTCAGGATATGGCGCAGGACATGCACATGCGTGCTTTTGAATTTTGAAAAATTCCACATGTCGATAATATCTCCATTTAAAATCAGGGTTTTGCACTCAATGGACTTCAGATAGGCGAGCAGGTATTCGGCGTGACTGGAATAAGTGCCCAAGTGCGTATCGCTGATTACCACAATGTCTATCATTCTTTTATGCATATAAACAATTTATAATTTGAACAAAGGTTAGACTATTATGATGCATGTCAATCAAGCGAGTGGTAAATTCTTGGTAAAAGGATTGCAACGTTTAAAAAAGTAGGCAGTAAGCAGTATGCAGTCAGCAACTGAAATCAATTGCGTCTTTGCGTCTTGCGAGAAGAAAACATTCAATAACTACGCATTTCCCCACCTTTAAAGGTGGGGAAAGAGATACAGGGAGTATATTTGAATAATAATGGTGGTATGCGTAAAAATTATTTGACAATTGAAGTATGCTTTTAGACAACCTGCATTTGCAAATAATTCCTGCTGATTTATTAGTGCAGTATAAAGCTGACTTTGATCAATCCTTACAACAATCTTTTAATAATCTTGAGGACAGTGAATTGAGCATTGACACGTTCAGTTTTTATGTCTCCGTCTCCGCAGTGTACTCATCGAAAATTGAAGGTGAAGACATTGACCTGGACTCATTCATCAAGCACAAGCGATTTGGAACGAAGTATCAACCTGACTATACCAGGAAAATAGATGATTTGTATGAAGCCTACCTCACTGCGCAACAAACACATCTCAGCCAGGAGGCACTTGAAAATGCTCATGCCCAAATCACCACGCACATCCTACAAGAATCCCGCCAGGGAAGACTGCGAACAGGAAATATGTTTGTGGTGACGAAAGATGGTAAAATAGAGTATGTGGCAGCTGCGCCGACGAAAGTGAATGCTGAAATGAGTAAGCTGTACAATGATATTCAGGCCTTGCTGGCTGCGGAACTGTCCTTTGATGAAGTTTGCTTTTTTGCCTCCATGTTGCACCTGGTATTAGTGAAGATTCATCCCTTTGAAGATGGTAATGGCCGGACTGCACGATTGTTAGAAAAATGGTTTTTAGCTGAAAAGTTAGGCATGAAAGCATGGTTCATCCAGTCAGAGCGTCATTACTACAATGAACATCAGACTTATTACAACAACATAAGACGTTTAGGATTAGAATATGATCAGTTGAATTATTCAGAGGCGCTTCCTTTTTTGCAAATGTTGCCGAAAGCAATATTATATCATGGTGATGAGTGATAATGAAAGTGAGTTGGCAGTTAGCAAGAAGGCAGTCGTCATTTTTGCAATTAACTTTAAGTCTGTGTGGCAAAATTAATTTCTAATGAACGCTAAAATGGAGTTTCCAGTGAAAATGAATAGCAATCAAGGTATTCTAAGGTTTACTTTCCTTATATTAACTATTTCATTGCTGGCTGGATCATTTACCTCGTGCAAAAAGGAAGAAGTGTGCCACGACATCGACTATGGGAAACAAGACCTAATCGAAGAACCAGTGTCACTTTTTCCTTATAAGAAAGGAGATGACCTGGTCTTCAAAGATTCTTTAGGAGAAGAAATAAAACTTTCAATGATTCCCGGAGGAGTTGAGCTTGACTATCTGGATTATGCTCAGCCTGTCGAAGAAGGCGATTGCGCCGGTCGGTATGAAGTATTAAGCAAACTTCAATTTGTACTGACCAATTTCAGGAATGATTCCCTTGACTATTTAGTAATATGCCACTATGGCGTGAATTCAATTATTGCTGATCAGTTGCCCAGGTATTTTGATGTGTTCGGGATGACGATATCCACAACACACAATAATCCTCAGAATTGGGGTGTTGGATTCTACCGCACCACAAATTCCAGAGGCAATGATATCTACCTTCATGACACTTTGCCCAATTACATTTTCGAAGAAACCAAAAATTTTGGTCCTAAAATATTCCAAAATGTCTACTCTACGAGCAAATCCGATGGAAGCTATTTAGCCTACAATCATTCCACCGGTCTTCTTGCCTTTCAACAACCGAATGGTGCTTTGTGGGTGTTGGATAGAATTGAATAGTAAAGAGAAAGGTCACTGCCTCCCAGCAGCAACCCTCCCCTCTTTCAAAATTGCTAATCCAATTTTTATCGACTCAATATGAGCGTCTTCGTAATGACCACATCACCTGCTTGTAATGTGCACACATAAATACCAGATGGCAATTCATTTCCATCTATCACCAACTTGTGAGCGACACCTTGTTCAACTTCACCTTCATACAAAACCGAAACCTGCTGACCAAGATGATCGAAAAGTCGCAGTGTTGCAAAACCTTTATTTGTTGAAGTAAACTCAACAGTAGTAGCTGCATTAAATGGATTCGGATAGGCAGTCAATGTGGTCTCCGTTATTGTTGCTTTATCACTCAGCTCATTATTTCCCAACATCGATGGATCACCAGCCTTACTAACCAACACTACTCCACTCCCTGGTGCTGCTGCAAATGCAGGTGTTGCCGGAGGACATGAACGATCGGTACCACAAGCTGCTAACTGATCTCCATGCGCCAAATGCGTGGCGACAGAAGTTTGACTAACACATAGCGTTTGCGTATTCGTAGGATCGTCAGGTGGCACATGACAGAGCTGCACTTTCGTGAGATTATTACCACAACGCACATCGATCACACAGATCGTCACCGAATCCGTCTTCACACAATTATTCTGATCCGTAATGCTCACTGTATACTCAGTCGTGTTTATTCCGGGACACACCTGGTGAGATTGTCCACCTCCATCACTCCATGATATAGTATAAGGTGGCACTCCTCCACCTGCACCGGACCAGGCAATCGTCGCACATTCTGAAGGCGGATATCCATAATAAACGGTTTGGTTCGGACCTGCTTCAATGGTCAGTGGAGTTGGCTCTGTCAGTGTAACACTTGAATTGGTAGAGCATCCATGACTATCGGTTACAGTGACTCCGTACGTACCGGCACTCAGACCAGATGGAGACTTAATTGTAGATCCATTACTCCATAAATATGAATACGGTGTTGTACCACCAGCAACAAGCGCCGTTGCTGCACCATCACTTCCACCATTGCAGGAAATATTATATCCATTGAAATGCGTAGTGGCTACTGCCGAGACAGTTAATACATCTGGTTCTGCCACGTTGATACTTCGAACAATGTCGCATCCGAAGCCAAAAAAATTAGTGACTGTCAACGTATAAGTACCGGTACACAATTCATCAATAGTTGTTGTTGTCTCCCCACTGCTCCAATCAAAGGTTGGGAATGTTGTCCCAATTGGCGTTGCTGTGACTTCTCCATCACAATCTCCGTGACATGAAATAGGTGATGTCACCGCAAGGCTCACATCAATATGCGGCGTGCAGAAGCTCACAGGATCCGACTGAATTCCATTTGCAATGACTACCAAATCATATGTAGCCGCTGGCAATCCTGCAGGCAATGCAAACTCAGTAGTCACTGTTTCATCTCCAGTCCGCACACAACCGATACAACTCCAACCATAAGATCTTGCATAATAAACATTACCTCCATTCGTCAATTTCACAATTGGATAGTTTGAATTCATTTGCCAATCATCTCCATAGGATGATCCTTCACTCCATCCATTCAGTCGTTTACCCACTAAAGTGAAAGTGCCATCATTGTGCTGAATTATATCATCTATTTGTGGGCGATTAGCCGCTAGTTGTGCACTGCCTGGCGTGTAGACATAATATTGCGTAACGTTTCGCCTTCCCCAGAGAATTTGTCCGTTAGGGAGATTAACCATGACGCCAACGTACGAAGGTGCATCAATCGAGGATCCTCCACCAGGCGCGAGGACCTGCGTATAGTTTCCTGTTGAAGGATCAAACTCATAAAAATAAATTGGATGAGGAAAAACATTATCTCCTGAATCATCGCAACAATACATGACCGGGCTCAATGCCAGCAGAGCATGACCATTGATCAACATCGATGCTGCTGCATCCGGTGCTGTAAGCGAATTAGGAAGAGCAGGTCCTGCAGCCCATGTTCCATCTGTTGTATCATTAGATGGTGTATATAAGGCGGTATTGTTACTACCCCCGATGAAAAATGCCCTGCCATCCGGTAGTAGTAATGCACCACCAGTCTCTGCACCTACAGGAGAATATAAATTGACCGGAACAGAGCCGTCATTTAACCACTTATTGAGAGCAGGTATATATCGCTCGGAAAGCATGCTATTCTTTGGAACAGTAAGAATACTGTTGTCTTCCAGTTTGATCCATGTCGCTTCATTGGTGCTCCTGTTTGTCCTCGGGCCAGCGGTAAATGTATTATTGGAAAACCAGAGAATAGTATTTCGCTGGTCTCCGTTAACTGGTCCAATTATGACTGATCCATCGCCGCGGATCTCAGATATAGCATCACTGATTCGCTGACCAAAGTCAAGTTCACTACTCCACAGGTCAGTGAGTGGATTGTATGTGGCACCTTCATTGCCACCTGATCCGTATTCACCTCCGGCCACAAAGACACGACCATCTTGCAGGACTTCAGATGTATAAAAAGTTCTGGAGCTATCCATATCATCGGCTGATGTCCAATCGCCATTTTGATAACTACCGGAAGCATCCGGTGTGAGAATATTCCATCCTGTTCCGGTATTGTTTTGACATAACACTCTTCCATCGGACAGTAATAGCATGACACCGTTGTTGCCATTCGCAGGAGATTTAGTGAGTGCTGTCCATGTCCCTGTTTGTGAAAAAATGGAAATTGAAATGACCATCAAAGGAAGAATAGTGAAGATTGCCCGGAGTAATGAAAATACTTCAGGTCGTTGCCAGTATAAACGTTGAGTTGGTTGAATAAAGGAATGGGTTGGGTTTGGTGTGTGTTGTTTCATAAGTGATGTTTTTTGTGGTTGGAAAAAATGACTTAATGTGATTCATTACGAGGGGCGTTCACAGTCGGAGTTTGTTGTTCGGCTTTACTGATAAATTTGCCACTCTTGTCAATGTAAAAGGCCGAGTCGCCTTTCAATACCCAGGCTTTTCCTTTTTGAAATTCATGAGCCTGGTCATATTCAAAAGGAAGCATTATAGTTCCGCATCGATCGATATAGCCCCATTTGCTATTGGATTTCACAGGGGCCATACCTTCGCGGAAGTTTCCTGCATACTCATATGTGAGACTGATCAATTCATCGCCGCCGAGTTCGATGTATCCCCAATTGCTGCCTTTGCGGACACGGGCGACACCATTGTAGAAGTCACCAGCTTCATCATAGTCAAAAGGAATGACGGACTGGTTTTGATGATTGATAAATCCGTATTTATTTCCGGATTTTACCCTGGCGACACCATTACTAAAGGTTGCGCCCTCTGTGTAGTTGAAGGGAATCAGCAGATCACCGTGACGATCGATATAACCGCGCATTTCATGATCGACTACGAGGGCGAGTCCCTCAGAAAAATTTCCGATCGCATCATACTTCGCAGGAATGATGATCTGTCCGGAAGCATCGCGCAATCCGACTTTACCTTTCTCATTAAATTGGATCAGTTCCTGGCTGATAGCAATATGTGCACTGAAGATCAGCAACAGGATAACAATGGACTTTTGGGTCATGATAAAATAATTTTAGAAAGTGAATAAATAGTATTCCGTGGGCTTGGAATAGCGGAGGCATAGATTGGCCTCGCCAGTTTTTTGCCATAATGGCAAATCATCTGACCAGGTAACCCATATTGGTTAGATCATGAATAAGGGATGAATAAAAATAGAAGGGATGTCAGCAATAATAATAATGGAGAGACGACGGAGAAATAAAAATGATATGCGTCACGGGCCAAGCCCTAAGAATATGTTTCCAAACTTAAGGAAAATTTATATACGTGTCAAGTAAAATTTTGCAAAGGTTCTGCCAATCGAAATTTTTTCCGGAATTTAATTTGAATATTGAAATATACGTGAATCTTAAATTGCCCCGACTTTCAAGTCGAGGTTTTGTATGTAACAAGCATCGGCTTTAGCCACAACCAAAATTCCATGATAAATCCAAAATGATTTTTTCATGTGGCTAAAGCCGAAATTCATCTTTGCCTTTTTCCCCGGGATAAATCCCGGGGCAATTTCAGCATCATCCAGAAAGCAGGGCAGAAAGGCCGGCATCCATTTGCATTGGGTGAAGCCAAATGCTCATTATCTTAAATTAATTAAGTTTGTCAAAATCATCCATCCAATATTTAGATACCCATGATCAATCACGAAAAGAAAATAACCTGGTTTGTTGTCTCCACCTTCATTGGTATGCCGCTGGCTTCCGTGATGTCTTTTATTTTGTATCCACCGGATTTTTCAAAAGAATTCCCGGTGTACGACCCTGATAGTATTATGTTGATGGTGTTTGGCAGTACCTTGTTTATAGCCGGTCTTACGGTCATGGGCATCAAACTCGCGGATGAAAAAAAAGTTTTACCCGCTGCCGGTTTTACTATGCTCGCCATCTCCGGTGCTATTATGATGGCTTCTATATTTGAAATCAGCCAGGTTGTTTCTTTAGAAACCTACGAGAAATTTTATCGCATTCAGTCCAGCGGGAATTTTCTTTATCTGCCGGCCATGTATCTTATTTCATCCTATGATGATTTTAAAAAATGGATCCGCTATATAGGGTTAGTCAGTTCCATCACCCTGCTCATAGCCAGCGTTATGTTCTTATCTGGCAACCGGGATTTTAATACCCTGGAAACGATCTCCAATATTGGGTTTTCCATCATGTTTGTTACTTCACTGAGCTGGGCATATAATGTTTATGTGAATTATAAAAAGCAGAAACCAAAAATTAATCTTTCACACACCTGACTGAAAACCCACCTGACTTCGCCGCAGCATCTGCGCGTCCATAAATGTCTGGAATATCAAACTCAAGTCCACGAAAGGAAGCAAGGCTAGGATATTGAACTGAATTCGAAGAGGTCCAAAAAGATGCAAAAATTCCTTTCCCATCGTCATAGGTTATACTCACTACCCGTTCACCACCCGGAAGTGCTGTAAAATTCACTTCATCAGTTGCACCAACATTGGGTGACATCCAGTGAGTCACTCCTTCCTCTTTTATTTTTCCGCCGGCAATCGTATCGCCTCCTAAAAAATCGCCCAGCACGCGCCAATCGTTATCTGTGGCGACATGATATCCATCTGGTGCAAGTCCCCTGGTATCACTGACGGCATACCAGTTGTACAAATGGCCATACAACTCCCCATTCGCCGGGGAATCTTCGTAATCAGCAAATGCTCCTTCCGTACTATTAGCATCCCAATGTGTGCGATCTCTCATGCTGATAGCATCGCCATTGCGATAGTGAGTGACTTTCAAGTTGGTCCCCAGCCAGACTTGTGATCCGATCGTCACCGCTTCATAGGTGTTACCATCAACATCCGTCACTTTGACCACGTCTTCATCTTTATTGCAACCAGAGAAAAATGCAGTGGCGGCCAGCAAAAAAATAAAGGAGGAAAATTTTATTAAATCGGGCGTTTTCATTCTTATAAAATTTATTTTATGAAAAACTGAAGGTGATGATTCGAAGATCTCCGCATGGGCTATTTCTCCTTTACTGTTCTTCCCTGGGTTGGAACAATTCAATGAAATTTCCGGAAGGATCAATGAGTAAAATCTGAGAACCGCCCGGACCGGTAATGATCTCATTTCGAAAGTGCAATCCTTTTGCTTTTAGTTTGGCCACTTCTGATGCCAAGTCTTCGAAGACTAATTCAATACGATTCCAGCCTCCCGGAAAAGGTAATGTTCCATCTGGCATCGGTCTTCCTGCTGAACTCTTTCTTCCACTCAGCAGCAATCGCAAATTTCCCCTGGTGACATCTGCGAATGCAGGTGAAGCATTAATGCCAGGTGTAAAGCCTAAATGTTTAGTATAAAATTCAATGGCTGCATCCACATCCTCCACCATGTATCTCACATTTACCTGTTCTGTTTTCATCACCTTTGTTTTGAAAAATAAATAGATCTCTTTGCACTTTTCACGTTATGTGCAATTCAACATTAAAAACGGGCTGCTGAATAAAAAGTTTAATTGAAAAACTGAATCATAATTAGTGAACTCTAAATTGCCCCGACTTTCAAGTCGGGGTTTTGATGAAATAAGGATTGGCTTCAGCCAAAACCAAAATTCAATGTTGAATCCAAAATGAATTTTTCATTTGGCTAAAGCCAGGAATTCTCTTTGCCTTTCTCCCCGGGATAAATCCCGGGGCAATTTCAGCATCACCTTATTCAGCCCATACATTACCAGACACTTGCCAAATATAGACTTTCCGCAGAAACCCTTAATTTGCATACTATAAACAATTGATCAATGAAATACGGCGCTATTAGTATTGATCCTGAAACCATGGGAGGCACCCCTGTTTTTTCCGGAACCAGAGTCCCTATTCAGGCGCTATTTGACTATATCGAAACTGGCGAAACACTTGAAGAATTTTTGGTGAATTTTCCCTACGTTACTCACAAACAAGCAATCGAAGTACTCGAAAAAGCAAAATTGTTTATCACTACAGAGAAAATGTTGAATGAAAATATTGCTTGACGAAAATATTCCTTACAAAGTTAAGTTTGACTTCGGGGAAGAGTTTGAAGTTAAGTCCATTCGAGATGTTGGTTGGTTAGGAAAAAAGAATGGCGAACTTTTAGGCTTAATAGTCTACCACGGTTTTGATTTTTTTATTACCCTTGATAGAAATCTCAAGCATCAACAAAATCTTGACAAATTTGATCTAACTATAATTTTGCTTATCGCAAAGGATAACAAACACCAAACTTTACAACCCATTATTGGGAATGTCAGGAAGCTATTAAAAAGTGGAGCCTACAAGAAATTCAATGAAGTGGGTTTGTAATTTTGTGTTAGGACCGAAATCAATTGGCGTTGGGTCTTACCTAAAGCATGTGAGATTCTTTACACAATCTTCTGCTCAATCGCCTTTGCCACAGCCTCAGTTCCGGACTTGACATGAAGCTTTTCGTAAATGTGCGTAATGTGTGAATTGACAGTTGAGTAGGACACATTGCATTTTTCAGCAATCATTTTATAACTGAGTCCCTGCACCAGCATGGAGAGAATTTCAGCTTCACGATCAGTGAGATTGAAATCAACGACCGATTTTCTATTCTTGTTATGAAAGAGCTGGAGCACCTGGCGGGCTACTGAAGGTGTCATGGGTGCTCCTCCTGACATGGTTTCAGTGATGGCACTAATGAGCATGGCCGGAGGTGTCTTCTTGAGGATGTATCCATCCGCTCCTGCACAGATCGCTGCAAATATTTTCTCATCGTCTTCAAACACCGTCTGCATGAGGATCCTGATCTGCGGAAATTGCTTCTTGATGATTTGCAATCCTTCAATGCCATTGACATAAGGCATGTCAATATCCATCAACACCACATCGGGAACGTTTTGTGTAATATTCTTCATCACCTCACGGCAATCTTCAAACGCTCCGGTGCATTGCATACCTTCCGTGGAATTGAGCAACATCTCGAGCAGTTCCCTGCGCGGTTTGTTATCATCAAATACTGCTACCTTAATCACCATGCAAAATTCGGTTTAACCATCCTACTTTAATATAGTTGAATCCAATGATTTTAGCCTTATAGTTGATAAAAAAGACCACCCCTTTCACCAATTATGTGAAATGAACTTTAATTAAAAGCTTTTATCTCACACAATTCATCGCTTCTGGTTTGCAAGTTTACCCCGAATTCTCCACGATGAATCCAAATCATATGAATTTATGACCTGATTTTAAAGTGAGAATTTCATATCCAGTTTTGTTCCTGCTCCCGGAGCAGATTCAATGGCCAAACTACCTCCCAACTCATCCGCCCGTTTTTTCATATTCCGGATCCCATTGCCTGACAAACTTTTTTCATCTCCACTCAGACCAGAAACGTCAAAACCTTTGCCATTGTCCTGAATATGCATGACGATAGTTTTGCCGGCCTGCCGGATGATGTTGATCACTACTTTATTGCAACCTGAATATTTCGCAATATTATTGATCGCCTCTTTAAAGATCAGGTAAAGATTTTTTCGTTGTTGCATGTCCAACTGTATGTCACGTATGTCTTCACCGACTGTAAACTGAATGCTGATATTAGACGGTTCCAAAATCTCAATGGCCAGGGCCCGCATGCGATTGACGATATTATCAAACCGGTCATTGCGCGTATTGATGGCCCAGACAATATCACTTAATGCTTCCATCATCTGATCTGTGTTGGTACTCACCTGGCGGAGCATTTTGTCGGCTTCAGGATGACTGCCTTTTAATTGGTTTTGAATGATCGTGCTGGATAAAGAAATACTGCTCAGGGTACTGCCGATTTCATCATGCAGATCCCGTGCAATGCGATTCTGAATACTCTGCACTTTCATTAACTGGCGCAATCGGTATCGGTATAATTCATAAATGCCAGCCGCCAAAACGAGGACCAGCGCCATCCTGAACCACCACGTATTGTACCAGGCAGGATATATGATGAATTTCATGAAAGCTGCCTTCTCATTCCACACACCGGAATAATTCGCAGCCCGTACTTTAAACGTATAGGTCCCGGGCGCCAGGTTATGATAGTTCGTATAGGTTCGGTTACCGGATGGAATCCAGTCCTTATCGACACCTTCCATCTGGTACGCATATTGGTGATCACTGCTGCGATAAAAACCGAGTGCAGCAAAATCGAACGTGAAAGAGTTTTCGCCATGTGCCAACTGCATTGTTTTATCATTCACCGGAAACTCTTTATCAAAGATTTTGAATTGAGAGATCACCACGGGTGATGGCTCCAATGTAACATTCATCGAATCCGGATGAAAAATATTGAAACCGGTTCTGCCCCCAAAACAAAACCTTCCATCATGGATCATGGCGACGGCATTCGTATTGAATTCATAATTCTGGATCCCGTCACGGGGTGTATAATTTCGAACGGAATGATCAGCCTTATTAAAGCGGCATATCCCACCATTGGTTCCCAGCCACAAATTGCCATGATGATCTTCCAAAATGGTATAAATAGAATTATTGGGCAATCCATTTCCAGTGGTGAATGATGTAAAAGTTGCAGATGTGGCATTATAGTGATTTAATCCGCCATTGTTTGTTCCGATCCAGACATCATCGTCTTTTGAAATATAAATAGATCGTATATCATTCTCGTTTATTGAGGACGGATTATGCTCCTCGTGAACATACGTGGTCACATCTTCTGTTGCATATCGGTAAATGAACAATCCGATCTCTGAACCCATCCAGACATTCCCTTTTGAGTCTTCTGCGAAAGTAAAACACGAACCGATAGGATACGCCTGGTGAGATGTTGTTTCCAAAATCCTATCCGATACCTTGATTTTCCCCTTGTACTGATGATGGACAAAATCATCCAGGTTAGTTATTCGTAAGAAACCAGTGTTCGTTCCGACCCAAAGCACATGATGGGAATCATAAAAGAGGCAACGCATATAAAAAAAAGGAGCAAATGTGGAATCAGCTACTGCCATAATGTTCAGGAGTTTCTTTTCATCCTGGTTGAGAAGCAGTATTCCTTCATTGTCCCAGCTTGAAATAAAAATGTTTCCATTTCCATCGTCCGCGATCGCACTTAATGGCAGATTTTTCCAAACCGGGAGATGATCCGTTGGTGAAAGGAGGTAACTCAATTTTTCTGTGCTGAGTTCAAATGAATATGCGCCTTCCAAAGAAGCAATAAGGAGATGATTGTCATCCCTGTTGAAGAGGCCACGGATATTATTGCAGTTGTTACACACACCGCCTTCTTTAACAGAGGAGGGTAAGTATGTTTTGATAAATTGGTGGTTGATCTCCAGTTTGATCAGCCCGCCATCCGTTTGCATCCAGAGTACATTGTCATCCGCCACGGCTATCCAGACGACAGAATTGGTCAGGTTCTTGGCAGAATTTTGTATTTCATATTGAAAAGACTGAATAGAATTCAAGCAACGATTGTAAATCAATAGGCCGCGGTTAGAGGTCCCGATCAGCAGGCGATCTTTGTAAATGGCAAACATGGACATCTCCGCCCCGTGATCGCTCATCCAATTATTCACTATGTCAATTACCTTAATCTCATGATTATCCAGGTTAATTTCATAGAGCAGGTTACCTGTTCCGATGATATATAAATATTGATGAAGGATGGTAGCAGAAGATTTTTTCTGCTTATTTCCATACTGAACAACAAGTTGGTTAATGCTATCCCGGTCATATGGATTGTCCGGAACTGCATTTAAAACAAATCGCTCATGGTTGGTGGGGATGAATCCGTTGGTCTCCATGAAATTAATTCCATCGTAACGATTCCATTTTCCATTCACCCCTAAAAAATACATGTATCCGATACTGTCCCTGGCCGCCCCTACGGTCATATTGGAGGTCATGCCATATTCCTGGGTGTAAAGAGTGGCGGTAATGTTTAATGCTGCAGAATCGGGGCATTGAGCTTCTCCATAAAATACAGGAATGCATAAGCTCAGCCCAATCATCAGATATCGAAAAGAAGTATTGTTCATTTGCTTCGCGCTAAAGCTATAGGACCTGAATTGGAAAATGTGGAATCAAGGAAAAAATCTGCAGGAATTGAAGCGAGGTCTTTTAGAAACTTTTTCTTGTAAACTAAAATCATTCTGCCTTTTTGAGTTTTTTATAATAGGCTTTAGCTTCTTTTGATTTTAAAGGCTTATCCTCAACATTTTCTTCAATAAACTGAATGATGCTATAATTCTCCATAGCTTCTTCAATTTTATTGAATGTTTTTATATCTATCATGACATCAATTTTCCTATCCTTTTCATCAAGAACATATTGTTTGGCAATTGGCGATGATTTCATTGCGTTTTTTCAAAGATACAGCATCCTGATCTTCTTTACAGATCTCGCCTGGGGGAAGGGGTAAGCTATTTCACCAGTCTTTTCCTGCTCAAATAATGGTGAATTTTAAATTGCCCCGATAGTGGTGAACTTTAAATTGCCCCGATAGTGGCGAACTTTAAATTGCCCCGACTTTCAAGTCGGGGTTTTGTTTGCAATTAGCATCGGCTTTAGCCACACCTAAAATTCCATGATGGGTCCAAAATGAATCTTGCAGGTGGCTAAAGCCAATATTTTTCATGCATTAACCCCGGACTGAAGCCCGGGGCAATTTCAACATCTCTAATAGCTCAACGTACTCTATTTTTTAATGATTTATAAGGATGTTCATCTGCATGCCATCCATTTATCTTTGGGCATTAGGTAACTAGCAGCGGCACCAATGACAATTGTGTTATATTAATGGAACAAAAGCTGCGGTCTAATTACCTGGCAAGTCAACCTCTATATGAATTCTCCTTCCGCCGACAACATGATTAAAAACGATCGAAAGACGATCAATGCCTGGGCAATGTATGATTGGGCCAATTCGTCCTATGCCCTGGTGATTGTCTCTGCGATATTCCCGGTGTACTACAACACCATCACTAAAGTCAATGGCAATACGAAAATTGATTTTTTCGGCCTGCCCATTGAAAATACTGCTGCTTATTCCATCTGCCTGGGCATCGCCTTCGGTATTGTCGCCTTGATTTCTCCACTACTCTCTTCCATTTCGGATTACAGCGGTAATCAAAGGTCCTTTATGAAATTCTTCTGCTACATGGGATCGATAGGATGCATGCTACTTTTCTTCTTTACGGATTATCATCTCGTTTATCTCGCCCTGTTCGGATTGATGTTGGCCACAGTCGGCTATTCCGGCAGCATCGTTTTTTATAATTCCTATTTACCCGCCATCGCCACAGAGGACCGGCAGGACAAAGTGAGTGCACGCGGATATGCCTTTGGATATATCGGAGCCACTACCCTGCTGATTTTTAATCTTCTCTTTATCATGAATCAACATGCATTGGGAGTGGCTGATGATACTTTATTTCCAAGACTTTCTTTCCTCCTGACCGGGTTGTGGTGGATGGGTTTTGCCCAGATCCCTTTACGTGTTTTGCCAAAAGGCTTATATGCCGCAAAACCAAAAGGGAAAAATATTATGCACGGCTATATGGAATTAATCAAAATCTGGAGAACCTTACAATCCTATCTTAAGCTGCGCACATTTCTTTTCAGTTTTTTCTTCTTTATCATGGGCGTTCAGACCGTGATGTTCATGGCTACTTCTTTCGGAAATAAAGAGATACACCTTGGCGCGACACAACTCATTATCACAGTTTTGCTGCTCGAATATCTCGGGATAGCCGGAGCTTTCCTATTTGCCTGGATCTCCAAAAAAACAAGTAACGTCACGGCCCTCATGATTGCCGTGAGCCTATGGATCCTGATTTGTATCGGTGCTTATTTCATTGTTACACCTATGCATTTTTACATCGCTGCCTTTTTTATCGGCATGGTGATGGGTGGTATTCAATCGTTGGCCAGGTCTACCTATGCCAAACTGATCCCGAAGACAGAAAACAATGCCGGCTATTTCAGCTTCTTTGATGTGTGTGAAAAAATAGCCATCATGTGCGGCCTTATTATGTTTGGCTACCTCGACAACCATACCGGCAGTATGCGTAATTCCATCATGGCACTGGCCACCTGGTTCGTGATCGGGTTGATTTTATTATTCATTGTTCGCAGGACAAAAACTACAGAACCCATCCTAACCTCATGAGCAAAGATAGCCAGGGACCATCCATTCCATTCGAAGGAGAAGATCCCAATCTCATCCTGCAGCGCATCAGGGAAATGAAGGAAGAAGATGTTGCCTGGAAGGAAGGAAAAGCATGGAGCCTCGTTTATTTCGCCGATGAAGAACATGATCAATTACTGAAAGCAGCCCATAGCGAACACTTCAGTTCCAACTATCTCAATCCGCTTGCTTTTAAAAGCCTGCACCGGATGGAACAGGAAGTCGTGCGCATGACAGCCAATATGTTGCATGGCGATGAACACACGGTCGGCGTGATGTCAACCGGTGGAACAGAAAGCATTTTGTTGGCCATGTATTGTTACCGGCAGCGATCAGGAAAATTAAATGCCCACATCACCAATCCTGAAGTCATAGCACCGTCGACCGTACATCCTGCATTTGATAAAGCAGCAGAATTATTTGGTGTAAGGTTGAGAAAAGCGGAAGTTGATGACAATAGGATGGCCATTCCAGGAGCCATCGAAGCACTGATCAATAAAAACACCATACTGCTGGTTTCATCTGCTCCAAGTTATTCGCATGGAGTCCTGGATCCCATTGAAGAAATTGCAGACATAGCTGTCCGGCATCAGCTTCCTTTTCATGTGGATGCCTGTATTGGCGGATTTATGCTGCCGTGGGTAGAGAAACTTGGTTACCAGGTTCCATTATGGGATTATCGGATCCAGGGAGTTACTTCTATTTCATCTGATGTACACAAATTTGGTTTTGCAGCAAAAGGAGCTTCGGTGCTGACCTATCGCAATATGAATTATCTGCGCCACCAGTTTTTTGTGACGACAGATTATCCTGGTGGAATTTATTTTTCTCCTACTCTACTGGGGACAAGAGCTGGAGGCCCAATTGCAGCAGCATGGGCCGGCATGAAACACCTTGGTGAAAACGGTTACTTGTCGATTGCAAAAAAACTCATGGACGGTGCGCAACAATTGCGCGAAGGACTCACTGCTATTCCCGGTATAGAAATTATTGGAAAACCGATCATGAACCTGGTTGCCTACACAACAGTCAATCATCATCCTGATATTTTTATCATCGCCGATCAATTGGAAGATAAAGGATGGATGGCCGAACGGCAACAGCATCCGGATTCCATACACATGACCATTCTGCCAACCAACGTTATGATGATCGACCAATATCTCTATGATCTCAAAGAAGCGATTGCTTATGCCACTGCACATCCCGAAGATGCAGGTAAAGGAAATGCTGCAGTCTATGGGCTGATGGCGAGGATTCCTTTCCGTGGACTGGTCGAAAAATCAGTGAGGAAAATTATGGAAGACCTGTATGGACTTGCATCAACAAGTGAGACAGACCAGCTTGCAGTAAAAGAGAGTGAGATTCCCGAAGGTCCCGCCTGGATGGGAATGGCTAACCTGGTATTATCAAGTTGGAATAGGTTGAAAAGCAAATGGTTTAGCAAGAAATAAAAACAACTGAATGATCCCGGCAGAAAAATTTCTAATACGCCTTCAGCCTATAGCAACAAAGAAAGCTCCATGGCTGCAAGTATTGCTGATGTGTTGTTCACTCTTCCCTATTCTTCGAGTGTCATCGCAACCTTATATTGATCCGATACAAGTACGGTACATGAGTGCATTGGAGAGTAAGAAACCTGTGGCGACACCTTTCACTCACCTATGGATTGGAAGCGATTTGCCAATTAAATTAAAAGGTGGTGCGATTTTATTATTCAGCCCGTATTTTGAACAATGGAGTCTTGACTCCGCTGAAACAAAAGAAATTTATCCTGCTGTTCAGAGCATAGCCTTTCCATTGGGATTGATCATGCCGTTTCATGAATCTAAATGGACACTGACTGTACTCCCGATTGTGAGATGGAATGGCGAACAGTTATTTGCAGAAAATACGTTTCAATATGGAGGCGTTGCCCTCGCTGGTTATCAACTAAAGCCACAACAGAAGTTCCGACTTGGTGTATATGCCAATGGTGAATTCTTTGGTTTGTTTATTATTCCTTTACTTGGTGTTGACTGGCGGATAGATGAAAAGAATTATCTCTTTGGAGTGTTACCCGGTCGTCTCACTTTTGAACATAAGATCAACGAAAAATTTTACAGTGGTGCTACCTTTCGGGCGCCGACCAGTAGCTACCGGTTATCGAATGGTCAATATATCCGCTTAGATGACAATCAGATTTCCCTCTTCGTGGATTATTATATAGGCCAACATTTTTGCATCACATTGGAACCGGGCTTCGGTGTCTTTCGGAAAATTCGAACCGGCATTAATAAAAAAGAATATCTCACGGAAGTGAATTGGGGTGACGGACCATTTATAAAGTTAAGTGCTGCTTATCGTATTCGTCTTTCATCATAAGACCTTTATGATTTTCTGATATTTATCAGTTCCAATTGTGAGAAAAATCATCTGGAAACCCAAGGGTCCGGATCACTTTTATAGCGATTAACGCCAAACGTCCTGTTTCTTTCAATAAAAAGTTAAACGTTTTTCCTACTTTATGCGGGCCATATTTTGACAGCGGCACTTCTTTATTCAATAACCTATATAAAAACCAACAGCCATGCCAGATGCAGCGCAAATCTTCACCTTTCTTTTCCTGATGCTCGGCCCATTCAAAATCATTGGTCCTTTTGCTAAAATGACACAGGCAGCTGATCGACCATTGGCCAGGAAACTGGCTTTGCGTGCTTTTATTTATTCCAGCATTGCTCTTTTATTAGCCGCGATCATTGGTGAAAATGTCCTGCTCAAATTCGGTATACCTGTTCCCATCCTCGCTATGGCCGGAGGAATCATTCTCTTTCTCGTGGCACTGCTCAACATCATCCATCAATTTGCACCTTCTGATGCACCCACCAACCAGGTGGCGGTTCCACCTACACTCAATATGGCGGTCAGTCCATTGGCATTCCCAACTATTGTAACACCTTATGGTATTGCAGCGGTAATCGTTCTTATGGCTTTGAGTCCCGATCTGAATTCAAAACTTATTGTTGGAGCTATTGTCGTCGGAATCATGTTGGTCAACCTGGGCTTCATGATGATGGGTCGCAAAGTTTTGAAAATATTTTTAGTGATCCTTCCTGTACTGGGAGCGATACTCGGTGTTGTGCAAGTGGCGTTGGGATTGATGATTATGTATAATCAATTCAAAATACTTTTTCCATAGAGTCGTCATCGATAAAGAATGATTAAAAGAATTCCATGATCAAAAGGTACCCTGGATAATATGGGGACCGTATTTCAACGAGCGCAATGAAATATTCATCGCCTGTTGAAGTCAGTATAAAGCATCCTGGAAATTTCAAGTATTCATGAGAATTACACAAACCAAAGGCTATTGGGAAGCCTGTTAACCTGAATTAAAAGTTTTTTCCCTGAACAAAATTGAATTATTACAGCAAATCCTTCAACCAATATCCTTTTACCACCATAAGTCATTTTTATTAATGATATGCATCATGCGTTACTAAAGCAGGGTGAGTCAATTTTACTGTTGAAAAAATGTGTTTCTATTGCACATTAAATTTTTTAGAAAAAAAATTTATTTCACTCTTTATAAATAAAGTAATCATGAATGCCGAAGTCCTGGCTCCCGAGCCCAAAGTCAAAAAATTTCATACCGTACCGCTGAATTGGAAAGAGGTGTACTACACGAATTGCCCATTGGTTTCAGCCAGCAATGTTGACCAGGAACTGGGTTGGACAAGAGAAGAATTCAAGAAGATTGGTGTTGCCTATAGTTTTATGCGCAGCCGCCGCGAGACTGACTGGTATCCGCACTATATCCACAACATGGATAACCTGATCCGCTTCGGTGGTTTATTCCCACCTATTCACGTCAATGCTGATATCCGCAGGACGAGATTGCTGGGCACAACGCATGCTCCTCATGAAGGTGGTTGTTTACTCGTGCGCTCAAGAGATGACCTTTACACGATGAAGGAATTGAAAGGAAAAAAGATAGGCATCTCGAAGAGTCTCAATACGATCAAGAATGACTGGTGGCGCATCCAGGAACATCAGGGTATTGAACTGATGCTCCGCTTGAATGGCATGACCATGAAGGATATCCAACTCGTTGAATTTCCTTATGCCGATGATTGGTACAATGATGCAAAGATGTTGGATCCGATGGAAAATCCATCTGAACTCTGGCTCAAACGCGATCACAAACATGACCTCGCTTTCCGTCCACTGGAAACAGCATTATTGAAAGGAACTGTTGATGCCATCTATACACAAAGCAAACCTTTCCAACATCTGCAAGAAGCTACCGGCAAAATGAAAGCTATTGAAGATCTGTCCAGGTATCCTGATTGGACACTCCAGGTTGCCAATATCCCGGCTGTCATCACCTGTTCGGATGTCATGGCTAAAGAACATCCTGAACTCGTCGTAACCTTTATGAAAGGCATGATCAAAGTTGGACGTTGGGCAAACGAACACAAACATGCAGCAGCTGCAATACTTGACAAACAAACCTTCTACCTCGATGTAGAAGATACCTACAGAGGCATCAAAGACATCGATATGGTACCGAACCTGTCACCACAAAACCTGGTGTCTGTCGATATCGGCAAGAATTTCATGCTGAAGAATGGTTACATCAAAAATGACTTTGATGTGTACAAGTGGGCAGCACCGGAATTCCTGGAACAAGCTGCTAAAGAATTGCTGGAAGAAAAATGGAAAAAAGTAACCGGTGATAAATTACCTGATACGACTGAATTGCTTTCATCAACGAAGCGGATCGGATAACCCGGTATCAGCACCTCAGAAAGCGCTGAACTTTTAATCAATGTCAAATTGAAGTTCAGTGCTACATATGATAAAGGTCCACCACTGTTGAAGAGGTGGACCTTTTATCTCTTAATCTTTAAATCCTTACCTCATGAATGCCAGGAATACTGCATTACAACAGGAACAAAAAGGTGATCACGATGGAATTATCTCTTCATCCGATGCTCAGGTTCCTCCTTCAAACAAGACCAGTTTGAAAAAATATTTAACTCCCCTTGAAGCTTATACGCTGTGGAAGGCTAATCCTCAGTCGGTCAATGTCATTGATGTCAGAACTTTCGAAGAGTACACTTTTGTCGGTCATTTGGAAATGGCCAGAAACATTCCTTTGGTTTTTCCAAAATATGAAAAGCCGGATGAAAGTGAAACATCATCTCCAACACCTGGTCGACCGCCAGGTTGCTCAGGCGAAATGAATGCAGATTTCCTCCCAATGGCGAAAAAACTATATTCTCCAAAAGACACGATTTTGATCTATTGCGCTACCGGGGGACGAGCTGCCATGGCCATCAATCAACTAGCTTCCGCCGGCTTTGAAAATGTATACAATATTATTAATGGCCTTGAAGGAGACCGGGTCGATGACCCTGGAAGTGTGTATCATGGAAAACACATGCGGAATGGCTGGAAAAATTTCGGGTTACCCTGGGGATATGCTTTCCACCCGGATCTAATGTGGGAATCTAAATAAAATGAAAATGCAATCGCTAAATAAAATAAGTGAACGAAGAGGGCACGTGAATAATTACGGACATTTTTTGACCAATGCACTTTCCGGATTCATCAACGTCAGCCATCTTATACTCCTTGTAATTATATCTGGTTCAATCGCCTTACCGGAAGCCTTTGGACAAAAAAATGAACAAACCATGAATCAACCAGTAGTGCTCTCTTTACCAAAAGAGAAAATGACTACCCTTGGTCTATATGTGACTTCCAGGGAAGCTTATGCGATGTGGAAATCCAATGGAGAGCGAATCAAGATTATAGATGTTCGTACACCTGAAGAATATATTTTCATTGGTCACGCTGACATGGCACGGAACATACCGTTGGCCACACAGTCTTATGAGTGGGATAGCGTAAAGCAAATGTTTAAACTTAAACCCAATCCGGATTTTGTTGCTGGCGTCAAAAAAATAGCTGGTCTGACTGACACCTTACTGGTGACCTGCAGATCAGGCGGAAGAAGCGCAATGGCTGTGAATCAATTGGCAGCAGCCGGATTCAAAAATGTATACAACATCACGGATGGCGTCGAAGGCGATATGATTAAAGATCCGGATAATGTATTCAATGGTCAGCGCATGAAGAATGGATGGAAAAATTCAGGATTACCCTGGACTTATGATATTGATCCAAAACTGATGCAGCTTCCTGAATCCATCCGGTAGTGATGGTAGACTGATAGGTAAAGGCTGGAGATTGACATTAGACTGAACATTTTTTTTGCGTTAGCATAAATAATGTCACCCTATTCAGGAAACAACAATAATTTGGAATCGACTTATTCCCGGAAAGAAAATAATGCTCGTCAATTTCAATCGAAAGGTCCTGCTATTGTGTATTGGATTTTGCTGTTGCAGTATAAGCAGTATCCTCGCACAAGAAACCTCCACTGAGTTTTGGCCAGAGGTAGATCTATGGTATCGATTCACTCCGGATTGGCGGCTTTCCATGTATTTGCCTTTGTCGAAAAATATTGAGACTAAATATCGTGAAGGTAGTATAGTCGTACAGGCGGATTATGCCTGGGGTAATTCAAGATTTATTGAGGATAGACGTCTACTGGATGAAAACCGCGAGACACAGATGAAGATTAACCTTACTCGCAGCGGATACTTAATTACAAAAAGTCTGGGCGATAAGGGTGAAACCTTTGAGGAGAATATGTTATTTTTTGAAGAACATTTCAGGACACCCTTCAAAAACCACATCCTGGTCTCGCACCGCCTGCGAAGTGATCTACGGTGGATTGGGGATGACAATACTTTTTCATACCGTGTCCGCTATCGTCTTATCATAGAGCGAGAATGGCAGGCCAAAAAAGTTTCCCTTGTACCTTTCATTAATGTTGAGCCCTATTATGATTCGCGCTATGAAACTATAAACCGTGTGAGATACATTGGTGGTGCATCGATATCGTGGACCCCTCGAATTGCTTTCGAAGGAAACATCACCTATCAACACGATACGCATTCCTCTGTTACTAATCTATGGGCCCTGAACATTATCCTTCATGTTTTCTTTGAAACCACCAAGGCTAAAAAATAATATTCCAATTTTACACTTTAACGCTCGAAATCATGCAAGCAGAACAGAAAGCAGAAAACATAAGCGGACCAGACACCTTGCTGGACATCACTGGTGGTGAGCAGAGAAGCAGTGAGGAACTTGCACTCGACCGCACACGGATGGCGTCAGAACGAACACTCATGGCATGGGTCCGCACTTCGCTGTCAATGATCAGTTTTGGTTTTACGGTTTTCAAATTTATCCAGGTCATTGAGGAGAATAACATGTCGAAATTTATAAAGGATCATACAGCCCGTAATTTTGGACTCTTCCTGATTGGTATCGGTACGTTTGCACTCGTCATTGCCATCATACAACATTATAAATACCTGAAGGTGCTTGGCCTCGGACTGCACGGCAAATTCTGGGACCTGAGTTTCGTCGTGGCATGCCTTATAGGTTTACTTGGCATAGTGATGTTTGTGAGCATCGTGCTCAATGCTGGGCCTTTCAGTTAATCGGAAAAAAGGCGGAAAGGCAGAAGGGTAAACTTCAACAACAACATATTTTCTCTTCTAAATCAACCCATTTCAACATTTAACTATTTCAACATTTCAAAATTTCAACATTTCAACATTTCAACATTTAACCATTTCAACAATTACACTCGCATGAAACGACTTCTTCCTCTCTTCATTTTTCTATCCACCTTCCTTTGTTACCTGGAATGGGGAGGAGGAAATTCAGGTTTTCTTTTTCAACTCGAGTCAGATTTATTTTTTAAAAGCACGGAAGCCAGTTCTTTTGTGCATCCCTTAATCTTGCTTCCTCTCGTCGGCCAGGTATTGATTTTGATCTCCGTATTTCTTCCAAATAAAAAATTGACGCTTGCAGGAATTCTCTTACTGGCTGTACTTGTGCTGATGATTTTGTTCGTGGGGATATTGAGCATGAACCTGAAAATCATTCTTTCCACGCTTCCCTTCGTTACATTAAGCGCTTATTTTATTTTCACCCGATCGGTGTCAGCTAAATGAAAAAGGTTTAGAATTGAATATCTTCGATACATGACAAAAAAAATATTCATCGCTACAATCTTATCTCTGGTATTAATATCATGTCATGATGAAGAAATAGTTCCATTCGAGTCCAATGGTTGTCTAATCGATTACAATTTTGACGACCAGACTGGCATGCCCTGTGCCGTCCATTCACAATCCTGCGACCCCACGGAAGTAGACGGTGAGTTTTATCTCATTGAAGCTGCCCGGAAATTTCTTCCCCAAAGTTGCCTGAATATCGGCAGCAAAATATTTTAT
>Ga0068851_10000109_pt1 | contig 44157 bp, 51 predicted proteins | sample KBSCornC12_FD_66588 | JGI IMG/M metagenome (GOLD analysis project Ga0068851, IMG submission 66588) | Corn rhizosphere microbial communities from Kellogg Biological Station, Michigan, USA - KBS Corn C1-2 | ecosystem: Host-associated > Plants > Roots > Rhizosphere > Soil ...
GCTGGCACTGGGCGTTGATGTTGATACGGCCGACCTGATTGGCGAAGGCGTCCACCAGGCGCCCGACTTCCACAGCGTTGGTGCCGAAGAGGCTCAGTTGCTGACCGAAATCGGAGTCGAGCACGTACTCGATCACGGTCTCCAGGTCGCGGTAAGGCACGATCGGCACCACCGGGCCGAACTGCTCTTCGTGGTACACGCGCATCTGCGGGTTCACCGGGTACAGCACCGCCGGGTAGAAGAACGAACCGCGACTTTCACCACCATGCTCATTCACCACCTTGGCGCCATGTTGCGCGGCATCGGCTACCAGGCTGGTGAGGTAATCCACCTTGCCCACTTCGGGCAATGGCGTCAGCGCCACGCTGTCTTCCCACGGCATGCCGGGCTTGAGCGTGGCCAGTTTCTGGTTGAATTTCTCGATAAAACTGTCGACGACATCTTCATGTACGAAGAGGATTTTCAACGCGGTGCAGCGTTGGCCGTTGAACGACAGCGAACCGGTAACGGCTTCGCTGACCGCATTGTCCAGGTCCACCTCTGGCAGCACGATGCCGGGGTTTTTCGCATCCAGGCCCAATGCCGCGCGCAGGCGGTGTGGTTTCGGGTGTAGTTTTTTCAGGTCGCTGGCGGCCTTGTTGGTGCCGATAAACGCAAAGATATCGATCTTGCCACTGGCCATCAGCGCACTGACGGTTTCACGGCCGCTGCCGTAGATCACGTTGATCACCCCGGCCGGGAAGCTGTCGCGGAACGCCTCCAGCAACGGACGGATCAGCAGCACGCCGAGCTTGGCCGGCTTGAACACCACGGTGTTGCCCATGATCAGCGCCGGGATCAGCGTGGTGAAGGTTTCGTTCAGCGGGTAATTGTAGGGGCCCATGCACAAGGCCACGCCCAGCGGTACGCGGCGAATCTGGCCGAGGGTGTCCTGTTCCAGCTCGAAGCGGCTGGAACGGCGGTCCAGTTCTTTGAGCGCGTTGATGGTATCGGTGATGTAGTCGCAGGTGCGGTCGAATTCTTTCTGCGAGTCCTTGAGGTTCTTGCCGATCTCCCACATCAGCAGCTTGACCACCGCGTCGCGCTGTTCACGCATGCGCCGCAGGAATGCTTCGACATGCTGGATGCGCTCGGCCACGCGCATTGTCGGCCATTCGCCCTGGCCGCGGTCATAGGCACGCACGGCGGCGTCCAGGGCGGTAAGGGCGGTCTCGGCGTCCAGCAGCGGCGTGCTGCCGATATGCACGCGCTCGTCGCCAAACTGCACCGGGCTTTGCACCTTGGCCAAGGGGCCGTTCCATACCTGCAACTGGCCGTCGACCAGGTAATCACGCTGTTCAATGGGCGCTCCGAGCTGGAACTGCTCGGGAACTGCGGCGGTGGAGGCAGGAAACAGCTGGGCGAGCAGGTTGCTAGTGGTCATGGCGCTACCCCTGGAATAGTTGCAAAACATGACTAGAGAGTCACCCAACAACAGGCTCTATGGCAAGGCTTGCGCGCTTTCTTGTACGCAGGGCTGTGCCCGGCGGTTAAACTGCGCGGCTTTTCAGAAGGAGTTCACATGAGTCAGTACCAGCCGGGCATTCTTGCCGCACCGGTGCCGTTGCAGGCACGCCATCTGTTTTTTGCCGTGGAGGCTCTGGCAGCCGTACCCGCTGCGTTGGACGCACTGGTGCAACTGACCGATTCGGCGGCAGTGGTCGGTCTTGGCGAGCCGCTGGTTGCCGCACTGGGCGCACGCGTTGAAGGCTTGCGCAGTTTTCCGGCCATCAGCGGGCCGGGCGCGCATAACCCGTCCACACAGCAGGCGCTGTGGGTGTGGCTGCATGGCGTGGATCGCGGTGAACTGCTGTTGCGCAGCCGTGCATTTGAAAAGGCCCTGGCCCCGGCATTTCGCCTGGTGCAGATGACCGAAGGTTTCCGCTACAAGACCGGCTTCGACCTCACCGACTACGAAGACGGTACCGAAAACCCCCACGACGACGCCGCAGTCGACGCCGCCCTGACCGACAGCGGCGCCAGCTTCGCCGCGATCCAGCAATGGCAGCATGACCTCGATGGCTTCGCTGCGCTGCCGGCTCAGGAGCGCGACCACATCATCGGCCGCCGCCATGGCGACAACGAAGAACTCGACGACGCCCCCGAGTCCGCCCACACCAAGCGCACCGCCCAGGAAAGCTTCACCCCGGAAGCCTTCGTGGTGCGTCGCTCCATGCCCTGGGCCGAGAATGGTCAGGCGGGCCTGATGTTCCTGGCGTTCGGCCATTCCTTTGATGCGTTCGAAGCGCAACTGCGCCGCATGAGCGGTCTGGAGGACGGGATTGTCGATGGCCTGTACCGCATCAGCACCCCCTTGACCGGTGGCTACTACTGGTGCCCGCCGATCAAGGATGGCCACCTGGACCTGAGCGCCCTGGGCTAAAGCACGCCGCAGGCCACACGTTCACCGCCGCCGCCCGACGGTCTCATCGCCCGCGGGTGCGCCGCCTGCTCGAACCAGGTGGGCGCGACAAAACGATAGCCCATGCCCGATGCCGTGGCGATGTACGGCACATCGTCATCGTCATCGCCCAGCGTGCGGCGCAGAGTCTTGATCTGTGTGCGCAGGTTGCATTCCTCGACCACCCGTTTCGGCCAGGCAATGTCGAGCAGTTCGGTTTTCTGCAGCAATTCGCCGGGCCGCGAGGCAAGGGCGATCAGCAGGGTCAGGGCGCGGTTGCCAAGGTTTACCGGCTGGTCGTGCCTGAGCAGTTGGTGGCGCTTGGGCAGCAGTCGATAAGGGCCGAAGTGAATCTCAACGCAACCGTCGTCTTTGAGGAGAGTGGTGGGTGAATAATTCATGTCGGTCATAGATCACCTGGAAGATTTATATATAGCCGGCCTGAAAGCGAGTCCTTTGGTTATTAGTGCAGTTGCACTAGCAGGCGCGGAGGGAAGTTGCTCGCCAAGCAATTGGGTTGCTTGGGACGAGTTATCAAACGCGATGATTAAGTCGCTTCTGTTACAAATCAAAATGTCTGGGAAGTTGGGCAAAAGGCTATTAGCGAAAAATGTGAAGTAATCGCGAAAATAAATGCCGGGTGTCGCTAGGTGGCGCGTTTCAAAAGAGGCTTATTGTTCAGCATTGTTCAGTGGGTATTAGCGGAGTGCCCGTAAACATTGGTCTTGAGCGTGTTTTCGTTTTTCTCTGAAAGTTCCATGTCACTCAGGCGATGAATTTTTTTCAACGCCAGGTTGAGCCAGACCTTTCACAACCTGTATCTGAAACGTTTCACAAGCTTTCACAGCGAAGGCGTTTTGATCGTGAGTAGTATGGGGCCCATGCAAACCAACAACGGTTCGAAGGCGCATTGTCTGACGTTTTGGGCCTTCATCGGTTTGCATACTTTCAGCGTGCTGTTGCGCAACTGAATAACTTCCCTATCGATGCAAGGAGATGAACATGGCTGATGTCCCACCAGTAAAAGCAGGCGGCGCCGACGACGCTATCGCGAAGATGGAAGCGACCTTCAACATGGCTATCGAGAAGTCGGCCAAGATCACCGAAATCAGCACCGCGAAAAAAGCCGAGCTGGACGCCACCAAACAGCGTCCGCAGAACTGATTCGCCAAACGGGCGGCGCTGGCGCTGCCCGTTTACCTCTCGATTCCCGTTTTTATCCTGATTCTTGACCCCGTTGCACAGGCTCAAAGGGGCAAACCCGACTATGACAGCCCTGATTTCCCTGGGCCCGGTCGCCGCAACTGGCGCACCGACCCTGACGGTGACCGGCGGTTTGCATCAGGGCAGTTCCCTGGTGCTCGACCAGCCTGTCTACACCCTCGGCGCCGATCTGGCGGCTGATTTGGTGCTCAGCGATCCCGGCGTTGCCGGCCTGCACCTGCGCCTGCGTTTTGAAGGCGGCCAGGTGGCGGTCGAAGCCTTGGGCGGTGACGTATTGATCGCCGGCAATGTGCGCATTCCCCAAGGCAACGGTCATCGCGCGCGGCTGCCGGTGCAGCTGCGCATCGGCACGGCGGGGGTGAGCCTGGCAATGCCTGGCGGTGCTGAAAAACCAGTGCCCGCGTCACGCACATTGACCCCCTGGATCGTCGCGACCGCGCTGCTGTTTATCTGTGCTGGAGCGCTGGCGTTTCGCAGTGAAGCACCACCGCAGCCGACAACCGCCGTTACCGCCGTTGCACCGCTGAAAACACCTTCCCGCGAACAGGCCAAGGCCTGGCTGGAGCAGCAGTTGCAAGCCGCCCGACTGGATACCGTGAAGGTCAGCAACAGCAACGGCCAGCTCAGCGCCACGGGCACCTTCGAACAGTCGCAAAAACCGCAGTGGCTGGCGGTGCAGCAAGCCTTCGACCAGCGTTACGGCCAGCAGATCGTGCTCAACCCGCGCGTCGCCGTGCGGGCCGATGCGGCGGCGCCGCGCGTGCGCTTGCAGGCCGTGTGGTTCGGGCCTCATCCGTACGTGATCAACGACAGTGGCAAGCGCCTGTACCCCGGCGCGGCGCTGGCGGACAACTGGGTGCTGGAACGTATCGAAAACAACCAAGTGATCCTCGCCCGTGGTGAGGAGCGCTTCACCTTCACGTTGTGACCATGCTCTTAAGCTAAGGCCCTGGGATGAAAGTCGAACCCCGCCCGTTGATCCCCAGTGACGTACGCAGTGCGCCGGTCGAAGCTGTGCGCCCGGTCAATTCGCGCCAGGCCACCGCCTTCGAAGCGGTGCTCAAGACCCGCAAGACCCACACCCGTCGCTCCCTGCGCAGCGACCTCGAAGAACTCACCGGCGCCGCTGGCGTCGACTCGCTGTTGTTCGGCAGTGCTCGCTCCCTGGAACTGCTGGAGCATGTGATGGAACACATCCTGCCAAGCCTGGACGCCGAGCCACACATCAAGGCACTGGCCGTCGAGCTGATCGGCGAAGAGATCGAGATGCGCCGCACCCTCGCACAGCAACGCTCGGAGGTACACGCCTGATGGCCCGCGATAACGACGACGCCGTGCAACTGCTCAAGGGCATCGGCGAGCTGTACCGGCGCAATGGCCAGTCCCAGCGCGCCCTGGTGATGCTGCTGATCGCGGTCAACGTCGCCCCCGATGACGGCGTGTTGCTGCGCTCGCTGGTGCTGGCTTTCACCGACAGCGGCGACGCGTCCCGCGCCCTCGGCGCCCTGGACCGTCTGGTGGCGCTGGAAGGCGAGTCCGCCAGCCTGTTGCTGTTGCGCGCCCGCGCCTTGTGGTACGGCGAGCGCAAGGACGACGCGCGCCAGTGCTTCAAACGCTATCTGGCTGCACGCAGGGCCGGCGCATGAGTGCGCTCAACCGCCTGAACAACCTGGCGCGCCTGGCTGCCCAGCGCACCGACGTGATCATCGTCGCATTCATGCTGATGGCGATTGTGATGATGATCATCCCGCTGCCCACCTACCTAGTGGACGCGCTGATCGGTCTCAATATCGCCCTGAGCATCCTGATCCTGATCGTGGCCTTCTACATTGGCCACTCGGTAGAGTTCTCCGCGCTGCCGCCGCTGATCCTGCTCAGCACGCTGTTTCGCCTGTCGCTGTCGATCACCACCACCCGTTTGATCCTGCTGCACGGCGACGCCGGGCATATCGTCAAAGCCTTCGGCGACTTCGTGATCGCTGGGCAAGTGGTGGTGGGCATGGTGGTGTTCCTGATCATCACCGTGGCGCAGTTCGTGGTGATCACCAAGGGTGCCGAGCGCGTGGCGGAAGTGGCCGCGCGCTTCACCCTGGATGCGATGCCCGGCAAGCAGATGAGCATCGACAACGACCTGCGCAATGGTGATATCGACCAGGCCGAAGCCCGTCGTCGCCGCTCGCGATTGGAGCGTGAAAGCCAGATGTTCGGCGCGATGGACGGCGCCATGAAGTTCGTGAAGGGCGATGCCATCGCCGGCCTGGTGATCCTGGCGGTCAACCTGCTGGGCGGCATGCTGATCGGCATGATCGAGCGCGACATGCCGTTCGGCGTGGCGGTGCACACCTACTCGTTGCTCACCGTGGGTGACGGCCTGATTGCACAGATCCCGGCGCTGCTGATTTCGGTGGCGGCGGGCACCGTGGTCACCCGCGTCAACAGCGACGGCGAAGCGGGGGACCTGGGCAGCGAGATCATCAAGCAACTGGGCGCCAGCTACCGCGCTCTGGGGTTGACCGCGTTGATCATGATCGGCGTGAGCCTGCTGCCGGGGTTTCCGACCTGGGTGTTCCTCGGCTTGTCCCTGGTGTTCGGTGGCGCGGCATTCATGATGTATCGCCGGCATCACCGCCAGCCGGAACTTGAAGTGCTGGTCGAGACGCCGGAGCCGGTGGTCGAAGTCCAGGCCGAACGGGATGACAACCTGTTGCCCGATACCCGCGTGCTGCTGACCCTCGGCAGCGGCGTGTCCCAAAGCGCGCCGCGCCAACTGCTGCGCCAACGCGTCGAAGCGCTGTGCCACGACCTGCGCACCGAGCTCGGCGTGGATATACCGGTACCGGGCATCTACATGGAAGCCAAGGCCACGCCTGGCAGTTTCCGCGTGTCCCTGGAAGGCGTGCCGGTAAGCGAAGGCGAGTTGCCGACCAACTGCCTGCTGGTGCAGGACGATCCGGTGCATGTGCAGTTGCTCGACCTCGCCACGGTGCAGGCCGATTCGCCGCTCACGGGCCGCAACGCCCACTGGGTCGAGCGCCAGCACGAAGACACGTTGCGCAACGCCGGCATCGGTTTCCTGCTGCCCGACGAGGTGTTGCGCGGTGTGCTGGAACGCAGCCTGCGCCGCTATGCCGCCGACTTTCTCGGCATCCAGGAAACCCGCCTGCTGCTGGAGCGCACCGAGGCCACCTACGGTGAACTGGTCAAGGAAGCCCTGCGCCTGGTGCCGTTGCAGCGGGTGGCCGAGACCCTGCGTTTGCTGGTGGGCGAAGGCGTGTCGATCCGCAACCAGCGCGCCTTGCTCGAAGCCATGGTGGAGTGGGGCGCCCGTGAAACCGATGCCGGGCGCCTGGCCGAGCACCTGCGCGCCGCGTTGGCACGGCAGATCAGCCATCAGTACGCCGACCGCAACCGGGTGATCGGTGCGCTGGTGCTGGCGCCGGGCCTGGAAGACCAGTTGCGCGGCTCCCTGCGTCGCCAGGAACCGCAGCGCGAGTTGATCCCCGAGGACGTCAGCCGCGCCTTGCTCGCCCAACTGCGCCAGGCGTGCGAGCACACCCGCGAGGTCAACAGCGCGGTGTTGCTGGTGCACCCGGAACTGCGCCGCAGCCTGCGCCGCCTGGTGGTGCGCGGCGAGCTGGAACTGGCGGTGCTGTCGTTCCGCGAGCTGGCCACCGAGTACAACCTGCAAGCGCTGGTGACCATCAGCCTGACCGAGATTTCCAATCGCCGCGGGCCTGCCGCGGCTTCCGTCACTCCCCTGGCGTCTGCCTCATGATGCGTTTTTGTGCGTTGTTGCTGACTGTGTTTTCGTGTGTGAGCCAGGCTCAGGAAATCGCCGCCGGTGCCGGAGGCTCTATCGCCCTGGCCTCCGGCGAAGGGCGCATCCTGCATTTTGTCGCCCCCGTGGACACGGTGTTGGTGGCCGAGCCGAATGTGGCCGACTTGCAGGTGGTGTCACCGGGCACCCTCTACATCTTCGGCAAGGCGCCGGGCAATACCAGCCTGATCGCCCTCGGCAGTGACGGTCAGCAACTGGCGAGCCTGAGCCTGGCCGTCAGCAGCGCCAGCCAGGCGGTGACGGCGCCGATGCAGGCATTGCATCCCGGCAACGCTGCGCAGATCAGCGGCGCGGGTAACCGTCTTATCGCCAAAGGCACCGTGGGATCGGTAGCGGAAGCCACGGACTTGAACGCGCTGCTCAATCCCCAGGGGCAGGGTTTCCAGAGCGCGATCAACACCACCGAGTACGCAGGGGCCGCCCAAGTGAACTTGCGGGTGCGCTTTGCCGAAGTGTCGCGTTCGGAGTTGCTGCACTACGGCGTGAACTGGAACGCGATGTTCAACAACGGCACGTTCTCGTTCGGCCTGATCACCGGCGGGCCATTGGCCGCAGCCTCGGCGGGTGGCTTGGCCGCAGCGGGCGCAGGCTCAGGCAATGTGAATATCGACGGCATGCTCGACGCCTTGCAGGCCAACGGTGTGCTGCAGATTCTCGCCGAGCCGAACATCACCGCCATGACCGGCCAGACCGCCAGCTTCCTCGCCGGTGGCGAAGTGGCGATCCCGGTGCCGGTCAACCGCGACCTGGTGGGCATCGAATACAAGTCGTTCGGCGTGTCGCTGTTGTTCAACCCGACCCTGCTGCCCAACGGCCGCATCGCCCTGCAGGTGTGCCCGGAAGTCAGCAGCGTGGTCAGTGGCGGCACCGTGGATTTCGGCAACTTTCATGTGCCGTCCTTCAGCGTGCGCCGCGCCGATACGCGGGTGGAAGTCGGCAGCGGGCAGACCTTCGCCATCGCCGGGCTGTTCCAGCGGGAAAGCAGCCAGGACATCGAGAAACTGCCGCTGCTGGGTGACCTGCCGATCCTCGGCAACCTGTTCCGCTCCAAGCGCTTCCAGCGTAATGAAACCGAGTTGGTGATCCTGATTACGCCGTACCTGGTGGAGCCGGTGCGCGGTCGCACCCTCGCCACGCCCCTCGACGCACCACCGGCTACCGCAGCGGCCACCGGACCGCGCAGCGGCGGGGCGTTCGGTTTCTACATGAATTGATCAGGGGGCCTGCCATGAATGTTTTACGTGTATTGCTGCTGTTGCCCCTGGCGCTGATGGGTTGCCAGACCCACCTGGCGCCGACGTACTACTCATCCGAATACCGCGCCGATGGCTTGCCGACCCAATGCCAGCAACCCCCGGCGACGGACACCATTGGGCTGGGCGAGGATTTCAAGCCGACGTTGGCGCTCGGCTGTGCAAACAATTTGAATCTCATGCAGATGGTCGAGCGCAAGCAGGACTTGACCCAAGGCCGCCCTACAGGGCCGGCGATGGCCGCGCCAGTGGGCCGCGCTGCCCAGGTGTACATCGAAGGGTTTGACCGCGAGCAATTGCAGCGGCGCAAGGATCAGCAAGAAGCCAAGGCCGATGCGGCGGGGGGCAAGCAATGACCTGTGTTGCTTGTTGTGGCGAGCGGGCCTGTTGTGGCGAGCGGGCTTGCCCCGCGTTGGGGCGCGAAGCGGCCCCTGTCAAATTCACCGCATTCCAACAGACAGTTCTCAGCGCCTGGTTTTGGGGCTGCTTCGCAGCCCAACGCGGGGCAAGCCCGCTCGCCACAACAGGCCCGTTCACCACAGAAAGCTCACCCACAACAGATTCAGCGCGGATCCACCAACCCCAACTCCCGAGCCTGGGCCACCGGATCGCTGATCGCCTTGATGCGCTTGGCTTCGTTCACCAACCGCGCCCGTTCGGCAGCGGGAATATCGTCCAACGGCAGTGCAGCGATGCGGTCTTCGTACCCCGCCAAGACCATCACCAACAACTCATTACGCTGATGCCGCGCCAATGCGCGGGGCGACTGGGCGACCGGGGCGATGGTGTCCAACGCCTGCTGCGACTGCCCGCCCAGCGCATACGCCAGGGCCAGGTTGCAGCGGTTGTCGAGGTCGTCGGGCTTGAGGCTCAGGCTCTTGGCGAACGCGGTTTGCGCCGCCGCGGCCTGACCATTGAGGATCTGCGCGACACCCAGGCGGGTGTACGCAACCGGCAAGCCGCTGATCCCGGCCGCCTGGCCCAGGGCGGTGACGGCACGCTGAGTCTTGCCCACTTGCAATTGCGCGGTGCCCAGGCCGAGCAGGGCTTCGGCATTGCGGGCGTCGAACCCCAGGGCCTGCTGGAAGGCCCGCTCGGCGCCCGCCGCATCCTTGGCGTCGAGCCTGGCCTGGCCGAGCTTGAGCCACAGCTCGATACCTGCGCCGGGTTGCTGCGCCGCCCGCTCGTACAGCGCTGCCGCACTGGCGTAGTCGCCGCGCTGGCTCAGGTCATTGGCCAGTTGCAGGGACTTGTCGGCATCGGTCGCAGGTGGGTGGGCGCAGGCGGTCAGCAGCAGGGTACTGGTGAGCAGAAATCTAGGGGTCATCGTCACAACTCGTCTGGCGAAGGCGGAGGCCATGTAAGCATATTTTTGATGGCTGTCCTATGCCTGTTCAGCGCCAGTTTCGCCCACGCTGCCGAAGAGCCTGACTGGTTCTCCCAACCCTACGCCTACGTGCTGGTGGACCAGGACGTGCGCAGTGCCCTGGAAGAATTCGGGCACAACCTTGATGTGCCGCTGGTGCTCTCCGACAAGGTCCGCGGCAAGGCCCGCAGCACGATTCGCGCGGCCACCGCCGGGGAGTTCCTGCAAACCCTGTGCAGCACCAACGGCCTCACCTGGTACTTCGACGGCAACCTCTTGTACCTCAACGCCAGCGATGAAATCAGCACCAGGCTCTTCAAGGCCAGTGCCCTGGACCTCGACCAGTTGCAGGCCTACCTCGGCAACCTCGATGTGTTCGGCCAGCAGTTGTCCATGCGCAACGGCCCCGAGGGCGATGAAGTGTTCGTGTCCGGGCCACCGCCGTACCTGGCGCTGGTGCAGCAGCATGTCGATCACCTGCAACCCAAGGTCGCCGCCGCCCCGGTGGCGCGCGAGCGCGGTGTGCGTGTGTTCCGTGGCGCCCAAGTCAGTACCGAAACCCCAACCCAGTAAAGGAGCAGCACCATGTCCGTAACGGCCGTAGACAGCAATCTCGCCCCTGGTGGCGCCAGCCCTGAAGCCAGGTTCAACGCGGCGGTGGATAACGCCAAGGCCGCCGATAAGCCCGCCGAGCCCACCGACGCCGAACTCACCGATTCGTTCATCACCCAGGCGGTCACTTACGGCGGCCAGTTCATCATCATGCCGAAGATGCAGGAACTGCTGAACGACGCCATGTCCGATGACGACGAAGAGTAGGAAGCCCCTATGACTATCAGTCTCGCCGCCGGCGCTTCGGCGTTGCCGCCGTCTGCCGGCGCGGGGCCCGCCGGGGCCTCGCAGAACCTGTTCGAGCACATGGCCAACACCGCCAAGGGCATGCCCGAAGGCGCCAGCCCGCACCAGATCGGCTCGGGCCTGATGGAGCGCATGAACAGTTTCATCGACCGTACGCGGGCGTTTTCCGAGCGCGCCGACCTGCTCACCAACAATCCTTCGGCACCGCCGCCGGCCCAGGCAGAAATCCGCACCGCCAGTGCTTCGCCCCAGGGTGAACCCGGGAAAAAAGTCGGCGAGCAACAGGTCGACCAGATCGTCCACTCCCTGGGCAAGATGTTCGATTACTCCATCGAAACCCAGATGGTGGTGCGCGGTGCGACACAGATTTCCGGCTCCGCCAACACGCTGCTCAAGGGGCAATAACATCATGCCAAGCCCAAACCGTGCGCTGCGCCTGTTGCTGATCGGCCTGCTCGCCAGCCTGTTGCAGGCGTGCAACACCGACCTCTACACCAACCTCAGCGAGCGCGACGCCAACGCCATGGTCGCGGTACTGCTGCGCGGTGGCGTCCCGGCCGAGCGCAAGGCCCAGGACAACGGCCAGCTCAAGGTGGTGGTCGATGAGTCACGCTTTGCTGAAGCCATGACCCTGCTCGACAACGCCGGCCTGCCGCAGCAGAGTTTTTCCAACATGGGCGAGGTGTTCAAGGGCAATGGCCTGGTGTCGTCGCCGGTGCAGGAGCGGGCGCAGATGATCTATGCGCTCAGCGAAGAGCTTTCGCATTCGGTGTCGCAGATCGACGGCATCGTCGCTGCCCGCGTGCACGTGGTGCTGCCGGACAACGACCTGCTCAAGCGCGTGATCTCGCCGTCATCGGCCTCGGTACTGGTGCGTTACGACCCGGGCACCGACATCAATACGCTGATCCCGCAGATCAAGACCCTGGTCGCCAACGGTATCTCCGGGCTGAGTTACGACGGCGTTTCGGTGACGGCGATCAAGGCCGCCGTCGCCATCAGCCAGAACCCGGCGCAACCGCGCCTGGCGCGCTTCATGGGCCTGTGGCTGCTGGAAGACAACCTGGCCCAGGCGCGGCTGATGTTCGGGGCCTTGTCGCTGATCGCACTCGGTGCGGTGGGTGTGCTCGCCCGTCAGCAGTGGGCACGTCGTCAGTCCCAGGCGTTGTATGTGCTCAAGGAGGGTGAATGAGTTTGTTCGAACGCTGGCAGGGGCTGATTGCCGAGCCGCTGCGGTTTGTGCGCGGGCCGAGCCTGGGTGCATGTTTTGCCGATGAATTGCCAGACGCCGTGCTGCAGGCGATGCAGGGCCAGCCACGCTTTCGCCAGCGCCTGGAGCAGTTGTTGGTCAGTCATTATCAACTGGCACCCATGGCGCAATTGACCACGCCGATGGCGGCGGACTTGGCGGTGCTGTTGTTGTCGCCGGCACAGTTTGCCCGCTTGCCGAGGTTGTGCGGCGCCATCTGGCACGCCCCGACCCTGAGCCGCGAGATCCGTCGCGAGGTGGTCAACGAATTGCGCGAAGGCCTGGGCGCTGAGGTCTTCGTGAGCGCCCTGGCCTTGCGCCAACTCGGTGGTGCGGCGGATCTGCTGCGCGAGCCGGTCGAGTTGGTCGACGCCGTCGACCGCGATGGCCAAGGCTGTGTCGCGGCCTGGCTGCACGCCCAGCACGCCGACTGGCAGGGCTGGCTGCGTTTGCGCTTTGCCTTTCCCCAGGGCCACGGCGCCCGTGTACCGCGCGACCTGGAAATCGTCCAGGCCGCCGCTGCGTGCCTGCTGGCCGAGGAGATCACGCCATGAGTGAACTGCCAAGCCGTCCCACCGCCCGCATCCTGCGCGCCGAAGACGCCGCGTTGTGGAGCGATGGCTTTGCCTTCCTGCAAGCGGCCAAGGCGCAGGCCGAGCAGATCCGCGCCGACAGCGAGCAGTGGCTGAGCAGTGCCCGCGCAGAGGGCTTTGAAAGTGCCCGGCAAGCCGGCGCTGAACAGGTGGCGCAACTGCTGCTCGCTACCCAAGCCCAGGTGCAGCATTACTTGAGCAGTCTGGAAACGTCCCTGGTCGACCTGGCCCTGGGTATCGTGCACGAAGTGCTGGGGGAGTTGGACAACGCCGAGCGTGTGGTGCGCAGTACCCGCCAGGCGTTGAGTGCGTTTCGCCAGGACCAGGCCCTGACCTTGTGGGTGCCGCCGGCGGACGTGGACGCCCTGCGCCAACGCCTCAACCTGGAGGGATTGGCCATTGCGGTGGATGCGGATGAACAGCTGAGCGCCGGACAGGCTCGCCTGAACAGCCCGGCCGGCTCCGTGGAGCTGGGCCTCGAAGCCCAATTGCAGAACCTGCGTCGCAGCCTGTTGCCCTTTGCCGAAGAGGGCCTGGCATGAACCTGGAACAGCTGCTGCCACGCCTCTGCGAGCGCCTGGCCCAGGCGCGCCCGCGGCCCATGCACGGCACCGTGCTGAGCATTCGCGGTGTATTGCTGCGCGCCAGTGTGGCCGGGGCGAGCATCGGTGAGCTGTGCCAGCTGCGCGACCCCGGCAGCGCCCGCAGCCTGAGCGCCGAGGTGATCGGTTTTGACGGTGACGAGGCCATCCTGTCGCCCATCGGCTCCATGGAAGGCCTGTCCACGCGCACCCAAATCACCGCCACCGGCGAGACCCTGGGCGTGGCCGTCGGGGATGCGCAGCTCGGCCGGGTCATCAGCCCCATGGGCGATTTCCTCGACGGCGACGGCATGCCGCCGACCGTGGCCTTGCAGCACTACCCGCTGCACGCTGAACCCCCGGCAGCGTTTTCGCGACAGTTGATCGTGCGTTCCATGGCCCTGGGCATTCGCTCCATCGATGGCCTGCTGACCCTGGCCCAGGGCCAACGCATGGGCATCTTCGGTGAGCCCGGTGTGGGCAAGTCGTCGCTGCTCGCCAGCATCATCCGCAACAGCGAAGCCGATGTGATCGTGATCGGCCTGATCGGCGAGCGGGGCCGGGAAGTGCGTGAATTGCTCGATGTGCAGCTCGACGCCCAGGCCCGTGCGCGCACGGTGGCGGTGGTTGCCACTTCGGATCGCCCGGCGGCCGAGCGGGTGCGTGCGGCGTTTGTCGCCACCACCCTGGCCGAGTACCACCGCGACCAGGGCCGCAACGTATTGCTGTTGATGGACAGCCTCACGCGTTTCGCCCGGGCCCAGCGCGAGATCGGCCTGGCGGTGGGCGAGCCGCCAACCCGGCGCGGTTATCCGCCGTCGTTCTTTTCAGCCTTGCCGCGTTTGCTGGAACGCGCCGGCCCCGGGCCCACCGGCAGCATTACCGCGCTGTACACCGTGCTGACCGAGGGTGATGCCGCCAGCGATCCGGTGGCCGAAGAGGCCCGTTCGATCCTCGACGGTCACATCGTCTTGAGCGCCGAGTTGGCCCAGCGCAACTACTTTCCGGCGGTGGATGTGTTGCGCAGTCGCAGCCGTTTGATGGAGCAGGTCGCCGGTGAAGAGCACAAGCGGCTGGCGATGCGCATGCGTGAATTGATGGCGCGGTATGGCGAGATCGAAATGCTGATCCGCGTGGGGGAGTACTCCGCCGGCAGCGATCCTTTGGCCGATGAAGCGATCAACCGCCACGCCGCTATCGAAGCCTTCCTGCGCCAGAACGCGGGTGAGCCGAGCAACCTGGAACAGACCCTGGCCCACATGCGCCGGGTACTGGCATGAACAAGGAGCAAATCCAATGAAAACCCAACAACTACGCACCCTGCAAACCCTGCGGGTGTTGCGTGAACAGCGGGCCGCCAGCCAACTGGCCGCGCAGCAGCAACGCTGCGAGCAGACCCACGGTGTGCTGACTGACGCCAAGGAGCAATTGCGCCTGCACCGTGAGGCGATTGCCGAAGAAGCGCGGCAGGTTTATGCGTCCCTGACCGAAGGCCTGTCGGTCGCCAGTTGGCAGGCCGCCCAGGATCGCCTGCGCGGCCTGTCGGATGACCAGCAGCAACTGGAAAACGATGTGGCTCACGTGTCCACCACGCTGCGAAGCCAGGAGCGCGAGCGCGATGTGTTCCGTCAGGAGCGCCTGAGCCGCCAGCGCCAGTCCGAGGCCTGGCAAAGCCTGCTTGAGGGCCGTGAAAGCGCCGAGCGCCGGGTGGGCGAGCTGCGTGATGAAGGCGCCGGCACATGATTCCAGCCCTTGCCGATTCGCTGTCGCCGTGGCTGACCCACTACGACCCGGCGTTACTGGCTCTGCACAACCAGTTGCACCGCCGCTGCCGTCCCTGGCAGGGCCGTTGCGGCGGGCAGGACTTGCGCGTGAGCTGGGCCGCCGCAGCGCGCCGCCTTGACGCGCCGCGTCATGTGCCGCTGTCGCTTGGCGGTGCCGCGATGCGCCTGAGTTTGCCCGCTGCGGCGCTGGAGCAACTGATGCTGCCGTTGGCGCTGCCGTTCGATGTGCAGCCGTTGCCTGCGCTGCCGCGCGCGTTGTTGCTGGAGCTGGCGTTGCTCGACCTGATCGAAAGCCTGGAGCCGTTGCTCGGTCACCCGCTGCAGGTGCTCGAAGCCGGTGATGAGCAGGGCGTGTTTGCCCTGCGGCTGGCGCTGGAATTGACCTTCGGCCACCAGCCCGCGATGAGCGCCCAGTTGGACCTGAGCGAAAGCGCCGCCGTACTGGTCACGCAACTGCTGGCGCAATACGCCGAGGTCGAACCCGACCCCTTGCCAGGCCTGCGCCAGACCCTGGCGGTGGTGGCGGGACGCCAGTGGCTGTCCCTCGGTGAACTGCGCAGCCTGCGCCCCGGTGATGTGCTGATGCTGGAGCAAGGCCCGGGCCTGTTGCTCGACCTCGATGGCCGCCTGCAGGCGCGCTGCCAATACCAGGGCGAAGTCCTGCGCCTGCAGGAAGCCTTGAAAGCCCCCTTTGTGGAACCGGAGAACCCCATGACTGATGTTGATGCCGCCGTTGCGCTGGATGACCTGCCGTTGAAACTGGTGTGCCAGGTGGGCAGCCTGGAACTGACCCTGGCGCAGTTGCGTGAACTGGGCGCCGGCAGCCTGTTGCAGCTCGACACGCCGGGTGTGGACAGCGTCGACCTGATGGTCAACGGCCGCCGCGTCGGCCAGGGCCAACTGGTGAAAATCGGTGACGGCCTGGGTGTGCGCCTGCTGAGTTTTGCCACCCCATGACCGGTTATCAGCCGAACCTGATCGAGATCATCCTGGTCGTTGCGACGATCGGGCTGATCCCGCTGGCGGTGGTGACACTCACCGGGTTCATGAAGATCTCGGTGGTGCTGTTCCTGATCCGTAACGCCCTTGGCGTGCAACAGACGCCGCCGAACCTGGTGCTGTACGGCATTGCGTTGATCCTGTCGGTGTACGTGACCACGCCGTTGATTGGCGACATGTACCGGCAGGTGGAGGGGCGCGACCTCAACATCGAGCATGTGGAGCAACTCAAGGATTTGGGCGATGCATTGCGTCCACCGTTGCAAGCGCACCTGAAGCGGTTTGCCAATGAGTCCGAACGCGGTTTTTTCGTGCAGGCCACCGAGACCATCTGGTCGCCTGAAGCACGCGCCGATTTGCGTGACGACGACCTGGTGGTGCTGATCCCGGCGTTCGTCAGCTCGGAACTGACCCGCGCCTTCGAGATCGGCTTTCTGCTGTACATCCCGTTCCTGGTGGTGGACTTGCTGGTGTCCAACGTGCTGATGGCCATGGGCATGTCGATGGTCTCGCCGAACCTGATCTCCATTCCGCTGAAGATTTTTTTATTCGTGTCCCTGAGCGGCTGGTCGCGCTTGATGCACGGTTTGATTCTGAGTTACGGCTGAGGCACGCCCCATGGGCCAGGACGTATTCCTGTCATTGATGAAACAGGCGCTGATGACGGTGCTGATGCTCTCCGCACCGGCGCTGGGCGTGGCGATTATCGTGGGCTTGAGCGTGGGCCTGTTCCAGGCGCTGACGCAGATCCAGGACCAGACATTACCCCAGGTGGTGAAGCTGGTCGCGGTGTTGCTGACCATCGTGTTCCTGGGGCCGGTGCTCGCCGGGCAGGTGGCGGAACTCGGCGGCCAGGTGCTGGACAACTTTGCGATGTGGACGCGCTGACCGCCCATGGATGCCAGCCTGACCGCGCAGTTCCTCGAAGTCGCCTACCCGGTGATCAGCTCCGCGTCGCTTGCCGCTTGCCGTGCCATGGGCGTGGTGGTGATCACCCCGGCGTTCAACCGCCTGGGCCTCACCGGCATGATTCGCGGCTGTGTGGCCGTGGCGATTTCCATCCCGATGTTCTTCCCGGTGTTCGACGCGCTGACATCGATGCCGGAGCACGGCAGCCTGTTTATCGCCGGGTTGCTGATCAAGGAGTTCCTGATCGGTATTTTGATCGGCCTGCTGTTCGGCATTCCGTTCTGGGCCGCCGAGGTGGCGGGGGAGTTGATAGACCTGCAACGCGGCTCGACCATGGCGCAACTGGTGGACCCGCTGTCGTCCGGGGAATCCAGCGTGATGGCGACCCTGCTCACGGTGATGCTGATCACGCTGTTCTTCATGTCCGGCGGGTTCATCCTGATGGTCGACGGCTATTACCACAGCTACCAGCTCTGGCCGGTCACCGCGTTCACGCCGGTGTTCGCCAGCTCGGCGCTGCTGGCGGTGTTGTCGATCCTTGACCAGATCATGCGCGTCGGCGTGCTGATGGTCTCGCCGTTGCTGATCGCACTGCTGGTGACCGACCTGATGCTCGCCTACCTGTCGCGCATGGCGCCGAACCTGCATATCTTCGACCTGTCGCTGCCGGTGAAAAACCTGTTTTTCACGATCCTGATGGTGGTCTACATCGGCTTCCTGATCCCGCTGATGCTCGACCAACTGGCGGAGTTTCGCGGCACGGTCGAACTGCTCAAGACCCTGGCCGGCATGGAGTAGCCCATGGCCGATACCAGCGAAGAAAAATCCCAGCCGGCCACGGACAAGAAGCTCCAGGACGCACGCAAAAAGGGCCAGGTTGCCAAGAGCCAGGACCTGGTGTCGGGCATGGTCATCCTGTTCTGCACACTGTGCATTTCCATTCTGGCGCCACGGGCCAAGGCCCAGGTCACGGCGCTGATCGACCTCACCGCGCTGATCTACGTCGAACCGTTCGCCACGGTGTGGCCACGGGTGCTCGACCATGCCGAGCAACTGGTGATCGGCATCACGTTGCCGGTGATGGCGGTGACCACCGGCGTGGTGATCCTGACCAATATCATCACCATGCGCGGGTTTGTGTTCTCCACGGACCCGATCAAACCCGAGTTCAAACGCATCAACCCGGCGGAGGGTATGAAGAAGATCTTTGCGCTGCGCAACCTGGTGGAGTTCATCAAGGGCCTGATCAAGGTGCAGGTGCTGGCAATCGCGTTCTACGTGGTGGGCAAGCATGCATTGCAGGCGCTGATGGAGTCGTCGCGCTGCGGTGCCGAGTGCATGCAGTCGACATTCTTCCTGGTGCTCAAGCCGCTGGTGTTTACCGTGCTGTGCGCATTCATCCTGGTGGGCGGGGTGGACGTGATGATGCAACGCTGGCTGTTCGGCCGCGACATGAAGATGACCCGCAGCGAGACCAAGCGCGAACGCAAGGACATCGACGGCGACCCGCTGATCAAAAGCGAACGCCGCCGCCAGCGCAACGAGATGCAGGCTCTGGCGACCAAGTTGGGTTTGGGCCGTGCGTCCTTGATGATCGGCACCACCGACGGTTGGGTGGTTGGCGTGCGTTATGTGCGCGGGGAAACGCCGGTGCCGGTGATCGTGTGCCGGGCCTCCCCGGAGGAGGCGTTGTTGATGCTGCAGGAGGCGTATGACCTGGGGATTCCCCATGCGCCGGACAAAACCCTGGCAGCGGGCATCGCAAAAAAGGCGGTGGCTGGCGACCCGGTACCTGATGCCGCATTCCAGGCAGTAGCGGACTGGTTGGTGGCAGCCCGTCTGATCTGAAGTAAAGGCGGTGTCATCGCCTTTACTTCAGATCAGACGCGCATGGCTCCAGAGGTTGGGGCCGCCGCCACAACGGGTAAGACAGGCGCAACCGGATTGGCTGCGCCTATGACTGTTGGCGCCTTTTCGAGGGCGGTATCGACTGAGGGTCCAGGTGAATCGACAGAGGTCGCCTCTTTCACGGCAGGTTTTTCCGGGAGGCGCAGATGTTCGGGGACCTCGTTTTTCAAGGCTTTCCAGGACGGGTCAAGCGATACCGGCGGTTTTTTGGGGGGCGCGGCGGCTGGTTCCTTGTCGGGTGCTGGTTTAGCCGTCTTGTCACCTGCTATGGCTTTAATCGCTTTACCTGTGCCGTAGGTGGCGCCGGCAGTGGCCACACCGGTGACGGCACCGACAGCGATTGCTTTGCCAGCGCCAATCAAGGCGGGAATGATTGCAGCAAGAAATGGAAACATAGGTAGGGTCCTTCATTGGCCGGGACGGAAGCCGATCATGAGTGTCCTGAGCGCCTCCATCAGTTCCATTTCTTACTGCTGGGTTCAATCAATTCCTACATCGTGGTTGTCGTTGGTCCACTCCGACGGTTTGAGCGAGTACTTATCCTGGTCTGCCTGACAGGGTCATTTCACCGCTGTAAAAGCTTGTGCGATTCATCCCATGTTCAATCACTACCGGTGCTGGAGCCGCGGCAACGAGGCGATGCGCAACTTGGGTTCCTGCAACCGCGCCAGGTCGGTCGCGATCTGCGCCCGCCAAAAATGCGCGCCCGCCAACTGCGCGTCCACCCAGGCCTGGCGCAGCAGCACGGTGGCCTTGTCCACCGAGCCGTAGTGCGCCTGGCGCAGGATCAGTTGCGCCTTGATCCGCAGTATTTGCGGCACGAACCAACGTTCATGGCGGCCGAGGGCCAATTGCAGGGTGTCTTCGAGCACTTCCAGGGCGAGTTTTTCCAGGCCCAGGCGCGCCAGGCCCAGGGCGTACTCACAGCGCAGCAGGCTGTAGAGCTGGCTGTCGCCCTGGCCTTGCAAGTGGTGCAAGGCTTCGCCCAGTTGCGGCACGCCGGTTTCCGGGGCGCCTTCGCGGATCAGCAGGATGTTTTCGAAACACAGGCGAAATTGCCGCCAGATATGCAGGTCCTGGCCGGTGGTGCTGTCTTGCAGCAGGCCCAGGTAATAGCGCACTTTCGGCAGGTTGGATGCCAACAGTGCCAGGGGTATGGCACCCAGGCACAGGGTGTACCAGAGGGTCGCGGGGTGTTCGAGGGAGATGGCTTCGTCGACGCAACTGCCGATCAGGCGCAGCGCCGGGTCGACATCGCCTTCAAGCAACTGCACCTTGGCCTTGAGGCAGCGGGCGGCGATGCGTTGGTCGAATTGCAGGTCGATGATGTGCGAACGCGGTGCCGACGGCGAGCCCAGGGCTTCATCGATGTTCTGCCGTGCCCCCATCAGGTCACCCATATGGAACAGCGCCACGGCACGCATGCGCTTGCCGAGCAATTGTTGGCTGCCGCTGCTGTTCAGCGCGATGTAGCGCTCGGCCAGTTCCAGGGCTTCGGTGTACTGGTTGCAGCCGCAGCGGTCGGTCCACAGGCCCCACAGGGCACGCAACTTGTGCTCGGCATCGCCGAGGTCGCGGGCGTCTTCGCATACCTGGCGCCAGGCGTCGCGCATCGGGCCGCCGGTGCCGTAGGTGAGCATCAGCACGCTGGCCAGGGCCGTATGCAACAACATGCGCTGGCGCAAGGGCAGCGGGATGAGGGCGTCGCTGGCCAGGCCTTTGTCGACCCAACTGCGGCACTCGCTGATCAAGGACACCCGCAGCCACAACGGCACGCCGCCCAGGGTCAATTCGATGCCCAGGGACAGGTCGCCGGTGGGCGAGTAGGCCCAGTCGAGGGCTGCCCGGATGGTATTGATCTGCGCAGCGTAGAGGGCCAGCCAGGTGCCCGGCGACAAGCCATCCAGGGTTCGCCCGGCTTCCTGCAGCACACCGAGCGCATAGCGCGCATGACGCTGGCAAGTGGTACGGGTTTCGCCTTGTTCGTCGAGTTTTTCCAGGGCGTAGGCGCGGGTGGTTTCCAGCAGGCGGTAGTGCTTGGGCACGGTGGATTCGCTGGCGATCAGCAGCGACTTGTCCATCAGGCTTTCGAGCAAGGGCAGGGCGTTGCGTGGGGCCAGGCGGCTGGAGGCGGTCATCGTCTTGACCGCCTCCAGGGTGAAGGAACCAGTGAACACCGCGAGCTGGCGCAGCATGGCCTGTTCGTCGTCGCTGAGCATGGCGTAGGTCCAGTCCAGGGTCGCGCTCAGGGAACGGTGCCGGGCGAGGGCGGTACGCCGGCCAGTCATTTGCAGGCGGAAGCTGCCGTCGAGCAGGCCCACCAGGTCCTGGATGCCAAAGGTGCGCACGCGGGCGGCGGCGATCTCGATCGCCAGCGCGTTGCTGTCGAGTTTGCGGCAGATCGCACTGACGGCCGCGACGTCGGCGTCGGTGAATACAAAACCCGGGTCGAGGGCGCGTACGCGTTCCACAAACAGACGCACGCCGGACCATGCCAGGGCTTGCTGGGCGCTGAGGTGGGCGTGTGCGTCGGGCACCTCCAGCGGCGCCAGGTCATGCACCCGTTCGCCGTGTGCACGCAGCGGTTCGCGGCTGGTGGTAAGCACACAGCATTGCGGGGCGCTGCGCAGCAGGATTTCGACCACGTCGGCGGTGGCCGGCAGTACGTGTTCGCAATTATCGAGCACCAGCAGCAAACGGCGGTTGGCCAGGCTGGCGACCACACAGTGCAGCGGGTCTGCGCTGACGGTCTGGATACCCAATGCACTGGCGAGCATGCCGGCCACCCATTGCCCGCCAGTGGCGGGGGCCAGGTCGACGAAGCACGTGCCCAGATTGAGTTCACCGGCCAGGCGCTGCGCCACCGCCATGGCCACGGTGGTCTTGCCGATTCCGCCGGGGCCGGTGAGGGTCACGAAGCGCTGGCTCATGACCTGGTCGGCCAGGCTGGCGATCAAGGCGTCGCGGCCGATCACCTCAGCCGTCGGCGTCGGCAGGTTGGGCTCATCCACACGCACATAGGGCGCGGGCAGGTGCTCTTCACTGGCCGCCTGTACGGTGACGGGGGCGACAAAGCGATAGCCGCGGCCCGGCACGGTGACGATATAACTGCAGTTGCCATCGTCACCCAGCGCGCGGCGCAGCGCGACGATCTGTGCGCGCAGGTTGCATTCTTCCACCACCACCTTGGGCCAGGCGAAGGCGATCAGTTCGGCCTTCTCCAGCAATTCTCCCGCACGGGTCACCAGGGCAATCAACAGGTAGAGCGCGCGACTGCCCAGGGTGACCGGCACGCCGTTGCGCAACAACACATGCTGCTTGGCCAGTAATAGATAGGGGCCAAAGCCCAGGGTGCTGTCAGGGGCGGCCGGCGCGGGATGGTCTGCGTCCAGAAAGGACACTGCGTGGTTCTTGCTCGAGCTCATCAAATCGTCCTTTTTATAGTCAGGCTTGTTATTGGCGATCAGGCCATTCGCCCTTTTTGGGGTACAGATGTGCAGCAGCAGTCTTGGAAAAATGATGTCGATCAACCGTGTTAAAGGCTGCCCTCCTTTGGGGCGTGGTCGTTTTTATGGTGACGTCACGGAGCCTGTTTCAGGGGATGAGACTGTCTCAGAGCTGAAACATTTTATTACTAGAAATACTGATAAAGCAGAATGTATGCCAGTTGGCATGTAACAAACATGACAACAACCGCATGAAATTTATGGTGATTTTTGCGGTCGTCGACGACAGGGGAGGGCCTTCGTTCGGAAAGGCGAATATTTCTAATTGTGTCGTTCGGGATGCCGAATAAAGCGCCGGGGTTTTGGCACTGTTTTATTGACTGTGTATCGAACTGTATCCCTGCACCATCCTGATACACCTGCATGACGTTCTGTCGCGTTCGCGACACAGAGCGGATACACGCCTGGCTTTAACTCTGCTCACCAGCTGGCGCAGGCGGTCACCGACCCCAAGCGCCCTGGCCACCCTCAGTCAAGCCAGGAGACTCATCTTATGAAGCGTCCTTACGCAGCCCTCGCGGCAACCCTTGCGCTGTCCCTCAGCGCCTTCGCGGCCGTGGCTCACGCCGACGAGCCCAAGCCCCAGGAAAAATGCTTTGGCGTGTCCCTCGCCGGTGCCAACGATTGCGCCGCCGGCAAAGGCACCTCGTGTGCCGGCACCGCCACCACCGACTATCAGGGCAACGCTTGGGTGCTGGTGGACAAAGGCACCTGCACCCAGATCAAGACCCCTAAAGGCTTCGGCAGCCTCACGGAGCAACCGTGATCCAGCGCCTGCTGCCCGAAGCTCTGCTGTTGCTGGTGGCGCGGGTGGCGATCGCGGCGGTGTTCTTTCTGTCGGGACGCACCAAGGTCACCGGTTGGATTGAACTCAAGCCGTCGACCTACACGCTGTTCCGCTCGGAGTACGCCTTGCCGCTGATTCCGCCGGAGTGGGCGGCGCACCTGGCGACCTACGCCGAGCACCTGTTCCCGCTGTTGCTGGTGCTGGGCCTGCTGACCCGTCCGTCCGCCGCCGCGCTACTGGGCATGACCCTGGTGATCGAGGTGTTTGTGTACCCCGATGCCTGGCCGGTGCACCTGACCTGGGCGGGGCTGTTGTTGCCGCTGCTGGCTTATGGCGGTGGGGCCTGGTCGCTGGACCGCCTGATGCTGGGCAAACGTTCTTAACTTTGATGGAGATTTCCCATGCGTATGCTTTCTTCCCTGGCCATTGCCATGGCCTTGACCGTTCCGATGCTGGCCCAGGCCGCGGATGCCCCGCAGCCCGGCACCGGTAAAAGCGTGGTGATCGTGCCCGGTTCGTTTGTCGACGGCTCCGGCTGGCGTGTGGTGCACGACATCCTGATTCACAAGGGCTACAAGGTCACGGTGGTGCACCAGGGCCACGAGAACCTGGCCGCCGACGTGGCCGAGGCGCGCGAAGTGCTGGAGCAGCAAGTCGGCCCGGTGGTGCTGGTGGGGCACAGTTCCGGTGGCGGGGTGATCTCGATTGCCGGCGACCGCGACAAGGTCAAGTCGCTGGTCTACGTGTCGGCGCTGCAACCGGAAGTGGGCGAGAACATGGCCCAGTTGATCGGCTCCATGCCGGCGCCCAGCGATGACATCAAGCAGAGCCGCGACGGTCACCTGTTCTTCGACCGTGCCAGGTTCAACGCCGACTTTGCCGCCGACCTGACCACCAACCGCACCGACTTCATGGCCGCGTCCCAGGTGCCCGCGACCACTGCCCTGTTCGGCGGCACCGTGTGGGCCGCGGCCTGGCACAAAAAGCCGACCTACGCGGTGGTCTCCACCGAAGACCGAGCCCTGAGCCCCGACCTGCAGCGCTGGATGTACAAGCGTGCCGGTTCCAAGGTCACCGAAATCAAGGCCAGCCACTCGGTGTACATCTCCCAGCCCGAGGCTGTGGCGAAGGTCATCGAAGACGCTGCTTCCGTTATCAAGTAATTCACCCCAACCCTGGAGAAACACCCATGAACACTGCACTCAAATCCCGCCTGAGCCTCGCTGCCGCTGCCGCCCTTATCGCCATGGCCTCGGCCTCATTCGCCACCGCCGCCAGCGCCGCCGACCAACAGGAAAAACCCGGCCGCTGCTACGGCGTCAACACCTGTAAAGGCACCAGCCTGTGTGCCACCGCCAAGAACGACTGCAAGGGTCTCAACAGTTGCAAGGGCGAAGGCGTGATCGTCAAGACCCCGTCCGAGTGCCTCAAGGCCGGTGGCACCTTGACCGAACCGAAGTAATCCACCCGGCGGGCCCTGTGTGGGCTCGCCACTTATTCGTTGCGGAGATCCGTCATGTCGACATCCAACCCTCACTTTTCAGGCTACGGCCTGGGGCTGCGCAAGGAGCATTACTGCGACTTCCTGGAGACTTCGGTGCCCGTGGATTTTGTCGAAGTGATCTCCGAAAACTTCATGGTCGCGGGCGGCCAGCCCCGGCACATCCTGCGCCAGGTGCGCGAGCGTTACCCGGTGGCACTGCATGGTGTGTCCATGTCCATCGGCACCGCCGAAGGGCTGGACACCGATTACCTGCGGCGCCTCAAGTCGCTGGTGGATGAAATTGAACCGCTGTTTGTCTCCGACCACCTGAGCTGGTCGCGCAGTGGCGGTTTCAATGCCCATGACTTGTTGCCGGTGCCCTATACCGACGAAGCGCTGGACCGGGTCTGCGCCAATATCCACCAGGCCCAGGACGTGCTGGGCCGTACGATGCTGTTCGAGAACCCCTCGAGTTACCTGGCGTTCGAGGGGGCCTGCATGACCGAGTGGGAGTTCATCACGGCCATGGCCCGGCGCACCGGCTGTGAACTGCTGCTGGACGTCAACAATGTGTTTGTCAGTGCGAGCAATCACGGTTTCGACGCCCTGGCGTTTCTCGACGGCATCCCCGCCGAGCGAGTACGCCAGGTGCACCTGGCCGGCCACAGCCAGGGCCGTGACATCTTGATCGACAGCCATGACAGCCCGGTGTGCACCGGCGTCTGGGAACTGTACGCACGGGCCATGCAACGGCTGGGGCCGGTGGCGACCATGATCGAGCGTGATGATGAGATCCCGCCGCTCGCCGAGCTGCTTCAGGAACTGTCGATGGCCCGGACGTTGGGGGCGGCGCTATGAACCTGGCGCAACTTCAGCAGGCTTTTCGCCGCTGGCTGGTGAACGCGTCGGATGAATCCGCGCAGTTGCTGGGCAGCAATCACGTCGGTTTGGCGGTGTACCAGAACAACTACCGCGCCCAGTTGGTGGGTTGCCTCGAACAGGCGTTCCCCAACCTGCGCCGTTGGCTTGGAGAGCAAGCGTTTCTGGCCGCGAGCATTACCCATATCGACAACCATCCGCCCCATGCCTGGACCCTGGATGCGTACCCCGAGGGGTTCCACGCCACCTTGAAGGATGTGTTTCCACAGAATCCGGATGTGCATGAGCTGGCCTGGATCGAGTCGGCCCTGAATGAGGCCTTTGTCGCCGCTGACGCGCAACCGCTGGCCTTGGAAGCGTTGGCCGAGCTGGACTGGGACACGGCGGTATTGCAGCTCACACCGTCGTTGCGTTGCCACGACTTGACCACCAATGCCGAGGCCATCTGGTCGGCGCTGTGGCAGGAAACGTGCGCGCCGGAAGCGGTGATGCTGGAACAGGCGGGCGGTTTGCTGGTGTGGCGGCGGCAATTCACCTCGCGGCTGCGTCAGGTGGATGCGCTGGAACTTCAGGCGGTGCAGCAGGTACAGGCTGACGGCAGTTTCGCCGGGCTGTGTGAGTTCCTTGTGCAACGCCTGGGGGAGGACGCGGGCGTGATGCAGGCAGGTGAATACCTGGCCGCTTGGCTGGGCAGTGAATTGATCGTGGGGGTGAGAGATGTTTGACCGTCGTGGTTTTTTATTGCTGGCGACGGTGGTGATCACCGCCCCGGCGTTTGCGGTGCAACAGGTGAGCACGGATGAGGGGGAGGTGCGTTATGAGCAGTTCGGGCCGGAGGACGGCCGCGCGATCATCTTGCTGGCGGCGGATGTGCAGGTGTTTGCGGCGGTCAGCGGGCCGCTGGCGGCGCAGGGTTTCCGGGTGATCGTACCGTACCTGCGCGAGGCCGATGACGTGGCGCTCGGCCAGGATGTGCTGGAACTGATGAACGCGCTGCATATCCCCGAGGCGGTGCTGGCCGGTGTGGAACAGGCCGCACGCGTGGCGACGCACACGGCGACCCTGAAACCGACACGCTGCGTGGGGCTGGTCACGCTCAACACGGTGCCCCAGGCGGGTTTTGCCGAGGCGGTAGGAGTGATGGCTAAAACCGGGCACTGGCGAACATGAAAATACGGACAGTTAGCCAATCGGCCACTGAATAAATTCGCGGCTGCCATTAATCTAACCGCCTTAGTCACCTGCGCGGATTGTTCATGTCTTCTGTTGCCGATGGGTTGCCCCTCGATAAACGCCTGCCGGCCGTGATCGCGATCTCCCTGGGGATCGGCATGGCGACCCTGGACACGGCCATCGTCAACACGGCGTTGCCGACCCTGGCCGAAGGGATCGGCACCGATTCCGCTTCGGTGATCTGGGTGGTCAATGCCTACCAGTTGGCGATCATCGCCACGGTGCTGCCGTTTGCTTCGCTCAGCGATGTGCTGGGGCATCGCCGGGTGTACCTCGGCGGGTTGTTGCTGTTTATTGTGTCGTCGCTGTTTTGCGGGTTGGCCGGCTCGCTGCTCACCCTGACTGCCGCGCGAGTGGCGCAGGGGCTTGGGGCGGCGGCGATCATGAGCGTGAACACGGCGTTGCTGCGGCATATCTACCCGTCAAAAATGCTCGGGCGCGGGCTGGGCTATAACTCGTTGGTGGTGGGGTTGGCCTTTACCCTTGGGCCGACGGCTGCGTCGGCGATTCTGTCGGTGGCGACCTGGCATTGGTTGTATCTGATCAACGTGCCGCTGGGGTTATTGGCCTTGGGGTTGGGCGTGCGCTCGTTGCCGACCCTGCCGATGACCGGGCATGCCTTCGACCGTCTTGCCGCCGTACTGTGCGCCGGGCTGTTCGCCCTGCTGGTGCTGGGCCTGGGCACGGCGGTGCACGGTGCCCAGGGTGCGCTGACGCTGGGTGTGATTGCTGTGGCACTGGTCTGCGGCGTGCTGCTGTTGCGGCGCCAGGCCGGGCACCCGGCACCGATGCTGGCGCTCGACCTGTTCAAGCGCCCGGTGTTTGCCTTGTCTTCCTTGACGGCCGTGTGTGCCTTCAGCGCCCAGGGCCTGGCCTTTGTGTCGCTGCCGTTTTTGTTGCAGGCGGTGCTCGGCCATAGCCAGGTGGAAACCGGTTTCCTGATGACGCCATGGCCGGCGGTGGTGGCGGTGATGGCGCTGGTTGCGGGGCGTCTGGCGGACCGTGTGTCCCTGGGCGTGCTGTGCGGCATCGGCTTGTTGATGCTCAGCGTGGGGATGGCTGCGTTGGCCACCCTGGGCAGCGGCGCCTCGGCATTTGATATCGGCTGGCGCATGGCGCTGTGCGGGGCCGGGTTCGGTTTTTTCCAGTCACCCAACCTCAAGGCGTTGATGACCAGCGCACCGCTGGCGCGCAGTGGCGGGGCGAGCGGCATCGTGGCGATTTCACGCCTGCTGGGCCAGACGCTGGGCGCATCGCTGGTAGCGTTGTGTTTCCACCTGTCCGTGGGCAGCGGCCCGCATTATGCGCTGTGGCTGGGCTGCGGGTTTGCACTGGTGGGCGCGGTGGCCAGTGGTCTGCGTTTGTTGCCCTATGGGAAAAAGGGCTGATTAACGCTACCGTGGCGACCTGAATATTTCGGGATGTTTCAGATTTATGTCCAGCCTGGCCCTCCGCACCGCTGATACCTACTCCCGCCGCGCCGCTTTGACCCTGGCTTTATGCCTGCCCAGTGACGTGTTGCTCTACCTGTTGCTGCCCATGGAATCCCAGGCGTTCGGCATCACCCTGGCCCAGGCCGGGGTGTTGCTGGCCGCCAACCGCCTGGTGCGGATTTTCGGCTACCGGCATGTGCTCAATTTCTACGCACGCAACGGCGACCGCCTGACCTGCATGATCGCCGCCGGCGCCGCAGCGTTGTGTGCGGTGGGCAACTCAATGTTGTCCGGGTTTGCCGCATTGCTCTGCCTGCGCCTGGTGTGGGGCTTGTGCTTTGCAGCGTTGAACCTGTCGACCCAAGTGCTGGCTACGTCGGAACCTGCCGGCGCCGCACGCCGCGCCGGGCGCTCACGGGCGTTGATCGCCCTGGGGCCGATGCTGGCGCTGCCCCTGGGCGGCTGGCTGACGCTGTGGGCCGGGCCGCGTCCGATCTTTCTGATTCTGGCCGGGTGTTGCCTGGTGGGCTTGTGGATGGCGCGCGGTTTGCCTACGGTCGGGCATGATTTGCACAGCACCCCGGGCCGACGCTTCAAATGGCCGGACAGTGTGGCAGTGTGGTCGTTTATCGAGGGCGTGGCGCTGGACGGGTTGTTTATCTTCGGCCTGTCGCTCCAGGCGCAGAAGCTGCTGGGCGGGGATGCGGTGCTGATCGCCGGCGGCCTGATGGCGTTGCGTTATGTCTCGGAAATGCTCCTGAGCCCTTTGGGCGGTCGAGCGGCCCAGCGGTTTGGCGCCACCTCGATGCTGTTGCTGTTTTCGTTCCTGAGTGCCCTGGCCCTGACGGCGTTCGGCAGTTACTGGGTGATTGTCGGCGCGGCGGCGGTACTGGTGTTGCGCGCACTGCAACTGCCGCTGGTGACTACCCTGGTGGCGGAGCGCAATCCCGGGTCGATGCGCGTGTCGGCCCTGGCCTCGAATGCCGTGTGGCGCGATATCGGCGCCGGCCTCGGCCCCTTGCTCGCCGGCCTGCTGCTGCCGATCGCCTCGGCGCCGTGGGTGTTTGGCCTGGCCGGTGCAGCCATCGCCGTCAGCGCGGTGTTCTGCTGGCGGGCAAAAAATTCCAACTGATGATGTGAGGTTGTACGTGTCCTCTCAAGAAAGCTTCGTAGACGTGCTGGACAAGGCCTATCGACACTGGACCGGCCAGGGACTGCCGGCCCCGGCACACCTGGACGCACAACAGCGCCTGGCCTGGCTGCACCGCGACGCACCCTACAGCCTGCTGGCCCATGACGGCGGCGCAGATCCGCGATTTACGTATGTGAATGAATGCGCCCTGCAGTGCTTCAAATACCCGCGCGAGAGCTTTATCGGCATGCCCTCACGCTTCAGCGCTTCGGCCCTCGACCGCGATGCGCGTCAGCTGCTGCTGGAGCAAGTCACCGCCAACGGCATCGCCGAGGGCTACAGCGGTTGGCGGGTGGATGCGCACAACCAGCCGTTCATGATTCATGCCGGGGTGGTATGGACCTTGCTCGATGACGCCGGCCAGCCGTGCGGCCAGGCGGCGCTGTTCTGGCCCGACGAGCAGCGCATCGGCGAGTTGCCTTAAGCGGTTTTCAAGGCTGCCAGCCAGGCGGGGTCGAGACGGGTTTGTTCGGTGTCGATCCCCAGCGCCTGCATCCTGGCCTTGTGCGCCTCGACCTCAGCCACCAACTGCACCTGGGCGCTGGAGTTGGCCTCCAGCTCATGCATCTGCGTCAAGCCCAAGTGGTAGAAGCGCAGTACCTTGATCGCCGCCGGGTCATTGGCCTGCACCCGCTCGATGACCTTGTGCATCACATTAGTCACGCTCATCAGGCTGCGCTTGAGCTGCCAGCCATACACCGCCGGCGCGAGCCACCCCTGGGTCCAGAACGGGCCACGGACCAGGGCCATGGTGATCAGCACCCCGGCGAACACACCGCCGACATTGAAGCGGAAATTGTCACCGCCGGGCTCACCAAACAGCATCACCGCCAGGCTCGACAGCAGCATCGCCAGGGCGACGAACAACACGGCCACGATCAGCGTGCTGCGCCGGGTCTGTTGACGGAAGGTGACAGGGTCGCAGGGTTTGAGCTCGAACATCCGGGGCATTTCTCCAGAAGGGGCCGGCATCATCTCACGCTTGGGCAAACAAGTTGAACGATGCTGCACGGCGGTTTCTCTAAATTGGTGTAGACCCTTTGAGGTGAGCCATCATGCCCGAATACAAGCAACCACCGCCCGGTACCCCGAACCCTGACCGCACACCCGGAGAGGAAGAGCGCGACAACGATGCGTTGCGCCCCAACGACCCGGCGGAGCGCCAGGAAGACGACGTGGAGCGCGTCGAGGAAGACCTTGAAAGCCTCCATGACAAGGCTCGCCCACTTTAAATGAGGAGAACGCCGTGAGTGACACATCGAAAGGCCCGGCTTCGGGCGAGCATTCCAGTGTTCAGGATGAACTGGGGTTTGATCCGGATTCACCGGATGTATCGGATCCGCAGGTAGACCCCATTGGCCCGGCTATCGCGCCGTTGGATAAGAAAAACACCGACAAGGACGAGCGGAAACCACCCTACGATCCGCTGGGAGATTTGAAGACTTGATCCGGACACAGTCCTTGCGGCTCATTCTTGCCGACACGCATCGTGCGTGGCGAGGTCGCGATACTGTCCTTTGAAGTACACCAATGGCTGCGAAGCAGTCGCTTCAGGCAGGTTCATGGCTTTCACTTCGCCGATCACGATCAGGTGATCACCCGCGGCGTGTTCGGCGTGAATTTCGCAATCCAGCCAGTACAGGCTGCCGGCAATGAGCGGATTGCCCAGTGGTGATCCCTGCCACTCCACGCCGTGCCACTTGTCTGTGCCTCGCCGAGCGAACTGGTTGGAAATCCTGACCTGCTCGCCGGACAGGATATTGACGGCAAACCGGCCGGCCTGGCGCATCCTCGGATAGCTGGCTGAATTGGACATGACACTGAATGACACCAGCGGCGGGCTCATCGACACGCTGTAGAACGACTGGCAAGTGAAGCCGATCGGCTCGCCGTCAACGTGGGAGGTAATCACTGTGATACCGGACGCGTAGTGCCCGAGGGCTTCTCGAAAGCGCGAGAGCTCGATGGGAGGTGACATGGGCGGTCCTGAATGGGGTGACGTGCGAATGCGCCAGGCAAGGCCTGACATCGTCAGGCCTTGCGCATTCTCAGTACGGGTTCGAGAGTTCGCTTCGGACAATCGCTGCGCCGGCACTCAACGCATTCAGCTTGCCCCTGGCGATGTGACGAGGCAGCGGCGCCATGCCACAGTTCGTGCAAGGGTAGAGCTTGTCGGCATCGACAAACTGCAGTGCTTTTCTCAAGGTGTTGGCGACTTCCTCGGGTGTTTCAATGGTGTGGCTGGCCACGTCGATGGCGCCGACCATCACTTTTTTGCCGCGGATAAGTTCAATCAGCTCCATGGGCACATGGGAGTTGTGACACTCCAGCGAGACGATATTGATACTGGATTGCTGCAGCTTGGGGAAGGCTTCTTCATATTGACGCCACTCTGATCCCAGCGTCTTTTTCCAGTCAGTATTGGCTTTGATGCCGTAGCCGTAGCAAATATGCACGGCGGTTTCGCATTTGAGGCCTTCAATGGCCCTTTCCAGGGTGGCCACGCCCCAGTCGTTCACCTCATCAAAGAACACGTTGAAGGCGGGCTCGTCGAACTGGATGATATCCACCCCGGCGGCTTCTAATTCAAGGGCTTCCTGGTTGAGGATTTTGGCGAATTCCCAGGCGAGCTTTTCACGACTCTTGTAATGGTTGTCATACAGCGTGTCGATCATGGTCATGGGGCCAGGCAGCGCCCACTTGATGGGTTGACTGGTTTGCTGGCGCAAGAACTTGGCGTCTTCGACAAACACGGGTTTCTGGCGGGAAACAGCCCCTACGACCGTTGGCACGCTTGCGTCATAACGATCACGGATTCGCACGGTCTCGCGTTTCTCGAAATCAACACCGCTGAGGTGTTCAATAAACGTCGTCACAAAGTGTTGGCGCGTCTGTTCACCATCACTGACGATATCAATGCCCGCGTGCTGTTGTTCCTGCAGGGACAGGCGCAAGGCGTCGTGTTTGCCCTCGGTCAATGCCTCATCCTGCAGTTTCCAGGGCGACCACAGTGTTTCAGGTTGAGCCAGCCAGGAAGGTTTAGGCAAACTGCCGGCGGTCGAAGTAGGTAACAACTTTTTCATCAGGGATGACCTTGTAGTATTAATGCGTCAAAGCGCGCAGTGGGCGGACCACTGTTGAAGAACAGCCTGGTAGGGTTTGATAAAGTGCTCTTCAACAAATTTTCCCTGTTCAATCGCCAGGCGGCTGCGTTCTTCTCGATCGTAGACAATCAACGTCAGTGAGTAATCCTGGTGCTTCAAGCTGGGTCGGTAGAATTTGCCGGCGGCAGAATTGGCATTGTAAATCTCGGGCCGGTAAATCTTCTGGAAAGTGTCCATGGTGCTGATGGTGCTGATGAGTTCAAGATTGCTGTAATCCGCCAGCAAGTCACCGGAAAAATAAAAGGCCAGCGGCGCAACACTGTGTGAAGGCATGAAGTAGCGAACCTTCAAGCCCATTTTACTGAAGTACTCATCCGTCAAGGAGTAGGCGTCCTGTTGGTATTCAAAGCCCAGTACAGGATGCTGGTTTTCTGTCCGATGATAGGTCCTGGTGTTCGAAACGCTCAGGCAGATCACCGGCGGCTTCTTGAAGTTTTCTTTGTACGTGTTTGAGTTGACGAAGTGCTTGAACAGTTTTCCATGCAAGTCGCCAAAGTTCTCGGGTGTGCTGAACTCGGTCTGATTCTTGTTGTGCGCTGACAAGGCAACGCTGAAATCGTAATCGCGAACGTAGGAGGAAAAGTTGTTGCCGACAATACCCTCACTGCGTTCATGGGTGTGTTGATCGACTATCGTCGTTTTCAATATTTCAATCAGCGGGATGGCATTGCCACGCTGTTCAGGGGCAATGTCCATTTCAACCGAGACGATATCAAGTTCCACTCTGTAGCGATCACCCTTGGGGTTATCCCACTGCGCCAATGCATTGAAACGATTGTTGATCATCCTCAATGTGTTGCGCAGATTCTCCTGGCGACTTTTACCCCTGGCCAAGTTGGCAAAGTTTGTGGTGATGCGCGTGTTTTTCGAGGGCTGATAATGTTCGTCGAAACGCAGGGTTTTGAGGGTAAAGGCAAACTCGCTGTTCATTGTGGCCTGACATCCTGATTTCCGGAATACACCTGATGGGTTGTTCAGGTGCCAGATTGATTTCTAGAATCAATAATTAGGATGTAGTTTAGGCAGCGCATGGGTCGAGTGAAATTGAATTGATTTCACTGAAGCGTTAGCCCTGTTCATGATGGGCAAATGGTCAACTGCAGAGGGTGTTAAAAGCCCCACCTTGTACGATGGGGCTATGCACTTACTTGGGTGCGATCCACGTGACATCCGTAATCCCAAACTTCTCCGCCCAGGGCCGGGTGGTTTTCTTGACCTGCTCATGCCCCACGCGCCCCACGCGACTCACATGGGCAATATCGGCATCCACCGCCGCCCAGTGCCAGGCCTCGGCGTTGTTCATCACTTCAGCACGCACCACAAAGGTTTTCGGTTGACCGTGCAGCTGATAATTGATCGTGTAGATTTTTGCGGTACTCATGTTGCCTCCCTGTGTTGTTATAGATGGATAGGGCAGCGTTCAAAAAGGTTCATTCAAAATGACAATCTGCAGGTTGGCGCGGCATAGTGATGCCTTCTTCCTGCGCCCAAGGATCGCGCCATGTCTCTGCTGACCCATAGCCGTCTCTACCTGCAACGCCTGGGTTATGACACGCCGCCGGCGCCCACCCTGCACACCTTGCAGGCCCTGCAACTGCGCCACGTGTGCAGCTTTGCCTTCGAGAACCTGTCGAGCCTGATACGCCTGCCGGTGCCGATCGACCTGCCCAGTGTCGAACAAAAAGTGCTGTTGGACGGGCGGGGCGGCTATTGCTATGAGCTGAACCAGATGTTCCTGGCCTTGCTGCAGGAACTCGGCTTCGAGGCGCGTGGCATCACCGGCCGGGTGGTGATGGGCGGGGCGCCGGATGCACGCACGGCGCGTACCCATCGTTTGAGCCTGGTGACCCTGGACGGCGTGCGCTACATCACCGATGTCGGCTTTGGCGGCATGGTGCCCAGCAGCCCGTTGCAACTGGACACCGAAGCGGTGCAGGCCACGGCCCATGAACCGTATCGCCTGACTTTCGACGGGCAGGGCAGTTACACCTTGTGGGCACAAGTGGCCGAGGAGTGGCGTGGGCTGTATGTGTTCGACCTGCAAGTACAGGCGGATATCGATTACGAAATCGGCAACTGGTACGTCTCTACCCACCCGGATTCGGTATTCGTGGGCCAACTGAAAGTCGCACGCCTGGCACCGGGCAAGCGCCATACCCTGAACAACACCCACTATGCGATCCACTCCCTGGACCGGCCGAGCGAAAAACGCACGCTTGGCAGTGCCGATGAGGTGGTGCAGATGCTGACTGAAACCTTCAGGATTCGCGTGCCGGACACGGCAACACTTCGGCAAACCCTGGATGGCCTGGTCCTGGCTGCCTCCCGGGAATAGTGAGCTAGAGCCTCGCTGAACCGTTTTACCTCCAAATCCACGCAAATTAATTCGAACCTTTGGCGCATGCCGGGGTTCGAACCGTTTCCTGAATAATTTGCTCACCAGACAAGGAGATGTAAAACGATGTCCAAGCTATTCGGAAAACTCTTCAAGGGTTCCTCGCTGCTGGCGCTGGTCGCTGCGCCTGCCGTGGTGTTCGCCGCACCGTCCACCGACCCGATCTCCACCTTCGGGATCCTGGGCAGCTACAACGACTTCAAATTCGAAGGCGGCAGCCAGAGCGACAAGAGCCACATGCCTGAGGCGGGCCTGTTCTACAACTTCGGCAACAAGCTCACCGCCGAATCCGGCTTTATCTACCAGGCCGGTATCGAAGCCAAATACGGCGAAAAGAGCGATAACAAACTCAAGGAAGGCCAGGCAGACCTGGATCTCGGCTGGCGCGCCGCGCTGGATGCGCGCAACTTTGTCGACGTGATCGTTGGCGGTGGCTACAGCTGGACCCGCTACGAGCCAGAGATCAACGACCTCGACGTGAAGCTCACCAACAAATCGCCGTTCGCCAAGGCGGCCCTGGGCTATAACCACCAGTTCGATGACATGACCCTGCGTCTTGAAGCTGGCGCCCGTCGCACCATCGACGGTCGTACCAAGCTCAAGGTGGAAGATTTCGGCAGCGACACCGTGGACCTCAAGGACCGCACCAACCCCTACGCCGAAGTCAGCCTGTTGATGAATCAGAAGGGTGACCTGCCGGTGGTCGCGGGCTTGTACTACACCCGCACTGAGTACAAACTCGACGGTAACTCCGAAGTGGCTGACAACACCAAACTCAAGCGAGATGAGTACGGGTTCAAGGTCGGTATCGCGTTCTAAGTGCATCGCCCGGACGTGGGCGGCCAACGCCCACGTTCAACTGTCCCCGCCAGCCCCCCTTTGTGTCCGCCAAAACCCTCAACGCAGTCGCGTCGCTGCCTTAGTGTGGAACCTGCTTTCCATATCCTGAGAAGAGAGGGTGGCCATGCCCCGCATCGCCTACCAGACCCTGGCCTGGGCAATTTTCACCTCGGCGCGTTGGGCGTGGCCACTCCCATCCGCTCGCAGAACCGCACCCTGTATCACCTGCGCGAACGCTAGTGGACCGCCAGGACTGGGGGTGGCTGCGCATAACATGCTCGGCGGCCCATAGTGCTGAATGAAAAAGCCCCGAACCTGTCGGGGCTTTGTTGATCAACCCAATGCAGCGAGTTGCGCTACGGTTTCCGGGAAACGTGCCACCAGGCGAATCAGGGTGGCGGCCTGGGCATTTGGCTTGGCCCGACCTTGTTCCCAGTTTTCCAGGGTGCGGGTGTTGGTGCGCAGGTACATGGCGAACACCGACCGGGAGAGGTTGAGTTGTTGACGCACGGCCACCACCTCCTCGGCGGTAAGCGGCTCCAGTTGATTGAGATGAACCTTATGGGTTCGCAGGGTGACTTTGCCCTGGCGTTCGTTTGCCAGGGCGTCGAAGCCTTCGACCAGTTCGGAAAAGATTTCACGTTTCATGATGTGTTCTCGCTTTGATTTCCCTGTCCAGCATGTGTTTTAGGGCTTTTTTGTGCTGTGGTGTCAGGTCATCCTGTTCGTGCTTGCCGTACAGGGTGAACAGCCAGAATTGCGTGCCGCCCGACCACCAGTAGTAAATGACCCGCAGGCCACCGCGCTTGCCTTTGTTGCGTCGCTCGTCGATGAAGCGAACCTTGCGCAGTCCGCCTGTTCCCTCGATCACATCTCCTGCTTCCGGGTTCTTCATCAACTCTTGTTGAAAACCCTGGAAAAGCTCGTCACTCAGATAGTCCTTGCGATGCCGCTCGAAGGGCGGCAGTTCGATAAATAGAGCATCCATGTTCTGTACGTAGACTGCGTAGAGTTTGGTGGCCCACCTGCTTATGGTCAAGTGACCTGGCTGTGGGAACTTTCCTAAAACTCAAACACCATACGGCGGGCTTCGGCGTGCATATGCCAGATGAGTAGGCGAGTGGAAGAGGAAATTTCCGTGAGTTGAAAAGGGTGTTTGAACCCCATTGCCCAGAATGCAAAACGGCGTCCGAAGGCGCCGTTTTGTTGACTGCATACCGCTAAGCGATCAAACGCCCAACACCGCGTGCTGCACCAGGGTGAGCAGCGGTTGTGGGTACACGCCCAGGAAGAACGCGAGCAGGGCAATGGCCAGCAGCATTACACCGCCTGCCTTCTGTTCCCAGTGCAGTTCGGCATCCACACGGCGCAGGTTTGGCTCGATCAGGTACAGGGTGACCATCACGCGCAGGTAGTAGAACACGCCGATGGCGCTGCCCAGTACCAGGGAGGCAACCAACCACCACTCGTGCGCTTCGACGCCGGTGGCGACGATGTAGAACTTGCCGATGAAGCCCGCCGTGAGCGGAATACCAGCCAGGGACAGCATCATCACGGTCAGTACGGCGGTCAGGTACGGACGGCGCCAGAACAGGCCGCGGTACTCGTACAGGGCGTCGGCGTCACGGCCTTTGAACGGCGAGGACATCAGGGTGATTACGCCGAACGCGCCGAGGCTGGTGATCACGTAGGTGACCAGGTACACACCCATGGCTTCCACGGCCAGGCCTTTGCTCGCCACCAGGGCGATCAGCAGGTAGCCGAAGTGAGCGATGGACGAGTAACCCAGCAGACGCTTGAGGTTGTTCTGGGTCAGGGCCAGCAGGTTACCGAACAGGATCGACGCGATGGCGATCACGGTCAGCACGTTACTCAGCACGCCAGTGTTGGCAGCAGGCGAGATCTGGAACAGACGCACCATCACCGCAAACACCGCAACCTTCGACGCGGTCGCCAGGAAAGCGGCCACCGGCGCCGGGGCGCCTTCGTACACGTCCGGGGTCCACAGGTGGAACGGCACCAGCGACAGCTTGAACGCCAGGCCGATCAGCATCATGGCCAGGCCCAGTTGGGCAATCGGCGCAGGCAGGCTGGTGGTGGCCAGGGCGTGGCCGATACCGGTGAAGCTCAGGCTGCCGGCTTCGGCGTAGAGCAGGGCCATGCCGAACAACAGGAACGCGGAACCGGCGGCGGACAGCACCATGTACTTGATGCCGGCTTCCAGGGAGCGCTTGTTGAAGAACGCGTAGGCCACCAGGCCGTAGGTCGGGATCGACAGCAGTTCCAGGCCGATGAACAGGCCGGCCAGGTGCTGTGCGCTGACCAGCACGATGCCACCGGCCGCGGCCAGCAGGATCAGCAGGTACAGCTCTTCCTTGTTGCCTGGGTAACCGGTGCCGCCTTCGCCCATGTAGGCGTGGGCGAGGGTGACGCAGGCCAGGGTCGCGACCAGGATCAGCGCGATATACAGCAGGGCGAAGTCATCCACCATCATCAAAGGCGTGACCGCCAATGGCGCGACCTTGAGGGCCGGGATGATCGACAGCAGGGCCAGGTTCAGACCGGCACAGGACAGCAGGAACGTTTGCGAGTGATTGCGGCGCCAGGCGATTGCCAGCATCACCACCACGATGGTGAGGCTGGTGATCAGCAGCGGCGCAAGCGCGATAAAGTGTTGGATCGTGAATTCCATAGCGCTCTTACCGGGCCGAAGCGAGTTGAGAGAAGGCGGTGCCGAACCACTGCTGCACGCCATGCATCGTTGCGGCAGAAGTGTCCAGGAACGGTTGCGGATACACGCCGATATAGATCAGCAGTACCGCAAGGCCGAGCACCATGATCAGTTCGCGAGCATCCATCCCTTGCAGGACGGTGTCGGACTTGGCCGGGCCGAAGTAGGCGCGGTGGATCATGATCAGCGAGTAGACCGAACCGAACACCAGGCCGGAGGTAGCAATCGCACTGATCCACGGCGTTTGCACGAAGGCACCCATCAGGATCAGGAACTCGCCGATGAAGTTACCGGTGCCCGGCAAGCCCAGGGACGCGGCGGCGAAGAACAGGCTGATCGCCGGCAGGTAGGCGATGCGCGACCACACGCCACCCATTTCACGCATGTCACGGGTGTGCAGGCGCTCGTACAGCTGGCCACTCAGGATAAACAGGGCAGCGGCCGAGACACCGTGGGCCAGCATCTGGATCACCGCGCCCTGCAGCGCCAGTTGGCTGCCGGAGTAGATACCGATCAGTACGAAGCCCATGTGTGAAACGGACGAGAAGGCAATCAGACGCTTGATGTCGGTTTGCGCGAACGCCAGGAACGCACCGTAGAAGATCCCGATCAGACCCAGGGTCATGGCGATCGGCGCGAACTCGGCCGAGGCATTCGGGAACAGCGGCAGGGCGAAACGCAGCAGGCCGTAGGCCGCAGTCTTCAGCAGGATACCGGCCAGGTCCACGGAACCGGCAGTCGGCGCCTGGGCGTGCGCATCAGGCAGCCAGGAGTGGAACGGCACCACCGGCAGCTTCACCGCGAAGGCGATGAAGAAGCCCAGCATCAGGATGTACTCGGTGGTCAGGGACATCTTGGTCTTCAACAGGTCGGCGTAGTTGAAGGTAATCACGCCGGTGTTATTGAAGTTGACCAGTACCAGGCCCAGGATCGCCACCAACATGATCAGGCCGGAAGCCTGGGTGAAGATGAAGAACTTGGTCGCCGCGTAGATCCGGGTTTTCTTGCCGTCCGAAGAACTGTGACCCCAGAGCGCGATGAGGAAGTACATCGGCACCAGCATCATTTCCCAGAAGAAGAAGAACATGAACAGGTCGAGGGCGAGGAACACGCCGACGACACCGCCCAGGATCCACATCAGGTTCAGGTGGAAGAAACCCACGTGACGCTGGATCTCTTTCCAGGAGCAGAGTACCGAGAGGATACCCAGCAGGCCGGTCAGCAGGATCATCAACAGCGACAGGCCGTCGAGGGCCAGGTGCACGTTGATGCCGAAGCGCTGGATCCACACGTGCTTGAATTCAAGCGCGAAGGTCGGATCGACACCCGGTGCCGGAGCAAATGAATAGTCGCCATGGGCCCACAGCCAGAGGCCGAGCGCGAGTTCCAGGGACATGGTCAGCAACGCAATCCAGCGGGGGAGGGTGGCGCCGAAGCGTTCACCCATCCAGCAGAGCAGGCCGCCGATGAAGGGGATCAGGATTAGCCAGGGCAGAATCATGACAGGCTCGTTTCCTTTCGCAAGTTCGCAAAGATCGCAATGTTCATAGTCATATCGCTACCACGACGATGGCGCCGATTACCAGCACGGCACCGGCCGCCATGGAGGCTGCATACCAGCGCAGTTGGCCAGTCTCGCTGCGGCTCAGGGCGGTGTGACCGGCCTTGGCGGCACGCGGGATCAGACCGATGGTCTGGTCGAGCGGGTCCTTGCGCAGAATGTGGCTGATGGCGAGGTAAGGCTTGACGAACAGTTTGTCGTAGATCCAGTCGAAGCCCCAGGCGGCGAACCACCAGGCCGACAGGAAGCGGCCGATGCCACTGTTGGCGACGGCCGTCACGAAGCGACGCTTGCCGAGGAACAGCAGGGCCGCCAGCAGGATACCGGCAATGGCGATGGCGCCCGAGGCGATTTCCAGGCTGTGCTGGGCTTCGCCACCGGCATGGCCGACGCTTTGCGGCAGTACACCGTGCAGAGGCGGGGTGATCATGGCGCCGACGAAGGTCGACAGGATGATCAGTACCGACAACGGCAACCAGTGCGAGATGCCGTGGCCTGCGTGAGCTTCGGTCTTGGCTTCACCGTGGAAGGTGATGAAGATCAGGCGGAAGGTGTACAGCGAGGTCATGAACGCACCCACCAGGCCTGCGTACAGCAGGTTCTGGTTGCCGCTGGCGAAGGCTTCCCAGAGGATTTCATCCTTCGAGTAGAAACCGGCGGTCACCAGCGGCAGGGCGGCCAGGGCGGCACCACCGACGATGAAGCTGGCATAGGCCAGTGGCAGTTTCTTCCACAGGCCGCCCATCTTGAAGATGTTCTGCTCGTGGTGGCAGGCCACGATCACCGCACCGGAAGCGAGGAACAGCAAGGCCTTGAAGAAGGCGTGGGTCATCAGGTGGAAGATCGCCGCGTCCCAGGCGCCAACGCCCAGGGCCAGGAACATGTAGCCGATCTGGCTCATGGTCGAGTAGGCAAGGATGCGCTTGATGTCGGTCTGTACCAGGGCAGCAAAGCCAGCCAGGACCAGGGTCACGCCACCAACGATGCCGACCAGGTGCAGGATGTCCGGCGCCAGGGTGAACAGGCCGTGGGTACGGGCGATCAGGTAGACACCGGCGGTTACCATGGTGGCAGCGTGGATCAGTGCGGAAACCGGGGTAGGGCCGGCCATCGCGTCCGCCAGCCAGGTTTGCAGTGGCAGTTGCGCGGATTTACCCACGGCGCCGCCGAGCAGCATCAGGGTGGCCAGGGTGATCCAGAAGTCGCCAACCTGGAATTTCTGCGGTGCCAGCACCAGCAGTTCCTGGATGTTCAGCGTGCCCACTTGCTGGAACAGGATGAACAGGCCGATGGCCATGAACACGTCGCCGATGCGGGTGACGATAAAGGCCTTGAGTGCTGCGTTACCGTTGTTGCGGTTGCTGTAGTAGAAACCGATCAACAGGTACGAGCACAGGCCCACGCCTTCCCAGCCGAAGTACAGGAACAACAGGTTATCGCCGAGCACCAGGAACAGCATGCTGGCGATAAACAGGTTGGTGTACGAGAAGAAGCGCGAGTAACCGGCTTCACCGCGCATGTACCAGGACGCGAACAGGTGGATCAGGAAGCCCACGCCGACCACCACGCCGAGCATGGTGATCGACAGGCCGTCGACGTAGAGGGCGAAGTTGGGCTTGAAGCCCTCCACCGACATCCACTGCCACAGCACCAGGGTGTAGTGACCGCCTTCCGGCGGTGCCACGTTGAATTGCCAGATGACGTAGGCGGCAACGATCGCCGAGAGGCCAATGGAACCCACGCCCACCAGGGCAGACAGGTTTTCCGACCAGCGTCCACGGGAGAACGACAGCAGCAGGAAACCGATCAGGGGAAATACGAAAGTCAGAAAGATCATGTTCATCCGCGCATCTCACTGGCAGCGTCGATATCAAGCGTGTGGAAGCGACGATACAGTTGCAGCAGGATCGCCAGGCCAATGCTGGCCTCGGCGGCTGCCAGGCTGATCACCAGGATGAACATGACTTGTCCATCCGGCTGGCCCCAACGTGCACCCGCAACGATGAACGCCAGTGCCGCGGCGTTCATCATGATTTCCAGGCTCATCAACACGAACAGAATGTTACGGCGGACCATCAGGCCGACCAGGCCAAGGCAGAACAGGATGCCGGCGACCGCCAGACCATGCTCCAAAGGGATAGCAGGCATCGTCATTGCTCCTTGGCTTCGTTGCGGCCCAAGTGGAAGGCGGTGACGGCTGCAGCGAGCAGCAGCATCGACGCCAGTTCGACCACCAGCAGGTACGGGCCGAACAGGCTGATGCCCACGGCTTTTGCATCCACGGTGGTGTGGCCGATGGCCTGGCCGCTCTGGTGAGCGAACAGCACATACAGCAGTTCACCCAGCAGCAGCGCTGCCAGGACAACCGGACCGAGCCAGATGCCGGGCTTGAGCCAGACGCGTTCCTGGGCGACCGAAGCCGGCCCCAGGTTGAGCATCATCACCACAAACACGAACAGCACCATGATGGCGCCGGCATAGGCGATCACTTCCAGCACACCGGCGAACGGCGCGCCGAGGCTGAAGAAGGTCATGGCCACGGCGATCAGCGAAATGATCAGGTAGAGCAGGGCGTGCACGGGGTTGGTGTTGGTGATCACGCGAAGCGTGGACACAACCGCGATACCCGATGCGAAATAGAAAGCGAATTCCATCTTTCTTCCTTAAGGCAGCAAGCTCTTCACGTTGATCGGCTCGGCTTCGTTTTGTGCGGCGCCCTTCGGCTTACCGGCAACGGCCATACCTGCAACACGATAGAAGTTGTAATCAGGGTTTTTACCGGGACCAGAGATCAACAGATCTTCTTTCTCGTACACCAGGTCCTGACGTTTGAACTCGGCCATCTCGAAATCCGGTGTGAGCTGGATCGCGGTGGTCGGGCAAGCTTCCTCGCAGAGGCCGCAGAAAATGCAGCGCGAGAAGTTGATGCGGAAGAAGTCCGGGTACCAGCGACCGTCTTCGGTTTCAGCTTTCTGCAGGGAGATGCAACCCACCGGGCACGCCACGGCGCACAGGTTGCAGGCTACGCAACGCTCTTCGCCATCGGGGTCGCGGGTCAGTACGATGCGGCCGCGGTAGCGCGGCGGCAGGTATACCGCTTCTTCCGGGTATTGCAGGGTGTCGCGTTTGCGAAAGCCGTGACCGAACACCATCACCAGGCTTCGCAACTGGGTACCGGTACCCTTAACGATGTCGCCAATATATTTGAACATGGGTCAAATCCTCACTGAACCGCAGCCGCTGGCGTGTGCATCAGCACCACGGCAGCAGTCACCAGCAAATTGATCAGGGTCAGCGGCAGGCAGAAGCGCCAGCTGAAATCCATCACCTGGTCATATCGTGGACGCGGAATGGAAGCGCGCAGCAGGATAAACAACATGATGAAGAACGCGGTCTTCAGGAAGAACCAGAAGAACGCCAACTGCGGCAGGATGCCGAACGGTCCGTGCCAGCCGCCGAAGAACAGCGTGACCAGCAGGGCCGAGATCAGGATGATGCCGATGTATTCACCGACGAAGAACATGCCCCACTTCATGCCGGCGTATTCGATGTGGTAACCGTCGGCCAGTTCCTGTTCCGCTTCCGGCTGGTCGAACGGGTGACGGTGAGTCACGGCGACGCCAGCGATGAAGAAGGTACAGAAGCCGAAGAACTGCGGAATGATGAACCACAGGTTCTGTGCCTGGTACTCGACGATGTCGCGCATGTTGAACGAGCCGACCTGGATCACGATGCCCATCAGCGACAGGCCCATGAACACTTCGTACGACACGGTCTGAGCCGACGCCCGCAGGCTGCCGAGCAGAGCGTACTTGTTGCTGCTCGACCAGCCGGCGAACAGCACCGCGTACACCGACAGACCGGCCATGGCGAAGAAAAACAGCAGGCCGATGTTCAGGTCCGCGACACCCCAGGTCGGGGTGATCGGGATGATCGCGAAGGCGATCAGCA
>Ga0068851_10000110_pt1 | contig 43687 bp, 34 predicted proteins | sample KBSCornC12_FD_66588 | JGI IMG/M metagenome (GOLD analysis project Ga0068851, IMG submission 66588) | Corn rhizosphere microbial communities from Kellogg Biological Station, Michigan, USA - KBS Corn C1-2 | ecosystem: Host-associated > Plants > Roots > Rhizosphere > Soil ...
TGTGGCTCAGTAGTCTCAGCACAAATTGCGATTTGTGGAGCAGTGGCTTTGTAATGTGTACGGCGCTTGTGTTTGCGCTGTTTAGACATTCGACTTTTAGGATGTGCCATGTTTACTTAATTGTCTATTGCTTTTCTTAATTCGTCCCAAAGAGCACCAGGTTCTTCAGGAAGTTTTTCTTCTACTTTATTTTCGTTGAGATAGTTGACGATGGTCATATCACAAGGTGGATTTTCCAACGTTTCACAATCCGGGATGCGGTGACTAATCGGAATCGAAAGCAAAATAAAATCGTAAATCGATTTTCCTACATTCAATTCCGGTGCTTCGGAGTCGATAAAGAGTACTTCATCAGTACTTTCTTCCGGGTCCCCGAATTTGACAATCAGTAGAAATTGATTTTCCACTTTCATGTCAATCGGAACCATGCATCTGTCGCAGGTCGTCAGCAGACTTCCTTTGATGTCAAAATCCAGCGAAACCACGAGGCCAGTTCGTTCAAGTTCCATAAGAACTTTGAAGTTGCCTCTAGGTGGCTGATGTTCATCATCAAAGACCGCGAAAAATTCAGGTCCAACAACCCAATCAAAAGATTCAGAATCGGCCTTGAGGGCACTCATCGGAATCCGGAAAGGGGTCAATGCATCCATCTCCCAAAGAACTTTTTGTTAAATCGGACGGCGAAGATAGGAAAAATCTATTTTGGATTTAAGAATTAAGATTTTGGATTTTATTGGACGATTTTAGATTTGGTCCTAATCCGTTGATAAATAGTACTTTATCAAAATAAATCCAATACCCTAGCGCATTTTTGGACGCCTTCTTTTGCCGCCTTGTTGCATGGCCTGGCCACCCCTAAGGTGTACCATATTGCCGCTTTGGTTAATGGCCTTTTCAAATTGTTTGACCTGGTCCTTGAGTTGACCCTCCGTAATGTTGAATTTCTTGACCTGGTGGAAGTAGCTTTTAGCCTGGGTCCATTTGCCCTGGTTGGCTTTGATGTTGGCTAACTGGAGATAGATTAGGGCGCGCTCATTATCAGAGGGGAGTTTGAGATTTTTAGCTTTTTCAAAATGAGCTTCAGCTTCGTCGTGGCGGTTGAGGTTAGCTGCGATGCTGCCTTTCATAATATAATAGAAGGCACGGTTGGTGACATAAAGCCATTTGGGGTTAAGGGTAAGACCCAATTGTTTTTCGGCTTCGACAAATTTCATTTTCTCCAGCATTTGCGCTGCGGATTGAACGGTACCTAAGAGAATATAGGATACTAAAAAGGCTATGCCGATTAATACAAAGGGAAATCCGTACCAGAAACCTGCTGTAAACATTAGCGCGAGACCTCCAAGGATACCCACTGCTATAATGGCAAGTTTCAGTTTTATGTTGATGGTAAACATGAATGATGCTTTTGAAAAGAGCCTCAAAGGTAAAGTATTACAGGTTAGAATATTTGATTGGTAGGGGCTCAAGATTTTGAGCCCCTACCAATCAAATATTCTAACCCCAAAAAAAATATCGATCTTTTGCGATCGGAAACCAACATTAATCAAAGCAGATGGGATTACAAGGATTGGATTGGGGCATCATCATTGCCTACTTTGTTGCTTCACTTCTTATCGGAATATTCGTCTCGAAGACTTCGGGGAAAAGTGTCGCTGAATTTTTCCTGAGTGGACGGAATATGCCCTGGTGGTTGCTCGGCGTATCGATGGTGGCGACTACATTTTCTGCGGATACCCCGAACCTCGTCACTGACATTGTGCGCAATCATGGCGTGAGAGGAAACTGGATGTGGTGGGCTTTCCTATTGACAGGAATGATGACTGTTTTTGTCTATGCAAAGTTGTGGAGACGGACAGGGATTCTCACAGATCTCGAATTTTATGAAATGCGCTATGGTGGAAAAGCTGCGTCTTTCTTAAGAGGTTTCAGAGCCGTGTATCTCGGATTCTTTTTCAATGTGATGATCATGGCTACGGTTTGCCTTGCTGCGATAAAAATCGGGAACGTTCTGATGGGATTGGCACCTTGGCAAACTTTATTATTCTCTGGTGTCATCACAGTGGCTTATACCATGATTGGAGGATTTAAAGGCGTATTATTTACCGATTTTTTTCAGTTCATGTTAGCCATGGGAGGAATGGTAGCTGCTGCTATTTTTTTAGTTCATAAACCAGAGATTGGTGGACTTACTCATTTATTGACCAATCCAAGAGTGCAGGGTGCGATGGCTGTTTTCCCTGATTGGGGAAATCCAAAAGAATGGATCCCGATATTCCTTATTCCTATTGCTGTTCAGTGGTGGAGCAGTTGGTATCCCGGCGCTGAACCTGGTGGCGGTGGATATATTGCTCAACGGATGTTAGCGGCGAAGAATGAAAAACATGCTATGGGTGCAACTCTTTTATTTAACATCATGCATTATGCTTTGCGGCCATGGCCCTGGATCATCATTGCGTTATGTTCGATGATTATTTTTCCAACTGTTGGTGACATTGCTCGATTGTTACCGCATGTGGATCCATCCATTATCAAAGACGATTTGGCTTTTCCCGCCATGCTAACATTTTTGCCTACCGGATTATTGGGTTTGTTGGTGGCGGCGTTGATTGCTGCTTTCATGTCAACTATTTCTACGCATTTAAACTGGGGCTCTTCCTATATCGTCAATGACTTTTACAAACGATTTTTAAATCCGGATGCAAGTGAAAAGAAACTCGTTGGGCTTGCTCGTTGGAGCACTTTAGGATTAATGATTGTCGCCAGTCTTGTTGCTACGCAATTGAATAGTGCATTAGAGGCTTTCAATATTTTATTGCAGATCGGTGCGGGAACTGGATTGATATTTATTCTTCGATGGTTTTGGTATCGCATCAATGTGTGGTCTGAAATTTCCGGAATGGTGATTAGTTTCCTTACCGCTATTTATTTTGAATGGGGATACACCGGACAAATGGATTCATCGGAGAAATTAGTGGTTGGTGTTTTATTAACGACTATTGGATGGATCACCGTGACTCTATTAACAAAACCCGAAAGTGATGCAGTGTTATTAAAATTTTATCAACAAGTTAAGCCTCATGCTTTGGGATGGGATAAATGGCTTAAGGCTAAAGGGGTATCCATCCAGACTAATGCTGGAGCCGGATTTGGATATGAGATTCTTGCCATGATTTTAGGTTGCCTGATGGTGTACGGGTATTTATTTGGAATGGGCTATTGGATTTATGGAGAAGGTCTGCACGCAGCAATGTGGTTTGTTGTTGGAATCGTCGCCTCATTCAGTCTTTGGAAGATGTGGGGAAGGCTGTCCTTTTCTTAGGATTTTAGGATTCGTCCCACTGGTTTTTACCCTGGGTTGGTTTTCGAGTATTTACATAAAAATCAATAAGATTTGAACTTGGTTTTATTGTAAATCACTGATATTATTGTGGTTAGAAATTGAGTTGGGTGATAAAAAACATGGCATCTACCGAAGGGAATTTCAAAAAAAGTCGTGCCACGTCTAGGTGTGCCACACTGTCCCTCTACATCGATATTTTCTTTCGGATCAACCGTGACGTCTGAACAATCCAAATGATTGCCGCCACAATCACCAACAAAAAGGCTAATCGCAAATCAAATATTTTGGCAATAAAACCAACCAACACTGGACCCGTCAAAAACGCCACCATCCCAAATGAATTCATGGTAGCCAATCCAGCGCCAGGTGCTAAACCAGGCACTTTTGCTGAAGCTCCATACAATATTGGTGATGCTAAAGAAATGCCTAGTCCTACTAACACAAACCCAGGCAGCACTATCCACGCTGAAGAAGCGACAATAATCCAAATCATTCCCATGATCACCAAGACACCTCCAATCCGTAGCACTACCATGTTCGTATAACGGTGAATCAATTCGTCCCCAATAAATCGTCCACCTGCCATAAAGCCTGCATACATCGAAAATCCCCAACCAACAATTGCTTCAGGTGAGTTGAGAATATCTTTCATATAAACAGCCGACCAATCCGCCATCGTACCTTCTGTAAAATAGGTGCAAATCAAAACACTCGCGAGTAAAAGCAATGTCGCATTCGGTTTGAAAATGGAAAAACTACTTTTGATTCCTTTTGGCTGTTCATGTGCGTGAACAATAATTCGATTCAGGTTTTTTCTAAGCAACAAGGTGACCCCTGCAGTGATGATCGCAATTCCGGAAAAATAAATCATCGGAGGACTTATCGAAGGAAGGTGTTTTTCTAATAAACCAAATGAAACACTTGCCAGCAATGCACCGCTCATGGCACCCAAACTCCACATCCCATGGCAAGTTGACATCAATCTCATATTGTGATTCTCTTCGAGATCAGATGCGTAGGTATTCATCGCTACATTTTGACAGGCAAAAACACATCCTGCCATAAATAACCCGACAACAACAAACGGCAGATAATTAGCAGATACAGGGAGTGTAAAAAATGCACCAAACAGTGATCCGAATAATACAGTTGAACGATTTATTCCTAATCGACTGAGTGTATATATTGTCAGTGGATTCATGATCAGCACACCGACCGGCATGCTCAATAGCAATAAACCAAGTTGTGCTTCATTTAAAGAGAATTTGTCTTTGATGAAAGGAATGCATGAAGTCCATGAACCGAAGACAAAACCATTGATCAAAAAAGTCATGCCAATCGCGCGACCGACCGGATGATGAAATAAATTACGAAGATGGGTTAGCATGAACGGCTAATGTAATACAAGCTGCCGTATCCTCATCTGTTTTGCCAGGGCTCCAAGGTTTTGAAATCTTCTCTAACCGGCCTGAAGCAATCAATGACTTTACACCGGGTCATTGCAATTGCACTGTGTGGTACATCCGATGGAACATGAGCAGTCATCCCGGCAGAGAGGACAACGGTCTCCCCTTCCATTGAAAATTGGAGCTGGCCTTCCAGCACATGTGTCCATTGCTCCTGGTAATGATGATGCACAGGTAACACAGCACCCTCCTCCAATGTGATGTGACAAAAGGTAAGTTCGTCAGAATGATGGATGGCGCCATGAATGCCATCCCAGACTTTGAGATGGGGTGTGGTGTTGAAATCGATAAAAGGCATGTCAAAATAAATTTAAGATTTAAGATTGCAGATTTAAGAATTATAATTTAAGATTTACGATTCATGATTGACGAAGGTAGAAGGAAAAAAATAACCAATGGTTCGGCTACGCTCACCAACCGTAACCATTAACCAAGTAAGAGGTTAATAGGAAGGACAAATAAGGAATGATTCGACTACGCTCATCAACCGTGAGGAAGTGAGAAGTTATTGCCTTGTCGACCAAATTTTTCCGCGTATTTTTATGGTATGAAAATGTCACATTCGGTCCAGTTTTTGTTTGTGCTCTTAGGTTTGTTGCTGGGAATAATCTTTTTCCCCGCTCCGGCATTCAGCCAAATGCCTCCCCCGGGATATGAGAGAGCGATGAAAATGAAACAAGAACAGGAGTCCAAGCCTTTATTGGATCGAGATTCTGTAACTATTGTCGATACTACGGAGATCTTTGATCCCACCACTTATGAAAGTGAAACCAAGATTATCGTAGCTCGATATTCCTTGAGGGATTATTGCAAATCATTTCTTGGAATGAACGATCCTGATATCCTGCTGGATCATCAATCGCATACTATCATTGATCCCAAAACCTATGAAGACATGGTCATTCGATTAAATGCTTCAGGGAAAATAGACACCATACCTAAATAAAAAACACAACTTATGCCCATATTGCCAGCCACGCTTAAGTTCCTGAAGGATCTTGAGCGAAATAACAATCGTGAATGGTTTCTCGCCCATAAGGCTCAGTACGAGAGCGCCACGGCGAACATGAAAGAAGTCAACGATGAGGTGATCAAAGGCTTAAATAAAAAGGATGTCATTGATCAGGGAAAACTTTTCCGGATCTACAGGGATGTTCGATTTTCAAAAGACAAGACCCCATATAAAAATCATTTCGGAACTCACTTTGTCCGTGCAGGCAAAGAAAGACGAGGCGGTTATTATCTACACATTCAATCCGGTGATACGTTTGTAGGTGGAGGATTTTGGGAACCTAATCCTGAAGATCTCAAACGCATCCGCGATGAAATTGCTTACGATGATAAGCCATTGCGAAAAATCCTTGCATCGAAATCCTTCGTCAGCAATTTTGGAAAACTAGAAGGTGAAGAATTAAAAACAGCCCCTTCAGGTTATGATCGAAACAGTCCTGCCATCGACCTGATCCGCAAAAAACAATTTCTCCTCTCCAGAAAATTTAAAGACAAAGAAGTACTCGATCCGGGCTTTCCTAAAGAAATAGTGAAAACTTTTGAAGCCATGCGGCCTTTCTTTGATTATATGAGCGAGGTGCTGACGACGAATGCGGATGGAGAAAAGAAGTAGTCAGTAATCAGTAAACGGTAAACGGTAAATGGTAAGCAGTAGCAGTCGGCAGTAAATCGCACTACTCACTACTCACTACTCACTACTCACTACTCACTACTCACTACTCACTACTCACTAAATAAAAACGGCCCGAACACTAACGTCAGGCCGTTTAGCTATTTTATGAAGAGTAAGTATGATTAGTTTTTTTCCGGTTTTGTGGCGGGTTGTGGTTTATCATTCATGGCTATCGCTGATGGTTGAAAGGTATTAGCAGCAGCTGACTGACATGATGCAGTACTTCCTGAAGTGCAGGATGGCTGGCATGCTTTCATTTCTTTGCTGGCTACTTTAGTGCCACCCTGGCAGGTAGCCTTTGCCTCCGGTGCATAAGCTCCGATAATATCAAGGGTTGCCGGCATTAGCTGAGCTGAGGCACTTGCGGCTTTATTGCTACCAAATGCGCAACAGCCTTTTGGGCATGCTGGACAAGGAGGACAGGGTTGACAGTTTTGTGCTTGCAAACCGGAGATCGCAAAGCCGCCAAACAGCATTAGGATTAAGAACACATTTTTCATAAGGATCGAGATTAAGGATTAAGTAGTATAAATATCGTTACAAATCTATTGCTAAGCTATACCTGGACTTGTCAGTCACCTGTTACCCACCTGTTAAAAAGGTGTTATACAAGCTACCCGCTACCCTTTTACCTCGTTACTTTGCAGCATGAAGTGGAAATTCAATCATGTCCCCATTCTGCTGGCAGCATCCATGCTGGCGATAGGCGGATTGGTTTTCTTCCAATACAAATGGATCGCGCATTCCCGCAAACTGTCTGATGAGATTTTTCATCAACAGGTTTCCATGGCTGTTGCCTCGACAATCGAAAAATGCGGAGCAAAAGTGACTTGTACACCAGAAGGCTGTAAAGTGATGTGTACTGCATCTAATGAGGCTCAAGGTCCTACCCCAGCCAACTTTTTAGTTAATCCTGGTGAATCTAAACCTTCCAACACATCTACCACTGCCACTGGTAATATTAATAGTGATGAATTCAATAATCAGCTGAAGCGCACGCTCGATTTCTATAATATCGATTTACCCTTCCAGGTTTCGCAATCTCAATATGCACCAGAGACCATTACCCAAGCTGGTGTACCCTCTTGCATTGTGAATATTCCACCGAAGGATGATGAGGCTGAATCTTTTATCAGCCTGGTATTTCCTTCGAAGCAAACGTACATGGTCGACAAATTGAAATACATGATTGCGGCCTCTTTTTTGATTTTGCTTTTTACTGCATTTGTTTTGTTATTGGCGAATTGGTGGTTATTGAAACAAAAACAATTGATGCAACGCAATACCGAGATGTTCAATACCATGGCTCATGAATTCCGCACGCCATTGACGAATATCAATCTTGCCGCTGAATTGATGAGTAAAAAAGGAAATGATCCGGCGAATCAAAAATTCCTGGACATCATCTCGAAAGAAAATTCGCGGCTGATCCAACAGGTGGAAAGAGTTTTGCACCTGGCCCGAATCGATCATGGTGCTCAGCCCTTGCAGCATGAAAACATTTCGCTCCGGAGCTTATTGGACAATGTGTATCATGAAATGGAAATTCAAATCGAAGAGAAAAATGCAACTGTTCAATTTGAGGGTATACCTGATGACGTTACTATTTATGGCGATCGTCAACACCTGACTAATGTTTTTCGCAACCTGATTGATAATGCATTGAAATATTCTACCGATAAACCTGAAATCACTATTACGGCACGCAATGAAAAAGATGGCATATTAATTTCGATCCAGGATAATGGTATCGGAATTCCGGCTTCGCAATCCAACCTGATATTTGAAAAATTCCAACGACTTCCACAGGATCAGAATACTGAGCAAAAAGGTTTCGGCCTTGGACTTGCGTATGTGAAACGAGTGATCGAAATGCATAAAGGTTTTATCCAGGTGGATTGCACAACCCAAAAAGGAAGTCGTTTCAATGTCTTTTTACCCAAATTCGCCTGATCCGAAATGAATCACGACGCGAAAATCCTGCTGGTTGAAGATGATGCAAGTATGGGTTATCTCCTGTCCACTATTTTGGAGCAGGAAGGTTATACTGTAAGATTATGCAGTAATGGCGAAGAAGGACTTCATGAATACTTACCAGGAAGATTTGATCTCTGCATACTGGACGTGATGATGCCGGGGATGGATGGTTTTGCTTTGGCAAAGCGCCTTCGTGAAATTGATCCCACTGTTCGTTTTCTTTTTCTAACGGCAAGATCATTAAAGGAAGATTTGCTTCATGGATTTGCGCTTGGTGCAGAAGATTATATCCGCAAGCCATTTGATAAAGAGGAATTGATCTGCCGGCTACAGGTTATGTTGCGGAGAAAGGATATTCCTGCTGAGGAAGAAACCTTGCTCGCTCAAAAATTCATCCTGGGTGATTACGTATTTGATTATGCTCGACAGGAATTATCGTGGAATGCAGAAAGCTGGCGGATGACGGAAAAGGAAAATGAAGTGCTCCGCTTATTATGTCTTCACCAAAATCAAATATTACGAAGAGATGATGCGGTTGAAAAAATTTATGGCAAACGCGATTATTTTTTAGGAAGGAGTTTTGATGTTTTTATTTCAAGGTTGAGAAAATTATTACAGAAGGATCCGAGGATTAGTATTGAGAATGTATTTAAAGTGGGGTTTATTCTAAATGTAAAGGCGTAAGGCAGAAAAGGCAGAAAAGGAGGAAGAGGAGTAAGGGAGTAAGGGAGTAAGGGAGTAAGGGAGTAACGGAGTAACGGAGTAACGGAGCAATGGTGAAAAGTAGGGCTCAACATCTTGAGCCTTGTATAATTCCAACAATAGAATAAAATATTAATTCTTTATGTTTAGCCACTAAGGCGCAAAGGCACAAAGAAAATATTCAATCATTCTTATTAAAAATTTTGCGGGCTCAAGATGTTGAGCCCTTTAATAATTTAATTGGGAAAATAAATTAGATCATACTTGTTAAAAATTTTGCGGGCTCAAGATATTGAGCCCCTACAAAATTTTTAATGGGCCTTGCATAGGCATTGTACTACCCTATAAGTTTAGTCTTTTCAATCGCGGCATGAATAGCTGCAATTGTTCTTTTGACATCCTCAGCATTCGTGCGCCAGCCGCTGACTGATACGCGCATGCAACGACGACCTTTGAAAATAGTGGGCTGGAAGAAAGCTTCACCTGATGCATTGATGGCTGCTATGACATGTTCGGTGAATTCACCATTGCGGACCTCGTGATCGCCCTGGGTTGGATGATGAAATTGAACGAGGCCCTGGTTGATGATGGGGTAAGCAATGACTTCTACTAATGGATGTTCTTTGATACCATCAATGATCTCTGCACAATGCATGCAACTACGATCGACGAGATCTTCAATTCCTGTTGTTCCTAATTCTTTGATGGCAGCAAAGGTGGGAAAACCTCTGGCCCTTCTGGATAGCTCCGGCGTCCAATTCATTTGATCCCTCGCTTTGTCATCTTCTAACAAATAAGCTGCTCCCTGACTGATCGCCATGAAATGCGCATCAGGATGTCTAACAAAAGCATAACCCGAATCATAAGGCACATTCAACCATTTGTGTCCATCGCAGGACCAGGAGTCTGCTTCTTCTGCTCCGTTGACCAGGTGCTGATATTTCTTTGATGCTTTCGCCCACAGCCCGAAAGCCCCATCGACATGCACCCATGCATTGTGTTGATGTGCAACAGGAATGAGAGATGTAAAATCATCATAGGCTCCTGTATTCACTTCACCTGCCTGCAAAATCAAAATAGTTGGAATGTCTGGATCGCGCTTAAATTCCGCAATGACTAATTCAGCATTGATTTTTCCTAAAGCATCACTTGGAATCTGGATCGCATGATTAGAACCGAATCCGAGCATGCGCAATGCTTTGGTGATCGTGCTGTGTTTATAATCGCCAGTGATGATGCGCATTTTCGGTGCGCCGTAAAAACCATTTTTCTCAATATCCCATCCGGCCTGGTTGAAGATGTGATTGCGCGCCGAAATGAGGCAAGTGAAATTGGCCATTTGGCATCCGGTCACAAAGGAGAAGCTGGCATATTCAGGGATTTGAAATATTTGTTTCAGCCATTTGCCCGCAATCTCTTCCACAATACCACTAGCCGGTGTGGCCACATAAAGTCCGGCATTCTGATCCCAGGCGGATGTCAACCAATCAGCAGCAATTGCCGATGGATGAGATCCACCGATGACAAAAGAGAAAAATCGACCTGATTGATTATGAACCAGTCCGGGTCGTGCTGATGCATTCAATTCATCGATCACTTCAGCAGCGGGCTTTCCGTTAACCGGCAAATTCCAATCCCACAGTGCTTTCATCTGTTCGTAGTTGAGATTGACATCAACCGGATCGGTGTCCAGATTACCAAGGAATTCATTGGCGTGGTGGAAAGCTTGTGCTAATGCCGGGGTGTATAAGTTGGTTTTCTCTGCCATCAGTGTAAGAATTATTTGGTCCAAAAGTATTGAAACTCCCTAAAGACAATTGAACCTTATGATTGTTGTCAGGATCACATGAAATAAAATCCCGAAATTCACACCATGGAATTGACCCCCTACCTGATCGGAGCATTACTTGGAGCCCTATTGGCTGCTGCCTTTCTATATCTTTTTTATAAAACCAAATCCGTCGACCGGAAAGACTATGATGTTCTTTCTGCCAAATTGAATGATGCGTCCACCAGCTTAAAATTGGCTGAAGAGCGCTTGAAAACCCAGCAAGACTTGTCAGTTTCTCTCGAAAATAAGGCTGATCAAAAGCAAAATGAATTATCCTCCTTACTGGCCAGAACGGCCAGTATGGAAGCTTCATTAAAAAGCACTACAGAGCGATTCAATGAACATGCAGCATCCCTTCTAAAAGAAAAAGAAGTCAATCGTGATCAGCAAAACGAACTCAACCTGCATCAACGACAAGTGTCCGAACTGCGGGCACAAAATGTTTCTTTATTAGAAAAACTGGATGCGCAAAAAAATGAGATGATCGAGATCCAAAAGACTGCTCATCTCCAGTTTGAAAAACTTGCACAACAAATTTTTGAAGAGAAGACCGGAAAATTTACCGAAGCCAATAAGAACAACATGGAGGCCTTGCTCAGGCCATTGGCAGAAAACATAGATTCTTTTAAAAAGAAAGTCGAAGAGACTTATGATAAAGAATCAAAACAACGCTTTTCGCTCGAAGAGAAAGTAAAAGACCTGATAGAAAATACAAATAAAGTGAGTGAAGAAGCGAACAACCTGGCTTCCGCATTGAAAGGACAAACGAAGAAGCAAGGCGATTGGGGTGAAACAATTTTGGAGCGAATATTGGAACTGTCAGGCCTCGAGAAAGGTCGTGAATATTATGTCCAGGAAAATGTCAAAGATGCAGATGGAAATAATCTTCGCCCCGACATTATCGTCCGTCTTCCCGAAAATCGGAATATCATCATTGATTCAAAAGTTTCTCTGAACGCTTATCTCCGGTACACAGAAAGTGACAACAAAGAGCAACAAGATATTTTCATTGCACAACATGTTGCTGCCCTCACCAGTCACATTAATGATCTCAGTAGCAAGAAGTATCATGACCTTGTCAATTCACTGAATTTCGTCATCCTCTTCATTCCGATTGAACCAGCTTACATGACGGCATTGCATGCTGATCCGGGATTGTCAGGATATGCTTATGCAAAAGGAGTGATGCTGGTGAGTCCACACACACTACTCGGCGTTTTACAAATCGTGGCAGATCTTTGGAAAAGAGAAGCGCAAAATAAAAATGCCATCGCCATCGCCAGCCAGGGAACGAAGCTGTATGAAAAATTTATTGGGTTTGTAAAAACATTAGAAGACATCGGTAAGCATATCACGAAATCACAAGATGCTTACAACGATGCGATGGGACAACTCAAAGATGGCCGAGGCAACCTCATCAAGCAGGCTCAGAATCTGAAGCGCCTTGGCATCAAGTCCGGCAAAAATCTTCCTCCTACTTTTCATTCAGCCGACGATGATGAAGATGAAATACTGGGATTAGAAGAAGGCCAGCAGGCTGAAAGTGAGGAATGATTTTCCGGAATGGATTTGTATATTTACTGACCTCTAGCACGATTTTGAAGCACCCTAGTTCATTGGCAGCTCCAGCCATATTACTTTGATTTCAATTCACTACACTACTAATCAATAAACAATCAATGAAAAATCAAACACTACTTGTATTACTGCTTTGCGCATCAGTTTACCTCTTAGGTTGTAAACCGCAAACTGCCGAAACTACCCCAGCTGCTGCTGCTGTTGAAACTGCTGCACCGCCTGCTATGACTAAACAGGATTCAGTTAAGCGAGGTGAATATCTCGTGATGATGATGGGCTGTCATGATTGTCACAGTCCGAAGATTTTCACCCAGACCGGTGAGATGATGTATGACACTACTCGTCTGCTTTCCGGACATCCCGCCGGTGCTCCTGATCCTTCGCTTGGAAAGAAAGGAAGCACTTCTCCAATGGAAGGAATTGTATTCGGTGGCGATTTGACCTCTTATATCGGCCCATGGGGACATTCGTATTCTGCCAACCTGACTCCTGATGTCACAGGAATTGGTGAATGGACATTTGATATGTTCAAGAAAGCCTTTACCGAAGGAAAATATAATGGACTCGACAATGGACGTCCGATCATGCCGCCAATGCCCTGGCAGAATTTCAGGCATATCAACAATGAGGACATCCACATGATCTGGACATTCCTGCGTTCATTGAAACCCATTAGCAATAAAGTGCCAGCGTATACCCCACCCGGCAAATAATCGCTAATCAAAAGCAATCCCTTACCACACCCCCGGCCAATGGTCATTTGAAGGAGTTTTCGCCTTTAACTTTTTCAGATGATCATTGGTCATTTTTTATAAAAAGTATACTATGGCAATGCTCGTTCAAATTTTAATTGGCCTCATCATCGTGATCCATCTCTATGTGCTTTGGCTGGAGATGTTTGCCTGGAGTACGCGTGGACCAAAAGTATTTAAGCGGTACTCAACAGATTATTTTGAATCCACAAAAGTCCTGGCTGCCAATCAAGGGTTGTACAATGGATTTCTTGCTGCAGGATTGATCTGGTCGTTTTTTATTCCTGATCATGTCGGCCAGCAATTTGTTCGCTATTTCTTTTTGGGTTGTATTGCCGTCGCTGGCATCTTTGGTGCCATGACCGCCGACAAAAAAATATTTTACATCCAGGCTTTGCCAGCCATCCTTGCCCTTTTGTTCGTTTACCTGGCTTGCTAGGTTTCCCGGCCAAATTCTTTTCCTTTGTATCTTACATTATCTTTTTTTTCAATACGTACATCGTAACCGGCAGCGCCATGAAAAGATCCATCCTGATATTCTGTATTTCCATCCTTGCCTATCCAATCCTTTGGTCACAAGGCAATTGCATCAATGTAACTCCGGCAGCTTGCCGTTTCAGTTGCGTTCCGGTCACCTATACTGGTCCTGCTCCTGACACTGCGACTTATTTTTGGTCAAGTACCTGTGGCACTTTTACCAATCCCAACCAACAAAATCCAGGAAATCTTTGCCTTCTTTTTCCAGGCACTTGTACACTGCAGGTAATTGTCCTTCAAAATGGCCAGGCTCCGGATACGTGTACAGCTGAGGTCATTGTTCTTGACAACCCGGATGGTATCATGCAAGGCGATACGAGTATATGCTCTGGTGATTGCGCCTCCATTTCAGTTCTTTTCTCTTCAGGTACTCCGCCATTTACCTACCAGGTTGATGATGGACTGTTCACTAACATTTATTCATCTACCACTTCCTTCGACACGTTTACAGTTTGCCCTTTATTCTCTACAACATACACTTTGCTCAGTATTACTGATGCCTTTGGTTGTACCGTCAGTGGTCAGTTCAATTCGGTCGATATCGATGTAGTGCCTGGTGTATCGGCTTCTATCACTCAAAATGGGAACATGCTTTGTGCCAATCCGCCGAACCAGAATTACCAATGGTGGAATTGTAATTATAGTCAGCTTCAATCTATCTCGCAGTGTCTGACATTGACTCAGGATGGCTGCTATTGTTTAATCGTCGGGGATGCAAATACCAGTTGCGTGGATACGGTATGTGGTGATTTTGTCTTACCCTGCCCTTTGACTTGTGCTATTACTGCTCCTGATTCTGTCTGCTTTGGTGATACTATTCAATTTGCATACACTGGCAATGCTTCATCTGCAGCTCAATTTGAATGGGCCATAACTCAAGGAGTAGCTATTTATACTTCTACCGCTGATACGGTTACGTATGTAGTGAATGGACTTGATTGTATTTATGCGGCATTGCAAGTAACAGATACCAACTGTGTATCTAATTGTACTCGTCAAGTTTGCCTTTTTGCGCATCCATTATTTGCCACATTATACAATGACATTGAAACCTGTGATTCGTGCATCACCATCCCCATTGGACTATCCGGCACTCCACCCTATGTAGTTTACATTTCAAATGGCACCTCGGTGGATACGATCACCGGAATTTTGATTGATCAATTTGATTATGCCGTTTGCCCTCCTCTTGATACATCTATCACTTATGTGTTGTTGAATGCAACTGACAGCCTGAGTGTCTGCCCTGTGATACTGGGCACAGACTCCATAGCAGTGACCAGACATTCGATTCCTGTTGCGAACATTACGCAACTCAACAATGTGCTTTGTGCCGATACAGTCTTCGGAACTTATGCCTGGTATGATTCAACTTATACTCAAGTATTATCAGATTCAATATGCTTTGTTTTAACGCAAAGTGACCATTATTGCCTGGTGGTGACGAATGGAACCTGCAGTGATACCGTTTGTGGCGATTTTATTTTTGATCCCTGCGATCTGTCCTGCAATATTTCATTGGTTCCTAATGCCTGCCTCGGTGATAGCATTGTATTTGCCTATACCGGTAATGCGAGCAGCGGTGCTTTATTCAATTGGTTAATTGATCTTCCCGGTTTTCCGGCATCGCCATATTCAGGAGACACAGTGATTCTCGCTTATTCTCAGCCCGGATGTTACCAGGTGTCATTGACGGTATATGATTTGGGATGTATTTCTATCTGTGCAGATTCGATTTGTATTGATGGGCCGAACAGTGATGCTTCGATTTGTTGTGATTTGGTGCGATGTGACACATGTACGGATTTAAGTATTGCCATAAATGGTACTCCGCCATGGACTGTTTTTATTGGAGATGGAAATAGTGTAGACACCATCAGTGGAATTACTTCATCACCATATCTATTTCATGTTTGTCCTCCTCGTGATTCGACAGTCACCTATACTCTTTTGGGTGTAATGGATACGATCAACAATTGCCCCGGCTATCTGTCAGGAATCAATACAGCGACAGTTACTCTGCATCAAAAACCGACTGCTTCGATTACGCAGATTTCAGATTTGCTTTGTGCCAATCCGCCGAATATGGCAGGATATGGTTGGTATACTTGTCCATCCGGAGGCTACCTCGATACGTCGAGGTGTTTTCTGCCGAGTGTATCGGGATGTTATTGCGTGGATGTGAGTGATGAATTTGATTGTGTGGATACGGCTTGCGTTAATATCATATTGTCTGATGTGAACGAAACGAAAACTGATGACTTTACCATTTACCCTAATCCTTTCAATGATTTTATTGAAATTCATTTTGGAAGCAGCATGGAACTTCCTGTGGAATGGAATATCATAAATGTGTATGGACAAAAAATCGATCATGGAATAATTCATGAGCGCCAGGGTCAAATAAAATTTAATTCGGAATTACCTGCCGGAATATTCATTCTTGAATTTATGACGGCTGATCACAAAATGTCAGGCACCAGGCTATTGCACCAATAAAGGAATATTGAATTCATATTATTGATTATTTTACAAGGCTTATTTTTATTAGCGCTTGTAAAATAAACTTGCCATGAGGACTCGCCAATTTATTCTTATTCTGCTATGCAATATATTTTTCATCTCATATAACTCAAGTCAAAATTGCATTCCGGTCATCAGCCCTTCCTCTTATTGTGAAACTGCGCCGGCACTTTGCCTGAATGAATTGTGTTACACGACGGCTGATACTGCGATTACTTGTTGCAACAATTGGTGTGGCAATAATACCATCATCAATAATCCACAATATTTTTTAATTACTCCTGCTCTGCCTGATGTTGAAATTAACATTCATGTGGATGATTGTTCAAATGGAGTTGGTTTGCAGAGCGCCATTTTGGATGCTTGCCCCTGGGACAACACAAATGTGTTGGATTGCAATCCAGGCACACCGCCTGGTGGAACCATGATTCTTCAAGACAGTAGTTTAATTCCAGGGCAAGCCTATTGGTTAGTTATTGATGGAAGTAATGGAGCGGTCTGCCATTACACGATCTCCTCTGCCTCAGGGGTGCAAAATCCAACTTTACCTGATTCACTCGATGCAACATTAAGTTTTCCAAGTGACTCATTGGTTTGTCCGGGTTATCAAAATCTAATCCTGAACACTGGACCTGAAATTCCGGGTGCGATTTATCAATGGACCTTGGGATGGAAGGGAGAAAGCATCACTTCTTCAGTCCCATCGATCACTATTAATATTGATGAAGGAAGTCCTGAAGGAACCTGGAATGTTTGTGTGACGGCATTAACCGGTTGTGATACGGCTCAACAAATTTGCTTTCCAATTCAAATCGGCAGCACTCCCACAGCGATAAAGGATACCGTGACATTATGCAATAATATTTTCCCTTTCCTATGGCATGGACAAACAATTACTGGTCCTGGTGATTATTCGGCCACTTTTACCGATGAGCATCTTTGTTCGTTTGACTCGACGTGGACGATATTGGCTTATCCAAGTTTTCCTCATGGTGTCATTGATACGCTTGTCTGTAGTCCACAATTTAATTATGGTGACCAGGTCTTTGATCACTCAGGCGATTATGTAGTCGCACTTCCTGGACAAAATATTAATGGCTGCGATTCCCTTGTAGATGTTCATGTGACAATTGGTGCTCCTGATCAATTTGTTGAAGTGGCTTGCGAGAATAATGAGATGGTATTGAAAACCCATATTACCGCGCAAGATGAAAGTATTGACACTGTAACCTTTGAATGGTATTCCTGCTCGTTTGACTCGCTACTTTCTACCTCAACAGAATTGAATCCCGATACTGCCGGTTGTTTTAGTTTAATTGTTAATTCAGGTTTGTGCCTGGATACCATTAGCTCAACTTATTCCATGAATCCATGCACTGATTCCTTGTATTATTTCGCTGGAATAGGATGTGTTGGTGAAGAAATGTTTTTGACCACTCCTCAACCTTTGGAAAATAGCGAACAAATAGATTGGTTAATTAACATACCAGGTATGCCTATTCTTCATTTTGAAAATGAAGATTCTATTCAAATTACGGTAAATGAAACAGGCATTTATCTGGCTTCAGTCACCATTCGTGATTCGATCAATACAAATACCTGGATTGGATATATTCAAGTACTGGTTGAGCCTGAGGTTACATTATGTTGTGATCAAAGTATTTGTTCTGATTCCTGCACTATTATAACTATTAGTAGCACATCGTTCGCCAATGTTGTTTTTACAAATGGATTCTCAATAAATGGCTTACTTGGAGCTTATCAAATACCAGTTTGTCCATTTGAAGGCGATGATTTGACATATACCATTAGCGAAATATCATCTGACTATCCTGAGTGCCCGGGCAAATTAGTTGGTGATAGTTCAGTCACAATCGAAACTATTGACCGCCCTTTTGTTTCTATCGTTCCTTTTGAAGATACACTCTGCACCTATCCAAATAACCTGGCCTCCTATAAATGGCGACATTGCGATTCTACTGCAATTCTCAGCATAGCCACCTGCTTTGCACCACCGGCTTCAGGTTGCTATTGCCTGGAAGTAGAAAATGAATTTGGCTGCAGCTATGAAACTTGTTACAATTTCTTCCCTGAAACCACATCAACGATTCCTGAAGATCAATTACAAATTTTCCCTAATCCAACTTCAGGCTTAATTCAAATTAAATTATCAGGTGCCACCAATTTTCCGGTTTTGTGGGAATTAACCGACCTGCAAGGAAAAGGATTATTGACGGGTGAATTGGAAGAAAATGTAAGTGACACCAATTTGAACTCCATTCCGCCAGGCATTTATTTCCTGAAATTTAATTTAAAATCGAAAGGGATATTGACCAGGAAAATCGTGATTGAATAAGACCAAAATTTTCAATAATTAATTTCGCTGCGAAAGAAACTATTTATTCAAAGGAGTTTCAATTTGAATATTGGAAACCTCTTTTCCAATAAGACTGCCTAAACGCAATCCTTCTTCGCAATCGAATCGCCAGTGCACGCCCAGGAAAACACGGGAGATGGCATTCTCATTTGACATCTCCGCAAATGAATTGTAGGACCTGGGCTTGACCATAAAATCTTTAAGATCCTTATGGCTACGATCTGTCAACTTAAATGACGAGCCATACAAGTCGGTCAGCACTTCTGAGGTTGCAGCTCCGATCATGGCATGTCCCGAAGGATAACTTGGAAAAGACGGCGTAGGTGAAAAGGGGCGCCAATTTTTATCAATATGTTTTTGGATATAGGATTCGGGCCGCTCCAGGTTGTAGGTATATTTTGAATTATAACAAGCTATGAAAGCATCCGTTAAAGCAAATCCAACTTTTAAATAGGTCTCCAATGTTTTCTCAATCGAGGGATGTTCTTTTTCAATGACCTGGTTAGTGATCGATAACCAATGACCCGCAGGAGAGAATGTCAAACCTGGCCGGTCATCATTCCAAAACTCTGCGATCCATTGATTTTCGGCGGATAAGGGTTTACTGAGACTCACAATCTCTATGGCCTGCCGGTGATACAGGTCATTTGGAGAAGTAGAAAATGGCGGTAATGGTTTTGCCACATAATCATCGGTATGAATGATGAATGGTCTCACTTTCCCCCAGTATGGCAACAATGGTGGCATTGGAAAATCAACAGAGGTGACCCACAAGCCTTCCCCCGAAGGCGGAACATAACTTCGATCGTAATTATGATGATTCGATAAATAACCAAGACTGTCTGTTGATGACCAATCATAAATAGTCTCCGCTACCAAACGTCCATAAGCTTCTGACGCCAACCTGGTGGTACTGTCCATATCCTGGGTCAATCCATTTTTCCATTTCTTTTGCAACCTGAGTTTTTCATTGCGAATAGTCTCCGGCGCCGTAAGGAAAAATTTACCAATGATGGTGGCATAACATTCATTCAGGGCTATCTCCATATTGAAATGTTCTCTCACCGGAAAAGATGGCAATTTCAATAATGGAAATTTTTCAGCCAATGAAGAAAAATGACCTTCCATTCCTGGCAATGCTGTTTCATACGCAGCTAATCCTACGTACCCATAAGCCCTTGCAGCGACAGGACCACGGTAACCTTCTGTACTGACTTCTGCGGTCAACATAAATTTGTTCCAATCCAGGGCCAGGCTGACGGAGTCATTCGATTCATTAAATTCTGATTCATTACAATGCACTATTCCCAACAGACCAATGGCACCGAGCACGAAAGCGCATAACACAAATAGTTGACGCCTGGAGAATGCAGAATACTTCACGCAGATTCTAAAATTTAATTTAAAGATGAAATTGTTTCGTTTTGACTGGCAAGAGGAAAACGGAGAACAAAGGTAGTGCCCTCTCCCGGTTTGCTGTGCACATTCAATTCAACATGATGCAATTTCAAAATTGTATTGACCAGTGACAATCCAATTCCCGATCCTTTTACCGCTGACGTCTTTGGACTTCTATAAAATGGATTAAACACCAGTGGCAATTCATTTTCCGGAATGCCGGGACCTTTATCCGTAATCTCAATTGAACAATGCCCTTCAGGATCAAAAGACAGACTGACTTTGACCGTTTTGTCAGGGCTAAACTTGCAACCATTGTCGATCAGGTTGACAATAGCAGTGCGTAACAATTGTTCATTACCATTGATGTATAACAGTTGTTCCTTTTCCGGCAGGTTGATCACATCGAAATAAATCGTGTATTCCGGATGATTCTTCAACAGGCTTTCCTTGCATTGCCAGACGAGTTCATCAATCCGGATCGATTGAAACTGGATCGTAGAATCATCTGCATTGATGCGAGCCAACTGCATCAATTTTTCCGCTACTTCATTTAATTCTTTGACATCCGCCAGGACCGAATTGAGCGTATGCTGATAATCTTCGGTGGATCGTTCTTTATCCAATGTCACTTCTACCTGGGAAACAATGACGTTTAATGGATTTTTCAATTCATGACTGATATTGGACAAAAACAATTTTTGATTTTTAAATGCATGTTGAATGCGGTCCAATAATTTATTGAACGTAATGACCAATCGTGATAATTCATCGCGTTGATTAGTGGCCTCCAACCGGTGGCTCATGTCCGTGGGCAACAAAGCATCCACCTGGTTCATGATCGCACTGACGGGTGACAATGCCTGCCGGGCAAAAAACCACCCTCCAGCAGCGACTAAGGTGATCGACAAAAGAAAAACGACAATGAGAATTTGCGTCAGGTTTTGAATATGCACCTGGTCAAAAACAGATTCAGCAATGACGATGTATTTCTCTCCGCTTTTGTTTTGATAGAGTATGCCTAGTGCATTGAATTTACCATGTGCAAATTTGCATTCACCGGTTTCCCTTACTTCCTGAAAGGAAGATTGCGTAATATCATCTGGTGCAGGATTGAAAGTATAAAGTCGTTTACCCTCGAGGGTGTAGATGGAAATATTTTCAGGGTATTCAGCTGCTAGTGGACTTGAAAATTCACCAGGGGCCTGGATCTTGAATTCCTGTTCATCGGTTTTTGTCCCGGCCACCATTTCAGCAATGATCAGTGCTTTCGATCGCAGGCTTTTGTAATATTCGTCCTGAAGGTTAAGCTTAAACTGGATATGCACATAGAGAAAAGCTGCTACCAGGATACCGGCAGCAATCAAAATAAATTGCAAGGTCAGTCGGAAACGAATCTGCATAGTACACGGAGCCAGGCCGAAAAGCCAAAAATACCATTTGTTAAGTTGGCCATTGAATCACCATGGTGCTTTGGCATAAGCTGTGACGTAGGCGGTGCCCTCAATGACGAGCATCGGATCGCCTGTATTTTTTGGATGATTGCGTTTTTCAAAATGAAATGAACCCTGGCCTTTAGTTGGCGAATTGTAATAAATACGATCGCCTTGCACCCACCATTTCCCGGCATCATTACCCTGGCCAGCAGTGCCACCTGAAAAATCGGAGGTGTTGACTGATCGTTCACTTTCGTTTACATAAACATAAGTGCCATCGGCATTCAGTGTGATGCAATTGCTTGAATAACTACTTCCCTGGTTATAACTGTTGATGTTGGTGTAGCACCATTTACCGACCATGGACATATCAATTTGTCCACTTGTAGATCCTGAAGCATTGCTTGTTTGGCCTTGAGCATTTGAAGAAGTAGCACCGGCCCTGGCATAAGACACCCAATTACCGTTTACATTCAGATTCAAATGATCCTTGTCAGTGAATTTAGATTCAATTTTTACACTTCCTCCCGGACCATTCAATTCAATAAATGGGGCGGTATATTGATAGGCTATTGATTGACCAGAGATCAGGCATTGACCGTCACTTTTAAATTCCAATACTTCCCCTCCACCGCTCCATGAACCAATAATGGAAGGTGTTTCAGAGGTTGTAGCAGTAGCATGTTCAACTGGTGGAGGAACTTGATTATCGTTTTTAATTTGAGCTTTCCGGGTGAATGCAATTTTTGAATCCAGGTCGCCACCTGAAAGTGTAAGTTGATTCACTTGCAATTCAAATTGGTAAGTGGTCTCTTGTCCTTCTGTATTCAGGATGAGTGAATTTCCATTTACGCTATACGTGAGCGCAGCGCCATCAAATTCACCGGTATTATCCGGATTGAGCATGAGTGTCATTTCAAATCCGAATTGTGTAGAGCTCCAGGTTCCGGCGAGCGAATTTTGTTGATTTGCTTTAGCTCCTATTTGAGCAGAAGCTATATGCAACGTGAATGAAAAAAGTAATGGAAGTAGTAAGCGTGTGACCATGAGGAAGAGGTTTTTACCTCTTTAAGATACGCCACCAGGAACGATGCAGACTATGTTGCGTAAGAATTATTCTTCTTTCAAAATATAACCCTGGCCAAAAACGGTATGAATAAGCTTGCTGGTGAAAGGTTTATCAATTTTATTCCGCAGGTAATTGACATACACTTCCACCACATTGGAGCTGGTTTCGAAATTGATGTCCCAGACTTTTTCGGCGATTTCCACTTTCGAGATAGCTCTGCCTTGGTGACGGATAAAATATTCCATCAGGGCAAATTCTTTCGGAGTTAGTTCGACCTTAACACCATCCCTATAAATCTCTCTTGCGGTAAGATTCATTTCGATGCCGCCGAAACTTAATATTTGCTTGGGGATGATAGAATCCTTTCCTCTTCTAGAAAGGGCCTTGATCCTGGCCAACAGTTCTTTAAACTCAAAAGGTTTGGTCATGTAATCGTCGGCTCCGGCTTCCAAACCTTCCACTTTATCGTCGGTAGACGTCATTGCTGTGAGCATCAATACCGGGGTGTGAATTCCTTTGATTCTTAATTGGCGCGTCAGGTCGGTCCCATTAAGGCCGGGAACTATGATATCAGAGATGATGACATCATATTCATTGGCTTCTGCCAACTGAAGTCCAGTGGTACCATCGAGAGCAAAATCGACCTCGATTTGGTGCTCATTAAGCCCTTTTTTAAGGGATTTTACGACCTTTTCCTCGTCTTCGATGAGTAGAATTTTCATAGGCAGGCTACAAAATGGAAAATTGTTGCGAAAATCTCCTAAAAAGGCACTATTCTAAGGAGTTTCTAAGGTCTGGAAATTATATATTTGGAAGCGCAAAGTTACCTTTGGTTCCTTAATCGGATAAAATAGTTTTCACCTTAAACACCATTCTATGAATAATCGTAAAATTCTACTCTTTGCTTCGGCGCTCACCCTTTGTTTCGGGCTCTTCCTGGCGTCCTGTACAGAAGAGGACAACAACACGACTACCGCTAAAAATTTGGTTGCGAACTACAGTGCGGAACCTTCTTTAAGGTGGAACACAGAGTTTCTCGAAATAGAGCGCTATGCATTTGGTTATCGCCCCGGACCGGCCCCAAGATCTTTAGGTTTGATGGGACTTGCCGCTTACGAAGCCTGTATCACCGGAATGCCAGACTACAATTCACTGGAGACACATTTTGACGGACTGAACATACCCAATGCCGAAACTGGTGTTGAGTACCACTGGCCAACAGTTGTTCACGCCGTGTATTCCACGATGATGCCAAAATTCTTTGATCAGTCAAACCCAACACAGCATTACCCTGCCAGTGTGGTTTCACAATGGAATGCCCTGGTTGCAGAATTGAATGATAAATATCTCGCTGAAGCAGGATCTGAAGTTTTCAACCGTTCTAAATTATATGGAGAGGCAGTTGCAAATGCAGTATGGGAATGGTCAACGACCGATCCTTATGGCCACCTGGCTTTCCAAAATCCTTTTGGAAATACTGTAACCAACGAAACTTATGACTGGTCCGCTCATTACAATGGACCAGGTAACTGGGAACCTACTACACCTGGCCCAACCACTCCAATGGGTCCTTTCTTTGGCAAGGCTCGCACTTTTGCAACTACAGATCAGGAAAAACTTTGCTTACCTCCATCAGCTTATTTCATGGAATATAGCGAAGATCCCCACTCAGAATATTATGCTCAGGCTCTTCAGGCGTATACAAAAAATGCAGCTACTGATTATACCACCGAGTGGATTGGAGAATTCTGGAGTGATGACCTCTTAAACTTGACTTTCAGTCCTGGCCCACGCTGGGTAGCTATTTGCAACCAAGTAGTGGATGCAGAAAAATCCAATCTTCAAACTGCTCTTGAAGCTTATGCTAAAGTGGGCATGTCATTGAACGATGCTGCTGTTAGTGCATGGTATTCCAAATACTATTACAATACTGAGCGTCCAGTAACCTATATCCATAAGTTTATTGATCCGGATTACAAATCAAATCTCAATAATCCACTGACTGGTGATGTAGGCTTCGTCCCTCCATTCCCTGCCTATCCATCTGGTCACTCGACCATGGGTGGCGCTGGTGCAGAAGCTTTGGCTAGTGTTTTTGGATATAACTACAGCATGACAGATCGTTGCCACTTTGGTCGTACTGAATTTGTAGGTACTCCTCGGACTTTCCACAGCTTTTTAGAAATGGCACAGGAAAATGCCTGGTCACGAGTTTTATTGGGTACCCACTGGAGGGATGATTGTGATGAAGGAGTACGTTTCGGCACAGCGGTTGCCCGTCGAGTAGACGCACTTCCCTGGAAGAAATAAGATTGAAAACAATCGTTTATAAAAAGAGACTGCTGGTTTAGGCAGTCTCTTTTTATTTTTGCAAAACTGAATTTCACTTTTCATATTCAACACTGATGTCAAAGCTATTTTCAATTCTTCTATCACTTCTTTTCCTAATTTCTTTATTGTCTTGCCAGCCCAAACCAAAAGAGGTACTTCAATATTATGTTTCCGGCGAAGTATCGAGAAAGCATACAGAAATCAATGGCAAGAAAGAAGGCAAGATGATCGAATATTATAAAGATGGCAGCCTCATGGGCGAACGTCTATTTGAAAATGATGAGCAGGTGGGGAAAACTACCTTTTACTATCCGTCAGGATCTGTGAAGGAAGTGCAGTATTATGATCATGGAAAAATGAACGGCGGCGATACCGTATTTTATGATGGCGGTAAATTGCAGTTTCTACGCACCTGGAAAAACGGTGTGCTGGATGGGTACCTTCGTAAATGGGATGAGAATGGCGTCATGAACTATGAAGCCAAGTATGCCAATAACAGGCTCGTTGAAGTAAAGGGGCAATCGGTAGATCCTGACTCACTCCGGGTTAAATAATTCCTTTCGCCATTTTAGTTGGCTGTCAATTGAGATTGAGCCTCATCCAGAATAACTTTATAAGGGTGCGTTTGATGCTTCGACACCAGGTCCTTACAATACGCATTCAGGTTGCTCCACGATAATTCACACATTCCCTGGTATTTCTTCTTCAGCATTATGCTGAACATGAATTCTTTTATAAAACTTTTCGGCATAAAAAATTCATTCTTCAAATGTGATTTTCCATTCTCCAACCTCGTCAGGGTATACACACAACAGTAAGATTTTACCTGGTCCGTTTCTGTAAAATGAATGGCATCTTTTTCAACTTCATAATCATGTGCCACGAGCACTGCACCATTTTTAATACAACGATGAGTTTGACCAGCTTGTGGGACATACGTATTCACATCGGTAGTTTCCGGTGTTGATCCAGCAATCCATTTAGGTCTCCACATGACATCGGATACTACATCGAACACCATTTCAAGGGGTGCTTCTATGATCGCTTCGGTTTTCAAGACGGACGCGGTATGTCCCTTTAGTCTGAAATCATCAGGTTGCAACTCAGGCACTTCATGGTAAAGCTTTTCCAGAGTCAGGTAGGAATAATCCACTCGTCCGCTATCATAGATCTGCGATGTACTCACCACGTCACCCCATCCATTTGATGCCGATTCATTCCAATCGGTCATGGCGCCGGTAAGGTTGTTGGTAAACAAGGCATATTCGTGATTATCGATGTCATTTTTAAGCAACCGGTGAACGGTGATCACGTCAATGCCAAAAAGTTTGTCATGTTGCATAACACGATTTATGGCCACTTCACCATAATGAATTACAAATTTTAGGGTCAGTGTATTGGCCGATTTACAGGCCGTGCAATTACAGATTCGATGGGTGTCATATTTCTGCAAGTGGAAATGAAAGGCGGTAAACATTCGTTTCACCTGATCCAACAATTCTTTAGCTGAAGGGGGTGGCCCCATGCGACAAAAGAGAATAGCATCCCCTTCCACTTCACTCACTTCGAGATTGAGTTGATTGGATTCAATGATCAGGTTGAGTAATTCTTCAATGATATGCCGGGCGTGATTGATTTCAGTGTCATTGACAAACCGGGTAAACCCACTGATATCCGGAATAAAAAGGAGGGCATGCGAAGATTGGCTATTTGGGGTAGCATTGGCCATAAGCAAGTGGGTGTTAATTGGACCGTTTAAAGTAAGTATAATTCTGGTCAGGGTTTTACCGCAATGCGATATATTCTACCAGCAATGAATTGCGGTCAATACCGAGATATTGCTCAGGTGGTTCTTCAATGCGCTGCAGTATCGAATAGAAATTGAGCAGGAAGATTTCACTGATGGGACTGTCCGAATCGAGATTAAAGGTATTGCGCATGACGATGAAAAGGAAGTCAGCTGAAATATCATATTTACGCAAACTTTCATAGCGGTTGCTCAAATCGAAAACACCTTTCTTTTGTAACTCCTCCACGGCATTAGTAAACATCTCCCGCACATTCGGCTTAACCTTATAGCCGAGATTGAAATCTATCCTGAAAATTTTGCCTTTAACGATTTCATGAAAGTTGTATTCCTGTTGGAAAGGGACTTCGGTCTGATTAAAATGCAACAACCAATAGGCATCTGCGCGCTTTGGCTGTTTCTGGTAGATGGATTTGAGGATTTGTTTTTCCATCCGGTGAATGGAAAATGCACTCGTGAGGTAGACAATGTTAGACGCAAATTTCGGGATATCCTGATCGTTGCTGACATCCGTGATGATGTTTTCATACTGGTGGATATCGACAAATTTCTTTTTACGAAGTAGCAGATGTTTGGACAAATAATGGACCAGCATCAACAAAGTGAATAAGGTCATCACGATGATGGTGAAACCGGCTCCGGCCTGCAGTTTATGCAGATTGGAAGTAAAGAAAAATAGTTCAATGGTCAGAAACAGACCAGTGAGGGGAACCGCTTTGTACCAACCCCAATGAAGCTTCCGCTGCAAATAAAAGAATAAGAGCAAAGAGGTCGTCATCATGGCTATCGTAATCGCCACTCCGTACACAGCCTCCATCGCCTGCGATGTTTGGAAATACAGCACGATAATCACACATCCAACAAATAAAATGTGATTGATCATCGGGACAAAAATTTGCTGCCTATGCTTGCTGGGATAAAGGATCTGCACTCTGAACCAGGTATCCAATTTCACTGCTTCACTGATCAGCGTAAAGGAACCACTGATTAGTGCCTGGCTGGCCACTATAGAGGCAAGTGAAGCTATCACAACACCCGTTCCGACAAACCATCGAGGCATAAGTTCAAAGAAAGGGTTGACGCCATTAAGTAATTGGCCATTTAAAGTGCTTAGCGCCCATGCTCCTTGCCCAAAATAATTTATAAGCAAGGCAATCTTGACGAATATCCAGGTCACCTGGATATTCTTACGCCCGACGTGACCCAAATCGGAATAAAGTGCCTCAGCTCCAGTCACGCACAGAAAAACTGCGCCAACGATGGCCCATGCTCCAGTATGGGTAGACAGAATATTGTAGGCATAATAAGGATTCACTGCCTCGATCACTTGTGGGTATTTGGAAAGCCATATCAATCCGAAAATGATCAGCATGGAAAACCACACCATCATAATTGGTCCGAAGGATTTGCCAATCTTGTCCGTACCGAACTGCTGGAAAGTAAATAAGCCTACCAGAATAACGATAACGATTGGCAATACAGGAACACTTTCTGTTAAGGTCCGGAGCCCTTCCACACTGGCTGTCAGGGATATAGCCGGTGTGATCATCCCATCCGCCAGGAGCGCTGCACAACCCAACATGGCCAGGTAAATGGTCCATTGAGGCGCTAGTCTTTTAATGAGGGAATACAAGGATAAAATTCCTCCTTCACCATGGTTATCCGCCCGAAGCGTTAGGATTATGTATTTAAAAGTGGCTTGCAGGGTGAGTGTCCAGAATATACAGGATAGCCCTCCATAGACCAGGTCAGCATTGATCGGATCCCTTCCTAATATGGCCGACATTACATAAAGGGGAGATGTCCCAATGTCTCCAAATACAATCCCGAGCGTGACCAGCATCCCTGCTGTCGAAAGTTTTGTATGCATGTTTTTCATTCCAAAACCGAAGTTTGGTATCTCCTGGGATGCCACGGGGCATCCCTTTGAGTGAGTTTGATTATGGGCGCTTCTTTTACAAAGAGGGACAAATATAGGTCGGGGGGTTGGATTCGCTTAAGGTTAATTAACGCACTTTAATGTCGGGATGAAATACAGCCGGTTAGCTTTGTACGAAATAATTCGTAATCATGAAACCAATCCTGACCCTTTCCTTTTTGATCCTCTTCTCCGTAAAGATTTTCCCTCAATCTAATTCCATACCCGAAGACCGATGGCAAATGGTGGGCCAATTTCTCAACCAACAGAAAGATGGCAGTGCATTCTTCATGGTAGGAAGCGGAGGAAAAATCATGTTCACAAAAGGTCTTGGCTATGCAGATCGTGAGCAGAAAATCCCATTTGATGATCAGACGTTGTTTTCTATCGGGAGCATTACTAAACCTTTCACAGCGACCGCTATCCTTTTATTAATGGAAAAAGGTAAGCTTGATCCAAAAGATCCAATCACGAAATATTTTGACAATGTACCGGAGGATAAAAAAGGAATTACGCTGCATCAACTCCTCACCCACTCTTCCGGACTACCCGGTGCTATCGCCGATGATTATGAAATCATCAGTGCAGAAGATTTTCAAAAGAAAGTATGGTCAACGCCGCTTCAATTCACACCCGGACAAGGTTATTCTTATTCCAATGTAGGTTACTCTCTTTTAGGGATGATCATTGAAAAAGTGAGTGGACAAACGTATAGTGCATTTTTAGAAAAAAATATTTTTCAACCTGCTGGAATGACCACAGCAGGATATGCAAATCCAAAAGCAGATTATCATAAGCTGGCGCATGGGTATTTCCAGGATGGAAGCGACTGGGGCACTATGAAGGATAAAAAATGGGATGGCGACGAACCGTCCTGGAACCTAAAAGCCAATGGTGGGATCTTAATGTCAGCCACAGATTTGTATAAATGGTATCTCGCTTTGCGAAACAATACAATCCTCAAACCTGAAACGCTAAAGCTTCAAACAACACCTCATGTCAAGGAGGGAGAAATGGATTCCTATTATGGCTATGGATATAGCGTCATGTTAAATGGGGAAGTAGTACAGCATAATGGCGGCAACAGGATTTTCAAAGCGGACTTTCGATGGTTTCCAAAATCCGATATGTTTCTCATATCTGTAAGTAATGATCCCGGTGTGAGATTGTTCCTGCTGAATGATCAAATCATGGACATCCTGAATACCGGTAAAATGCCAGAGACCATAAACTGGACATCCTTTCCACTAGAAAAATTTCCTGCCGATCCCATGCAGGAGACCGCTAAAAAATTCATTGATCTTCTTCAAAACTATTCGGTAGAAGCAAGGAAAAAATTTGTCTTAGAATATTTTACTGCTGATATACAAACCCGCAACACACCGGAACATCTCCAAAATCTTTTTGAAATGCTGAGCAATGATATTGGCCAGGGTCCTGTTGAAAAAATAGAAACTACGGATCAAGGGTTACAACTCACCATGCCTGCGCAGGAAGGACGTGCGCATCTCAAGATCAGGTTGTTTTTCAAAGAAAATAAGATCGATCGCATCGGTGCCGAAATGGAAGGGATGTAAAATCGGCAGTAATTAGTATTCAGTAATCAGTAATCAGTTGGCAGTTGGCAGTTGGCAGTATTAAATTCTCCGTGCACACTGTGACCTCTGTGCGAAGTAATTAATGTTATCAATAACCAATAAAAAGGGTAAACCATTTTCAGGTTTACCCTTTACCAAAAAATAATCTTGTTTAAATCTTATTCACCGCCGTCTTGGATCATGCGATCGACTGCATATTGTCCAACCAGGATGCCGGCAGTTTTACCGGCTTCAATATCGAAGCGATAATGTATTCCTCCATAGAGGCGCGAAATAGCAGCTTCTGTCGACCAGGCTTCAAAGGTGGAGGCGTCAGCCGGAAAGACATGAGTCAAAACCGTAGCGCCTGCAGCAGAAAACATGGAATGCCCGGATGTATAACTTGGGAAATTGGGAGTTCCTAAAATAGTTTTAAAGCCTGAAATAGTCTGAATGGGCCGGGGGTAGTGATAGTGATATTTTGTATCCCAACAAGAAATACCGGCATCTTCCATCGCCATGTTCAAATAGGCCAGAACCCGTGCTGCCCGTAAAGGATTGTATTTGTATTCAACGATATAATCACAGGCAAACTTGTTCCAATGTCCTGGTGGTGTATAGGTTCCAATACCATCTGACCAGAAATTGGCAATCTTACGTTGATCATTGGTCAGATTGTCCAATACATCTTTAAGTTCATTTGCAGCAGTATTGAATTCAGCAGAGCCAGGAGCCGGAGGTGGTACCGAACGAACAGCCAGCAAATCAGTGACAAACCATGTTTTTACTTTTGAGAATGCCGGTGTGATACCTACTTTTCTTTCCGGTACTTCCTGGTTGACCCAATGCCAACCATACGTAGCTTGCGCCGCATCACGAATGGAATCGGAAACAGCTTTAGAGGTCTGCGCATTTTTCATTCCATCTGTAGCAGCACGTGTACGAAAAACTTTTCCTACAGCACGACCTAATGAATCACCGGCTGTAATATCACTTTGTACATTCAATCCAGCCCACTGCAGACTGTTTTCATGTTCAAGTGCCTTCGCAGCAATGTAGTCTTTCTCCAGCGGGAACATAGCCGAGAGAATATCTTTTGCTACAGCAGCGATCACCGCGCCTTGTGAAGGATAACCCGGCAGATCATTCTTCGGAAGATGGGTCACAATGGAAGCATCCGCGTTGAAAGGTGCAGGGCGATTGAATTGATATTTATAATGCCATGCTGTAATCAAGGCATCATACTCGGCGGCAGATAAATAAGCTAGCATCCTGCTGGCATACGGTGGATGCGCAAATGGAAAGTATGGGTAGTTGCCGGGATTGGCAGGATCGGGTACACTGTATGTTCCATCTGCATTAGGTGAAGGAGGCAGATTGTACTTTGCGCCCAACTCCCTTGCTATTTCATTCCAGCGAATAATACCATCACCTCCCCAATAATCAACAGCTGCCTGCTGATCAGAAGTCAAAGAAGCCGAAGTTGTTTTTAAAGCGGTCAATTCAGCTGAAAATTCTGGTGATGCTGCATCTGTTGGTGCAGGAATTCCAATCTGTGAAGAACTCGTCAATAAGTTTGGCTTCCAGTCTCCTCCATTTTCATCAAGAGAAGAATAGGCATAAGATTCATAAGCAACATAAGCTGGTTGATCATCTTCACAGGATTGAAAAGTAAGGACGACCCCCAGGCTTAATAATATAATGGTTGTGGAAAATATATTTTTCATCAGGAGTGATTTTTTATCTCACGAATTGTGATTATGGTTATTCATTATTGGCTGGTTCTTCCATGTTTTTATGGAAAATTGGAAATTGATACGTCAGTCCAAAATAATAAGCCATAGCCTTGCCTACATTACGACCATCCTGGATTTGATTGACTCCACCGAGCACTCCCAGTCCGGGTATGAACTGAAAATAATAGTGAGCAAATCCTCCGATGCGGGTGAAATTCATTTTATTGGATGGAAAGCCCACATCTTGTTTGCGGATATCAGTTCCACCATCTGTGGTCTGTCCATCAAAAGTGATATCGACATTGAGTGAATTCTTCAATAACCATGCCCCCACTGTAGCTGTATAATTGATAGCATTGGGTACATCTACCTGCTCGGAATAATTGCTGTGATCAGTGTAATAGTAATCCCGTTCTATTGTAGCGGTGCCACGCAGATCATAGGCTGCCGTTCCCCTGACGTAAATTCCCATATTGAGTTTATACTGCAGGATGCCTCGAAGAATGAGATCAGGGCATCCGAGTCCTAAAGAAAATGGGGCATAATCCTCGAGATAATTTGACATCGGGAAATTAACGCCAACCGTTGGATTGAAGGCCAGCTTTCCCGGGCCTAGTGTAAAATGAAATGCTTGTGCTTTTAGAAATACGCCGAAATCTGAAAAACCTGAAACGCCTTTCAGTTGTCCCTGGCTGGCGTCTGTGGTGACCCAGGGGGCTTGTGCGATCAGGTTGAGCTTATCGGTGAGTCCAAGGGCAAACATCGGAAGGAATGTCTGTCGTGTAAAGGTTCCGATGTTTCCATTTTCACGAAGCAAAGTGCCTTCCCAATATTGATCCCAGGATTCATGATTGTAGATAGCACCAAAGCAGATTTCCCCTTTGTTCATCATGATACCATCCGTTGGCGTCTGAGCATTGGCGATATGAACAAAAACAAAACTTACAGTAAAAATAAAAAAGTGGAGTATACGATTGCGCATGTAATTAGGAGATGTGGAGTGAATAAATAAAATGCTAATCTGCGCGAAGATAGAGTCCGAACAAGTAAAATAAATGCTTCTAATGAAAATCTAAGAAACTGAATTCTAATGAGAATCTAATAAGTAGCTCCGCCCTTAATTCAAGCGAAAGATTTTTCTGCTACAGGATCTTTAATAAACTGGACTACCACAATTCCAAAAACAAGATGTCCAATGATACTTCCAATCATCAATAACATCATATTGTCTTCACCAGCCGGAATATCACCGAAGATGGCTGCCAGTAAGGCAATCATGATTTGCCCAAAGATGAAGGCAAACACACCAAAGATTACCCCTTTCAATATTTTGCTGTTGATTTTTTTCACCACTCGCACAATGAAGTAGGCATACATAAAAGCAAAAGTAATTCCGATCAAAAAGTGCATCAGCCACGCTATCAGCATTGGAAAACCGATCATTAATGAAAGCATCTTTGGTGGATTCATTTTGGGCAAACCAAGAATAGAACCAACATACATGATGACAGACATTGCACTAGTGCCGGCTACCCCCGCAAGAATCGTTTGCTGAATTTTGTTTGACATTGGAGACTAAATTTAAGATAGAAAACTATTTTATTTTAGTTCCCTAACAACCATTTTTTAAATTCAGGTGATCGTTCTTTACTGACGATGGCATCTTCTTCCGATGGCGGATTAAGTTTGAGTTTTACTCTAGACTTCGAATACGCAATCATTTCTTCAATGGCCTCCATCTTGACAATAAACTGCCGGTTGATCCTGAAGAACCTGGATGGATCCAAATCATGTTCGATCTGATCAAGGCTCTGATCCAGTGGATAACGTTTGTTACCCGGCATCACCGCGAAACTGATTTTATCTTTTGAATAGAAAAAGGATACCTGGTCAAGATCAACGAGTTTGATCGCTTGCCCCATACGAACTAAAACACGACGATGTTTTTTTATGAACCCTGCCTCTGTCAATTTCTGGAGCAGGCTATCATTCGAATCTGATTTTTTCGGCTTCTTCGCCACTTTTTGAATTGCCTGTTCCAAATCAACAGCCTTAATGGGCTTCAGTAAATAATCAATGGCATTAACCTTGAAAGCTTTGAGCGCATACTCATCATAGGCTGTTGCAAAAATGACGGGTGCCATGATTTCTGTTTTCTCGAAAATATCAAAACTGGAACCATCGGCCAGATGGATGTCCATTAAAATCAAATCCGGCGCAGGATTTTCATTCAGCCATTCGACAGCGGATTCGATGGTCCCCAATGCTCCGATGACTTCATTAGTGGCATCTATTTCAGCCAGGAGTTTTTGTAATCGTCTGACGGCCGCTTGCTCGTCTTCAATGATCAGGATTTTCATATGCCGGTTCGTTTAATAAGAGGAATTCGTACTTTAAAGACATCAGGACCTTCTTCAATGATCACTTTGTGATTACTCAATAATTGGTATTGCTTGATAATGCTCGGCAATCCAAATTGAGTGGAAGGTTCAGACGTTGATTTAGGTTGTAAGTTATTCGTTACCGAAACGTAATCATCCTCAATAGTGATGTACACATCCAGTGGTCGTTGCTCTGAGATCACATTATGCTTGACTGCATTCTCCACTAACATCTGTAACGTTAACGGCAAGATGTAAGCTTCCTTCACAGGCTTGTCCATATGCAGCCGAAGATGGTGACCATATCGTTTTTGCAGAAGGTAGGTAAAATTGCGGACCAATTCAAATTCATCCTCGAGACTGATTGATTCCTGCTCACGGTACTGCAGGATACTGCGATAAAAGTCAGATAACTTTTCAACGTATTCAATGGCCACATCCGGTTTCCTGGCATTCTCATCGATGATCGTGATCAGGGTATTGAAGCTGTTGAAGAGAAAATGAGGATTGATCTGGGCCTTGAGTGCAGAAAGTTGAGATTCTACCATTTCTTTTTTTAGCATCGCTTGACGCTCTGCTCTTCTATCCCTGGATTTGATCAGCCACCTAATTAAACCACTACACGCCAGGAGGAATAAAACAATGAACCAAATTTTTTGATAAAATGGTTTTGAAATGGTAAACGAATAGGAAGCAATCGGTTCATCGAAAAAAAAATTATTCTCCGAAGCTTTTACATAAAAAGTATAGGTACCGGGTGCCAGGTGACTATATGAAGCCGCATTGTCCCTTGATACTTTCCATTGCAAGTCGTATGGTTCAAGTTTGTACCGATAGGTAACTGAAGAAGGCGATGTGTACCAAAGACCGACATAATCAAAGGTGAAATAATTCTGAGAATGCCGGAATTGATTTTTATTCGCAAAATCAATGGGCTGTTCGAACACCGATACCTTTGTCAATTGTGTTCTCGGATCCACACTGAGTTTGTGATGCGACGAAAAATATTTGTAGATCATATCCTGGCAACCGATGTAAACATTTTGATCATGATCCAGTATGATTGAATTGAGTCCTGGTTCAGTTTCCTTTGCTCCTATTTCTTCGGCATAATACATAAAGTGCCTTCGTGCCGGATCCATGATATCAATTCCACGATTGTGGGCTATCACCATATCACCAGTGCCGGATGACATGATCGAAGTAATGCTGAGACTGCCCAGCCCTTGTGCAACATTTAATGTTTTGTAGGCGGTACCATCAAATTCGACTAAACCCAGATCAGGTGTATTAAACCACATATGTCCGCGGTGATCTTCCGATACAGAAAATACTTTTTGAAGGTGAACCTGTTCATCGCCGGCATATTGCACTATCTTATCGCCATCATCACAAAATACACCGTTACCATCAGTGGCAAACCAGGTTTTGTTTTTTGAATCGACGTATACCTGGAAAACAAAATGGAGGTTAGATTGCCATGGATCGCTCAATAATTGAAACGCTGTTTTATTTTTTAAAATATCCTCATCCGCCGGAAAAGACACGACACCTTCCAGTGTAGCCAGCCAAATCTTTTCTTTCGACATAGCCATCGACATGATCGTAATACCGCCTTTCTTAATGATAGAACCCAATGCTGTCATTTTCGTGGTGACAGGATCATAAATAAATAATCCTTTATCCAATGTCCCGATCCACAACCGGTGAAAATGATCTTCGAGAATACCCGTGATGTTCAATTCATATTGTGGAGCCATGCGAACAGTTTTCGCTGGACCTAGGTTTTCGTTTTTCAGCAGGTACAATCCATTTTTTGACCCAATCCAAATCTGGTCATTGTGATCGCAGAATAATGTTTGAATTTCGCCAACATCACAATGCAATGACTCAAATGGACGGAAGCCTGAGATGAGTCCGCCTTGATTCATCGTGATCCAGATATTGCCTTCCACATCAGCCAGGATATCGGTGATGTTCAATGTCTTGATGGATTGTATGATATCCATTCGTCGCGGGGAGGTCCATCCCTGCATATATCGCCACACACCGCTCGTGCGAGTACCAATCCAGATTTCTCTTCCATCAAAAATTTCCAGTGTCGTTATTTCATCCATGCCCGGATTGGTGAACAGCGAAACTAATTTTTGTTTCTGCCGATCGTATTCGATCATGCCGGATTCAAAAGTGCCGATATAGATATTGCCGCTTTCATCTGCTTTCAATGAGGTGATGATTTGATCAGGCAATCCATCCTTGAGACCCAGCTTCCGAACTTTTTTTACATCCTTTTGAAATGAACAAATGGTGATGCCATCATCTGTACCCAGCCATACCTCACCATCGGGTGTGCTGACCATGGAGTAGATCTCATTGCCGGACAAACTATCATCCATATTGAAATTGAACAGGCGCTCATGTGCATATACATAGACACCTTCGCCATAGGTAGAAAACCAAATTTGTCCCGAAGTGTCTTCGACAATTCCGGTGACGGATTTTTTCGGGTGTCCTTCATCAATATCAAAAGGATGGAGATGTCGTGCCTCATCCAAGAAATAAATTTCTCCTGATTCGGTTCCGATCCAGATTCGTTGTAGATGATCTTCGAAGAGTGAGATTATTTTAACCGGGTCAGAGGATTTGATTTCAACCGGGTGCAAAGTGACGCCATCGTATCGGGCAAGACCTGTGTTGGTACCAAGCCAGAGCATACATTTTTTGTCCTGAAGCATGGTATTAATCGTAATGCCGGTATTGGCATTGCCGAGATCATGTTGAAAAAAACGAGGCTCCTGAGCCTTTCCGGATATTATCCAGGACAAAAAAAATATCAGGATGAAAGATCGGGTCATGCTTTCTGCCCTAGGGTAAAGTCCATATTCACTTTGACCTTGATGTCGTCGGATATTTTTTGCTGAACGATTTTGGGGATCGTGATGCCATGATCGGATACAGGAATAGAAAAATCAGTATCGATGTGACCGCCGTCTTTTTTCACAATGATGGTGCCGCGAATGATGCGTTCTTTGCTGATGCCGTGGATCGTGAGATAGCCTTTAGCCCTCACAGGATAGGTGCCCGGTATATCAAACGGGATGTCTTCGATCAGCTTGCCGGTGAAGGTGGCCTGCGGATATTTTTTCCACTCGAGGTAATTTTCCAAAAAATGCGTTTGTTGAATATCGCTATTGAATCCTTCAAAGCTATTGATGTTCATCGAGAAAGCAAATGATTTGGTGACAGGACTGACGATGCCCCGCACATCATGGCTCTGTGCCTTGATCACTTCCAGGGGAGCCTGGGAATCAAAGGAAATATGACCATGATCACAGATCCAGAACATCGTCTGGCTACTGATGCTGGTATAAAGGAAAAAGAACAACCCCGTAATAAAGAAGTGCCAACTCAATCGCATAAATGACAAATTACGGGGCCGGGCACCCTCTAAAAGACAAATAAAGAACCATCCCTCTTAAAATCGGGATGAGTGGGGGCATTTTGTCACTGAAAATTTGAAGAAAAAATGGTTGCCTGGTGGTCCTTGGCTTGCCGAAGGGACCACAATTAAAATACTACTCTATAGAAACTTTACCTGTAAACTTCCCATTCAACGAAAGGAAGTACACTCCTCTTGGCCATGAGGCCACTGAAACCTGATGTTCACCAGGTTCAAGGAAAGAAGACCACGTGACTATCCCTTGCATATTCATGATTGCGACATTTCCCTTTGTAGGTAAATTGAGGTAAAGCGTTTCATGTGCAGGATTGGGATTGATGTCAATTTTATTCCCGATGTCATTGATATAAGATGCAGACAAAAGATTGTCGGTGCTCACCTGGTCAATACAGATGTATGCCGGAGTATTCATGCCAAAGACACCCACATCACTGGAGGTCATGCGCAATACCAGCGAATCGACTTCACCCAATGTCGTGAGGTCCACATATTTCCAATCGGAGAGAATAAAATCTTTACCCGGATCTGATGAACGATAATCTGCGAGATAGATATTGATACTGTCATCCGCTAATGCTCCACCTGAATATTTTTTGATCGTCATTAAAAAGAAATCAGGATCCTTTCCACTTTCGCCGCCAAATTTTTTAGCAAATGAATCACCATACTTCATACTGAGATAAGAATAGGTGCTATTCGTAACATAAAATCCAATCATCGGTTTGCCAATTGCATTGGGTTGAAGACGTATGATACTGGGATCATACACATATCCGGTAGCGTAAGTTGCTGTACCTAAAGCACCATGTCCTGCTATCGAACTGTATTGATTTTGAAATCCCGGAGTGGTTCTATTCGTATCCGCTGATATGGCCCATCCTGACCAATAATCAAATTGACTGTCATAAAAATTAGGCAATTCGATGGAACCGCTTTTGAATCCATGATCTGGCGCAGCATTATTGAGATGTTGGCCTGGGTGCAGTTTGAAATTTTCAAACGTTGCAATTACTTGCGCGGACATCGTAAATTGAAATAACAGGAGGAGAGCAAAAACAGGGGAAAATCTCTTGAGCATAGCGCCTGGGTTTTAACAAATGTAGTCAACGGGCGCCACTTCCGGTGTTAAATTTTCGTATTGGGAAAGTGAGGGACAATCAGTATAATGCCCTACATCGAGACCTTCATTCCAAGCTCAAAACCCCTGCCTGGCATGGGTCTCCGTTCGATCATGCGATATGGAACATCCCACACATTGTCCACTTGCAATAGGATGTCCAAGCCAAACTTAGGCTTGAGCCAGGAATAGCCGAGGCCCGCTGAACCTACATCAGCAGCTTGCACATCCTCATTGATGCCAGGCGATGAGCCAAACCAATGATGCTGATAATATATCGTCCAGCCATGAAAAGCTGTCTTTACTGTACCGGATATATTATCAACAGGAACATAAAACAATTGATCACCAGGTTCGATTTGAAGATCGGGAATTGCAGTGCCGAATGTTGACCATGTCAAATCCAAACCACCTTGAAGAGTCATTAACCAATCACCCGTCTTCATGCTTCCATCAGCTCTACATTCCAGTCCGGTACTATTGACTTCCGATATGTTAGTCGGTGACCAAAAATTCCGGATATCCTTGACCGGTGGCAACCACATGATCCAGTCATCAATCTTTCGCGCATATCCAGTCACTGATCCACCCCATCGAATTTTTTTCATCGGTGATTTATAATGTACACCGCTTTCAATCGTCCAACCTTGTTCGGGATTAAGTTCAGGATTTCCACCAGGACTCCAATACAGATCATTGAGTGTAGGTGTCCGGTAATTTCTGCTTACACTTGCTTTGAGCGTGATTGATTTTATTCCTGACCACTCTGTTCCGACATCAATCAATAATGGTGACCAATGATCGTCAGTCAATTCTTCACGCATTTGGACACGATAGATCCACTTGTCAACAGACCTTCGTACAGTAATAAACGCGGCATGTTGATATCTCTCTTTTCCAACAGGATAATTATCCGAAGTGGCTTCAACACGTTCTGTATAAAGTCCACCGGCGATATCCAGTTTTTTAAATGCTTTGAAAGAAAGTTGCCCTTCTGCCAGCCAGGTTTTAAAACGATTGTGCGTGTATAATAAAATCAACGTGTCCTGGTAATTGATCCTTTCATCCAGGAATGCCGATTTAATGTCCCATTTCAGTTTTTCTCCTTTGTGCATCCATTCGATCGTCGTTCGCCAATCTTCATCTTGCTGCGCTTGCTCACTTGTAGTTTGTACTGCAGTGGGTGGAATCTGACGATCTGTTTTTTGGAACCAAACTCTGCCGGTTATTGCATTTAATTCGCTGAGGTTGTATTGTATTTCCTGTAGAATTCCATTGTCAGTCAATTGATGATGGACCTGGTATTTGGGATCTAATCCTTGCAGAGGAATGTACCGATAATTATTTTCTGCATAACGAGTAAATGCACGTGTGGAGAATCTCAATTTTTTAAAACCATAATTCAATTTCAATTCTGCTGAGCGCTGCTCCCAACTCCCGAAAGCTAATTTTGCTTCGGCACCATTTTTATCATTGATGGTTTCATTTGAAATTGCAATTAAACCACCCACTGCACCGGAACCGAATGCGGAACCATGACCACCATAATGAACCGATACATTATCAATAAACAAAGAGGGAATCAAAGCAAGATCGACCATACCGATCATAGGATTGCGAATCGGAATTCCGTTCCAAATGATTTGAGTATGTGAAGCACTTCCACCCCGGATGCCGAGTGTGGCGAGTGTGCCATTTCCATAACTGCGTACATAAAGTGGAGTCTGATCCGCCAGCATAGATGACAAGGTGGATGACCGAAGTCTGGCTATCCTGCTGGTATCGAGATTTTCGGAGTGTTTGCCGATGTCGGTAAAATCAATTCTTTGTGCAGTTACTTCAATTTCCTGTAAAGAAATCACCGAATCAACCTGGCTCCACAATGAGGGACCACATCCCAATATCCCAATCATGCAGACAAGCCGCATAAGTCGCTGATAATGGATGAAATATCGTCTCATAGTATAAATGTAAGTCAAAAGCGTGTTAGGGACCCCGGTTGTGTTTAGCCGGAAGTGACGTGTATGCGGCGAAGCCAAACTCATCCCCATTCTTTCGTCATTAGTCGATTAAAGATGGCCCGTTTGCAACCTTTGATAGCACATTTGAGTCTTCTACCTCGAACAAACAAAACCCGGAAGATGAAACCACTTTACCTGGCCCTTATTTTTACTCTCTCCTTTCTTAACATGTCCTATGCTCAGCTGTCGGGGTCGACGGTGGATGGTCGTGTCGTGGATGAAAATCAGGACCCCATTGCTTATGCCACTGTCGTATTATTTAACAGCAGCGATTCCACAATGACCAAAGCCGGAAATTCAGAAGACAACGGCTCCTTTCATTTTGAACACATTGCCCCAGGCTCTTATTACATCAACATATCTTTTGTTGGATACGACACTTACAATTCGCAAAGTTTCTCAGCCACGGAAAACAATACCACCACACTTGATGTAGTGAAGATGTCGCCCTTTGCAACTGAATTAGGTGAAGTAGTGGTGGCTGCCTCAAAACCACTTGTTGAAGTGAAGCCCGATAAGACTGTTTTCAATGTTGAAGGCTCGGTCAATGCCATCGGAAATAATGGACTTGAATTGTTGCGCAAAGCACCGGGCGTAGTGGTGGATAACAACGAACGAATTATGCTCAGTGGAAAAACAGGAGTGAAAGTGTATATCGATGGAAGACAATCCATACTCAGTGGCGATGACTTATCCAGTTATCTCAAGAGTTTACAGTCAACGCAGATAGAAGCTATTGAAATCATTACGCAACCTTCTGCTAAATATGAAGCAGATGGAAATGCCGGTATCATCAATATCCGACTCATTAAGGATAAATCACTAGGTACCAATGCAATTGCAAGTCTCGGTTACAACCAGGCTACACATGCCCGATACGATGGCAACCTGAATGTCAACAGCAGGACAAAAAACATCAATGTGTTTGCCAACATCAATTATGCTAATGGAACCAATTCCGATTGGAATACTTTCATCCGCACAACACCTGATATTTATGCTTATCAGGATAACAGAGGATTGAGAGATTGGGACAATAAGTCGCTTCGTGCCGGCTTTGATATCACTTCCGGTAAAAATTCTACCATAGGGTTCCTCTTTGATGGATATAATAATGATGAGAACTGGAACAATAATGTCACTACTAAAATTGCTCCAGATCCATCAACGCCTTACACTGAAATCCTGGAAGGATCAAACACGGTGGATACCAAAAGGAATAATTACAATTTCAATGGCAACTACCGCTTTGACAATCATAACGGAAATGTATTGAATGTCGATCTCGATTATGGCAATTATACCAGTGAAGGAAATTCCTTTCAGCCGAATTATTATTATGATGCCAATACCGGTGAGTTAACAGATACCAGGATCTTTTCTTCCAATACACCGACTACGATAGATATCAAGACCCTAAAGCTTGATTATGAAAAACCCTTGTGGGGAGGAAACCTTGGTGCTGGCTTTAAACTGGCATTGATCAATACCGATAACACTTACAATTTCTACAATGTCATTGATGGAAATCCAATCCTGGATACAGATCGCTCCAATCAATTCACTTATGATGAAAATGTAAATGCAGGTTATGTCTCTTATGGCAAGCAATGGAAGAAAATTGCTTTCCAGGCCGGTGTGCGGGTTGAGCAAACCAATTCTAAGGGTGTGTTGACGAGTTATAATGAACAAAACAATGAGACAGTGAAACAGGATTATGTGGATGTATTTCCGAGTGGAGGCATCACCTATCAATTGAATCAGAAAAATTCACTTCGCCTGAACTATAGTCGCCGTATCGACCGGCCGAATTACCAGGACCTGAATCCGTTTGAATTCAAGCTGGATGAAATTACTTTTCAAAAGGGAAATCCATTTCTGCGTCCGCAGTATTCGAATAGCGTTTCCCTGACCCATACGTATAATTATACGCTCAATACCAGTTTCACTTATTCGAGGACGGATGATTTGATGGCGGAACTGACTGACACCGCCGGCATGGGTGGTGCATTCATCACGACAGCGAATGTGGCCAACCAGGATGTGTATGCGTTTAATGTGAGCTATCCCTTCAACTTATCCAAGATCTGGAGTGTGTTTGCGAACACGGGTGTCAACTATACCCATAACAAAGGTGATTTCGGTGATGGAAAAACTGTGGACATCAGTGCAACCACCTTCAACATTTATGCACAGAATACTTTCACACTCCCGAAGAATTTTCAAATAGAACTTTCCGGATGGTATAATTCACCGGGCATCTGGGGAGGCAACTTTGCGACGAAACAGATCTGGAGCATTGATGCTGGTATACAAAAGAAAATTTTCAAAGAAAGGGGAACGCTCAAGCTTGGTGTGGCTGATATCTTCAATAGTCAGCATTGGTCCGGCGAAAACAATTTCGGAGGCCTTCATTTGATTGCCATGGGAGGTTGGGAAAGCCGACAATTCAAAGCCAACTTCACCTACCTGATGGGGAATTCACAAGTCAAGGGTAGCCGGAATAGGAATACGGGAATGGAGGATGAGTCGAAGAGGATCAAGTCGAAGTGAGGCTGAGGCTGAGGAGTGAGGCTGAGGAGTGAGGCTGAGGAGTGAGGCTGAGGAGTGAGGCTGAGGAGTGAGGCTGAGGAGTGAGGCTGAGGAGTGAGGCTGAGGAGTGAGGC